>ERZ1292630.246-Hain-H41-02um-R3-246-length-58058-cov-7_pt1 | contig 58058 bp, 58 predicted proteins | sample MGYA00564408_ERZ1292630 | MGnify/ENA primary metagenome ERZ1292630 (study PRJEB36523, sample SAMEA6512641) | groundwater metagenome | collected 2019-01-08 | study: AquaDiva: Metagenomics assemblies of 32 groundwater samples
GAGCGGTTGGTATAAGATAAGATTAACGGATGGGAATACGGGTTACATTACTGCCGCCTACGCTAAGAAACTCTAGTTTTCTTCTAATTTTTTTATTTTTAGTATTTGTTTCCGCCGAAAAAGTTTCGGCTTTGGATTTCACTAGTTTACCGACGGACACTGTTTATTCCAGCCAGCAAGTCCGGACCGTTGATCTCGTTCCGGCCCGAAATTCCTGCTTTACCAATAACACTAGTCCTGCCTCCAGCCGGAGTCGGGCTCTATATATTTCCAAGGCCAAGCTTCATAAAGACCCTTACTACGACGACTGGGGAACGGAAAAATATAAGTGGACTGCAGTAGGGCTTTATTTTGATTACCTGCCGGGCTTTGACTTTTCTTCGGTCAGATTATCGCTCTATCCGGCCATCAATCTTTATTTGGCGGAGTTCAGTAAGCCTCTCGTAAGCGACGTTACGGCGGATGCCGCCCGGACCCAAACAGTCAGCGTTGACGGGGAGCCTAAGGCTTTACAGCTAATCTTTCCTTTTTACCGGGAATTTGATTTAGGCGGTGCGCCCTTTCAATTTAGCGAAGGTTTTTCTCCACAACCGGCGAACGGAGTCGTTCTCACGATCAGCTGTTTTGGCAGTGAGAATCAGGCAGCCTCTTTTTGGGAGAGAGGTAGTGGTTCCGAAGGCATAGGACATTATAATTATTTTGATCCCCTGACTAAAACGGTTCTCAACGTGAATCCTTACGACGCCAGAATCGCTTTCACTTTTTTCAGCGGCCACCCGACGGCCCCGTCTTATCCTCCGGTTCTGTTTCTCCGTGAGGCCGGGAAAACCGCCGTTGTTTGGGATGAGCTGGTTGCGAAACTCGGTTATTCGCGGACTGACTATGTGGACCGGTTTGAGGATTTTGATGATAACTCAACTCTTACTACCCTATCCCAAAAACTGAAAACAAAGGTTTTATCGCTGGCGCAAAAAAATCTATCCGATTGGGGAGAGGGGAAAGTTGATTTGGTCGGATACGGTTTGGGAGGACTGGTTGCCGAGCGCTACCTTTTAGACAATCCGGCTGATCATCACGTCCGTCGACTGGTCACTATAGGAACCCCCTTCAAGGGGACGGGTCGGATGGATTTTGCCGCTTTTACCCTCTCAAACAGCCCTTTGGGTAAATGGCTGGCGCAAAAATACCCTCAAGGTTGGCAGGACATCGTTTCTCCGTCATTTAATGCCATACATGCCGCCACTAAATCTCTGGCCGACGGCTTTCCGGATAAAACTCCGCCAAGTGATGTAGCTTACTACGCACTCGCCGGTAATATCGAGGCCACTTACCAACAACCGCTATTTCATTTCCAAATTAATAAGCGCGAAGACTTAGGGGATCTCCTTATTCCCTTCGACAGTCCCAGTCCCGGCTGGATACAAAGCGACAACTTTTATTCCTTTCCCCAGCCGGTTAAGTTCACGGGAAGTGTCGTGCAATCCTCTTCTTCGGTTTCCCTTCCTTTCAATACCGAAACGGATATTTCTCCTTCTCTGCACGGAAATCTTACCCAGAACCCGCAAATAATAAGTAGAATTAAAGAACTCCTTACTAAATAAAATAAGAATGCATCTAATTAAGTCTGGAAATAATATATTTGTTGTCCTCTCCCTTATCCTAATTACCCAAGTCTCCGGTCTGTTTATCCATCACCCATTCCCTATAATCCAACCAGCCCTTGCCGACACTCTCTCCGCCGCCGCTCCGGCGGGTCAGTCCGTCCTGGCCGCCCAAACAGATGTAGATACATCCGGCGCCTGTTACTCCAACTTCGGCCGGTCCTTCCTCCTCAATTGGCCATATGCTCTTGATTCCACCGCTGATTCCGTTCCTCTGTCCGGAATAGCCATCTATGTCGTCACCCGGGTAATGGCCGGCGGTCCCCTTGACCTTTCTAACTTTAGACTTGATCTAAGGCGGGGTCTGGAGCCCAGTCTGTCCGACCCCAGTCGGATTATCTTCTCCTCCCTTGCCCCCTCCGGCTCAACTGTGGTCTATGAGTATGAGCAGGGAGTCAACAGTCTCCATACCTCCCTCCTCTACTTCACCTTCCCTTCCCCAATCTCTCTAAAGCGACCTGCCTACGGAAGAACCGCGGAAGACCGGTTCTACACTGGCTACCTCTCCTGCACCAACCCCTTCACCAACCCACCCCGTTACCTCCTTCGGGAGACCGGAACTTACTGGGCGGGACTCTCCCGAATCTACCACAGTGATAGTAACGCCTATGGCTCGCCCACCTACACCGCTCTCAACCTCCTCTTTCTTACCCCCTCCACCACTTCTTCTTCCTCTCCCCAACAATGGAACAATGAAACCATGAAACAAGCTGTTCCCATCCTCCGTCCTCTAATCTTGATCCACGGCCTGGGAGGTAAGCCGGACGACTGGATTAACGGCAGAACTAACTATCAAACCTACCTAAGAAGCCTAGGTTATCCCGACTCCTACCTCCACTACTACTCCTATGGCTACAAGAATGGAGCCTACAACTACCAGGGGGACATCAAGGAGATAGCCTTGGGGTTAGAAGAGGCGGTTAATCGTCTGTCTAACCTACATAAGAGTGAGGGAGGGGACGGGAAGGTCGATCTTCTCGGTTTCTCCCTTGGGGGTGTCGTGGCCCGCCAGTACCTCTCCACCCACCTGACCTCCCACAAAGTCCATAAACTCATCACTATTGGCTCTCCACATCAGGGGGTGTGGGTTTTGTCGGCGGATCAGGCTGTAAAAGATATTCCTTTTGTTGGTCAGAAAATAGAAAATGATTTAGCCACGCAAATAGTTAGATTAGTCAATAAAGATAAAATACAAAAACTAGATATTACTAGTGCAGCAGTCAAGCAAATCTATCCCGGTTCAGACTTTCTGAGTGGTTACTACGGAATTAATAAACGAGTACCACAAGATGTCGAATACGCGACGTTTTACGGAGATATTCATGCAGAAGTTAGACGAAAACTGTTTGATAGTCAGTTGTCCAAAAAAGTGAGTATCGGTGACGGCTTGATTATGCCAGAAAGTGCGTCGGGTGTACCTGGTGTAAGTCCTAGCAAATATGCATATAGCGAAAATACTGTCTTAGATCTAAAATTAGAAAAGACGGGAACGGGTTACGCTTTTGGTTTAGATCTGCCGAGCTTAGAATCGTTAAAGGCATTCCATACTTATTTACTTGACCGGGGCGACCTTCGTAAAGATCTGGCTTGTTCCGCATTAGGGAAGAACGATGCATCTCTTTGCAAATAAACAAAAACTAATATTAACTGTTGTTTCCGCCGTATTATTCTGGACACTATCAAACATTGGTTATAAGGTTGGGGTAGATTTTGGACTTACACAAATGTACCACAATTTCGGTGAACCTCGAGATCTATATCCGGTGCTATTTTCATTGGTAATGGTGTTCACAGGATATTTTATTGGATTCCTAGGAATAATAATTACTTGCATCCTCATGCACCAGATCGGACGGAGGACGAAGGTGGCGGTGGGGAAGCCGACTTTCTACGGATTTCTCCTTTATCTCCTAACTCTCCTTATCATAATCCTCAACTTCAACCGCACTCACTAAAACATCCCTCTAACTACTGACTAAAAATTGAAATTGCTTGTAGACAATTGGCATCCGATCGAACAGCAATAGTCTATTTCGGAAATAGGGTTGGTTTTTAACTTTCTTCGCACTGAAATCTAATCAAGCTATAGCAGGGTGTAGTTTCAGTTACTTTTTATTTCTTAGTTAGTGTTTCTTTGAGGGAAAGCGCTTCCGGATAATCGGGTTTTAGCCGTAACGCCTCATCCACTAATTTTATAGCCTGATCCCCCTTTCCGTATCCGGCGAAGACCAAGGCAGTGCTATAGCGGACATGGGCTTCCGTCGGTGAAAGTACCAGCAATGTTTGGCCAAGGCTTTTGGTAATTTCTTCAAACGCGGGATAATAAAGGGAGAGAGAATAGTAGGTTTTCAATAAAGCTTTAAGAGTTAAAGAGTTCCGCGGGTTAAGTTCAATTGCTCTGCCCGCCTCCCGTCCGGCGTTGCGCGCCAGAGTTTGGGATTGTTTAATCATCTCGGGATCTTCCTTCACCGCCAAACTTTTAATGGACAGGTCGGCTAAAAGGGCGGCGTATTCACGGTGGTAAAGAGGTTCGAAGGGATTAAGGCGGGTTGCCCAGAAAAGCTCCCGTTCCGCCGCCTGATAGTCGCCGATGCGCCGGTCGGCTAGAGCGCGGGTAAGAAAAACATCCGCCAGGAACATACTTAAAAAGGCGGTAAAAACAGACACTGCGAGAGTGGGCACTAAAACTCGAAGGAACCGGCTTTGGCGGTCCGATAATTTAACTTCCCAAGTTTCACGGTTGGTTTTCATTTTTAGATTCTATTAAATTGCCGCACGCAGTAGTTAGGACCGGAAACAGCCAGAAGAGAAGGGAGGTCGGGACCACCGACCAGCCGAAGAAGTTAGTCACCAAAAGTCCCACCCACCCGCTGAAAAAAGAGGCTTGAATGGTTCTAGTTCTCGCGTTTTTAGAAAGACTTTTGGTAAAAGATAAGGCGAAGGCGCCCGTTAAGATTAGGTAGGCCAGCAGGCCGGCTGTTCCCCGGTCAACCCAAATGTCGATATAGTCGTTGTGAGCTTTATTGTAGAGAAAGTCCCACTCCGAGGTCTGATTCAGTTGGGCCGGACGGTAGGGTAAGAACGCGTAGGCAAAAGTTTCCGGACCTGTTCCGATAGCAAGCGCTTTTGGGTTTTGGCGTAAAAGCTCCAGGGCCCCCCGCCAGACGATAACCCGTATTTTCATTGTGTCACCTTCGTATTCAACCGGCCTTGCCTCCGCCGCATAAACGGCGAAAGCGGCCGCGTGGAGTTGTTTAAAGAGGCTATTCAGCCGGGCGGAAAAAATTCCCGGTTGGCTAACGGCAATAAGGGCGCAAACAGACATGGCTACGAATAACAGGATCAGAGAACGCCGGCTTAGCTTCCGGCAGCCGACGAGAAAAAAAATACTCAGGGCGGCCGCCATTCCGATCAGCCCGGAAAGAGAATAGGTAAACCAGAAACCCGAAAAGATTACGATTACGGTGATCATTCTTACCCCTGCCTCCCACCGATTAAGTGGCTTGATCACCAGCAGAGCCAGGCTTAAGGGAAAGATCATTGTTAAAAAGGCGGCTAGCCAGTTTGGTTGGCCTAAAGAGCTGAAGACGCGGGCGGAACTATCCTGCACCCACTGACCCTTTTGGTAACCGAAATGCTGGGCGACGGCAAAGAGAGCGACTAGAAAGGCCGACAAAATTAAAGAATTTACCAGCCCCTTAATTAAATTCGGGTTTTCTTTTAGGCAAGTGGCGAGAATATAGGTAAGTGCCACGAAGCCTACGACTGAAAGAAGTCCGCCGTTAAAGCGGGAGTAATAACCGAAGATAGAGGTGTACCAGTCGACGGAAAACAAAGTGGAGATAAAATAGGAAATTAGAAAGATAATTATCGGAAGGTCCAGCTTGGTTCTGGCAATTTCAATTTTCCGACTCTTCGCGCTCCGGAAAAGAAACATGGCGGTGGCAGCGGTGGCGGCGAAATACACCAAATACATTTTGGGAAATTCGAACAACTCGTGCGTTTGGGCGGTGTAAAACAGGGGCGTGAGAAAGATTAGAATCAGAAGAAGAGCTTCGAGCCCGTGGGCTTTGGTTGACGCTAATTTTACCGGCATGGTAATCTATATTCGTCGTAAACATTGGATAAAGTCAAGCTATGAGAACCAACCTGCCGCGGCTGTTGTTCCGCCAAACGATCTATCCGGTTTTATTCATCCTAACCGTTAAGTTTGCCAGTGTCTTTTTTCTCGTTAGAGCCTTTAATTTTGAATATCAATTGACCGGCGCCGGGATCCTTTTCTCCTCTTTCGGAGATTTCCTGAAGATCAACACTTATTCCTCATTACTGATGCTGGGGGCGGTCTTCTTAGGCCTTGCTTGGGCAATTTTCCAGGCCCATTATCTTCACGCCACCCACCTTTCCCCCGATCTTTCCCGCCGCCTGGCTGGTCTTGGGGTCACTTCTTTGATTAAGTCTTCGGTTTATCCCCAGGCCTCGCCGTGGCTTGGCTTGGCCTGGCTGTCCGCCGGCTATTTTTTTCTGGAAAACTATCTCGGTCTGACGGCTGCCTGGCTGTTGTGGCTTGCCTTGCCGGGTTGCCTGGTGTCAACGTGGCTGTTGCTTTGGGATGCTGAAAGAGAGATTAATGTGACGGTCGAGGAAACAGTGGAAATTAGAATTGAGGCAACCAATGAAGCCATTTAAATATTTTTCCCATTTTGGCTACCTGATCCTGACGGCGGCATTTTTGCTGACGCCTTTTTTGGCCATTCACAACCTGTTGGGTTTTTCCGGAGAAAAAGATTTGCCCACCGGAGCAGTTCTTTCGGCTGAAAGTACGGCTTTTAACCGCTACCTGCGTTATTTGAACAGTCAGCCGAGGACCGGATCGCGGGAGACCGTTTCGGTCTATGTTTTTCCGGGACAGACAACTTCCTACCGGAATATCTATCAGGTGAAAAATACAAAGTCCGGTCCTATGCAGTTACGGTTGACCGACGTACGGATTAACTCTTTGGCGGAACCGGATATTAACGCCGTATTCTATTTTGCCGATAAGCCGGTAACCGGTCCGGTGACTTTATCCGCCGGAGAGCGCCTGCCGGTCAGTTTGCAAGTCACCGCCTCTGTCGCGCTTAAGGAACCGTCCCCGGTGGAGATCTCCTTTACCCTGGAAATGGAATGACACCCCTTTTGGCGAAAGTTATTTCCCGGCTGTTTGACCTGTACACCTGGTCGGTTGTTATCAACGTTTTGGCTCTGACCCGGACCGACCTCTCCCGTCCGCAATTTATTTTCTTGGGGCTGTCTTTGTTCCTGCTGGAAGTTATCTTTCCAGTCGCCTTATTTATTATTTTTCTGAAAAAGAAGCTGATTACCGATATTGATCTTACCCAGCGGCGCGAACGGCCTCTGTATTTTTCCTGTCTTTTTCTTCTAGCAGCTTTAGGCAGTTTGTTGGGATACGTCGTCGGAACAAGACCGTTTTTTCTTATTCAGCTGGTGGAGTTGTTTCTGATCGGGGGGATGACTCTTATTACTTTATTCTGGAAAATTAGCGGACACATGATGATTAACGCGGCGGGAATCTTCTTCCTCAACTACTTCTTCGGGTGGCAATACTGGTGGTTGTTTTTCCTGCTTCTGCCCGTCGGCTGGTCGCGGTGGTACCTGCACAAGCACGACCTTTGGCAGCTACTGGCCGGGGCGCTTTTGGGACTCTCAATTCCGACAGTAGTTCTCAAGGTTTTCGGTTTATTCTAGTTACCGGAATGCCGTTTATCAAACTAGCTGCATCACAATTCCTACGCGACCGCTGATGATTTGTGATGTGGAGAAAACGACATCCGTTATTCCTTTGCCGCTAGTCACCGAGTCCATAAATAATCGTCAGAACGGCGAAACCCCAAAGTGCGACGCTGACTAAAAGCGGCTTATCGGAAAAAATAACTCTCTCCGGCGATTCGCCTTCTTTCTTTTCGTAAATGATGTAGAGATAACGGGCAACGCTATAAATCGCTAACAGGATAGTCAACATCATCCACTTCGGCCGGGCCAGGCTGGGGGGCAGAATCGTCGCGAGAAAGGGCACATAAGCTTTGGAAGAGACCTGGAAGGTAAAAAGAGCATAAGTAATAATGGCAAAAGACGCGGACATCGAGATCATTGAATCGAGCAGCGTATCCGGATAATGTTTTAAAGTTTCCCGGGTCTCATTCGGTAAGTGATAAGCCGCCAAAAGCGTCCGCTCACTCCGCCGTTTACCAAAAGCCAGAAGCAGGGAAACGCCGATGGTCGTCAAAACCAGCCAGGAGGAGAGGGAGACATGAATTGCCAGAGAACCGGCATAAAAGCGGAGGATAAATGCGGTGGCGACGGTTAACGCATCCACGATAATCATCCGCTTGAGAAAAAAGCTGTAGCTGATTTCCAGGATCACAAAAGTCAGGCTGATGATGAAAAAATAGCGGTCGAGTGAAAAAGACCAAGACAGCCCCAGCACTAAAAGAATTAGGGCGGTGAGGCGGGCCGTATTTACACCGACTTTCCCGGCCGCCAGCGGGCGCATTTTTTTGAACGGGTGGAGGCGGTCCTTGTTAATATCAACCAGATCATTGATCAGGTACATCGAGGAGGATAAACAGCAGAATATTATAAAAGCCTTGGTGGCCTGGGTAAATTGCTGGTAATCGAAAAGCGATCCCCAAAAAAAGAGGGCGCCGTAGAGGCTGACATTCTTTAACCACTGACGAGGCCGAAGGGCTTTAAACAGATAAAAGAGTGTCACAAATGTATTTTAGCAGAAAACGCCGTTCCGTTTAATTTTTCTTCCGCAGTTTAATCAGCGAAGAAAACTGGGTTTCGTCCAGATTAGCCAGAATAAGAATTAAGGCTGCGACCGTGCCGCCGGTTAAAAGTGAAAGCGGTAAATCTTTTTCGGAGGAATAAAGAGCGATAAGTCCGAGAAAACCGGTGATTACCCAGTAAAAAACCGCCACCCGCCGTTGACTCCAGCCCAAATCCAGCAGCTTGTGGTGGAGATGGCCCCTGTCGCCCCAGACCGGGGACTGACCGCGCCGGATCCGCCGGACCACCGCGAAAATAGCATCCAGCGTCGGGACGCTGAGGATCAGAATTGTCACGCTTATTTTGGCGATCGACAGGATGGCGAGGGCGGCTAACACCAACCCGAAGGCCGTGGCGCCGAAACCGTAAAGCATTTTTGAGGGGTGCCAGGTAAAGGGCAGCGTTCCCAGGATAGCTCCGGCGGCAATAAAAGAAAAAATGACGGCATAAAGTTGGTCAGGGTTTCCCAGGATTATTCTTTCACCTAGTATTCCGATGACGATCGCCGTGATAAAAACGATTCCGGGAAACTGGCCGTCAACCCCATTGCTCCAGGAAAGCATATTCATTAAGGCCGCCCCCCAAAGAACAGTCAGTAAATCCCCGGGGAGATAAAAATGACGTAAGCCGAAGAACTGAAATTTAAGATCAGTCCAGTCGAGAGGGATAATGCCGTCGAGAGGATTGCCGATGTAGGTGATGTGGACCCCCGCTAAAACGACGATGGTAAAAGCGGCGATTTGGGAGAGAAGCCGAATATAAGGATTTAAATCGTACTTATCATCAATTAGACCAACCACCGTCATCAGGCCTCCGGCCAACAGGACCCCGTAAAAGGTGCTTGACGGCGGGACAAACAGAAACGTAGTTAAAATTAGAGCCAAAAAAGCCGGTAAGTTACCTGCCCGCGGAGTCGGCTTTGAAAGCAGCATTCCGGGATGATTGTGCGTTTCCGGATTATCAATCAGTCCCCATTTCTTGGCCAAAGAAAGAGTCGGGAAAGTAAGAAAAAAGGAAAAAATGAAAGCCAGGATGAGGGGAAAAATGAATCTTTCCTCCAGCAGGGCAGGAACGGTACCGGGAGCGGAGACGAGGCTGACAACCCGGTAAAGAGAAAAGCCTAACAGCAGCGTGATCATCAGGTTGAGTAGTGTAAAAAGTTGCGCCAGAATCTTTTCCCGCCGGCGGAGGAACATTTCCGTTAGGAGCAGGTTGGTAAAGAAGGATAATAATAACAGGAGCGGGAGGACCGCCAGGATGGAGCGATCCGCAAGTTGGGCAACTCCCCAAGGCAGGGTGTACCACAACGGGACGAGTGGCGGCAGGTATCCGAATTTTAAGATCAGAAAAGCGGTGCCAGCGATAAAAACCGTTCCGGCAATGAGGAATTGCAACGCCAGAAACCTTTCTTTAAAAATATAGACCTCTTTACTCAGAATCAGCATCGTTATTTAAACCTTTTCCGTTATCCGGTAGCCGAGGCGCTTACCCAACAGTAGGTGCAGGTGCGCATCCAGACCGGGAAGGGCCCCGAGAAAAAATCCGACCGCCGGCATCAGAATCCACTCCAGCAGTTGGAGAAGCCGGAATGGAGCGGAGGGTTTCTGCTCCGCCGGCCGTTGGCGGAAATCGACATAAATCATTACCAGTAGGAACATCAGACAGAGCGTTAAAATTAGGGAGGAAATTTTCGGTAGCTGCTGACCGAGAATTGTTTGGGAAAAGCGGGGGTTAAGAATCAGGGGCAGATTGGCGCCGAGGGTAATAATGATCCAGTTAACCGGCCAAAAAAGATGATCAAGGACCACTTTCGACACCCTAATGGTTTTATCCCAAAAAGGAATTTCCGGGCTCTTTAGCCACCAGTTAATAATCAGCGGATCGTCGGAAACGCCCCAAGCCCAGCGTTGCTGTTGCAGGTACTGATTTTTTATGGTTTTAAACAGTCCGGTGGATTCGGCGGCGTCCAGGCTGACGGGCAAAAAGAGCGGTTCGACTTCCACCGTTCCGGCGAGTTTAAAGTAGCACTTAAAAAAGATCCGGTAATCTTCGGGAATGACATCCGTGTCCCAAAAGCCGACTTCCTTAAGCATTCTTAGGCTTAAAGAATAAGTGGAGATATTGACGAGGCGGTCGCGGCGGGAAAGCTGGGCGATTTGCCAGACGCTGTTGACGATGGCAACAATCCTGGCGGGGGAGGGAATGCGGGCGATATTGTTGTAGAAAACCAACGCTCCCTGCCAAAAACGGCGGTAGCGGTTGGGGTTGGTCAAGAAAGCGTAGGTCAGATAAGAAAAGTACTGAGGGTGGAGAACGGCGTCGCAATCGGCGGTAGTCACGGTGACGAAGTCAATGTCAATTCCCAGTTGGCGGATTTTCTCATCGGCCCAGACGCCGGCGTAGGCCTCATTGCTCGATTTGCCGATCACCTCACCGGGTTTTAACACATGCCGGGTGTAAAAGAGATTCGGCAGGGTAGCGCTGAATTCTTTTTGCAGCGACTCAGCTTTTTCGCCGGCCCCTGCTTCCCGTTCTTCCATCGCCAGCACCACCAATAACCGTTCTTTCGGGAAGTTTTGCGCAGACAGCGAAGCGAGAGTCCGGCGGAGAATGGAAACCGGCTCATTAGCGTTGGGAATAATCACGAGGTGGTGAACTTTTTCAAAGTCCGCCGCCATTTTAGCTTTCGTCAGCCAGTCAATCTTTTTGCTTTTTTCAATCTGCCGGTGGGAGTTAAACGCGGCCGCGGCGGAAGCCGCTGATTTGTAAAACCAAAGGATATCGAAAGCAAGGATAAGATAAGCCACGAGATCGGGTATGATTAAGCTGCCCCAAAAAGGAAATAGGATAAAATTTATGGAGAGCAGACCGATAGCGACCTCCAGAAGCCTAATTAAGGACATGTGGCTGCTATTTTAGCACTTTTTGGCCGATGTTTCTTGACGGGACCTGTCCTCTTTGGGAAACTAAAACTGGTGATAAAAAAACTGTCTTTCCTGAGTCCCACTTTCTTTTTATTATTGTCTGCCGTCCTTGCCGTTATTCTCCGTCTGCCCAGCCTTTTTGATCCCTACTGGTATGTTGACGAGGGGGTTTACTTAACGGGAGGACAGATAATCCGCAAAGGATTAACTCTTTACCGCGACTTTTACGATAATAAGCCGCCATTAATCTACTTCGCCGCGGCGCTGGCCCCGGATCAGTTTTGGTGGCGCCTGTTGGGAATTGTTTTAGCTCTTTGCGCAGTTTACCTTTTTTACCGGTTGGCCAAACTTCTTTTAAAAAATTCCCGGGCCGTTTCCGTGGCCACGGTTCTTTTTTCGCTCCTTTGGAACCTGCCTTATCTTGAGGGGCATACGGTTAACGCCGAACACTTCTTTGTTCCCCTCGGTTTCCTGGCCCTGCTGTTCGCCCTTAAGAAAACTGGTCATCTTTCTCGTGATCTGATCTTTTCCGGGATTCTGTTCAGTTTGGGCTTTTTGTTTAAATTTCACTCCTTCTTTGATCTTCTCAGTCTGGCTTATTTCTGGCTGTTGCTGCGGGAACCTAAGCTTTCCTTCTCCTATCTTTTTACCACTGTAAAAAACCTCCTGCTGATCGGATTGGGGTTTGCCGTTCCCCTGATTTTGAGTGTGGTTTATTTTTTCTTTCGGGGGGAGCTGGCCGGGTATTGGAAAGCGGCCTTTGCGGGTAACTTCGATTACGCCGTCCGCTGGCGCCCGATACTACCCTCTTTTCTTATGGCTCTGGGGGCTGAGACAATGAAGGGGCGGTTACTTATCCTCGCAATTATTTTAGTTGGGCTTTTCTTCCTGCGGAAAAAATTCAGTCCGTCAGCGTTGTTTATTTCCGTCTGGCTCTTATTTAATTTATTCGGAACGCTTCTTTCGGGGCGCGAGTATCCGCACTATCTTTTGACCTCCGTGCCGCCAACGGTCCTTCTTCTCAGCCTGCTTTTTTTTGGCTTGTGGCGGGAGCGGGGACTGGCCCTGAGTTTTATTGGGTTAGTGATTGGGTCCATTTTGGCCTTCCATTTTTATTTCTATCCGTCATTGTCGTACTACTCTAATTTTATTTCCCTGGTCCGCGGACAAGAAAGCCGGTTCACTTACGCCCAAAATAATTTCGGCTGGACGACCGGGCGCAATCTTCAGATTGCCGATTATATAAAACAGCGGACCGTAAAAACTGACCGGATCTTTATTCTGTCCGATCAGCCGCACCTCTACGCTTTGACGGACCGGATCCCAGGCGTGCCTTATCTTTTTATTTTTCAGATGAACGACTTGCACCGGGAGGAAGTAGCGATGAAAACTCTGCAAGAAAACCCACCGAAAATGATTGTGACTTTTGCGGACGAGCCCCGAACCTTGCCGGGCTTTACTGATTTGCTTGCCAGCCGTTACCAGCTTTCCACCTCAATTAACGACGCCATCGTTTATGAGTTGACGGACTGAATTATTTTCGGCGGGGGAAGAGTTTGAGGGAGGTGTCCGCTGTCTACTGATAAACCTCCCGGCGGTGGCCGATCTTAAGAATAACAACCCTTTTTTTGGCCTTATCCAAATCAAAAATTATCCGGTAGTTGCCGAAGCGATAGCGATATTCACCCAGGTCAGAAGAGGCAAGTTTTTTACTTAATCCTAGCGGGTTGGTTTGTAATTTTTCTAAGGCCTTTCTAAGTTTCTTTTGGACTACGTGGTCGAGCTTTTTAATATCCCTTACAGCGTGGGGAGTGTAAACGAGTTCCAGCATTAAACTTCTCCGAAGAGTTTCTTGTGCGTCAGGAAGTTCCCATCTTTGTACTCCCGTCGCGCCTCCCTGATGTCTTTCAAATAACTGGAGGAGGTCTTGGCCAGCATATCTTCGAAGGTATCAATATTCACCAGCGCGGAAACGGGCTTTCCCTTCCGGGTTACGACCATAAATCCCTTCTCCTCGGAAAGGGTGTCGATGATTTGGGAGAGGTTCTCCCGGAGTGTCGCAGTTTGGATAACGGTGGGATTAGACATTACTCCTAAAGTGTACATAACTAGAGTACAGCTGTCAAGTACTGCCATCGATGGCCCTGTTCAAGGGGATCGCCGGGGGAAGAGTTTGAGAGAGGTATCTAGAGCAGTCCCGCTTTTTAAATTCGTCCAACTGTTTTTATCCAACGGCCGGTCCACCGATAAGGCTTCAACTTTTAACGCGGCCGCGATCCGGCGGGAAGTCTCGGGCAGAAATGGATAGATTAGCCAGGCCAGTTGGTGGACGCCATCCAATAATCCGAAAATCAGATAATCAACTTCCTCTTTTTTTCCTTCTTTAATCATTTGCCACGGTTTGTTCTCTCCAATGTAATTGTCCGCAGCGCGGATATAATTCCAGATTGTTTCCAAAGCCTGGGCGGTGTTGAACTTATCCAAGGCGGTGTTGCGGTCCTGTCCTGCTTGTTTCCAGGTGTACGATACCGGACCAATCCGCAGCGGATGTTGGTCCTGGTTCTTGGTAATCGCCGGAACTTGGCCGCCTGTATATTTTTCCGCCAATCCTAAAACTCGGGCCACGTGGTTGCCCAGGCCGTTAACCAGTTCGCTGTTATAAACCTCCTCAAGTTTATTTAGCGCCAAATCCGTATCGTCAACCAGCGGCCCGTAGCGGAGAAGATAATAACGGATAACGTCAACGCCGTATTTTTCGGTGAGCTCCGTGGGGCGGATAACATTGCCGCGGCTTTTACTGATTTTTTCACCGTTGAGGCTGAGAAAACCGTGACCGTAAACTGTTTTCGGCAGGGGATAGCCGGCCGACTTCAGCATCGCGGGCCACAAGAGGGAATGCCAGCGGACGTTGTCTTTGCCGACGAGGTGTAAATCCGCCGGCCAGAAACCAACTGGAGCGCCGGTTAGGTAATTGATCAAAGCGTCGAACCAAACGTAGATGACCTGGCCAGGATCGTCGGGGACGGGAATACCCCATTTTAAGTTGGCCCGGGAAACGGGAATGTCCTCTAGTCCCGACCCGATGAAGGCCATCATTTCCGTCCGGCGGGCTTCAGGCTGAATAAATTCGGGGTGTTCATTAATGTAATCTTTCAGGAAGTTGGCGTACTTGCTCCAGCGGAAAAAGTAATTTTTCTCGAGAATTGTTTTCAGTTCCCGGGTCGGGTGCAATAAACATTTGCCGCTCGTTAGCTCCCGGACCGTTTTGTAGGATTCGCAGCCGACACAATAGAGGCCTTTGTATTCCCCGAAATAAATATCCCCAAGGTCTTTAGCCTTTCGCCAAAAGTCACTGACCATTTGTGCGTGGTCGGGGTCGGTGGTATGGATAAAGCGGTCGTAAGAAATATTTAAAGCGTCGAGCTGTTTTTGATCTGCAGCGGAAATATCGTCCACAAATGATTTAGGATCTTTCCCGGCTACTCCGGCCGCCAAAGCGCTGGTTTCGCCGTACTCGTCCGTGCCGGTTAAGAAATAAACCCTTTCACCGAGGGCTCGGTGGTAGCGGGCGAGCGTGTCCGCCAATATTTTTTGGTAGGCATGGCCGATGTGGATGACATCATTGGTGTAATCAATAGCAGTCGTGACGTAGAATTTTTTGCCCATAAAGATATTTTACACAATTAAGGGAACAATGTACTATGAACGTTGATGCGCTATAAAATTCTAGGGTTTATTAACCTAGCGCTTGGTCTGCTTCAAAGCGGGTTGCTTTTAGTCTACTATTTTATTGTAGTTCCAAAATTGATGAGGGTGTACCAAGATTTTGGTACGAGAACACCGCCGGATCTGAACCTCACCTATCGCCTGTTGCTAATTATATTGCTACTGGGTTTGGTTAATCTGTTGTGTGCCCTCGCAACCCTCTTTTTCCCACGTAAGCTAACCTTTTGGTTAGGGGTCACAGTAGCGGGGATTTCTCTCCTAGTTTTTGGCTCTTACTTGGGGCTGGTCACATTCTCCGTCCTTCTTCCAATTTACAGTCTCACTTCTAAATTTTAAAGATAATCACATTCAACTCGGTTATCAGTGCACATTTTAGCTGTAGCACTTGATCTCCCCCCATGAATAAATGTCAACAAAATATGTACGATCGTACATCAAAAGTTGACAACGCTTTTTATTCGGCGGTAATCAGTGTAATAAAGGGTAAATTCGCTGACTGACGGTAGATAATATTTAGTGTTTCTGCATGAAATAGACTTCGGCGAAGAAAGCGGCCAGGATCAGCAGGAAAAAGTTAAGAGCGGAAAAGGCTCCCAGGACTTTTAAACTGGCCGTGACAGTTACCACTCCGGAAAGGATTCCGCCCCGGCGGAAACAATGACTGAGGACGGATCCGGCATTGACATAACTGTGGTGGACTTGGGCCTGATGGTAAGCCAGCTTATAAAGCACCATTGTAATAACGGCGGCGAGGGCGAAATAAAAAGAAGCGAGAAAGAAAATATTGTGGACGATTTTATCGGGGGGTAAATGGGTTAGGGTATAAATCCAAACGCCCCAACCAAGTAGGGCAGCGACGGCAACAGTGGTGATGAATTGTGAATTATGATTCGGTCTCATTAAGATAGCGGAAACGGCCCGTGTCTAGTATTATAGAAAAGAGACGATGTCTTTACAAACCCTTGCCCTCATCCTTATTGTCCCCGCCGTTTTCGGTCTATTCTTTTACCTTCTCAGCCAGATGCTGAATAAACTGTCCGCGTCCCAAAGAATGGATTTCGAGAAACTTAAAACCGATCTTGACCTGCAGCGGGACAGTTTACGCGAGGCAACGCAGCACCAAAAGTTTCTTCTGGATTCCTTAAATACAATGCGTGGCTCTTTAGACAAAAACCTTCTGGGGGTCCAGGATCAGCTGCAAAAAGGCAACCTGTCGCTGGGCCAGAGGCTGGACAACGCGGCCCGGGTGGTACAGGAAGTCAGTAAAGGTTTAGGTGGTTTGAGTGAGGCCACGAAAAGAATTCTGGACGTCGGAAAAGATATTTCGGGCCTGCAGGAAATTCTCCGTTCCCCGAAACTTAGGGGCGGCTTGGGGGAGCTTTTTCTCGGCGACCTCCTCGGCCAGATCTTTCCACCCGCCCACTTCAGCTTACAACACCGCTTCAAAAGCGGCGAAACCGTTGATGCCGTTATTAAGCTGGGAAAAAATCTGGTCCCCGTGGACGCGAAATTTCCATTGGAAAATTTTAAGCGGCTGGTTGGAGAGACGCCGACGGAGGAGGAACGAACCGTCAATAAGAAAAAATTTATTGCCGACGTGAAAAAGCATATTGATGCGATCGCGGACAAGTATATCCTGCCGGATGAGGGCACTTTCGATTTTGCCTTAATGTATATTCCGGCCGAAAACGTTTATTACGAAATTATTATTAAAGACGAGGCGATTGATACGGACAAAGGCTTACTGAATTATGCCTTTACTAAGCGGGTTATTCCCGTGTCGCCCAACAGTTTTTACGCTTACCTGCAAACTATTCTCTTGGGACTTAAGGGCATCCATATCGAAGCCCGGGCGCAGGAAATCCTACAAAGTTTAGGCCGCCTTTCCGGGGACTTCCACCGTTTCCAGGATGAGTTTGAAATTGTCGGCAAGCATTTAAATAATACGAAAACTAAGTACGAAGAGGCGGATAAACGGCTGGCGAAATTTACCGACCGGCTTCAATTGCTAACCGGAACCGCGAACCTTCCCAACGAAGAGGAAGAACGGGAAAAGCTTGAAGCAAAAATAATTGAAGAAGCTCCTCCGTCAGGAAGACTGCCCCTGGATTAATTACTAATTGTCGTGGTCACCGAAGAACTTGAGCTGAATAAATCCCAAAAAGATGCGGTTAACTTTAACGAGGGGCCGGTTTTAGTTATTGCCGGGGCCGGAACGGGAAAAACACGGGTGATTACGGAGCGCATCCGCCGTCTGATTCAGGAGGAAAAGGCCCTGCCTTCGGAAATTTTAGCCCTGACCTTTACGGAAAAGGCCGCGGCGGAAATGCTGAATCGACTCGATACCGTCCTGCCGCTCGGGTATGAGGAGCCTTGGGTTTCGACTTTTCATGCTTTTGGGGAGCGGTTACTCCGCCAGGAAGCGCTTGAGGTCGGTCTAATTCCGGATTACCAGCTAATGACCGCCGCGGAGAGCTGGCTATTTTTTCGGCAGCACCTCTTTGAATTTGATCTCAACTACTACCGCCCACTCGGCAACCCGGGAAAATTTATTGCGGCCATTCTGACTTTATTTTCCCGTTCTCAGGACGAGAGTGTTACCCCGGAAGAGTTTATGGCTTGGGCCGAAAAAGAGAACAGAGAACGGATGAACGGAGAAACGGACGAAAAAGGAAAATGGCTGGAGTTGGCCGCCGCTTACCAAAAATACCAGCAGTTGAAGGTAGAGGCGGGACGTCTGGATTTTGCCGATCTGTTATCCTGGACGGTCAGAATTTTTAATTCCCGTCCCGCGATCCTGAAAAAATACCGGGAACAGTTTAAATATATCCTGCTGGATGAATTCCAGGACACCAATTATATCCAATACCAAATAATTAAATTTCTTGCCCCGGCGGAACAGTCACCAAACCTAATGGTGTGCGCGGATGACGACCAGTCTATCTATAAGTTCCGGGGGGCGTCTGTCGCCAACGTGCTGGAGTTTAAGACCGATTACCCGTCTGCGAAAATTTTAACTCTGACCGATAATTACCGCTCCCGCCAACCGATTCTTGATGCCGCTTACCGCCTCATCCAAAATAACAATCCCGACCGTCTGGAAGAAAAACTGAAAATCAGTAAAAAACTGTACTCCCGGATCGAATTTGTTCCAGATGCCGGCAATTCTGCGGCCTTGAATCTGATTGTTGCCGGAACGGCGGAGGAAGAAGCCGCGGGGGTTGTGGAAAAAATTGCCGAGTTGGTCGCCGCTCCCGAGAGTTCCTATACTTGGAAAGATTTCGCAATTTTGGCCCGGGCCAACAGTCACTTGGAACGGTTCGTCACAGCGTTACGGGCGGCGGGAGTGCCCTACCAATTACTTGGTAATCGGGGACTTTACGACCAGGAGGAGATCCGGGTATTAATCGCGGCATTACGAATACTGGGTGGAAAAGGCGATGACGTGGCTTATTACCAGTTGCTTAACTCTCCGGGTTTGGTGGTGAGTCCGGCTCTCGTCAGCGACTTACTAACCCAAAGTTACCGCCGCCGCCTGCCGCTTGAGCAGGTTTTAGCCGAATACGTCCTGGGGGATAAGGCGGAACAGGGCCTGGTTGCGCTTGTTAATCTGATTACCAAACTTCGGGGTGAGGTCAGCCGGAAGCCAGTTACCCGTCTCTTCTACGAATTTATTTCTACCTCAAAAATTATGGCCCCGCTGTTGACGGAAGAAACCTTGGAAAATCAGTTGAAAATCCAAAACATCAATATCTTTTTTACGAAGATCCGGCAATTTGAAGCGGAAAGCCGTAACCCGACGTTGTTTGATTTTCTTGACTTCCTGGACCTGTGTTTGGACGCCGGCGAGAATCCGGCTCAGGCGGAAGTGGAGGATATTGATACCGTCAGTTTGCTCACCGTCCACGCGGCCAAGGGACTAGAGTATAGAGTGGTCTTTCTGGTCAGTCTCACTTCCGACCGTTTTCCCACCCGTGAGCGGAATGATCCGATCCCCCTGCCGGCGGCGCTAGTTAAGGAGACTTTGCCGGAAGGCGACGCGCACCTGGAAGAAGAGCGGCGGCTTTTCTACGTGGCGGTAACAAGAGCTAAAGAACGGCTCTACTTGTCGCTGGCGAAAACATACGGCGGGGTACGGGAGAAAAAACCGAGCGGCTTTATTTCAGAACTTGGTTTAACGGTAGCGCTGCCGGAAAAATCCACTAAAAAAAACGGGGAGTCGATCAGTTTTCTGAACCAAAGCCAGTCCTTCCCTCCGGAATTAATTTCTTCAAGAGGACAAACGATACCCGAGCTGAAATCAGTTTCGTATTCCCAGCTGGAAACTTTTTCCCAGTGTCCTTTAAAATATAAGTACCGTTATATCCTCGGATTATCGGGGGAACCCTCCCATGTGCTCGCTTTCGGGCAGACGATTCACCGGACCCTGCGGGATTTTCACCGCCCGGAGATATTAAATCAGGAAAAAGGCGGTTTACCGAGTTTACTGGAAATTTACGGGCGCCAGTTTTTAGGCGAAGGTTACGAGAGTCAGGAGCACCGGGAACGCCGGTTTCTTCAGGGCCGGGAAATTTTAGAAAATTATTTTAAGAAGCACCAGGATCTTCTCACCGTACCGGTTTTTCTCGAACAGCGTTTTCGGATTCGGCTGGGGGACATTGCACTTGTTGGGTCAATCGACCGGGTGGACCGGAGAACGGACGGGACTTACGAAATTATTGATTATAAGACCGGAGAAGGACGGGAGCAAAAGGAGGTTGACCGGGATGCTCAGCTCTCAATTTACGCACTGGCCGCCGCCGAAGACTTAAAAATCACGGCCGATCGTCTTTCTTTATATTTTATTGAATCGAATAAGAAACTGACCACGAGCAGATCCACCGAAAGTCTTTTGGAGAAAAAAGAAGAACTGCTGGAAACAGTGAATGATATCCGGAGCAGCGCTTTTCCGGCGAAAGTCTCACTGCTTTGCCGTTACTGCGAATTCCGGCCTCTTTGTCCTGAGTACAAGTTGAGTTTAAACTTATGAAAATCGGAGCGCACGTTTCCATTGCCGGAGGTTTAGAGAAATCAGTATTGAGAGCGAAAGAAATCGGCGCGGAAACAATCCAAATTTTCGGCTCCCCACCGCAAACCTTCAAGACGCTGATTTTCGCTGATGAATCTCTGGCCGATTTTCGCCGGTCTGTAAACCAATTGGGGATCGACTCGGTGTTTTTTCACGGAATTTACCTGATTAACCTCGGGACAGATAGGAAAGATTTGCTGGAAGCCTCAATCAACTCTTTAGTCCACTACCTAAATTTAGCTGAAAAGTTAGGAGTGGGGGGAGTGATATTTCATTTAGGTAGCCACAAGGGGAGTGGGTTTGAAGCCGTCAGGACGCAAATAATTACGGCTCTGAAAACTATTTTAGAGAGATCGGAGGGCAGTAAGCAGCTGATTTTAGAATCCAGCGTCGGGCAGGGCGGAAGTATCGGCTCCCGCTTCGAAGAGTTGGGCTTTTTTGTTAAGGAATTGAAAAGTGAAAGGCTGAAAATTTGTTTGGATAGCCAGCACCTTTTCGCTGCCGGTTACCCGGTTCACGAGTTGGTCGGGCTGGACGAAACTTTGGCTAAGTTCGACAACCTGATCGGGTTGGATACCTTGGTTGCCTTCCATCTGAATGACTCGAAAGTTCCTTTTCTTTCTTTCCGCGATCGGCACGAAAATATCGGAGAAGGGTACATTGGTCGGGCAGGAATCGGAAATATAATCAACCATCCGAAACTATCCCACCTGCCTTTTATATTGGAAACCCCCGGCTTTTCCGGCAATGGGCCGGACCTGAAAAATATCGAAATCGTTAAAAGTCTTGTAAAATATACTTAAATGAACTGGGTTTTAATCACTCTTTCCGCCACCTCTTTGTGGGCGGTGGGCAACTACATTGATAAGTTTGTCATCGACAAACATTCTCGGGGCTTGGGCGGATTAACTATCTATTCGGGTTTGGCCGGGTTTATTATCAGTTTGATTCTATTCCTGATCTTTGCGAAAAATCCCCAGCCAATGCCCGCTCGAGAAGCGGCGCTTACTCTCTTTTCTGGATTTCTCCTTCTGCTCTACATCCTCCCTTACTTTAAGGCGATGAGCGAGCGGGAAGCCTCGGAGGTGGTTCCGTTGTTCCAACTCATCCCTTCTATCGCTCTAGTTTTATCTTTTTTCCTAATCGGTGAAAAAATCGACCGCGGGCAGCTCCTTGGCCTTCTTTTGGCGATGATTGGTTCGGTGACTATCAGTACAACTAGAGTTCAGGGAATATTTCGGGTTCACTCGTCACTTTTTTACATGGCTCTTTCCTCAGCGATGTTTGCCCTCTCCATCGTCCTTTTTAAATTTATTTATCTGCAGACCGACTTCTGGACAACCTTAATGTATACCAGTGCTGGATCGTTACTGGCCGCCTTAACACTCAGTCTTTATCCGCCCTACCGGGGGCAATTTTTCCAGTGGTTGAGGTTACTACCCTCACCAGTGGGAGGGGTGATGATCTTAAATAGCACGCTGGGCCGTCTGGCTCAGGGACTCTTTAATTTTGCCACGACTTTGGCACCAGTTTCACTAGTGGCGGCGGTCGATTCCACCCAACCGGCTTTCGTTCTAATTTACGGAGTTTTCCTGACGCTCTTTTTCCCGAAACTGATTAAGGAGGATATTTCGGTCGGCAACCTTTTTAAGAAAGCGATTTCGTTAGCATTTTTGTTCGCCGGAGTTTACCTAGTCAGCCGTTGATGAGTGATCACGGATAAAGAATCTTTTTGACAAAATGCCACTGAAGTACTTATGATTAGTAAGGAATATATGCCTGTGATTAACTGGATAAAAAGTAACAAGTTTGCCGCCCTCTTAGTCCTTGCTTTAGGAATTCTTCTTTTGAAAGACCCTGTGTTTTCACTCTTTTCCGCCCGTTCCCAAACGGCCTCCTATTATGGAGGTGGGCTGATGCCCAAAAGCGCTGGGTTTTCAAATAGTGTCGGCCTAGCCCTGCCGGAAATGACGTCCCCGGCCTATCGGGAGGCGGCGCCAACTACCGACGTCGCCAGCCGAATGGTTGTCCAGGAATCGTCGTTATCCCTTTTAGTGAAAGACGTCCGCCAAGTTCTCACCGCGGTGAAAAGTAAGATTGAAAGTCTGGGCGGCTATATGGTTAACAGTTACCTTTCCTCTCCGGAGCAAGCTCCAACCGGACAACTTACCCTTCGAACACCACAGGAAAAACTGGAAGAATCTTTAGTCTTTATCCGGGCTCAGGGGGTAAAGGTTGTTTCTGAGAATCTTTCCGGAACGGATGTGACCGATCAATTTGTCGACAATGCGGAAAGGCTGAAAATATTGGAGGGCAATAAGACTCGGTTCGAGGAGATTATGAAGAAAGCGGAGAAAATCGAAGACATCCTGCGGGTGCAGCAGGAGATTTTTGGTCTGCAGGGCCAAATCGAGGCAATTAAGGGTCAGCAAAACTATCTGACCAAGACTTCCGAAATGTCCCGCCTGACCGTTTATTTCTCGACTGATGAATTAGTTCTGCCCTACGCTCCGTCCGACAGTTGGCGCCCGGAGGTAATTTTTAAACAGGCAGTTAGGAGTTTACTGAAGACCGGGCAGAAGTTAGGAACGGTGGCTATTTGGCTGGCGGTCTATATGGTCGTCCTGGCTCCTATCCTATTGATAGCTTTTCTTCTCTTCCGAAAGTTCCTCCGAAGATAATAGGTATTAACGCCACGAATTTCCTTCACGCCTGCCTGCGCAGGCAGGAATAATCCACGAATGATTAGCGGCGTTGTTTCTTATTAGAGCTACCTAACCCACAACTGCAAATCGGATTCTTTGTAATCGGCGTTACTATTCCCGGTATCGCAGCCGTACGTCGGTTTTTGCCGGACGGGCCCCAAACGGCTTTGGCAGAAAACAACCCAGCGCCCGTCGGTGGTAGTTCCTGTCCCGGATTCACCCGGGTCACCTTTTTCTCCTTTTTCCCCTTGCGGACCGATTGGCCCGGCCGGGCAGGTATTACTACAATTCGCAGCGGCGGTTGTACCGCTGGCGGTGGCAGTAGGATTAGAAAAAAAGAGCTTATCCGTTATACTCTGGTCGCCAATTCCCCGTCCACCGGCCGGGGAGGGGGTGGGAATTGAATATACAGGAAGTGGGTTGGATAGGGTTTGGTCGGAGATACTTTTTAAATCCCGAAGATCAAAATACAAAAAAATGATAACTACTGATTGGACAGCGAGGAACAGAACGAGAACAGTTACCGGAGCATATTTCTTTAGGGCAGAGAGAAAATCCTCCATACAAAATTATTCTACCACGCTCTTGCCAACTCAACCCGAGAGACCCGAGTTGTCTTTTGTTATGGGGTGTGATAGGTTATAGGCTGATACGGCTCAAAGAAAGCCTACTAAGGAGGGACTTTATGGATCTTACCTTTTTAACCCCTCTTGTCCGAGAAGTGGCGGCAAGAGTTATGAGAGAAGAGGGGGCTCCCTTGTTTTTTGATCGTCAGATTGATCAGACCCCGCTTATTAATCGTGCCTTTTTATGCGCGTACGACGCTGTCTTTAGGTCGGTGTCTTATGAATCGGGGCTGATGGAACGTGTCGCGGCGGAAGTTCTTACCCTTCTAGCCAAAACGGTCGGGGCTTTGTCGTGGGGAATACGGCCTTTTGTGGCTGCCGATTCGTTGCTCCTGCTTCCAGGCGAGCAGCTCGGTTTGGAAATCGGAAGTACCTACGGGTTGTTCGGTTTCACCGCGGATGGTGCGGCGATGATCCCGGGTGGTTTTATGGACCGGCGCCAAGACCCAATGGGCGATACCATTCGGGAGCTGATTGAAGAGGTGCTTCCTGGTAATAATCCCGGCGATATCGTCCCGCGGCTGGTGGTGGCGGAATCAAGTGCTTACGCCCGAGCCCTTTCCCGTTATCGTCAGAGTGGGTTACAGGTTATCTCCGCGCTGGTGTTATGCACACCGCGACTGGGCGCTACAATAAAGCCTCGGGCCGCTTCGGATAACACCGGATGGAAATGGCTTCATTTGTTTGAACCCAATGGAACTCCGGACTTTAGCACGATGAGTGGTTATGTTTGGCGTGATGATCACTTCGCGGTTATTGCCCGTCTGCTCCGCCAGGCCGGTGCTTTCAGTCAACGCCAAAGATTTCAAAGGAACGGTGGTTCCGAGATCCTACGATACTTGGAATCCCTTCCGGAAATCCCGTTGGTTGTGACTGGCTATCGACCAACTCCGGAAGCGGAAGGGAAGTATACCTTTCCCCGGACTTACAACGTTCAGCTCGCCGAAAAATTGGTAGCGGCGTTGTTGGCTGAATATCACGTGGGAGCGGCGAAGGCTAATAAAGTCGCCGAAGACTTGGTTGGGGAATTAGTAGCTATAGGGTTCCTTCCGTACTTTGACGGCCCAGACCCAACGGTGGACGGGGTTGTCGTCGGTTCGGGTGCCAACGCTAATAAGATTCTGCTGTTGCGGGATGACCAGGGGAAGTATTTTCTCCCGGGAGCAGTAGTGCGCCACGGGGAAACGGTCTTGGCAGCGTTACAGAGAGGACTCTGGGCGAAGGCAAAGATGGATGCGGCTCCCTTGCATTTTGCCGGTCTCGCGCCCGAATGGCCAACCATCGATGGTCAGGCGGTTTTGCGCGATCCGCGCGGAACTAGTGCCGACTTTCTCTTTATATTGCTGGCCACTTCTCCAGCGGATACCACGGCGGATCACCTTTGGCTTCGATTGTGGGATGATCATGGTTCTCCCAACCCTGACCTGGTGAAGCTAAAATTCCGTTATCACCACGGTGAGGTTTTGGATAAAGTGATGAGGGATATGGTTGCGCAAATGATCTACTCACCGCTTGGTTCGGAGACCTTGCAGGAAGCCGTTTCGCGACGAGGGCTAATCATTTAGTTGACTAGCAACGGACTGTTGAGATTTTCAACAGTCCGTTTCATTTTATAATTGACAAGAGTCAAATCCCGTGTTAGTTAGTGTATTAAATACAATTTTAGGTCATTTAATTTGGCCCTATAGCGTTGACCACCCATGCTTTTTATGCTACAATCCAACCACCTGCCTCGCCTTTATTGGCGCGGTTTTTTTGTTAGGAGATGGAGGAGGGTATGAACTCAAAAAGCAGGACGAGGCTTACGATCGCTTTAGCCGGTTCAGCGGTGGATCCGTTTCACTTAGGACACCTGGCCTTACTGGCTGCACTAATGTCGATGGATTTCGACATTATTTATTGGGTAGTGTCCGGGGCTCGGAAAGGTAAGATACCGAGAGTCGGTCCGGACGACCGGGTGACGATGACGCTTCTGGCCATTCCGAAAAAGTGGTTGCTTAGTCTTTGTCCGCGGTTGAAGATTGTCTTCATCGACGCCTACGGCCGCAACACACCGACTATTACCTGGCTGCGGCGATTGCATCGTTGGTACCCGGCCGCGGAAGTTACCCTGGTTACCGGCGCCGATTCGGTTTGCGGTGGACCGGACGATCTCAAATACTGGGATGCCGGGGCTCAGATCTACGAAAAGTGGAAGGTTTTGGTTTTTCCGCGCGTCCACTTTGCTGGAGTAAGAAAGCTCCGGAAAATTTTGAAAAACCGCCCGAATTTCTCGGTGGTCGACACGGTTTTACCGGACGTGGCCAGCCGGGAAATTTGTACGCGGATTGGTTTAGGGAAGAAACGCTGGACGCATTTGGTTCCACGTCCTGTGGCACTTTTTATTAAAAGAAACCACCTGTACGGAAACAGGTGAGCATTCAACAAAGGTCAAAATTGACCGAGGAGGGGTATGAACAACTTTGCCGCGCATTTTTTTCGTGGTGACCGCTACCATTATGTGATGGCGGATTGGGCCTTGTGGCTCTGGGAAGTTCTTGGTTTGCAGAGAAATAATCGAGATACTTGGGTACGTTTCTATGCCACGGAGCGCAAAGTTCCTTACGCCGTCGCGCTCGGACACGAGCAACTCTTTCAATCCCTAATAGGGCATCCGCTTGACTACCCGCGTCAAAGGTTTCTTGCTGATGACAAAGCAGCTTTAACGCGAGTGGCGAGTTTGCTTCGTCAGCCCTACGCAGGTGAAGTTCGGATGCTGCCGCCCGCGACACTTTATTTCGCCAAACAGCCCATTCTGGATGTGCATGGTGACTTCGCACAAGTGCAAATGGGCGAGGTTCCGATTGAGCACGTTCTTGATCTTTTCGGAACTTTCGCTTTCTACGCTTTGGACATCAAGCTGGCCAGCGCCGCCGCCGATCAACTGTGTGGGTTCGACCTAGCGGATGCGGTTGACCTGGATCAGAAACGGGCATTAACCGGTCGTCCTTCTCTGTCGAACTTTGCTTTGCGGCGACTCGGAGACCCTTTCCGTTCCCTCGTCGCGTCGGAAGTGTCCCAAGTTTGTGGCTGGGACGATACCAGTGACGTCGAAGCCGGTTTTGAGACGGATACCCCGACTATGGGTACACACGCCCATTACGGCGTCCAACTCGCTAAAGGGTTGATGCAATATCTACTGAGGGCTGGAAAGGTGGATGGCCTTTTTGACGAAAAGGAAAGGCCGAAGCATTTCCAGCGCTGGATGTTTGAAACTTGGCTGGACAAGCACCCTAACGGTACAACTCTTTTGGTTGATACCCTTGATCTGAAGTTAGGGTTACGGCATGCCGTTGAAGCGGCGAACAGTTCGCCAGCTCGCAGAAAGGCGTTGAAGTTTGTTCGTGTGGACTCTCGTTATCCGCCGGCAGCCGCTCTTTACGCCCGCCGGTTCTTGGACGCGAACGGTTTCAGTGACGTGGGCGTAATTGTCACCGGTGACCTGGACGCGGCGATGCTACGAGTGATGACCCGATTGGGTTTGGTTTTCGGTGGCCGAATTACCTATCTGATGAACGGGGTGGGGATCGGCACGAAGTACGGTGTTGAATTCAACCACGTGGCCGGAGCCATCTTCAAGATGACGGAATGTTTTGGTATCCCAACCGGAAAACTTTCCGACAGCAAATCAACCTTTCCCGGTTGGTTGCAAGTCCGTCGTTTCTCTAACGCGATGGGGATAATCACGCGTCAGGATACTGTTTTGCAAGATGAGCCAGTTCGCTTACTCCCCGGCGAATACTACGCGGTTGATCTTCTAGAGCCGTTCTACGGTGGAAGCGGAGTGGGGGTGGAAATGAAGAACCCGCTAACCATCAATGAGAAGCGTACCTTCCTGTGGGAACAGATTTTCCGGCTCCAATTGCCCATTGCGGAGTTTGCCAGAGAGCGAGTTGGCATCAGCCCGGCATTGAAGGATTTGATGGCTACCCTTGCCAATGACGCGATTGATCTAAATGAGACCGGCGTCGTTTTCCCGGTGGAAGAATACGATGAGTGTTGGCTCGAAATTCGTGCGGCTGAAGAAAGGCTGGGAATTTCGACCAAGTCTTGATTACGCAACCTGCTCATACACTTGCATTCAGGTGTATGGGCAGTTTTTAAGAGCGGTTCACTTTCAGGGAAGGTGGAAAGTTCTTAGAAACCGGTTAAAAAAACTCTTGACAAGAGGATTAGTTAGTGTAAATATTAAACAGTAAGTGTTATAGTTACACGTATGAAAAAAACGGGTGCCAAACAATTTACGGAGATTCGTGGTCCGGCTCTAGCCGTGGACGTTGTCGCTTTTACCGTCAAGGACGGTGTTTTCCAGGTACTTCTGCTGAAAGCGAAGACTGCGCCGGCCACCAATAAATGGGTTTTGCCTGGTGTGTTCGTGGGCCTTACGGAAACGCTAGATACAGCGGCTAAGCGGGCACTCCAAACTAAAGCCAATATTGATATTAATTACCTAGAACAGCTTTATACCTTCGGTGAGGTTGGTCGCGATGATCGCGGGCGGGTGGTGACCTCCGGCCACTATGCCCTGGTCGATTATAAAAAATTCGACTTAAGGACTCCCGCGTCCTACGCCGAGATCGGGTGGTTTCCGGTCGATAAACTCCCGGTTACCGGCTATGACCATAAGGAGATTATTAAGGCCGCCGTCACGCGGATCCGCAACAAACTGCAGTATTCCAACGTTGCGGTCCACCTTCTGCCGCCGGTCTTTACTTTGACGCAACTTCAAAGGGTTTATGAGGCGGTTTTGGCCAGACCTTTGGATAAGCGTAATTTTCGTCGGAAGGTTCTAAGTTTAGGAGTGATAAGGGTCGCCAACGGAATCGAGGAAGCAGCGGCGCACCGACCAGCCAGATTATTTAGATTTGTCACGAAGAAATACCAGGAAATCGAGCTGGTTTAGGGTTTGCATTATCCTATATTAGTTGTACACTGGCAAAGCTCTAATAAAGTTAAAATAAAGAAGGAGTCAAGACCTCTGCCGCAATTATTTGCCGTAGAGGTCTTGGTTTCTTTTTATGGAAACCGGGAAGTCCTTTGACAACTGAAGTTACGGTTATTTAGCGTTTTTCGTTTGCCCTTATTGCCCCGTCTTGGGGCATTAAGCTTGTAGTTATCTTATCAGGAAGGAGGGTTATGGTTAAAAAGCTTCCCTTTGTGGTTAGGGATGGCAGCGTCCCGGGAGCGGATCACGTGGCGAAAGCACGTAATTGCCAAGACGGCAAAGGCTGGCGGCGGATCATAGTCAACGACAAAGAGTACCTTGTTGCTGCTTGTTCGGACGGCTGTGGATCTGGTCTCCACACGGAGGTCATCGCCAGTTTACTCCCGTTGTATGTGATCGGTCAGATCGGTCACCTCCTAACCTTTGAGACACCGGTCCTTAGTGTCCCGGCGGCTCTCTACGCCCACGTTTTGGCGTATCTCGAGTTTCAGTGGAAGAACATTCCCTTTAGTTCGAGAAAGGAGCTCGTTGATTTCATTAAGAACTACCTCCTCGCCACCCTCTACGGTTTCATAATTGGCGATGAGGACTCGGTGCTTTTTCACGCGGGACGAGGATACACCGTGGTTAACGGTGTTGTGGACGCAATAGAGCACCTGCAAGGTGATCCTTACCCCGCTTACCATTTGGTTCCGCGCTCTGACTGGCAGGAGCCAAGTATGGTGTTGCCCCGGAGTTTTACGGTGGTTTCGCTGAAAACAGCGAACATCTTTAACTTAGGGGTAGCCACTGATGGGGCGATGGGAACTTTGCCCGGTGGAAAGACTGGGTTATTGCTTCCCCGCCTTTTGGTCGATGCATTTACTGGTGAGTCAGGAGTTCAGCGCTGGCTGAATCTCATCAATGGGCCGCGCAATCCTCATCCCGAGGACGGCACCTTTGCCGATGACACGACGGTGATCCTAGCCGAGCGGATCGAGGAGGCGGTTGATGACAACAGCTAATCCTGCGCCACTTACCAGAGTTGTCGTTAACAATCATCTGGTGACTGTAACTGCTAAGGATGTCCTCGGTAACCCCGGAGGACAAGGAACGGTCTATAAGGCGATGGTAATGCCCCCGGATCACGTCGGCACCTCGGCAACAACCTACAGGGTCCGCGTTCCACAAGGACGTACTGCCGGTAAATTTAAGGCCCTGAAGATTTATCATGTCCCGCCGGGGAACCGAATGCAAAAGAAGTTACCCGAGTTGGTTCGGGTGCTTACCGGCTTACCAGGGGAATACGCAGACGAATGTGTGTCGCCGGAAGATTTGGCTTACGATCCCGCGGACGAAACCGTGGTCGTGGGTTTTGCTATGCGTCTGCTCGAATCCGGTTTCAATGTTTGGGAAGCTTTGTTCAATCGCAAGTTCCGCGAAGCGAGCGACGTGACAACGCGGGACGTGCTTGACCTGTCGATTCGACTGGCCAAGTTGCTCGATGTCTTACACCAAGCGCCAACGCCGGTTCGGATCGGTGACCTTAATCCCCGGAATGAGCTCTATAAAACACTGCGGGGGTTAATGCTGGCGTTGATCGATATGGATTCCGTCCAGATTGGTAACTTCCCCTGCGAAGTGGCGACGGAACGTTTCCTGAATCCCAGGCTTTTTGGTCAAGATCTCAGCAGTCGCCCCCTCTTCACCGACGAGGACGACTTCTACTCTTTCTGGGCGCTGCTGGTAAACGCGGTGCTCCTAGCCCACCCGTACGGTGGCTCCTACCGAGCTATCCCAAAGATACCGGGGCGGGCAACCGCACGGGTATGGTTACTCGACAAACGGGTGGTCTTTCCGGTAAATGCGTACCCGCCGACTCTTCTGACAGACGAACTTTTGCATGTTCTGGAGGAAGTGTTTGCGAAGGGGCATGTCGTCAGGCCGGAGGTCGGAATGCTCGAAGCCTATCGCGACTCTCTTCTTGGCTGTCCGACTTGCGGGCTTTGGTATCCGGCTCATTTAAAAGAGTGCCCGGGTTGTCAGGCCATCAATCAGGCCGTTCGGCGCCTCGGCGCGGCTCTGAAGGAGATTATGGCGACAGAATTGTTGACAGTGGGAGGTCCCATTCTTTTCTACCGGGTGATTGGGACGACCATCTATGCTATTTCGCGCGAGAGGGGCCAGGCAGTGCTCTACATCAAAGAATCACTGGCAACTGCGCGACGAATAACTCTCTTTCAAGCGGAAAAAGAAACCCGCTACGAAGTTTTTGATCACTACCTAGCTGTCTGCAAGGATAGCTACGCGGAGCTGGCGGAGATAGCAATTTACGATATCTCCGGCAGCAGTCCGGTATTCGTGACGAAGACGGCTACCGAGAACTTTGCCGGCCATCGGGCTCTGTTCCGTGGTTCGAGAGACTACCTTTATCGAGCCTACGGGGGGGTTATTTACCGGGGCAGCATCCAGTTCGGGAATGTTTTAGTTGAGTCGGCAGTCGGGCAAGCGACGCCGCACCAAACCTGGTTTGATGCGGATGCGACTTCGGCCACCGCCTGCGGCTTCTCCCGCATCTTCCGTCAGTATTTCTGGTTTCTGATTCGCGATCGGGGTCAAGACACTCTTAACCTCACGGAATTGGATGACGGGGAATCACTGCTTGATCAGTGCGTGCGGTTTTCACAATCCTCTCTGCTGATTATGCGGCGGACGGAGATTCGCGGAGTTGAGAATATGCGGTTGGATGTTGTCGCCAGGGCGACAGCTAAGGTGACGAGTTCCCGCCGAGTGAAATTATCTGACTCGCCACACCTCGAAAACCTCCATGCCGCTTCCTACGGTCGGGGGATAGTATTGGTTCCGACCGACGACGATGGGATAGTAGCTGAGGACGTTGCCACCGGAAGCCAGCGGATATTTGCGGAAGCAAAACCGTTTGTGGATGCTGGCAGTGTAATCAACTTGTTCGAAGATGGTATCTTGGTCCGTTTTGGCCCCAAGGCCATCAAACTTGTTTTAGGGCAAAAGAATCCCTAAGAAAGCAAAGGAGGAAAGGTTATGCGTGCAACAACTGCAGCAACGACGCGGCCGGATTATTTACCGCCCGCGAGCTTTTATGATGATTCGATGGTCCAGACGAAAACCAAGGTCGACGCCACGATGGCGTTGGACACTGCCTGGCAATGTTATCGTGGTATCTGGCAGCCGGCGGCTGTGGACACTCACAAGATTGCCTATGTCCACATCGATGATCAGTACTGCTTTATGGATGATGGCGAGCTCCCTGTCCCGGGGTCCTACGGTGACATCATGGCCGAGACCCATCTCACCTATCGTTTAGGTGGAAAAGTCAAGACACATGTCTTGACCGGGGACCAACATCCTCCACTCGCAATCTACTTTCCCGAGTGGTGGTTTGCTGGAAAGGACTGGACTGACGATTACGGTCACAAATATCGTCGAGGGGAGCGCCCCTTGGACAACACCTTGATTCCTCTCGAAGCGATCGATGACGGGCGTTGGGTAGCGAGATTTGAGACAGCCTGGTCTCACAGCTACCCCGCGAGGTTAAAAGCGGACGGGCGCCAACCACTCATGGTTTGGGCGCATCACGGGCACGAGGGTACCCACAGTGCCAATATCGTCGCGGTGTTGATGGAGGCGATCTTGGTTTGCAGTTACGGGCGGATGACCAAGCCGATCTTTATCGGGAAAGGACGGTCTTCAGTCTCGGAACATTTTAGTCCCCTGGAGTACGAAGTGCCCATTCCCGGCGTTCCACAGCTAAACGAGCGTCAGTTGCAGGTTCTGGAGGAGCATGATGAGATTTGGATTTCCGGTCGTGCTTTATCTCACTGCGAGATGGCGTATGTGCGGACGCTCGTCAAATATTTCGGCGTCAAGGATCCCGGGGTGTTGAAGCGGGTAAAGATCCTGATGGATACCACCCACTCCGTCGTGGTTCCGGGCATTGATTTTCACGGAATAGCGCTACAGCAGTTCGAGGACTGGCGCAAACAATATGGCATCGAGTTGCTGAACAGTACGGATCTTGATTGATGTTTCTCTCGGAGGGTGTGGTTCGACTCTATGCAATACGGATGCGGACCACACCCGCCCAAATACGAAAGGAGGGCTTTTTATTATGGGAGCAAGTAACAAGAGTGTCGCGTCGGGGAAACTTACGATGGCTGATGCCAAGGTCGCTTTATCCAAAGCCGTGACAGAGCATCATGCCTTAAGCCAGGATATGGCAGATCAGGTTATTGCCAATCTGGACAACTGTGGCATCGACGAACTTGGGTTGTCGCCAGCAACGCTTGGTGGCTCCATCGCCACGATCCTGGTCTTTGTGGCCGACGGAAGTGGCTCGGTGGAACAGGTGCAGGACATTATCCTGGCCCAGTTGAACGAGATGCTGGATGCGTTGAAGGGTGCAAAGGGTTCGGAAGTGGTGACGGTGACGCTGATTCGTTTCAACCATCAGGTCGTCGTGGTCTTTTCGAACAAACCGCTAGACAGTATTCAGCAACTGACAACGGCGGAATACTTTGCTTCGGGTGGTACGGCGTTTTTTGACGCCTGCGCGATGGGTATCTCCAATGCCCTTGCATTCGAGGAGGTCCTGATCCAGAGTGGCTACACCACCGAAGTGCTCTTCCTCGCGGCGACTGATGGGGCTGACCGTGACTCGCGGACTGCGACGGCGCAGACTGTCAGCGAGATGTTTGCCGAAATCCGCAAGCGGAAACGGACCTGGTATGCCGTTATGATCGGTCTTCACACCTGGGAGCAGGTGGATTTCAAACAGGTTGGTCATAACTGCGGTTTTGAACAGGTGGAAGAAGTGACACTGCCGCAAATTCCAGCGGACGCTTCGGCTGCTGACGCGAAACGTATTCGTTACGAATGTGAACACAAGCTCCGCCAATTGTTCAGCCGCGTGTCAAAGTCAATCATTCGCCAGTCCCAAGCGCACATTTCGGGTGGGAATGTTGGCAACACTGTCGGTGGGGGCTTCTTGGATGTGACGTAGGATAGGAGAAAGACAACTTTTCGCAAGGTGCATACTGTTTTCGGACAGTGTGCACCTTTTCTTTTTATCGCTATTTGTCTTATAGTTGGTAAGTTGCTATAATATAAATATGGAAAAGAAACTTTACGTCGGCAACCTGCCGCGGAGTTGCCGGGAAATGGATATTGAAATATTTTTTACCCAAGCCGGTAGGGTCGACGCGGTCCAAATCATAAAAGATAAAGAGACCGGTGAGTCACGGGGGTTTTGTTTCGTGGCGATGGATACCGAAGACGGGGCCTTAAAAGCGCTCCAGACTCTCCGTGGTGTGCCTTTCAAAGGCGAGCCCCTGATTATTAAAGAGGCTGTTCCCCAGGAACCCCGTGGCAAGCGCCCTGGGTTTGAAGCCTAATCGAAATCTTCTGTTAGAATAGCTTTGATGGCGACTCTGTTAACCGCAATTTTTTTCGGGATTGTCCAAGGCCTCACCGAGTTCCTTCCGGTTTCCTCAACCGCTCACTTAATCCTTTTGGAAAAGTTTCTTCATCTTTCCCCATCCGTCTTCGGGCTGTCTTTTGATGCGGCCTTGCACCTCGGGACGCTGCTGTCACTACTGCTTTACTTTTGGACAGACTTGCTGCGGCTAGTCCGTTCCTTCCTGAATGATCTTTGCCATTGCCAAATCAAAACCCCCGAGAGCCGCCTGGTTATCAGCCTTATATTTGCGACGGTTCCGGCCGCAGTTTTAGGTTTTCTCCTGGAGAAAAAAATCGAGACGGTCTTCCGCGATCCGGCTTTGATTGCTTTGGCCCTGCTTTTTGGCAGCCTTATTTTTTATCTCGCAGAGAGGTTTTCAAAGATAACTTTGAGGCTGGAGAATCTTGGGACCGGGCGGAGCTTAGTTCTCGGTTTCTCTCAGGCCCTAGCCCTTATTCCCGGTATTTCCCGTTCCGGAATTACCGTGAGCGGCGGTTTATTGTTGGGAGTCTCCCGGGCCGAATCGGGGTATTTCGTTTTTCTGCTTTCCATCCCCATTATTTTTGGGGCCGGTCTCAAAAGTCTTTTTGATGCTTTTAAGGATGGGGTGCTGTTCCATTCCGGCGGTACTTTTATAGTCGGCTTTGCCGCGTCCGCCATTACCGGCTACTTTGTGGTGAAATACTTCCTCGCCTTCCTCAAGAATAATTCCCTAACGGTTTTTATCTGGTACAGAGTTTTCCTCGCGTTATTGGTTCTATTTTTTATGGTAAGATAGTAAATAGAAATGGTTACCGCTGTTATTTCCTGTCACAACGAACACGAACGGGTAGGAGCTGTTTTAGACGTGGTGACTAAAGCGAATATGGTTGACGAGGTGATGGTTGTTGATGACGGAAGCACGGACGGAACCGCGCAGTTAGTTGCCGATCTTTATCCCTCCGTTACTCTTGTACGGCACGAAACCAACCACGGGAAAGCCGCCGCGATGTGCACCGGGGTGGAGCGGATGAAAGGCGACATTGTCGTCTTTATCGATGCCGATCTGCAGAATTTAAAAGTCGAGCATATTGATAATTTAGTCCGGCCGGTAGTAGATGGCAGCGCGGATATGTCCGTGATGCTTCGGGGCAACGCCCCCTTTCTTTACCGAAAAGTTTTCCATTCCGATCCGGCGATTTCCGGCGAACGCTGTCTGCGGAAGGCCGACTTTTTGGAGATCCGCCAACACCACCCCGAACTACCGACAGTCCACTATGCGATTGAAGTCATTATTAATGATTATTTTATCTATCTGAAAAAGAATGTCGTGGTGGTTGTCGCGCCGGGCGTGGACCAGTTCTATAAAGAACAAAAAGAGGGGTTTATTAAAGGCTTCGAAAAAAATCTTAAAATGACGACCAATATATTACGCAACATCGGCGTCCGGAAATACCTGCAGCAGCTCTCGGTTTACAGCCACATTCCCGTTAAAGAGTAATTTTCCCGTTATGGAAATTAAAGAAGCTTTTGCGGAGAAACTTGCTCCCCGCCGCCGGCTGTCCTTTTGATAACAGATCCTCCGCTCCACTGTTGAGTTTGACACATATCGACGCCGTTCTATATAATGGCGTGGCAATGAAGAAAACCTTTAAAAACGGCTGTCCCCGCTGCTTTCGGGCTCTTTCGACGGATGTCCGAGCCAAAATCATTGATCTCCTGGCCTCCGGGACGGAGCATACCGTAACTGATATTGTTGCTCATTTCCGTCTGACCCAGCCGACCATCTCTTACCACTTATCGGAATTGGAAAAAACCGGGTTACTGACTTCCCGCATCGACGGGCGTTTCGTTTTTTATAAACTAAATCTATTTTGCAAAGAGGATAAAGAACGATGCCTGCTCCTTCGTTGAAAAGCTTATGAAGAAACCCGTCATACCCCTTTTAGAAATAAGAAACCTCCACGCGGGAATATTGGACAAGGAAATTCTCCAGGGTGTCAACCTGACTGTCAACGCGGGGGAGATCCACGCGATTATGGGGCCCAATGGTTCCGGGAAAAGCTCTCTGGCCTACACGTTGTTAGGGCATCCCGGTTACCTCGTGACCGGAGGGAAGGTGTTACTTAACGGAAAAAACATTTTAAAAATGTCCCCGGACGAGCGGGCCAAAGCCGGGCTATTTTTAGCCTTCCAATATCCGGTGGAAATTGCCGGGGTAAGTTTGTGGAATCTTCTGCGGACGGCTTATTCCGCGGTTCACGGTCCGGTCTCTTTCAGTGACTTAAAAACCAAAGTCAACGAGCGCTCCGCCGAGTTAAAGATGGACCCGGCTTTTCTCACCCGTTCCGTGAACGAAGGTTTTTCCGGCGGCGAGAAAAAGAAAGCGGAAATTCTACAGCTGGCGGTCCTTCAGCCACTGGTGGCGGTTCTCGACGAAACCGATTCCGGACTGGATATTGATGCTTTAAGAGATGTGGCCGAAGGAATTAATCTTCTTCTAAAAAGCCGGCCCAACCTCTCAATAATATTGATTACCCATTATTTTCGGATCTTAAAATACATCCGCCCGGGCAAAGTCCACGTATTCGGTGAGGGAAAAATTATCCGCTCCGACGGACCGGAGCTGGCGACGGAGTTGGAAGAGAAGGGGTATGGGTGGACAAATGTCTTCAACCGATAAACAGCTAAGAAATATCAAGAAAAACTACCAATACGGCTTTCATATGCCCGCCCGTTCGGTCTTCAATACCGGTGTCGGACTAAACGCCGGGGTGGTGGCGGAAATCTCCGGCCGGAAAAAGGAGCCAGCGTGGATGGCACAACAGCGCCAGAAGGCTTTAAAACTCTTTTACGCGAAACCTTTTCCCGCCTGGGGTGGTGATTTATCGCAAATTAATTTCGATTCCATCTGTTATTACTTGGAGCCGACCGACAAGCTCGAGAGCACTTGGGAAGCGCTCCCGAGTGAAATTAGACGGACTTACGATAAGTTAGGAATTCCGGAAGCGGAAAAGAAGTATCTTTCGGGAGTCAAAGCCCAATACGAAAGCGTCGTCGTCTACGGTTCCCTAATGGAGAGTCTGAAGAAAAAAGGAGTTGTATTTTTAGGGATGGACGAGGGGTTAAAAAAATTCCCTGAACTGGTCAAGGAGTATTTCGGGACAATAATTCCGGCCGGGGATAATAAGTTCGCCGCCCTAAACACCGCTGTGTGGTCGGGAGGCAGTTTCATCTATATCCCGAAAGGAGTGAAAGTCGAATTCCCTCTGCAGGCTTACTTCCGGATCAACGCTGCTAATATGGGTCAGTTCGAGCGGACTCTAATCATTGCTGACGAGGGCAGTTTTGTCCATTATGTCGAGGGTTGCTCCGCGCCAATTTATTCGACGGATTCTTTACACTCGGCGGTGGTGGAGATTCTGGTGAAAAGGAAGGCTAGGGTCCGTTACACGACCATCCAAAATTGGAGCACCAATGTTTACAATCTTGTTACCAAAAGAGCGAAAGTGCTGGGCGATGGAGTGATGGAGTGGGTTGACTTCAACGGCGGTTCAAAACTAACAATGAAGTTTCCAAGTTGTTATCTGATGGAGCCGGGGGCGCACGGAGAAGTGCTGTCTTTAGCCTTTGCAGGTGCAGGGCAACATCAAGATACGGGTGGGAAAGCGGTGCACTTCGCACCCAATACCACTTCCCGGATAATTTCGAAGTCCGTGTCTCTGAATGGCGGCCGGACATCTTATCGCGGCCTGTTGCAGATTAATCCGGGCGCCAAGGGCTCAAAATCAAAAGTCGTTTGTGATGCCCTGATTCTTGATTCAAAGAGCCGCTCCGACACTTATCCGACAATGAGGGTGGACGAGAATGATGTCACGGTCGAGCACGAAGCGACCGTGTCGAAAGTGGGGGAAGATCAGCTTTTCTATCTGATGAGCCGCGGTTTATCCGAGGAGAGTGCCTCGTCCCTGGTGGTTTCTGGCTTTGTAGAACCTATTGTTAAGCAGCTACCACTGGAGTACGCGGTTGAGCTAAACCGTCTGATCGATCTGCAGATGAAAGGCTCGGTGGGTTAACTAACATGGGTGAGAAAGTACTACTAACCGAAAAAATACTGGACTTGGACAGGGGCCGGACTTTGCTCGATTTTTGTAGGGAGGAGGAGACGGAGATTATTTTAGGGACTCGGGAAAACCTGACCGTGGTTCTGCTTCCCCGTGCTATCGCGACCAGAAAAAAGTTGACCGTTTATTTAAAAGGCGATGGGAGCCGGGTGGAGATTTTGGGTTTGGTTGTGGGTGGGGAGGGCGAGGAATATCAACTTGATATCCGGACTATTCACCAAGGTCTGAATACCTCCGCCCATGCCATAGTGCGCGGAGTTCTTTTTGAGAGCAGCCGGCTAAATTTTTCGGGAATGATAAAAATTGAGAAAGGGGCAAATAAAACCCTGTCTCTTTTGGAAAACCGGGTTTTGGTTCTTGGAGAAGCCGCCAAGGCCAATTCTCTCCCTTCCCTCGAAATTGAGGCCGATGATGTTAAAGCCTCTCACGCGGCCACCATCGGCCGGGTTGACGCGGCGGCGTTGTTCTACTTGCAATCACGCGGTCTTTCGCGTCAAAATGCAATCAGTCTGCTCTCTGAAGGATTTTTCGAGCCGATTTTGAGAAAATTGGCCGGAAGCCAGATGGTAAAGGAGGTGCGTCAACAGATATGGCGGAGTTTATCAAAGCAATTGAAGAAAAAAAACTAAGTGAGGGGATAATGGTTCCGGTTATCGTCCTTGGCCAGTCGCTCGGTCTTGTGAAAAAATACAACCGGTATTTCGCTTTTGAAAATAATTGTACCCACGCCGGGTGCGCTCTTTCCGAAGGGCTTCTCGAAGACCTGGAAGTGGAGTGCCCGTGCCACGGAGCGCGATTTAATATTGAAAGCGGTGAAGTTTTGGCTTTACCGGCCACGCTTCCGATTAAAACCTATCCCACAAAAGTGGCTAATGGTTTCGTAATGGTCGAAGTCTAATTCTAATTACATAATGTTTAATGTAAATACAGTTAGAGAAGATTTTCCTATCCTGAAAAGGATAATTAACGGTTACCCGCTTGTTTATCTGGACAATGCGGCGACTTCGCAAAAGCCCCGCTCTGTGATTGCGGCCATTGTTGATTACTACGAAAACCACAATGCCAATGTCCACCGGGGTGTTCACACCTTATCTGAAGAAGCCACGAAGCTTTATGAAGAGAGCCGGAGCCGGGTGGCGGAATTTATCAACGCCAAACAGCCTGAGGAGATTGTCTTCACAAAAAATTCCACCGAGGCTATTAACCTCGTCGCCTTCTCTTACGGATCAGTAAACCTGAAAAAGGGCGAGGAGATATTAATTTCCGAAATGGAGCACCACAGCAATATTGTTCCGTGGCAGTTGTTGGCGGAAAGAACCGGGGCCACTCTTAAATTTCTACCATTTAATCAGGACGGCGGCCTTGAAATATTGAATCTCAAAAATCACGTCTCAAACAGAACAAAAATCGTGGCCTTAACGCATGTCTCTAATTTTTTCGGAACCATTAATCCGATTAAGGACATTGTTAAAATTGCGCATAGGACCGGCGCGATCGTCTTAGTGGACGCGTCGCAAAGCGCTCCGCACCTTCCTTTAGATGTCCAGGATCTCGATTGCGATTTTATGGCTTTTACCGGGCATAAAATGCTGGGTCCGATGGGAATCGGGGTTCTCTATGGCCGAAAATCCTTGCTGGAAAAAATGCCGCCGTTTTTAGGCGGCGGGGATATGATCCGGACAGTGACTTTAGCAGGATCCACCTGGAACGATGTTCCCTATAAGTTTGAAGCCGGGACCCCTAACGTTGAAGGGGCCGTCGGTCTTTCGGCAGCGGTTACGTATCTGCAACAATTCGATAATAATGAAATTCAGGATTACGAAACGGAGTTAATCGGATACGCATTGAGTAGGCTGAAAGAAATTGACAGCGTTACGATTTACGGTCCGCCAGCCGGGCAAGAGCGCGCGGCCCTGGTTTCCTTTAACCTGAAAGGGGCACATCCTCACGATGTTGCCACGCTACTCGACCGGGAGGGCATTGCGGTCCGTTCCGGCTATCATTGTACGATGCCGGCTCATTCCCGTCTTAATATTCCGGCCTCCGTCCGGGCCAGTTTTTATTTTTATAATACGAAAGAGGAGATTGACCGGCTAATAGGGGCGCTTATGAAAGTTAAACGGGTTCTTGGAAAATAGGTTATGGATATATATCGCGAAGAAATATTGGAGCATTACCGGAACCCCCACAACTTCGGGACTCTCCCGGGGGCGGATTCATCGGCGGAAGAAGCCAATCCGCTGTGCGGCGACAGTTTAAAGTTATTTGTAAAGCTGGCGGGAAAGGGGCAGGATAAAACCGTGGCCGACGTCTCTTTCCTCGGCGTCGGTTGTGTTTTAAGCACCGCCTCCGCTTCGATGTTGACCGATTTAGTTAAAGGCAAGACCCTGAAAGAAATAAAGGCGTTAAAAAAAGAAGACCTGCTGGGACTGCTTGGCGCTGTAGTTGCTCCCGCCCGTCTCAAATGCGTTTTACTCTCTTTAGAGACCCTCCGCAAAGCTCTCGCTTAAACTTTTGAAATTATAACTCGATCGCGTTATAATTACAAGAGGGCACCACCTCGACTCACCTTCGGCAACTGCAGTTATGTCAATCAGTCCAACTGAATATGCTCTAGGTGTACGCTTCTAGGGAAGATCGTTTTAAGTTCCTCCGGTGTAACCCAGCGGAAATTCGTATGCTCCCAACTTACGGTTACCTCGCCGGTAACGTAATCACCTACCACTAATATTTCAAGCGACCATTTACCCCGATAAGGCATAGCCCAAAGGGCGAGCAGTTTGGTAACTTTAATTTCGATACTGGCCTCTTCTTTCGCCTCGCGACTGGCGGCCGCAAATGGCTGTTCACCATAGTTAATACCGCCGCCGGGTAAGTCCCAACAACCGGGGTCTTCTTGATCAATCTCAGCTCTTTTTAGAAGAAGATAGAGATTATCTTTCTTGACGAGGATATGGATACCAGCGCAGAAAGTGTTTTCCATCTTATGGTTTGCTTCTTGTTTTACATTTGAATTAGACTCTCCAACCAAGAAATGCGTTTGTTTCTTCGCTGCCACCAAATATCTTCCCAGACGTAGTGGATGGCCAGGTTTTTCCACCGACCCCACCTGTTGAAAAACCGGAGCATTGTCGGGACCGGAACCAAGTTCTTCTCGTAATCCCTATTAAAAAAGATCTTGGTGTAGATTTTCTGCTCCCAAGGGGAAATGTGTTTTAAGTAGTCCCAGTGGTGAAAGACGTCAAACATAATATAGCCAACGGAGGCCGGGCCGATACCGTAAAGGGAAAGAAGCGTTTTTTCCTGATCCTGCGTGGGTGCCTGTCTCAACTTCAGTTCGTCAATTTCCCCGCGGGCGAAGGCTTGCGAAACTTTAAGCAGAGATTTGGCCCGGTACCCCACTTTTAGCGCCCGTAGTTTCTCTTCCGTGGTGGAGGCTAAAACTGCAGGCTCCCAAAAGCCCCAGAATTGTTGCTTATCAAACTCCAGCCGCGTGCCGTAATTCTCAAAGAGATTCTGCATCATTGTAACACTTCTTTTGACGGTGGCGTTTTGCAGAACAATGTCGATGATAAGGTATTCGTAAAGGGAGCCAGCGTGCATCGGGCGCAGACCGAAAAACTTTTTGATGAGGGGTTTAAGGAGGCGGTCGCCGCCGACCTCGCGATAGAAGGAGGAAAGATCAAGATCAAGGCTAAAACGCCAAACGACCTCTCTTTTAAGGGCGGTCGGAAAGTCGGTGGTAAGAGGCCGGGAAGAAAAGATTTTTATCCCGACCTTGGGTTTTCCTGCCGTTCCCGCGTTTTCAAAAATTAAGCCCAGCTTTTGTCCCTGCCAAAGAATCGTTTGCCACCTTCTCCCCGTCTCCCATTTAGTGTCCGCGGTGGGAAAATGAGCTGGTTTAAAAAAGGTGGAATCGAAATGGAAAGGAGGGGTGGGTGTAATTTCTAACATTTCTTTATGTTTAAGTTTTGTCATGGCTTAGTCGATCTCCGCAAGTAAGGGGTAGTGATCCGAGGTCTTGTCAAAGAGCCTTCCTTTGAGAACTTCCGTCGTTTTAACCTTCAAATCCGAGGAACAAAAGATGTAATCAATTCTGGCGAATAACGGCAGTTTGAGGGGATGGCTGGGTGTGAAGGCGGTGGGGGCAGGCTCTTTCTTAGCGACATCTTGAAAACCGGCGGAAAGAATTAATGGAACAACTTCCGCCCGGGAAAGTTCTTTGGCGTAAGTACTTAGATAAGGGAGAGTGTTCTTGTCGATCGTTGGATTACTGTGCAGAAAGAGCTCAAACCGTTCTTTGGTCTGTTGTACTTCTTGAGGAGGGAGAGTGTTGAAGTCGCCTAGTAAAATAGTGGGAACCTGTTGATCTACCTCACTAAGTAGAGTGCGGGCTTGTTCCAGACGTGTGTTTTCGTCCAGGTCGGTGAAATAAACGGTAAAAACATCTAGCAGTGCCCGGTCTCCCCAAGTCATTCGCGTCTTTAGGCAATTGCGGGTTTTTAGCCTTACCGTAGAAAACTTCTCTACCGGCAGGTTGGTTAGAAACGCCACTCCGCCAAACCGGCGGTCAGGATGATCTTTGTCGAGGTCTTCCAGATCAATGCAGAAAGCGCAGCGATAGTCGAAGATCTTCTGCAGATCCTCGGGGAGGAAGGTGCTCCTCCAGTGAAAAGTGTCCACTAGTCCGAGGAAATCCGCGCCGATCGTCTTGAGCGCTTGTTTCAGCAAGGGCAGTCTCTCCGGTGTTTTGGGAATGGAGGAGGAGTAGTTCCCAAAGCCGCCGCTCATGATGTTGTAAGTTGCGATTTTCATAAGACTTTATAAATTGAACTTAAAGAGGAATTTAATGAGCGGGTTGTAGTATTTCGTATAGGAACCAGGGTAGGTAGACTCGACCCCGCAAAACTTGGACTTAAACACTGATAAACTTCCCCACCGCCGGCTGATCTTAAAACGGGGATCGGCAATCCCGCCCAGATCCAGCAGATTACAGTCCCGTTCCTTCGCCATCTTAATCAGCTCCCAAACGACTAGGTACTGTGCTAACAGTTTTCGGCCGACGATGGTAGCGGCGGCATATTCGTAGTAGGCCGTTTTTCCGGAAAAGATTACCAGAGATCCGCTTAAATATTCGTCTGGACCGAACCGCGCGAGGATAAAATATCCCTTATCTTTAAAAGCGAGAACTTTTGCCTCCAATTCCCGGCGGGGCGGAATCCAAAAGCCTTTTTCCTGACCGGTACTTTTAAAGATTTTGTAAAAAGACTGCAAGCGCTTTGGTGTTAAGATAGCGTCGTTTAAGGGGATTACTTCGATGGTGATGCCGTTCCGTTCCGCTTTTCGGATGGAGTAGCGGGCATCCTTAGAGAATTTATTCCAAAGCTCGTCTAAACCCGGTTTTAGATCTACGGAGACAATTTTGGTCGGACAAAGCGGCCAGTTATCCCGAACGTACCCGTTGGCTAACAGTACTTTCTCCTCCGGTCCGCCCTCCGCCGACTCTACTTTAATAAATAAGGCCCGCCGTCTTTTGGCTAACTCCTCCAGCTGGCCGAAAGGAACGAAAGCCGGACGCATCGTCTTAACAATTGATCCGAGGAAAGGAAGATTCTTAATAAACACCCGGCAAACCTCGCCTTCTCCGTTTTCCAGGAGTTCAATTTTCCATCCCAGCCTGGACATAAACTCGGCCCACTCCGGGGTCTGGTGCAGATCGGTCGCTGTATTCATCTTTTGAGCGCTTTCAGGAAGAGCCAACGGAGCTTATCCGCCTTGGTTATTAAAGGATAGAGCAGGGGATTAATGACCAAGTCAAAGGTCGGTGTAAAGTTAATGACTTTTCCCCCGAAGCCCAGTTTAAAGCGGGTGAAGCCGTACCAGGGATCCTCCGGATCCGTGCAGGCCCCCCACATATCGAAAATTCGGCAGCCGATTTTTTTCCCGAGCTGTATTGCTTCCCACATTAAAAGGCTGGAGGCCATCAGTTGCCGGTGTTCGTAATCAGAGCCGCCGTACGGGTAGTAAAGCGTTTCGCCGTAACGGAAAAGCATCCAGGCGGCGATGGTTGTATCCGGTTCCCGGCTGTCGGATTGGTTAGAAATTTTCGCTAAAAGCAGGTAAGCCATTCCTTCCGGATGTAGGGATTTGAAGACGGTTTTGTAATAAGAGTCGGGATGGAGAAAAAACTTTTGCCGGGCGGCTGTTTCTTTCTGCAGTCTGATAAATTCCGCCACATCTTTTTCGCCTTCGGCCAGGACAACCCGAACCCCTTTCCGCTGGGCCAAATTGAGATTATATCTGGTTTTCGGATGCATAGAGGCCAGTAACTCCTCTGCGGTCGCAGTCAACTCTAATAAAATTGTTTGGGGGGCGAAGATAGCTTTCGACGGGCGGCAATTGCTAGGAGTCGGGTATGTTCCGGCTATCGCGTTCGGTTCGATTTTTATATATAGGCAGTTGTTTCTTTGCCCGGCCAGGTACAAGGCTTTATAGTCTATCTGATCAGGATCAGTCCTGGGGGCATAGCCGATTGACCAAGGAGTTTTGGGGATCCGGTGGACCGTGAATTGCACTCCATTGGCTTGGATTGCCGGAGTGCCCATCAGGGTTTTAAACTGTCCCCATTGTCCGCTTTGGCAGATGTGTGGTGTCAAGGAAGGCATAATTTATATAATTTCAACCACTCTTCTCCCGTTAGCGTGGCCGGCCGCCGTTCCCGGTCAACCCCGCCTTTAATTAATATTTCACTCGGAAAGGCTTTATTAATCATCTGGCGCGGGTGGGAAAAACCGCGATGGAGGAAGTGGCTCCATTTAACCGCATCGAGCATTTCTTTTCTGTTATCTGTCTTCGGTTCCAGCCTGATGATGGCTCCGTCTACTTCAGGGACCGGAAAAAAGTCTTTCCGCTCAACAGTGGTTATCAGTTTAACATCCACGAAGTACTGGACAAAATTGGAGAGGTAATTCGCTCTTGGAGGCTTTGCCGTTAACTTCTCGGCCACCTCTTTTTGGATAAGCAAAGAGGCAATTTTCCACCACGGGCAATTAATAATCTGATGAAGGAGGGGCGAAGTTATTTGGAAGGGAAGGGATCCAACAATCTTATCCGCGACGTTATCCTTAGTAAAAGCATGGTAACGGAGGTAGTTGAGGATATCATCATTAATTATTTCGACATTCGCTGAATTTTTTAAATTATAGCGGAGGATCGGGATAAGATCGCGGTCAAGTTCAACGGCGATAACCCGTTTCCCCCGCGCCGCCAGCTGCTCGGTGACTTTGCCTGTACCCGGGCCAATCTCTAAAACCGTGTCATCCCGCGTAACATCGGCCGCGCCGACAAGCGTGTCCACCACGCAATCACTGGTTAAAAAGTTTTGCCCAAAATCCTTTTTCGCTTTTATGGTAGTAAATATATATCTGTCCATCGGGCGCTCCACCAACCCTCCTTAACATTATCAAAACCCAGATCAATTTTATCGCCTTTTATCGCGCCCCCGATATCCCCCGCCACGGCCACGCCGTACCCGGGGATGCAAATCCGGCTGTAAAGAGGAATAACCTTTGGGTCCACGGCGACGGTTCCATAGCCGGCGGGCAGTCCCGTATAAGTAACTCCGAGGCAGCCTTTACAGTATTTATCATAGGACGTGGCCCAAACCCGCATCCGGCCGTAATAATCGACCCGGCCGCAACGGGCGAATTCGCCGGTCCGGATTGTTTTTTCCTTGCCTAAGGAAATTATTTCCTCCTGGGGTTTTTTTACCACTACGCTATTAACAAGCCTCCGTCCGGTTTCCCGTCCGTACCAGTATGCGACTTCAAAGACCTCTTCCCGCTGTCCGTCCTCGCCTTTTTGTTTCGTTTCTTTTTCTCCCCACTCTACTCCGGGATCATCTTCGTAACGCACCGAAAAAGGAATGGCCTTTTTGACTACCTCTTGGAGAGTCTTAAATTCCGACTTTGTTTCCGGGCTCTCGGCCGCGGCGAGAAAATCAGATCTGACCGCGGGAGTAGTAGCTTTCTTATCCTCTGCCGAAAGAACGGAAGGAGCCCCCTGCCTTACTATCGCGGCGCCCACCAAAACCGAAAGAAATAAGCCTAATGCTATTTGCCGTTCCATTTAGATATTATTCCGGGATTGGAAATCGATTAAGTCCGCCGGAATTTCGCTGAGGAAACGCGAGGGCATGTTGGCTTGCCGGGAGCCGAAAAGCAACCGCCGCCGGCAAAAGGTCAGATAAAGCAAATTTTTGGCCCGAGTAATCCCGACGTAGCACAGCCGCCGTTCCTCCTCCAGCTCGGATCGTTCCAGCAGAGAACGGGAGTGGGGGAAGAGACCCTCCTCCAGGCCCGAGAGAAAGACCACCGGAAATTCGAGCCCCTTTGCGGCGTGCAAAGTCATCAGGACAACCCGATTTTGATCCGACTCATTCTTAACCTTCCGCCCGTTTGGCAAAGTCTCCTGCTGAATTAACGTCACGTTTTCTAAAAAGTCGGTCAGGACCGGAAACTCCTCGGCGACGGAGCGGAGCTCTTTAACATTTTCCATTCGGCCAAGGCCTTCCTCCGTACCGTCATCGAGGTCCTCGAGATAGCTGGTGGCCGTAAGGATTTTATCGAGGATTTCCAGCGTCGGGTGCTTGGCAATAAACTCAGAGTCTTCCCCCAGCGTCTTTTCCAACCAGACCTGGAAGGTAAGCTTCTTCCTCTTGCCGATTTTTTCCAGCCGTTCCAGACTGACGGAGTCGTGGGGATTTTGCACTAGCCGGAGGTGGGAGAGAACATCTTTAATTTCCTTCCGCTCGTAGAAACGGGTTCCGCCGACGATGGTGTAGGGCAGACCGACCCGGAGTAAGGCTTCTTCCAGCGGGCGGGATTGAGCATTTGTCCGGTACAGAACCGCGAAATCGGATAGATGGCTGTTTATTTCCCCGACTCGGCGAACTATCTCCTCGACGATAAAATCAGCCTCATCCGTTTCGTCCACTGTTTCCCGGACCGCGACTTTTTCCCCGTCCGTGTTTTCCGTCCATAAATCTAAGGCGAGATGGGTCGAGTTGCGTTCAATAATATTTTTTGCGGCTTTAATAATATTTTTACTGGAACGGTAATTTTGGGAGAGATTGTAGATCCTGGCGGTTGGATAGTCTTTTTCGAAGTTGAGGATGTTGCGGTAGTTAGCCCCCCGGAAACTGTAAATTGCCTGAGCCATGTCGCCGACAACGAAAATGTTTTTGTGCTCTTCGGCGAGAATTTTACTGAAGCTATACTGGGCCATATTAGTATCCTGGTACTCGTCAATTAAGATGTATTCAAATTGACGGTGGTACTTTTCCAGAGTCCTCTCATCCTCCTTAAAAAGCCGGACAGTTTTAAGAATTAAATCATCAAAGTCGAGAGCTCCGTTTTCGGTCAAAATCTTTTCGTACTCGAAAAAAACCTTCGTTGCCTGTTGTTGGAAATATCCGGCGGCGTACGGGGCAAACATTTTGGCGTCCAATAACTCATTTTTGGCACTGGAGATTATTGAGGCGACGGCGGACGGCGAAACCTTACTATCAGGCAGGTTTATTTTTTTTATTGCTTGGCGGATGGCGGAGAGGGAATCCGACTCATCATAAATCGTAAAGCTTGGACTCAAACCGAGAGCGTGCGCCTCACGACGTAAAATTTTAGCGCAGATCGAATGGAATGTCCCGAGCCAAGGGAGTCGGGTGATCGGAGAATTGGTTAATTGGGTAATTGGCGGGACACTTACCTTATTATCTGATTCTCTGATTCTCTGATTACCTAAATCTCCAAGAAGCCGGCTGACACGCTCCCGCATCTCGCCGGCAGCCTTATTGGTAAAAGTTACGGCGAGGATATTTTCGGGCAAAACTCCTTTGTTTTCGATCAGGTTGGCGATCCGGTGGGATAAGACCCGGGTTTTGCCGCTGCCGGGACCGGAGATGACTAGAGCGGGACCGGTTTCGTGCTCAGCCGCCGCTTTTTGTTCGGGATTTAGACTTTCGAGAAGATTTGCCACACCTCATCTTACCATTTAGAGAGCCGATTTGACTTATAGCCTAGAGTATGCTATAAGAATCTAGTGCTCCACAGTTAGGGCAAGTTCACAGAAAAGATCCTATCTTATAGAGGAGGTGTGCCAATGAGCACCCAAAAGCACGTTTTACTGTTTTTGGCCGCGGCTTTAGCCGTTGGTCTTATGGTGGTTTTTCCGGTTTCGCTCGCTACGGCGGCCGAACCGAATCAGCTGGTGCTGATGAACGCCACGCGCGCGCAGTGGGACGAGAGTCCTGTGCTGGTCTGTGTGAAAACTGCGGATCAGAAGCCGGTTCCCGGTGCGGTCATTTCTGCGACCCTGACTTTATTCAACGGTCAGACGCGGGAGTTGACGACCGGAAGCGATGGCTGTACGGCGATTACGATTGCCGGATGGCTGTCCAAGACATCCGAGGCGAATGATTTCGGTGTCTTGGTTTTGAAAGCCGATCCCTCAGTGACAATGGAGATGGTCGTCACTGTTAAGGGTCCGAAGCCGGACGTGACCGGATGGGTATCGGGCATGGATGTCTTTTACTCCATGTTCGGAACGAATCCCGAAGCCGCTAAGTGGGCGCGGGATAACGCCATTGTGTTTGTCCAAGTGGCGCACCCGGCACTCGCGGACTTCCGGCGGTATGAAAACGACGGAGCCTTGTTGCCTGTCGGGACGCCGGTGAAGATGTATGGAGTCACAAATGACTTCAAATGGGCGAAGGTTGTCGTTCAATCGCCCGGCTGGTCAAAGAACTATGTTTGGTTCCCGGTCGGGGCATTGTCCGACAAATGGCCATTCCCGCCGGCGAATGTGGCTCAGGCGGATACCACGGGTTATGTTCCCGGGACGCCGTGGAACTGGACGGAGGGGATCAACCCAGAAATTGGCGCGGTCAACGCGACCGGCCAGACAAAGTTCCACGTCCGGACGAAGTTTTCGGAGATTCCGGAAGACGAATTTTTGAACCAACGTCGGACGTATGGTCGTGAGTTGCCGGTGAACGAAGCGGTTACAGTAAACTCTGTGACCTCCGACGGCGCGTGGGCGAACATCCAGCACGCGAAAGATGGCCCGCGTTACTTCTTGCCAACCAGCGTTTTGTCGCCGGGTTGGACTGATTCAGTGAAGGGCAAAGCGCAAGTGAACTACACGGTGAAGCGCGGCGATACTTTAGGCGGCATTGCCAAGCACTTTGGTTTGACCGTGAATGACCTGGTTAAAGCCAATGGGATTGCGAATCCCAACCTGATTATTACCGGTCAGGTTTTGGTTGTACCGGCGCCTTTGGCGCCTTAGAATTAACTTGCACTAATCCGTCTTCCGATTCGGAGGACTAGGGGAGTTCCTACATCCTTGACGCACTTTATCAAGGAAATCCGCGAAGCCTTTTCACTCAGACGAAAAGGCGGAAACGGATTACCGAAGCAGCCCTCAGACGCTGTCATCGGTTGGTTGACGGACTTATAATCCCGAAACCATGTGGGGAAACCCCGAAACTTAACTCCCAGGACCGGAGTTGAGCGCACGAAAAGCAATAATCAATTTTTTCACATATTCTGCCGCCGTCTGAGAGATTTCCTAAAGGTCCAAAGGAAATCTGGTGGAAGAAGTGAAAAAGAAAAAAATCAATCGTCGCTGTAAAGTAGCTAGGGTACGTGCACGGCGATTTTTTTTGATTATCACTTAGCGAGCAACGAGCTTAGTGAGAATCAATCCCGTTAATCCCGAAGGGATTTATCGGGATGTGCGGGGATGCCAGTTGACCATTCTTCCCATCCTGACAAAGTCTGCTATAATCAATTCGTAATGCTAAAGCTTATCGATTTTCATGCTGAATGGTGTCCCCCCTGTAAGTTGATGGCTCCGATTATTGCCGAGCTCGAAAAAGAATACGCCGAAAAGGTTATTTTTGAGAAAGTTGATGTTGATCACAACAGCGATCGTTCGTCCCATTATGGTGTTTTATCGATCCCCACTTTTGTTTTGGAAAAAGACGGTCAGGAAATTGAACGCCTGATCGGCGCCCGGCCCAAGGAGGAATTTGTCTCCTTATTTCAAAAACACCAAACAATCTAAAGCCCCCGTATTTGTACCGAAAAATGTTTATTGACAACTTTTCCGCCGTTCTATTAGACTTTATTTGATACCGAAAATAAGGCGAAATGGAACTCATCTTCGAGGATAAGAAAAGAAGAATAATTAACGGAAAAGAAGAATTCAGGTTCTTCAGTTCTTCCTGTTTACATTTCATTAGGCTCATCGCTAGAGCTAAGAGCGAAAAACAGTTAGGACCAAACGTAACCGATGATGAAGACTTAACTATTGAGATCGACGGAAAGATGTATCCGAAGTTAGAAAATCCAGCCCGCCTTTCCGGATATTATGCAAGTCGGCAATCAAGATGATCCGGCATTGCATGTACTAAATAATGATGGAACGAGACCGACGGAGTACGAAATGTTTAATGGTAAGGAAGAGGTATTGAACTATCGAGATACGGCTAAGGTGACGTCTTCCTATGACAGTATTCACTGGGGTATTCGTTGGCTATATCATAGAGCCCAAGGCATTAGTGTTGATAGGAGGCAGGTTTGGCATTCCTGGCATACGGCCATCTCACGTTACGGTCCGGGCACCGACTCATATGTGAGTCAAATTTGGAATTTGTATAAATATGGAAATAATCCCGAAGGCGGGGAGACCCTATTTTAAGTTATGGCTCTCCGTTATTATAATTTTCTTTGCAGCCTCTATCATTTCTTTTCGTCTCAATAATGTAACGAGGGAATCCGAAAAACCCCAGTATCCTTCAATCTCCCGCAAAATAAAATATCTAGACCTGGGTTTGGAAGACAAGCTCGTGAAGGAGGTAAGACACGCGGTGTCGGGCTTCAACGAAGACAGCTGGCCGAGTATCTACGCCAGACTCGAACGAGTCAGGCAGAGGTGTCGGGAAGGGAATTGCGACCCTGAGGTTTTCTTTAATGACCAGCTTGATTTCCTAGCTGATGAACTAACCGAGGATCACTTTATTCAGGCCGGAGTTACTTTAGGAATTATCTATGGCGGTAATTGGAAGCTAGAGGACCTTGACGGTGACGGTTCGAATGAGGTAATTGTTCTCCAAAGAGATGCGTTAAATGTTAGTTATACTTTGCTGAAAGTTTTTAATTTTTATAAAGAGGTTCGAAGATCTGATTATAAGATGTTCTTAGGATACTTCTCTTCTCCCAACTCCTCTGGAGGAGGGACGTTGCCTATTGATGTCAAAGATTTAGATAGTGACGGCCTCTCTGAAGTTCTTACATACGTCAGCTCTGGTCGGGGCGGGGCGGATCTTTACGTCTTTAAATATCAGGATAGTAGCCGTTTGGATTTGATTTATAAAAAGGATGATGTTGACTACCCGAAATACACTTTTACTGATGTGGGTAAGGATGGAAGTGCGGATATTGTGATCGAAGGGTTTCGGGGCGGTATCAAAGTCAGAGAATCGATAACATTATAAATACGAAGCCTTTTTGATGACAAGACTTAAATTTTGCATTAGAATAAGTAGATGCCAATAAGAATTGCTATCAATGGTTTCGGCCGTATCGGCCGTTGCGCCCTGAAGCTGGCTTTGGAGAATCCGAAGCTGGAGATCGTAGCGGTTAACGATCTTTCCCCGGCGCCGGTTTTAGCTCATCTTCTAAAGTACGACAGTGTTTACGGGCCCTTCGACAAGGAAGTCGGAAGTGAGGGAGGTTTAAGCGAGAAAGAACATTTTCCGACTACAGGTGCCGGTTTCTTAATGGTGGCTGGCCGCCAAATTGTAGTTCTGGCCGAAAAAGACCCCTTAAAACTTCCCTGGAAAGACCTTAAAGTTGACGTCGTTTTGGAATGCACCGGACGTTTTACGAAAAAAGAAGAAGTCTCACTTCATCTGCAAGCCGGCGCCCGACGGGTAATTCTTTCTTCTCCGGGAAAAGATGGGGTGCCGACATTCTTGTTTGGTGTTAACGAAGACGACTACCGGGAGGAAACGGTCGTCTCCAACGCATCCTGTACCACTAATTGTATTTCCCCGGTAGCCGGGATATTGGAAGAGAAATTCGGGATTCAAAAGGCGATGATGACCACCATTCACGCTTATACCGCCGAGCAGAACCTGGTTGACGGCGCTCCGCCCTCACTGCACAAGGATTTACATCGAGCTAGGGCCGCCGGGGTCAATATTGTTCCGACCACGACCGGAGCGGCGAAAACAACCGGGGAAGTTATTCCGGGTTTGGCCGGGATTTTCGACGGACTGGCTGTCCGGGTGCCGGTGGTTTGCGGTTCGCTTTCCGATTTTACCCTGCTGTTGAAAAAGAAGGTTACGGTAGACGAAGTCAATAAAGCTTTTATTGAAGCCGCCGAGTCCGCCCGCTACCGGAAAATAGTGGCCGTCTCTCCCGAGCCCTTAGTGTCCACCGATATTATAAAAAATCCCCACTCAGCAATTGTCGACCTAAGTTTAACCCGGGTGGTTGACGGTGACTTAGTGAAAGTAGTGGCGTGGTACGACAACGAGTGGGGTTACTCTAACCGGCTGGTTGAGCTGGCGGTGCTGGTTGGGGCTCAGTAACTTTTGGCGCGACCGTTCCGGGAATTTCAAAACTCGCTTTCTCCTCTGCTCTCTGTTTTTCATCAGCCGCTTTTTTGGCCATTATTTCCGCCGGCTTCGTGGTAACTAAAGTGTGCTCATCGGGCGAGGCAACAACTTCGATGGCGACGTGGTTCGGGCCGGCAAAGAATAAACCTTCCCCGACACGGGCCGAAAGAAGTAAGCGTTTTTCCCCTTCGGATAGATTGAACGCTTTCGCGACCGCTTCAATTGCCGCCGGGTGCTGTTTAAAAAGAATCTGGATGGAGGAGTTGGTGACAATGGCTTTGCCGAAATCGGAGTTAAGAAAATCTTCCACGTCCTGGGTAATGGTGGTTAAGCCCAAATAATATTTCCGGGCGCGTTTGGCTATCGAGTAAATAAAAGTGGCCGAATCGGGGTAGCGCATTAAGTACCACGCTTCATCAATAATCAGCAGCCGCCGGCGCATATCCCGCTTTACCCGGGTCCAGATAAAATCCAGAATGATGAACATCGCCACCGGCCGCAATTGGTCCTCTAAGTCGCGGATGGAGAAAACCGTAAAGGTATTGTGGATGTCGATGTTTGACTGCTGATCGAAAATCCCCGCCAGTGACCCTTTCACGTAACGTTCCAGCCGGTCAGCCAGTCCCCGGGCCTCCTTCTCCTCCATCCCCAGTAAGACTTTATAAAGGTCTTCCATAATCGGGGGTTCGTTCCGTTGCGTGGTCGGATCCGGAGTTATTCCCTTCATTTTGTAGGTGGCGAGTAGGGCCCGATCCAGCATCGCTTCCTCCGTCGCGGTTATCGGCCCGAAAATAATTTTAAACAGCGCATGCAGGGATTGGAGTTTTAGCCCCAGTTCGTTTTCCCCTTCTTCGTAAATTCCGGACAGGTCAAACGGATTAATCCGCAGCGATTCATTAATGGAGAAACTGAGATATTCACCGCCGATGGCCTCCGCCAAAACTTTGTACTCCGCTTCGGGGTCAACCACGATGATCTCCGTGCCGAACATTAAGGACCGTAGGGCTTCGAGCTTAATCGCGTAGGATTTGCCGCTGCCTGATTTGGCGAAGATAACGGCGTTGGCGTTTTCCAATGAAAAGCGGTCGAAGATGACGAGTGAGCCGTTGTTCAGATTAATGCCGTAGAGGACCCCCTCGTTGGCCGTCAGTTCGGACGAGGTGAACGGGAAGGTGGTTGCCAGCGAGGTAGTATCCATATTCCGGGAGATATAAAGGCGGTCGTTGCCTAAAGGAATGGTTGATTTAAAAGCGTCTTCCATTTGCAGAGTTGCGTGCTTGGAGATAATCAGCAGTCCGCCGAGAGTGGCCTCGACCCGTTTCGTCACTTCGTTCAGCTCCTCCAAAGACCGAGCCGGGATCGTAATGTAAAACGTGAATTGGAAGAAGCGCTCGACTCCTTTCACCAACTGTTCCTGCAGGGAGCGGGCATCCTCGAGCGCGGCCTTGACGGAAGGATCTAGGACCTTGCCTTTTCGCATATCCTCGTCAATTGTTGCTTCCATCTCGGCGATTTTTCTTTTTAAATCATCCAAAATAGTGTGGGCGCCGACGGGATAGTAGTACATCGACAGGTCCAGCGAGTGGTCGAAGTTAATGATTGGGGAAAGCCAGTTGGCGCCGACGAAACGCGGGTAGCCGGCGATAAACAGCGTCCGGAAATAACTTTCGCCGATTTTTAAGTAGTCAAAATCAACCTCCAGCGCGGCCGGAGCGATAATATCCTTCACGCTGGTTAAGCCTTGCGCGAATTGATTAACTTCGTGGGCAGTGGCCGCCGAAGGCGCCCCTTGTTTGTCGGCCGCCGGATTTTTTTTATTTCCAAAAATTGACATGTTCTTTCTAACTCCCGACTGACGGCTCAATAAAATACGACGTGTATTCGGCGGCGGCGATCCGGAACTTTTGCTCCCGGGAGGAATCGGGGTTGTAAATGTCGTAGAAAAGTTCGACCAGTTCTTGGGTTGTGAGTTGCCGGGCCTTAAGTCCCACCTGGTTGATTTGGGAGATTGTCTGTTCTTTTTTCGGTTTTAACTGAATTTTCGCTTTGGCCAAAACCTCCTTGACGTTAAAATGCACGGCGGAAGGTTTGCCTAAAATTAAAGCGAGCGGATCGAAAGCGGGGGCCGTTATCGTGATTTCCTGGTAGGGCAGAACGATGTAGAAACGTTTGTCCAGAACTTCATTTTTCGAAATCAGCTCAGTAATGTATTTGCGGTAGCTCTTAATTTTATCCTTCAAAAAAGGGTTAGTCTGTTTTCCTTCCATCTCCATCAGCCGGTCAAGGTAGATCGTAATATCCATTTTTTTCGTCCGGATAACTACCTGGATCGGGAAAGAGAGTGAATTCAAGAAGTGGCCGTAGGAGGCAATCATCGCATCCTGCTCCATTTCTGACAGCAGGTCAAAGTTAAAGGAAGTCGTCTCTAAAACCATTACGACGGCGGCGTTTTTTAAAACTACCAAGTCGTCTAAGATGTCTTCAATGTCGAGATGTTCCTGGGTACTGGCTTTAATCTCACTCATACGCTTACCTCGCTGATAAATTCAATCGGTTCCAAAGCCGAGCCGGTGATATTCACGGTTATTATATCAAAAGATTCCTTTTCTTTACTGACCGCCACCGAATAGCGCCCATTTGAAAGCGGGGTAGCGATAATAAATTGTCCCAGCCCGTTGGTTTTTAAAGCCCTAACCGGTTCATTATTCTCATCCTTGACGATGACCACCGCCCCTTCGAGCAACTCGCCATGCCCGTCCTTTACGATCCCGTTGATGACGTTCGGCGCGTCCTTAATCAGCGGCTCGATTTTTGCCCGCGGCGGGGCTGGAGGCGGGGCGAAACGCTGTTGAAATTCCTGTCCCCGGGCGGCGGAGGCGGAAATGCCGGCGCGCATCTTTTCCAGTTCCGACTGCAATATTTTCATTTTCTCCTCCGCCTCGACCTTGTCGCGGGCAAGCTGATTTAGGCGCTGTTCCTGCTCCTTAAACTTTTCGCTGTACTGGACGTTTTTCGTTGAGACTTCCCCCGCGTAAAGTTTCATCTTGTCCAGATCGGTTTCCGCTTTTTTAATCTCGCCTGCCACCGAACTTTTCTGATTCTGGATTGCGTTTAGGGTTGCCCGGTAACGGGTATCAATCTCATTCAGCCGGTTTTCCGGCGGCGGGGGCGGGGCTGTGGGGCTTGGAACTCCCTGCAATCCTGTTATCAGCCTCCCCGTCCGGGTCCGCAGAGGGCTGCCGGCTTTGGCGGTATTGTAAGCGGTTAATACCGGAGCCCTAGTGGGGGGTTTCTCTTTTTTTATTTCGGCCATCCGCTGATTTAACGCTTCCAGCTGTTTTCTTAGGGCTTCTTCCCGTTCCTGCCGGGTTGGCTCGGGTATCACCGAGGGGGCTTGGGAAACCCTCGGCTTTTCCGGAGCGTTAAGGCTGACTTCTCCCCGAACCGGTGCAATTCGGTTCTCGACCATCGCCGCCGCGGACAGCTTCCGGCCGACGCGGGTGTTGGTAATCGGCGCGATATACCCGCTCCCGGTGGGCATAGAAATTATCGGGGCCCTAGCATAAGAAACTTCGGTGGCCAGATTTAGTTCTCCGGTCGGACGACGCATAGTCTCGTGCGCGGTGTAGACGGGTTTAATCGGGGGCGGAAGATTAGCCGGGGCGGGTCCCCGCAGAGGCTCAAGCCCTAACCGGCGCATAAACTCCAGCTCTTTCCGGTCTAACTCATTCAATTCTTTTTCCTCGACCGGCTGTTGCAGATGGCGGAGATACTCGGTTAGACGGGCCCGGTCTTTGACCGGGGTGGTTGCTATTGCGACCGGCCGGTACTCGAAGAAGAAAATGTCCGGCGGGGTGGGAACTTTGAGCCAGACCCGCTGGGTTGGAGAGGTGACGGCGGTCACAAAGTGAATAACCCATTTATCGAAAGATTGGTTTTGCATCGGCATAAATGCCGCGGCCAGGCCGAGGAGGGCGATCGTGATACTGACGGGGTAGCGGATAAACGTGGGCGAGCCGGAACTGTAGAGCAGATAGGCGATAATTCCCGCGACGGCAACGTAAATAAACTGGCGTAGCGTCAGCTCACCGACGAGTTTAAATTCGACGCCGAGGACGTTTTGCGGAATCGGATGTTGCTTGTAGGTTGACTGAATAGTATCGTCCGACATTTGGGCAGTTTCTTTTCTTAGATTAGTTTAACACGGTACGAAAGGGAGGGGGAATATCAGCTTCTAACTGAAACTACTTAAAGCTATAGCCGAAGCTACTTTCATAGCTACTTTGTTTTCAGGTGTCTTCTAAGAAGTTGATACGCCTTTTTTCCTGGCCAATCGTTCGGAAGCAGAGGGAAAGGCAATTGCGGATCGTCGGCGAGGATGGAATAAAAATCAAAGATCATCTCGGCTTTATCAGTCTTATTCCGGTGCCGATAGCTTTCGATAAAATTAGAGTATCTCTCGCATAAATCCTCGAGTTGATAAATCCTAGTCAGCAATTCCTTGAGATCTTCCCCGCCGATATGGCCGTCTTCGCCTAGATTGGAGATAAGGACCTCTCCGTTTAAATTAGCTTTTTCGATAAATTCGCGAAGCACCTCGGTTGGATTGTAGGGAGTGAGGTAAACACTATCCTGCAGTTTTCCGCAATGAATTTTCAGAAGATGAGAGCGGAGGCGCTCCCGGTCTTTTTTTGATTCCTCTCCGACATCGTAAGTTACAAGGTAGAGTCGCCCATCCCAAACCCGTCGACTTTCGTAAAACGGGTAAATGCTTTTTAGCCGTTTAATTCCCGCTTCGGTAATCAACGGTTTGTAGTACACTTCTTCTTTTATGGTTTCCACGAGGCCCTTTTTCTTGAGGCTGAAGAAAGCCCGTTCGATAGTTGAGAAGTTAAGTTCTTTTAAGTCTTGTTGAGCAGCATAGAAGGCCGAATAGGCGCCTCTCGAGGTTGGCGAATTAACCATTATTTCGAGGCCGAAGTAGAACTGGAAAAGGACCAGATCCGTCGTTCTTTTTAGCAGCCCATGGCTAAATTTAGCGATCACTTCAGCCGTTTTTTGCTTATCCACTTAACTGATTGTATGAAATAAGCTTCGGCTATAGCAAGGGTAATTTTCAGTAATATTGTTGGGGAAATTGGGAAGTGACGCAGAAATAACACTGAAATTAAAGGAAGCTATAGCAGGAGGTAGTTTCAGTTAGATATAGACTGTACATAGGAGGGAGGAACTGGTTTGGAAGGCTATATCCGATAGTCAGAATGGTATAATAGT
>ERZ1292630.184-Hain-H41-02um-R3-184-length-68918-cov-9_pt1 | contig 57948 bp, 58 predicted proteins | sample MGYA00564408_ERZ1292630 | MGnify/ENA primary metagenome ERZ1292630 (study PRJEB36523, sample SAMEA6512641) | groundwater metagenome | collected 2019-01-08 | study: AquaDiva: Metagenomics assemblies of 32 groundwater samples
TTAGTGATTTCACCCCGTTGCCACCTGATCATGCCTTATCACAAAGAACTAGATGTAGCCTATGAAAATGCCCGGGGGAAAAATAAACTGGGAACCACAAAACGGGGAATTGGTCCGGTTTTTGCGGACAAAGTCAGTTATAACGGTGTGAGAATTTATGAACTTTTAAACTGGCCTTTATTTATAGAAAAATTTAAGTTTCAGACAGAAATTAAAAACAAAATTTTAGTTGCTTTTGGTATCGCCCCAATCAAGATAGAAACTTATTTACCAACTTTCAAAAAGTTGGCCGAAAAAATTAGACCGATGATTAAAGATACTTTTACCATATTTCAAAAAGCCATTAAACAGAAAAAATATATCCTTCTTGAAGGGGCTCATGGAGTGATGCTTGATAATAGTTTTGGTCTTTATCCCTATGTGACAGCTTCAAACGTCATTGAAGGCGGTGTCAATATCGGATCAGGAATCCCTTCAAAAAAGATTGATGAAATTTGGGGAGTGGTCAAAGCCTACACCTCAAGAGTCGGCGGCGGCCCGCTAACAACAGAATTATTTGATAAAACTGCTGATGATATTCGCGAAAGAGGTTATGAGTACGGGACGACGACCGGCCGGCCGCGAAGAGTTGGCTGGCTTGATTTGCCGGCGGTCAAATTTTCATGTCAACTGTCATCGGTGAACAGAATTATAATTACCAAGATTGATATTTTGTCCGGACTATCTTCGATAAAAGTTTGTGTTGGTTATAAATTAAATGGTCGAAAAATTGAATTTAGTCAGTGTGGATATTTAGAACTTGCAAAACTAATTCCAGTCTATAAGAGTTTTCCCGGCTGGAAAGAAGATATTACTAAAATAAAAACCTTTAATAAATTGCCAAAAAACTGTCAAAAATACGTCAAATTTATTGAAAAATATTTAGAAGTTAAAGTAAAAATTGTTTCTGTCAGTCCAGAACGAGAAGCAAGTATTTTTGTTTAAAAAGCTATAGAGTTAAAACTCGACACTAAATTTTATTGCTCCGTTGGAGCCGCTTCGCAGTCGCGAAGTCCAAAGTCGCAAAAAATTAAGTGTTTCGTTTTTGCTGAAGTTTTGAAAATTTAAACATTGAAAATTCAATGAAAATTGAAAATTATAAATTGAAAATTAACTGAAATCTTATGAATATACGCAAGTCCATCGGTTTGACCTTCGATGACGTTTTATTAGTTCCCCAGAAAACCAGTTTGGTTTCCCGTAGTGAGGTTGATTTATCAACCCAACTGACCAAAAATATTAAATTGAAAATTCCTTTAATCTCAGCCAACATGGATACGGTGACGGAAGGCGAAATGGCCAAAGCATTAGCCCGCGAAGGGGGAATCGGAATTATTCACCGGTTTTTGACGATTGAAAAAGAAGCAGAGATGGTGGCGGCAGTTAAAAAAGAAAGATTGTTGGTAGGGGCGGCCGTCGGAATAAAAGATGATTATATTGAAAGAACTGAGGCTTTAGTTAAGGCTGGAGTTGACGTGATTGTCATAGACATTGCTCATGGTCATTCTATTTATTTAATTAAAGTCCTGAAAGATTTAAAGAAAAAATTTCCCAAAATTGACATTATTGCCGGTAATGTGGCCACCGCTGAGGCGGTCGAAGAGTTGATTAATAATGGAGCCACGGCAGTTAAAGTCGGGATCGGTCCGGGGGCCCTGTGTATTACCAGAATTGTGGCCGGAGCCGGTGTTCCGCAGTTAACGGCCATTTCTGAATGTGCAGCCATGGCCAGAAAATATCAAATTCCAATTATTGCCGATGGAGGTATTAGAAACTCAGGGGATATGGTCAAAGCTTTGGCAGTTGGCGCCTCAACCGTCATGATCGGAACATTATTTGCCGGTTGTGATGAATCGCCGGCCCTAACGTTTTTTAAAGATAACAGGAAATTTAAATTGACCCGTGGCATGGCCTCCCTCATGGCTAATCATGATCGACAGAAAAACGATATAAAAGTGAAAAGGGATTTGAAAGAGTATGCAGCCGAAGGGGTTGAAGCAGTCGTTCCATATAGGGGAAACGTAACCGAATTTATAAATCAATTGCTCGGCGGCGTCCGTTCGGGATTTTCGTATTGCGGAGCGAAAAATATTACCGAAACTTGGGATAAAGCCGAATTTATCCAGATTACCCAGAGTTCACTAATAGAATCTAAACCTCATGACGTGGAGCAGATATGACATATTTACTTTGTAATGACTATCTTTTTAAAGGAGTTATTCCTAAAAAATCCTTTTTTGAAAAAGAATAATGGAATATGCCCCAAAATGATAAATGTATAAAGAATGCAACTAAAAAACCTAATATTCCTTTAGATTGCAAATATGCTAAGACTAACCCACCAATAAACGAGCTAATAATTGGAAAAAAAGAAAACTTTTTAGGAAGAAGAAAAACTGCCGGGATATGAACAACAAAGAAAACTAGACCAAACATGATTGGAGAAACCCCAAAGGTTAGTAAGCCGCCCAAGAAACAAATATCTTGGAAAAGGATTTCGAAAAATTTTGGCAACTGATAACCAAACCTTTCTTTTTTAGCATAGTAATCATTTTTGTAAAAAGTTGGTACAAAAAGCCATAGTATAAATAAGGATAAGACAACCATTAAATGGTACAAAGAAAGATCATTAAAATATATAAAGAACTGGTTCTGATAAACAACAAAAAGGATTAGTGAGAGAACTATGAAAAAAAGAGTATGTTGCCAAGATTTTTCATAATAAGTAATCTTATATTTTTTAAAAAGATAGTTGGGTAAGCCCATTCCGCTAATCCAAAAAAATAACCAAATTGCTATCCATGTAATCATAAATTATTTATAAACTTATATTACTATTTATAAAACTAAAATATTTGGTTTAAAAAAATAAATCTCGATTTTTTGTAATTTTACTTCCTCTGTTAAATTTTTTTTAAAAATAGCATATATAGAATATGTTAATTAATCATAAAGAAAGAAAAGGTTTAGCTATCTGGTATTTTCTTGATAAACAAGGAAGGTTGTTTTTATAGTAAATCCAATTTAGGATAATTTTTGCTTCTTTAGTACTAAATTTAAGGCGATAAAATGGATTGCTTAATTTTTTTGTTTTAAATTTTAAACATTCGATATTTCCATGTATTTTTTTCAGTTTAATAATAATTTTTTGTAACCATTCTATATGTTTTTCACTCGCAGATGTAAAATATACAAAAAGTCGATCGTATATGTATTTTGGATTTAAATGAGTATTATATCGATCCTTATAATAAATAATACTTCCATCTCCATCTAAATGCCCACGTAAAAAATCGACAAAATATTTTTGAGGAATTTTTAACTCTCCTATTATCAGTGATTTATTAGGGGAAAGTCCTATCTTAATTAAAAAGTCGTAAAGCACTACGTCTCCCAACTGAACTCTAAATGCTTTTTTCCGAAATCTTTTTTTTGGAGTGTTTTTAGTTATTTTATTATTTTTACCAAGGCAACATTTAAATGTATAAAGAAGTTGTCTATCAGTAGAAGTTAAAGTAATATGGCGATTATCTTTAGATAAATTACCATCAGTTGTTATCAATCCTACTGCGTATGCTAATTCAAAACTCCACTTAATCATCTTTTTTGATTTTCTTCTCATTGTTGTTTGAGTGCCAGGGGAGGGAATTGAACCCTCATGAGATTGCTCTCACAGATTTTTGAAACCTGCGCGTATGCCAGTTCCGCCACCCCGGCTATTTACATTATACCAATAACTTAAATTTTACCCCTTGCTTTTTTTTCTAAATAATATACAATATTATTCTCAGAAGCTATGAAAAACTCTGAGGTTTTTTTTGGGAAAGATATCATTTCCCTCGACCAGTTTGATAAAAAATCAGTTGAAAAAGTTTTTGCCACAGCTGCAAAAATTAAAAAAACCTCAACAAAAAAGTTGTTGAAAATTCTTTCCGGAAAAATCATCGGCCTTTTATTCTTTGAACCATCAACCCGAACCTTTAGCTCCAATTCTGCGGCTGTTAAAAGACTGGGAGGCCAAACAATTGAATATCAAAATCCTCTGGAAACTTCTTCAATCGTCAAGGGCGAAATGATTAAGGATACGATAAAAATAATGGAACAATATTGTGATGCAATTGTTATGCGTCATCCGATAGTGGGAACCTTAAAAAAGGTAGCGGATGTGTCTGACATTCCAGTTATTAACGCCGGCGACGGAATTGGCGAGCACCCGACCCAAGCCCTTCTTGATATGTTTACAATCTATGAAAAACACCAACATCTTGATCATCTGAAAGGCCTTTTAGTTGGTGATCTTTTAAACGGCCGGACCATCCACTCACTGATTCGCGGTTTGTCAATTTTTCCCAAAAATACTCTTTATCTTTTATCACCAAAAAAATTAAGGTTGTCAAAAGAAGATTTTCAGGCGTCAGAAAAAAGAAATATCAAGTTAATCGAAATAAAATCGTTTAAAGAAATTCCAGCCGACTGCCATTTTTGGTATTGGACAAGGGTACAAAAAGAAAGATTTAGTGATAAAAACGAGTATGAAAAACTAAAACTAAGTTTTATATTGACCAAAAAATTGGTTGAAGAGAGAGCGGGAAAAAATACTTTAATTATGCATCCGTTGCCAAGAGTCGGAGAGATTGAAACTGCAGTTGATACAGATCCACGGGCAGTTTATCTGACGACCGAAGCAAAAAATGGTATGTATGTAAGAATGGCATTGTTTAGCTTGATATTAAAAAGTTAAAGCTCGGTATCGAATTTTTTTGTCTCTGTGGGAACCCTCCCCAAGGGAGCTCCCAAGTCGAAAAAAAATTCAATACGTTCGCTTTCCAGACTAAAAATTAAAAATTCTCTATGCTTGGCAAATTAATCTTAAAAGACGGGGAAATTTTTGAAGGTCAAAGTTTTGGCTATGAGCAGGCCAATTCCGGTGAGCTGGTTTTTTCTACCGGAATGGTCGGCTATCCGGAGTCGTTGACAGATCCTTCGTACGAAGGCCAAATTCTTGTCTGTACTTATCCGATTATTGGCAGTTACGGAGTCCCGGATAAAAAATTTTGGGAATCGGACAGGATTCATGTCTCCGGCTTAATCGTTTCTCAATACATAGACACACCATCACATTTTCAAAGTAAGATGACGCTGTCCGAGTGGTTGAAAAAAGAAAAAATTCCGGCGCTTGAGATTAAAGACACCCGTTATCTGACTCAAAAATTAAGAGATAAAGGAGTGCAATTATCAAAAATTGTTTTTAACCAAGATGTTGAGTTTATTGATCCAAACAAAAAAAACCTTATGGATATTGTTTCAACTAAAAAAGTTGTTGTTGAAAATTATCTTATGTACGATCGTTCACAAGATATTAAAAAACAAAATGGAACAATTGTTCTGATTGATTGTGGAGTCAAGAAAAACATTGTTAGAAGTTTGTTGGCGCGTGGAGTTAAGGTAGTTATCGTTCCTTGGGATTTTGACATTTTTTCGCTTAAAGAAAGTATTGACGGGGTGGTTGTCTCCAATGGCCCAGGCAATCCAAAGATGTGCGAGGCGACGATTGAAACAGTCAAAAAAATAATGATAAAAAAAATTCCTCTGCTTGGAATTTGTCTGGGCAATCAGATTTTAGCTTTGGCGGCTGGAGGAGATACTTATAAGATGAAGTTTGGTCATCGTGGGCAGAATCAACCCTGCGTAATAGTTGGAACAAAAAAGTGTTATCTAACGACACAAAATCATGGTTTTGCCATCGGGAAAGTTCCTGCCGATTTTAAACCTTGGTTTGTCAATGCCAATGACAATACCAATGAAGGAATCATTCACAAAAAATATCCGTTTATGTCAGTCCAGTTTCACCCGGAAGCCAGTCCAGGGCCGGTGGACACTAGGTGGATATTTGATGAGTTTTTGAGTAGGTTGTAGTGAGTAGTGGGTAGTTAGTAGTTAAAAAACAAACATGAAATCTTATAAAGAACTAATAGTTTGGCAAAAGTCAATGAAGTTTTGCAAAGATCTCTATTTGATTACAGATAAATTTCCGAAAAATGAATTATATGGTCTGACATCTCAATTAAGAAGAGCTTCTGTTGCTATTCCGTCAAATATAGCTGAAGGTCAAAGAAGGGGGCATAAAGCTGAATACATTCAATTTATTAGAATTTCTTTTTCTTCCGGCGCTGAAGTTGAAACACAGTTATTGATTGCCCTGGATACTGGTTATTTAAACAAAGAAGACTATCAAAAACTTAATAATCTTTTAGAAGAAATAATGAGAATGCTGAATAAGTTATTGCAAGTTTTAAATGTATGAATAAACAAAATTACAACCTACAACCTACAACCTACAACCTAAAAAAGGTATTGTTATTGGGCTCCGGAGCTTTGAAAATTGGCCAGGCTGGAGAATTTGACTATTCAGGATCTCAAGCGATCAAAGCTTTTAAAGAGGAAAGAATAAGAACCGTTCTCATTAACCCCAACATTGCCACGATTCAGACTTCCAAAGAATTAGCCGATAAAGTATATTTTCTTCCGGTAACAGTTGAGTTTGTGACCGAGGTAATTAAGAAAGAAAAACCCGATGCGATTGCTTTATCTTTTGGCGGTCAGACAGCCTTAAATTGTGGAATGGACCTTCATAAAAAAGGGATTTTGAAAAAATACAATGTTCAAGTTTTAGGAACACCGGTTTCCTCAATTATCCTGACGGAAGACCGAGAAAAATTTGCCAACCATCTTCATAAAATCAAAGTCATCACGCCAAAGAGTTTTGCCGTCACAACAGTCACTGAGGGTTTTAAAAGGGCTCTGGAAATCGGTTATCCGGTCATGATTCGAGCCGGTTATTCTTTAGGCGGACAAAAATCGGGAATCGTTCAAAACGAAAAAGAATTTATTTCCGTTGCTCAGGCGGCCCTGGCCTTTTCCCCGCAAATATTGGTTGAAAAATACCTTCATCATTATAAAGAGATTGAGTATGAAGTAGTCAGGGATAAATATGACAACTGTGTAACGGTTTGCAACATGGAAAATTTTGATCCTTTAGGCGTTCATACCGGCGAATCAATCGTCGTTGCTCCTAGTCAGACACTCACCAACTTTGAATATCATTATCTGAGAGAGCTTTCAATTAAAATCGTCAGAAGCTTGAGGATTGTGGGCGAATGTAATGTTCAATTTGCATTAAATCCTCATCCGTTGTCACCAATTGAATATTACGTTATTGAAGTTAATGCACGTTTATCACGTTCCTCGGCTCTGGCTTCCAAAGCGACCGGTTATCCTTTAGCTTATGTTGCAGCAAAACTGATTTTGGGAAAAAGTCTGATGGAAATAAAAAATCAGGTTACCCAAGTTACTCAATCATTTTTTGAACCGGCTTTAGACTACATTGTTGTCAAAATTCCCCGTTGGGACATGGATAAGTTCAAAGGAACATCGGAAAAAATTGGCAGCTCAATGAAATCAGTCGGCGAAATCATGGCGATTGGCCGGACTTTTGAAGAGGCGATTCAAAAGGGCGTCCGGATGCTTGATATCGGCGTGCAGGGAGTGACTGATAATAATTTTGATATGTCAGAAGAAGAAATTTTAGCGAATATTAAACAAGCAAATTCCAAAAGAATATTTTTTATCACCAAAGCGTTAAAACAAGGAGTATCTGTTCAAAAAATTTATGAATTGAGCGGTATTGACCCATGGTTTTTAAATCGTTTAAAGGCGATTGTGGAGGCGGAACGGAAACCCGAACAATTATTGCATTTAAAACAATTAGGTTTTTCAGATAAAAAAATAGGGGAGCTGTTAGGTGTTAAGGAGTTAGATGTTAGAAGGGAGAGAATCAAAAATAAAATTACCCCTTCGGTTTTTCAAATCGATACTTTGGCTGGAGAATTTCCTGCCCGAACAAATTATTTGTACACGACTTATAACGGAAATCATCATGATGTGGATCCGATCGGAGATAAGGGAGTAATGGTTCTGGGCTCTGGGCCCTACCGGATCGGTTCTTCAGTCGAGTTTGATTGGACCTGTGTAAACACGGCTTTAAATCTAAAAAAATATGGAAAAAAATCAATTATTGTCAACTGTAATCCGGAAACTGTCTCAACCGATTATGATATTTCGGACAGGTTGTATTTTGAAGAAATTAGTTTTGAGCGGGTAGCTGATATTTATGAGTTTGAACATTCTTCATCAGTTGTTGTTTCCGTTGGCGGTCAAACTCCAAATAATATTGCTAAAAAAATTGATCAATACGGAATAAAGATATTGGGTACGGCTGCGATTGATATCGACCGGGCCGAGGATAGGAAAAAATTTTCTCAATTACTTGACGATTTGAAAATCAAACAACCGGTTTGGAATAGTTTTACTGAAATAGAAATAGCCTTAAAATTTGCTAAAGACGTTGGTTATCCGATTTTAGTCAGACCGTCCTACGTCCTGTCAGGGGCGGCTATGAACCTCTGTTATAATCCAATAGAACTGAAACATTTTATTGAAAAAGCGACCAACATCAATAAAAAACATCCGGTGACGATTTCCAAATACATGACCAATGCCCGCGAAATCGAATTTGATGGCGTGGCTGAAAAAGGAAAGGCCAAAGTTTTTGCCATTTCCAACCATATTGAGCATGCCGGCGTTCATTCGGGTGACGCCACCATTGTCTATCCGGCCGAACGGGTCCGTTTTTTCAGTGGTGAGAGAATGATTGAAATTGCCGGTCAACTATCTAAGTCTTTGAATATCACTGGTCCCTTTAATATTCAGTTTATGGTCAAGGATAATGAGGTTTATGTGATCGAGATGAATTTAAGAGCGTCGCGGACCTTTCCTTTTATTTCCAAAGTGACCGGAGTAAACTTTGCCGAAGTGATCATTGATAGTTTTTTTGGAAAAGCTAAGACATATAAAATTAAATATCCCAATTATGTGGCCGTTAAAGCGCCGCAATTTTCTTTTGCCAGGATGGAAGGGGCCGATCCGGCTTTGGGCGTTGAGATGGGATCAACTGGGGAGGTGGCTTGTTTTGGCGAAACAGCTGAGGAGGCTTATTTAAAATCTTTGTTTTCGACCGGCTTATCATTAAAGAATAAAACGGCTTTAGTGACGATTGGGGGAGATGAATTTAAGCTACGCTTTGCCGAATCAATTTGGAGACTGAAGAATCTTGGATTCAAGCTTTATGCGACCAAAAAAACCCACCTATTTCTCAAAACCAAAGGTGTTCGGACAAAATTGGTCTATAAGCTTTATGAAAAAGCCAGTCCGACTGTCATTGATCTGATTGAAAAACATCAGGTTTCACTGGTCATTAATTTGAGTGAGGATTATAATAATGAAAGTTCGTTTAAGCGGGTGATAACGGATGGTTATTTAATCAGGAGGGCGGCAATTGATAATAATATTCCGTTGTTTACGGATTTAAATTCCGCAAGATTTTTCGTCAACGCGCTTGATAGATACAAGACCAAAGACTTGAAAATTAAGAGTTGGGATGAGTATTTATGATCCGACTACCTGGTTTGATTGACGTCCACGTTCATCTCCGCGATCCGGGGCAAACTCATAAAGAGGATTTTTTTACTGGGACTGCCTCGGCGCTTGCAGGTGGATTTACAACAGTTTTAGACATGCCGAATAATAAAATTCCGATTATTACTCTAGATTTGTTGAAGAAAAAAATTAAAGAAGCTAAGAAAAAAATTATTTGTGATATTGGTTTTTACGCTGGAAGTTTGGGTAATAATCTAGAAGAACTGATGAAAATGGAACCGTATGTTTTTGGATTAAAACTTTATTTAAATAAAACTACTGGAAATTTTATTATTAATGAGGAAAAATTAAGAAAAATTTTTACTTTTTGGAAAAGCAGTAAACCTATTGTTATTCATGCGGAGGAAGATGTAATAGATTTAGTTATTAATATTATTAAGAAGACTGGTAAAAAAGTTCATATTCCTCATACTACAAATAGGGAACAGTTTACAAAAATTATAAAAGCTAAAAAAAATAATATTCCAATTACTTGCGGAATAAATCCACATCATTTATTTTTAACTAAAAAAGATATTAAATCTTTAAAATCTTTTGCATTAATGAAACCTGAATTAGCCACTACATCTGATCAAAATTTTCTCTGGGAAAATTTAAAATACATTGATATTATTGAATCAGATCACGCACCTCATACAACTGCGGAAAAACTGTCTAACAGTCCGCCTTTTGGTATTTCGAACTTAGAAACAACCCTACCTCTTTTACTCACTGCAGTTTCTGAAAAAAAATTATCAATTAATCGATTAATCGAATTGTGTTTTGAAAATCCTAAAAAAATCTTTAATATTAAAACCGATGCAAATACTTATGTAGAAATTGACGAAAAAGAAGAGTATATTATTGATGATAAAAATTTAAAAACAAAATGCGGTTGGTCGCCGTTTAATGGATGGAAAGTAAAAGGAAAAGTCAAAAAAGTTTTTTTAAGAGAAAAAAAAGTCTTTGAAAATGAGAAATTATTAGTCAAACCGGGTTCAGGTAAAGTTATAAGACCTAGATTTTAATTTTATATATGTTATCCGAAAATATACATAATGATCTAAAGACTAGGCGGTTAGAATTACTCAAGTTCGGAATGATTAATAATGTTTCCGGAGGAATCCAAGTTGATATTAATGCCGTAACAAAAAAATTACCAAATGATCATTTTTCTGATGCCGCATTATGTGATCATAATTGTCGAACTTTTACTGGGGGGCAAGAAACTGGTCACTATGATTGTCCTGCATCCTTTACTGTTAATAAAGGTGTTAATATTCAAACACTATCTCCTGCAGATTTACTTCTTAAAGGAATCCAAATCGCAGCAGAAGGAGTGAGACAATTCAATCAGATGTTTCTAGAGAGTGGTTTTGACGACTACACTAAAAGGTTTAATATTAATAAAGGCATAGAGAAAGATATATTCGAACAAACACTCAAATCGCCAAAAGTCGAAGTGAATTGTTTTGGAGGTAATCCTGAACTCCATCCTAAAATTCTTGAAATCATACGAGGTTTAGATGGATTTGCAGTTAACCTTACCACGACCGGTGGCATATTCATGCGTGATGAAAAATTTCCAGAAAAACTTCTTGTCTCTCCTCCAGAAATTATTGCACTGAGTGCGGATGATTTTGAAAACGCTGATCATATAAAAACTTTGAGTCAGCTTCGACTAGATCAATTAAAAACTCAGCGCAATGATATTCCTGCTATTTATGGGCAAAAACGTAAAGCACACGAAGCTATTTACGTAGCAAAGCTTGCTCAAAGATTTTCTCAATTTCCACAAATACTATTTAATTTAGTTGTACATGAGGGAAATATATTATATATCGAAGAGATAATAACCACTTTACGAACAATATTTCCTGGAGTAATAGTTAACCCATATCCTGCTCAAAGTTCATTTTCTTATAGTTCGCCTGTTTTCAATGAAGACCATTTACAAACGTTCGAAGAATTTATTGACAGGAGAATTGAAGAACATTTAGAGCATAAAACTGGAATTGTTCCGAGGTTACATTACTGGTTATTATTAAAGTCTATATTTGAAACTTATCGTGAAAATTCACCAGAAATTTCGCGGCAAATATCTGGATACAACACGTGGAAATGTTATAAAACACCAGGAGCAGATAGATATATACAAATTGGCACTTCTCCTCAAGAACACGACGGAAAAAAAACTGCAGGAGGACATCTTAATTGTTTTTGGAATTCGAAGACAATTGTTGATTCTAAACAGGTATGGGATAGTGAACCTGAATATATAGCAAATTATCTAGCTCGTGGATTGCAAGGGCTTGCTTCACACGTCCCAACTCCATGTCCAGGCTGTCTTATGCCACGATTGACATTTGATGAAATTTCTTTAGAATTGGGGATGAATGAATCATTAATACCAAGTTATTTAAATTTAAGGAATCAAACTGCTGGTTTTTAAAAATAAACTATGAAAAAAATACTTTTGAGTATCGGAAAAGAAATAAACAAAAAAAAATTATTACATAGTATTCAAGAGGTGGCTGAAAAAGGGTATGAAATCTATACCACTTTTAATACTCATGAGTTTCTTGAAACAATGGGAATTAAAACATTTTTAGTTTATAAACCTAGTCAAAAAGATAAAAAACCAAACATAAAAGATTTATTTAAAAACAAAGTCTTAGACATTATTATTAACATTCCAACCAAAGATAGTTCTCATACTACTACTGATGGACAATACATCCGGGGGGCCGCTCTTGAAAAAGGAATAACCCTCGTAACTGATGTAGAATTAGCACAAGCTTTATTGCATCAACTTTCACACGATATAAAGTCAAAAAGTATAAAAACAAAACGAGAGGAAACTAATAAACTGGTTTCTAAATATCGAAGTCTGCTTCATCCGGGATTTTCGGCCCCTATTTCGAAATGGACTTATGATATAACCAAATCATATGATTGGAATTATGAAAAAGGACCAAAATTTTCAGAAGAGTTTCCAAAACGCGAAGTAACCCCGACAAAATCTTTTTTGCATTTTAAACTAAACTCTCTTTTCGGCGTTCCCGCAGGACCTTTACTTAATAGTCAGTGGATTAAATTATACGCCAATCTTGGGTTTGATATTTTGACATACAAATCTCTTCGTACACGTAGTTATCCTGCTTTTCCCATGCCACATATGCTTTATGTAGAATCAAAAAAAGATACAAAATATCTCGGTCGTCCCTATGCATCTAAGTATGAATCATTGGCGATGACCAATTCATTTGGTGTACCTTCTAAAGATCCTGATGTTTGGCAAGAAGATATTGGAAGGGCTCTTAAAGTATTAAATAAGGGTCAGCTTTTGATAGTCAGCGTGATGGGGACACGGGAGGCTGCAAAAAATGAAGAAGAATTTATAAAAGACTATGCTGTATGTGCAAAATTAGCAATTGAAGCCAAAGCGCCGGTAATTGAAATCAATTTATCCTGCCCAAATTTACAGGGAAGTGGAATTATTTGTTATGATATAAAACTTGTTGAAAAAATATGTAGTCAAGTAAAAAATGCCGTTGGTAATGTTCCGCTTATTGCTAAAATCGGATTTTATCCGGAGTTTTCTATGCTCAAAGACTTTGTTGCTAAAACCAATAAATATCTTGATGGAATATCAGTTATCAATACTATCCGTGGAGACATTGAAGACGTACAGATGAAAAAACCACCTATGCGTCATATTGAATCAAGTGGTATATGTGGACAAATGACTCGTCCTTATGGGCTTACCATGGTTGAACAGTTATACCAAATCCGCAGAGAGTGGAATTTAAAGTTTGCCATCATGGGTATTGGTGGCGTGACTGTTACCAAAGATTATGAGGATTATATTATAGCTGGGGCTGATGCTGTACAAAGTGCGACTGGAGCAATGATGGATCCTTATCTTGCCTACAAAATTTATAAACGAGAAATAGTACAAAAAAGAGATTATCCACTTGTAAAATCATTAGGAACAAGTAATTTTAACTACATTGTTGGGAATAATAAATTACCGGATTTAAAAAAATTATATCTTGATATGATTCACCCACGTAATCTTCCCGAAGAGAAGAAAAGTACATTATTAATAAGTATTAAGCCATTCAGATTAAAGCACGGTGAAAAAGGAAGAAATGCTTCTCATATTTACTTAAATCACAGAACTCCATTATTAAGTGATCCTTGGGACAGAAGACTATTAGCTCAACTTTTAGATCAACTTATTCGTGATAAAATACTTGCAGGAAAGTCTTCAAAATATGGGGTGATTGCCGTTCCATCTTCTTCAAGTCCAGAGCTAACCGCCCTTATGCTTGATTTATTTCCTGATTCAGTTACAAGAGCGGTGCTTTTACCCGATCATATACTTAATTCCGAATACGGCGCGCATACTTCCCTTTACGGTAAAATCGATGAAGATAAACCTTGGATATTTATTGATGATGTATTTACCTCAGGAAAAACATTCAAAAATTCTATCCTAAGTCTAAAAAAAATATTGGGAAAAAAATATGACAAAATTCAATTCTACGGAGCAACATTAGCTTCCCGTAATCCTGAAAATGAGGCCAAGTTTCTAAAAGACACAAAACGGAATACTTTTTCCCTACTTTCTCTTGATGAAGTTTTAAAGTACCATTGGAAACGTTTTTCCGATATCAAAAGAAAATTAATAACAAAAGAACGAGAAGAATTGCGATAAATTGTATACTCTATGAATAAAAAAATCTTATACGGGCCGCAAACGAAGGCGGCGGTGGAAAACTTTCCTTTTGATTATTCGAAAGCTCATTTAGAATTTGTTCATGCCATTGTTCTTGTTAAAAAAGCCGCTGCAAAAGCTAATCTAAAAGCAGGGAAAATAAGCGAACAAAAAACCAAAAAAATCATCACGGCCTGTGATGAAATATTAACCGGTATCTATGACGACCAGTTTGTCATCAAGGGGCTTCACGGCGGGGCCGGCACTTCTGTCAATATGAATATTAACGAAGTGATTGCGGCTTTATCCGGTACCCATCCCAACGACGATGTCAATGCCAGCCAGTCAACCAATGATGTCAACCCTTCGGCCCTGAAAATCGCCTGCTTTAAGCTGACGGAAAAACTTTTAAAAAGTTTGACTTATTTAATTAAAACGGTCGAAGAAAGAGGAAAGGAGTTTTCCGACGTTAAAAAGTTAGGGAGGACTCACATTCAGGATGCAGTGCCGACGACTCTGGGGGCGGAATTTTTTTCATACGCCAGTATTTTAAGGCGGGATAAAAAAAGGATAGAAGAGGCAACCAAATATTTATTTGAATTAAATCTCGGTGGGACTGCCATTGGCAATAGCATTAACGCTCCAGCGAAATATCTTAAAAACGTCTATCCTGAATTAAGGAAGATAACAGGTATCAATCAGCTTAAACCATTGGAAAACCTGATGTCCGGAACAAGCAGCGCCACTGATTTTTGCTATCTGTCCTCATCTGTCAATCTGCTCTGTCTTGATATGACCAAGATGGCGGCTGACTTCCGCTTTTTGGCCAGCGGGCCGCGAGGTGGAATAGGGGAGATTTCCTTTTCCGAACTCCAGTCGGGGAGTTCGATCATGCCCGGTAAAGTTAATCCGATCATCTGTGAAACAATCAACCAAATCTATTACCAGGTTGATGGCAGAAACACAACCATCCACCATGCAGCCGAAGGGTCACATCTTGAGCTGGGAATAATGCTGCCGGCAATTGCCGATTCCCTAATTACTTTATTGAAGATTGTTGATTCTGGTCTTCGTCTTTTTGCCGACCGCGGGATAAGAAAAATTATCGCTAACCGCAAAAGATGTCTTGAGCTTTTAGAAAACTCAACCGCTTATTCTACATTGTTAACACCCCGTCTTGGCTATGACGTTGTCTCTAAAGTTGTCAAAGAATCAATTACCACCGGCAAGACAATGAGAGAAATTATTTTAGAAAAAAAATTACTAACTAATCAGGAGTTGGAAAAATTATTAGTTTTATAATAAAATCTTATGGATAAAATTTCTCAAAGAGAAAAACTGATTCTCGATTTGTTTGCAGTTAACGGCATTAAATTTGGAGAGTTTAAACTTAAATCTGGGATAATGTCTCCATATTACATCGATCTCCGGATGCTCGTTTCTTATCCATATCTTCTTAAATTGACAGCCGAAGTATTTTGGGAAACAATGAGGACACTGTATTTTGACGTTATTGTTGGAGTTCCTTATACTGCGATTCCAATTGCAACAGCAATTTCTTTGAATGAGAATCAACACATGATATTTATTCGCAAGGAGAAAAAATCATATGGAACAGGCAAATTAATCGAAGGTAACTATCATCAAGGCCAGAAGGCGATCATTGTTGACGACGTTATTACTAACGGCGATAGTAAATTTGAGACTATTCAACCTGTTCTAGATGAAGGGTTGATAGTAAAAGATATTGTTGTTTTACTTGATCGTCTACAAGGAGGTCCGAAAATTTTGAAAAAAGGTGGATATAAATGTCACGTTATTTATAATGTCAAAGAAGTTTTTAAAATATTACTTAAATATAAAAGAATTGATGAAAAATTAGCTGAAAAATGTTTGAAGTTTACAGAGGAATCAAGAAAAGAAGTCTTGAAAAAATCTATATAGTCTGGTACAATAAGCCAATCTAAAAAATATGAACATCTTTGATTCCAAGATGAAAGAAAAGATGATCCTTGATCTTCACGAGGTTCATATTATTGACTTCGGTAAATTCAAATTAAAATCAGGAATTTTAAGTCCTTATTATATTGATCTTCGACTATTAGTAACTTTTCCACACTTACTTGAATTGGTTGCTGAAGTTCTTTGGGAAAAAATCAGATTAAAACCTTTTGATCTGATAGCGGGTATTCCTTACGCTGCACTTCCAATGTCTACTGCTATTTCTATTCGTTATGGTCGGCCAATGATTTTTTTACGCAAAGAAAAAAAAGATCACGGTAAAGGAAAGATGATCGAAGGCATTTTTCATAAAGGACAACACGTAGTGATAATTGACGACGTTATTTCCGATGGAGCCAGTAAATTTGAAACAATCAAACCAATTGAAGAGGAAGGATTAGTGGTAAGTCAAATTATCGTTTTACTTGATCGTGGACAAGGTGGACCCCAAACAGTTAGAAGTAAAGGATATGATTGCACAGCAATAACCAATATGGAAGAAGTTTTAGAAGTTCTTTATAAACATGGAAGAATTACTTATGAGCAATTAGCTGAATGCCAAAAATTTATTATCAATACCTCGTCAAAAGTTGGAGTAACCAACAGAAAAAGTTTACTAAATCAAAAACGGGCAGTTAAATAAAATAATATGATAGATATAAAATCAAAACAAAAATTAATTGATTTGCTTTACCAGACGGGAGCAATTACCTTTCCAAAGGGTAAAAGCCCAAACGATCTTCCTTATGAAATAAAACTACAGTATCTTACCTCGCAGCCAAAAGTTCTTACATTTGCCGCCAAATTACTTTGGTCAGAATTTAAAAATGAGGTATTTGATTTAATTGCCGGCCCACATACTGATATACCTTTGGCAACAACGATGTCCCTTGAATATAATTGGCCGATGATTTTTATCAGAAAAGAGAAAAAACAGTATGGAATGGGTAAATTAATAGAGGGGAATTATAAAACGAACCAGAAAGTTGTTGTTATAGATGATGAGGTTTCTGACCCAGCCAATACATTACAAGTGTTGGGAAGACTGGAAGGAAGTGGGTTAAATATTGTAGGTGTTTATGTGCTAGTTGATAGGGGATTGGGCAACTTGGAGATAATTAGAGACAAAGGCTATAAATGTGAATCGTTGATTAACTTAAACGATATTTTTATTCATCTTTTTGAAACCGGAAAGATTTCCCCTGATCAATTGAATCAAGCAAAAAATTACTTCAAATCCAAAAAAATCGCTTCGTATTTATAGGTCTGGATTCCCGCCTTCGCGGGAATGACATCAATTAACTATTTTTCAACCTGCTTCATTCCCAACTCCTTTGCTTTTTGACGGTAGAATTTTTTAAGGTTGTCAAGAGTCAATGGTTTGATCATCTTTGGCAAAAATTTAAATTTTTCAATTATATACATCATGTCCGAGGCCAAGATCCAGTGATCTATTTCCATTCGAAATTTTATTTTAACTCCTTGGATTAAATCCCAAATTGTAAATGTATCCAATAAATAATATAGATCAACAAAATCCTTGACACTACTTCTTTGGTTGACAGTCGCCAGTTTATTAATGGCAATATCAAAAAGACTATCTATTTCAATGCCGTCAATAAATCTTCCTTTTTCTACCCGTTTATACGGATAATAGCCAAAATCCAACTTTAAGGCTTTCTTATTCTTAAAGACTAAGTCAAACATATAAACAACTTGATTTAGTTGGGCTTTATAAGTAAATTTATATTTTTTTGCCCATAAATTAATGATAGATAATATTTCCTTATCATCATATTTATTTTCAGAAAAGAAATCCAAGTCCTCTGAGTAACGATGCTGGAGATAAAAGGAGCTTAACACAGTCCCACCGGTAAAATAAAACTGTTTCTTAAGTTTTTCTTCGGTAATTATTTGATCGAAAATGAGTTGTTGCTCTTTATTGAAGAGCGGTATTTTCCCCATATTAAATATTCAAGTAACCGTTTCTGCGGTTCATAAAGATCTAATTCATTCCAATATTTTTTGACCAAAGACAATTTTATTTTTTCTTTGCCTGGCCCGTAGTTAATCATCCTCTCAAGGATTTTAATCCGGCCTTGTTCTGTTTTTTTCAATTCCTTGATATCATAATCCCATAAGTAAACCATATTCATTCATTTTATCATAAATTTGTAATTGTTTTTTTGTATAATCAGACTAGTTATCAATGTAATTATATGACTTTTCAAGAAAAACTGGATAAAATTGTTGAGAAAAACAAATCTCTGGTTTGTGCGGGGTTGGATCAGAATCAGTTTTTGTTCAATAAGACCATCATTGAAGCCACTGCTGACCTTGTTTGTTCTTATAAGTTGAACACGGCCTTCTATGAGTCTATAGGACATATTGGTATTAAAGCGTTAAAAGACACCTGCGACTATTTAAAAGATAAATATCCAGAGATTCCCATTATCATCGATGCCAAGCGGGCGGATATTGGCAACACAAACAACGGCTATGTTCAATTTGTTTTTACATATCTTGCCTCCGATGCCGTGACACTTCATCCATATTTCGGAGAAGAGGCTATAAGACCATTTTTAGACTGCAAAGATAAAGGAATAATAATTTTATGTAAGACTTCAAATCCAGGCAGTGGTGAATTCCAAAATCTTAAAATAGGTAATACTCCTTTATATGAAATAGTGGCAGAAAACGTGGTAAATAAATGGAATAAGAATAAAAACTGTATGTTAGTCGTTGGGGCTACCTATCCTGAAGAATTGGCAGAAGTGAGGAAGATAGTCGGGGACATGACCCTGCTTGTACCGGGGATTGGAGCTCAAGGAGGCGATCTGGAAGCCACACTTAAAGCCGGATTAAATTCCAAAAAACAAGGAATAATAATAAATTCCTCCCGAGGAATTATTTTTGCCAAAAATCCCCGTGAGGAAGCGAAGAAGTTAAGAAACAGTATAAATAAATTTCTAATTTCTAATTGACCTAATTAACCTAATCAATGTCCAAATCCCAATTGGGTATTGTTTAGATCAATTAGAATAATTAGACTAATTAGGTTAATTAGAATTCATATATGATCTTTGACAAAGTAGTCATCCAATCAGGCAAGAATGGAAAAAAGCTCAACGTCACTCCACTTCTTTTGGATCCTGTTAATTTTTTTGGCGATCCTGATGTTGATCACTTAGTCAAATTCAAGAATCTATATGTAAAAATAATCGGCAAGTATCATGGTCAGTTTGGGCCTTGGAACTTGAAAGGTCTGGAAAAAAATCAGATCTTTATTTTGGAAAATTATTATGATAATGCAAAATATTTGATGGATAAGATAAATGAGATTGCCCAGAAAATCGTATATAACTCCAATCTTTATCACGACGAAAGCATTGCTAATGAATATTTTCTTTTGGCAAAAGAAGGCTACGAGATGCTTTCCAAACATGAAAGACAGTTTAAAATTGATGATCTGAAACTGCCGGCCATCAGTCTGGAGCGGGCCGGACTAGTAACGACCAGATTGGCAGTCGGTGCAAGTAAAAATGCCATCCTTAAAAACGAAATCAGAGTGGTCACTAAAAGAACTCATTTAATTGGCGAACCAACCACTAATTTATCAGTGACGGTTTTGTGGAGAGATAAAAAACAATTATCAATTATTAATAATCAACCTATTCTAATCAGTGATTTTGTCAATCCAGCCTCTGGTGCCTCAAGCGCAGCCTTTATTCTTACCGCCGAAAAACTGGGAATAAAACCGAGCAAGATCTTTCACCGCTCAATCAGCCTGACCCAGGCGGGAGTACTACTGATGAAGAAGGCGTTGACCGAAATGGGCATAGAATCAGTGTTTTATAGCGTTGGTGTCGCCTCGGAACTCAGCCCAAACTATTATCTGATCGGCTCTCGCGCCGTCGCCGATGCCGGCCATATACTTCGTCACTTTTTGCCAAAAGAATAGTATAATTTATTTTCTATGTACGTACCAGACAAAAAAATTCTCGAAAACTACGCAAAAGTTTTGATTGACTTCGCACTGGGGAAGGGGAAAGGGATTAAAGAAAAACAAGTAATCTATCTTCAATATGATTCCGAAGCTTTACCGTTAGCTTTATTCGTTTACAAAAGAATTCTTGAAAAAGGCGCCTATCCTATAGTTCGAGGAGCCGACGAAAGTTTTCAAAAGACAATGTTTGAAGTGGCGAGTGACGACCAGCTCAAATTTTTTCCAAAGGAATACACAAAATCATTAGTTAACACAATAGACCACAGAATTTATTTAATCGCTCCGACTGACCCATTTTTACTCAAAAATATTGACCCGAGGAAAATCATTATTTCCAACAACGAAAAACAACAGCTTCGTAAATGGCTTTTTGAAAAAGAAGATAAGGGGAAATTAACTTGGACCCTTTGTCTTTACGGCACTGAGGGGATGGCAAAAGAATCCGGATTATCAATCCAAGAATTTTGGCAGGAAATAATCAATGCCTGTTATCTAGATAAAGGGGATCCGATTAGTGTTTGGAAAAACACATTTACTCAAATTGATTCTTTAAAAAATAAATTAAATAATCTACCGGTTGACAGATTTCATATAATCTCTGATAAAACAGACCTTTATATTTCAATGGGTGAAAAAAGACAGTGGCGGGGCGGAGGGGGAGCGAACATTCCCTCATTTGAAATCTTCACTTCACCCGACTGGCGGGGGATAACGGGTAAAATATTTTTTAATTTCCCCCTGTACCGCTACGGAAATATTATTAAAGACATTCAGCTTGAATTTAAGAATGGAATAGTTGTCAATGCAACTGCAAATAAAAATAAGAAACTTTTACAGGAAATGATCAAGCAAAAAAACGCTGATAAAATTGGTGAATTCTCCTTGACTGACAAAAGGTTTTCTAAAATTTCAAAGTTTATGGCAAATACTCTTTATGATGAAAATTTTGGAGGAAAATTTGGCAACTCTCATCTGGCCGTCGGCGCTTCTTATCACGATTGTTATACCGGAAATGTCAGATCGATGACGGAGAAAGATTGGGAGGTTTTAGGTTTTAATGAATCGGTTGAGCACTGTGATATCATCAACACCAATCCGAAAACCGTTGAGGCGATCATGAAAAATGGGACAAAAAAAATCATCTATAAAAATGGAATTTTTGTGATATAAATAACTTATGAGATTGTTGAATATCCTTAAGGAGAACGATATTATAAAAGTGTCTCTCGACGACCATCTTTCCCACGTTTTAGCCAAACTATCAACTTCACACGACGCCGCTTTCGTTTTTGATGAAAAAGACAAATATATGGGCATTGTCAGCCCTTATTTTACGATGATCAAGACCTCTCTTCCCGGAAATGCCAAGGTTCAGCACTGTCTAACCCATACGGCAAAGATTTACCTCAATTATCCGCTATCCAAAGTTTGTGAAATGTTTATTCAGTCAAAGATTCATTATCTGCCGGTTTTTAGCCCTGAAGAAAAATTTTTGGGAATTATTTCAGCCCGACGGATTTTATCTTACTTTAAAGATCAACCTATCTTCAGGGTCAAAATAGAAGAAATCATCAGAAAAAGATGGCAAGGTTTGATTACAGTTTTTGAAGACGACACAATCAGTCGGGCGATTCATCTTTTTAAAGAAAAGAAAATCTCCAAATTAATTGTTATTAATCAAGAGAGAAAACTAAAAGGGATCTTGAGTTATTATGACTTGATAAGACTGATGATCAGTCCGAAACATTCAAGTCATCATGGTAAAAGGGGTAGCGAGAAAATAAGTTTTTATAATTATCGGGTAAAAAACTTCGAAAAAAGTTACGTTTTGACCTTATCAAAAGACAGACTGTTGGTAGAAGCAATTAATCTAATAGTCAGTAAAAAGATCGGCAGCGTTATCATCGTTGATAAAGAAAGACATCCTTTGGGAATAATTACCACCCGGGACATTCTCCGTTTTTATATTGATAATGAAAAAAGAAACTTTTTTAAATCCTTAAATCCTTTTAAAAAAATATTCAAGAAATAAGTTATTTCATGAAAAAATTCTTCAATATCAATATTATCTTGGTTATATTATTTATTGCTTGTTTATTTCGATTTAATAATTTATATTGGGACTCTAATTTTCACCTTCATCCAGATGAAAGATTTTTGACCATGGTCGGCAATGCCATGAAATTACCGACGAGCATTAATCAATATTTAGATCAGAAAACTTCGCTTTTAAATCCGGCTAATATTGGTTATAACTTTTTTGTTTATGGACGGTTTCCTTTGATATTGACTAAATATTTAGCAGTTAATTTAAATCTAGATAATTATAATGATTTTACAATTTTGGGTCGTCAATTATCAGCTTTTTTTGATTTATTAATTGTAATTCTGATCTTCAAGACGGTCGCATTGTTGGAAAAATTATCGGTAAGGAACGCATATATGCGTTCCCTACAAAATCCATCAACAAAATATTGGGCTTCATTTATTTATGCCATTTCGGTTTTACCAATTCAACTTTCTCATTTTTTTGCCGTTGACACTTTCCTAAATTTTTTTATGTTCGGATCGTTCTATTTTGCGTTGCGGTTTTATGTTGGGGCATTGCGCGCAATGCCCTTACGTTACGTTTTTTTCTCGGCGGTTTTTTTTGGATTGGCGTTGTCCTGTAAGGTAACAGCGATATTTATTTTGCCACTTAATCTATTCTTTGTTGGCTTCGCCTATCTGAAACGGCCGTCACGAATAGGTAAATATTTATTATTAATATTTATTTATTTAGGAGTTTCATATTTTACGTTAAGATTAGCCGACCCATATTTATTTCAAAATTCAAATATTTTTGATCCGACTATAAGTAAATTATTTATTGAGAATATTAAATCGTTGCAAAACATGACGGTCAAAAATATGGACAACTGGTTTCCGCCGATGATCCAGTGGCTGAATAAGAATACGGTTTTACATAGTGTGGTTAATAATATTGTGTTTGGGTTGGGGATTCCGTATGCGATATTAGCATTGATTGGAACATTGAAAGTAGTTTTGTCATTCCCGTCCCCATTCGGGGACAGGCTCCGGCGGGAATCCATTCCTATATTTATAATATTGTTTTGGACTTTAGGATTTTTTGTATATCAAAGTTTACAGATAACGCCAACTTTGAGATATTTTATTTTTCTTTATCCTTTTTTTGCGATTTTTGCTGGAATTGGAATTGAAAAAGTTATAAATTATGTGTTAAGTATTAGATGGAAAAAAATTATATGTTACATGTTATATGTTACATGTTTCATATTCTTGTTAATCTGGCCTGTGATGTTTTCCTCAATCTATCTTCACAAGAACACCCGTGTTGAGGCGTCTGAATGGATTTACAAAAACCTGCCGTCAAATAGTATAATTTTAGGCGAGTATTGGGACGACCCGTTGCCATTGTCCGTTCTCAACAATTACGGTAAACAGTTTACTATTGAACAACTGCCGGTCTTCGATCAAGACACAACTGTTAAATGGCAGAAAATGAATGATATGTTATCAAAAGCCGATTATTATGTTTTGTCATCAAACAGGGGATGGGGGAGCATTATGGATACTCCGATAAAATATCCGTTAATGAGCAAATTTTATAATAATCTACTTACCAATAAAAATCCTAACTACAAGAAGATTAAAGAATTTACATCCTATCCGTCTTTAAAATACTTAGGCATTCCTTTAGAGTTTCCCGATCAATGGAGCGATGAGGCGTTTACCGTATACGATCATACAAAAGTTATGATATTTAAAAATGAAAAAAAATAATAACCTGGAATATTATCCGGAAGAAAAAATACTTAATCCTTCACAACACGCAAAAGATGAGATTGAATTAATTTTTAGATACTTAACAAAAGACAAAAAAAAGAAGATTGTTGATTTTGGAAGCGGGGGGGGCAGGTTGACGATTCCTTTATTACAAAATGGATATGAGGTCTTAGCAATAGATATAGATAAAAAGTCCCGGGAACAATTATTAAAAACAGCCATTAAAATTGGAAAAAATAAAAACCTTCAAATAAGTAAAAAATTTCCAAAAGACAAAAAATATGACCATATTTTAGGTACAGATATTCTTCATCATATTAATATAGATAAATATTTTAAATTATTTAATAATCACTTAAAAAAAGACGGAAAAATAATTTTTTCAGAACCAAATATATTAAACATCGGTTGGGCGTTTTTTATTAGTTTATTTTTAGATTGGAATATAGAGAAGGGGATAGTTCAAATTAATTATTTTAATTTAGTCAAAGAATTAAAATTAGCCGGTTTCAAAAACATCAAAATTATTGGATTATTTTTATTTCCTCCAATGATATTTAATTGGTTTTCTTTATTAAGAAGAATTAATATGTTTTTAGGTAATCTGCCGATATTAAAGTTATTTGCTTTTCGTTACATTATCACTGCTAATAAATAAAACCATCTGTTTGTCATCCCCGTGAAGACGGGGATCCAGACTAAAATTTCATTTTTTCAAAACAAAAAATAAAGCTGAAGCTTTGCTCAAATTATTTTCATCAATAACAATCCTTTTAATAAGTTGAGTTTTTATTTTTGTTAAAAAAGGAATAGAAAATAAGACCCACCTGCCGAAAAGTTTATAGCTTATGAGTGAACATATTGAGAGATAATGAAACATATCAAGACAAAAAGTGCTTTTTTTGTAAAGATATTTTTCAACTGACTGAATTTTAAAACCGGTTTTTTCAAAATATATTCGCCATTTTTCTTTGGAAAATAAATTATGATGAACTTGAGTTTTTCTCATATGCTCTATATATTTATTTCCAAATATCTTTGATCCAAATAAATTATTTTCCCATTGATCAGTCATCACGGAAGTCAAAAAATATCCTCCTGGTTTTAGAACGCGGTAGATTTCTTTTAATGATTGATTGATATCAGGGATATGTTCCAAAACGCAGTTTGAGACGACTGTATTAAAATAATTATTAGAATAGGGGATAGTTACTCCGTCATAGATTTTGACTGTTTTATAAATCTTATTACTGACCGCTTCTTTTATCCGGTCATTACTAAACAAATCAAGACCTACATTAATTTTGCTTTTATGAAACACTTGCTCAGCAAAAAAACCATCACCGCAGCCAAAATCTAAAATTTTTTCTTTAACCAGTTTATTATATTTTTGGAATAATAACGCCTCTTGACTACGAATAATAGCCAAAAACATCGGACGATTTTCTAAATACTTTTTAATGAAATAATCAACTTTTCTCATAGATTTTGTTTTTGTCATCCCCGTGAAGACGGGGATCCAGACTACTAATTAACTCTTCATAAAACTGGTAAGTTTTTTTAATATTAAAGATTTTTTTAGCTTTTTCGACTAAGTCGTCGTTAGAATATTTATTTCTGTTTTCAAGAACTTCATTAATTGCGTTGCTAAGTTGTTTAATATCTTTTGGCTCAATAATTATGCCCATTTTTGTCAGTCTGATTGGTATTCTAACGCCAGGCAAATTTGATGCGATGACTGGCGTTCCGGCCAACATTGCTTCGGCCTGAACCATACCAAAAGCTTCAGTTTGGTTAATTGAAGGCAAAATAAGAATATCGATTGATTTATAAAATACACTTAATTGTTTGTTATCAAGATTTCCGAGAAAAGAATAATTTATTTTATATTTTTTTAACATTTCAACTATTTTGTTATAATAATTGCTTTCTCCGGCAACGTCTTTGCCATACGGTCCGGCGAAAATTAATCGAATGTTTTTTTTGTGTTCCAATCGATCGATCGATCGAATTAAAAATTCCAAACCCTTTTCCTGTGATATTCGACCGGCGTAGCCAATCCAAATATTATCTTTTTTTAATTTTAATAATTTGTTTAAAAACTTTTTGTCTTCAATCGATTTTTCAATTGGAGGTAAAACCTCAATGGTTTTGTTTGCAAACTTTCTAAAATAGGGGAGAGAATTAATGTAATCTTTTGTATAAACAACAATTTTGTCTGACAAGTGGAGTTGAATTTTCATCGATGTATCTAAAGCAAAGTTGATGATATTTGCCAATAAGTTTCCTTCTAAAAATACTTGACAGTGAAAAATGGAAATAATTTTTTTCTTGAATATTTTGGCAATTATGGCTAAGAATAATCCTTCAAAATTAGGCTGATTCAAAATAACCAAATTACATTTGTTAATTTTCTTTAAAAAATAATAGATGGATTGCGGGGATATAAACCCTTTTGATATCTTAAACCAATAATTCATTCTTGTTATTTTGTAGCCGTCAATAGTTTCTTCAATTCTTAATTTTTTGTCATATTTAAATGTCAAAATTTCAATTTCATTTTTATTTGATAAATATGAAAGTAATTTTTTCGGGTACGTTGTCACTCCGGAAGTATAAGGATAATAGTAAGGAGAAAAGAATAAAATTTTCATAAGTTATTTCTTTGCCAAGCAATAAGTTGATTCAGTCCTTCTTTAAAATCCGTTTTAGGCTTCCAACCCAAAAGCTTTTTTATTTTTTTGTTTACGGAAACGAAATATTCTTGATCCCCGACACGCATTTTATCAAAAGAAATTTTAATTTTATAATTAAGTTTTTTTTCAAATATATCAATAACCTGGAGTAGAGAATAGGCGTTTTTTTTGCCACCTCCGATATTAAAGACTTGGCCTTGAGATTTATTTATTTTATTTATTGACAAATCATAAGCTTTAATTAAATCCTCAACGTATAGAAGATCACGAACCTGATTTCCATCACCAAATATTGTAATAGGCTTTTTAAACAAAAATTGCTTGGCAAAATGAGCGACCCATCCTTGATCTTCAACTCCAATTTGATGGGGTCCGTAGATACATGATTGTCTGAAAACAATCGTTTTTAAACCATAAATTCTGGCATAGTCCAGAAAGTATAGGTCTGTTGCTCCCTTTGAACATCCATATGGTGAAATGAAGTCGAGCTTTTCAGTTTCGTCAATCGGATGAAAATGATTGTTAAGATAGCGTAAATCACCATAGACTTTGTTAGTTGACGAAAAAATAATAATGGCTTTAGGATTGTTTCTACGAAGATAGTCCAACAAGATAAAACTTTCTAATAAATTATTTTTAAAGTCATTGTGCGGGTTTTTTATTGATGTAGTGACGGCTGTTTGCCCGGCCAGGTGAATAACAACATCGGCAATTATCAGATCTTTTTTATAGTGGTTAACATTTCCAACAAACGATTTGATAATTTTTATTTTTGGAAAATTTTTTCTGATGAAAGAAGCATTTTTTTCAACATCTTTCCGGCTGAAATTATCAACGATTGTTATTTTATTTTTCTTATCTTTAGAAAAATAAACAGCAGTATTTGTACCTATAAAACCAACACCACCGGTAATTAATATATTCATGAAACATGTAACATATAACTTTTAACATGTGACAAAACCTGTTCCAAATTAGCAAATTTATCTTTATATTTAATATTTCTATCGAGAATATTATATATCCAAAATATTCTAACTTTTAACTTTTCACTTTTCACTTTTAACTTATTGACGATATCCCAATTATCTTCAACATATAAATCTAATTTTAATTTTCTGATCATTTTTTCTTTGAATAAATAAGGTTGTTCATTTTTGTCGTTGAAGTAACTGCCGGAAAAATATTTTTTTGCCCCAAGTTTTTTCATCCAACGATTATAGTCGTCTTTTAACGACTCATTTCTTCCGGTAATGATGTAAGCCTTAATTTTTTTTGATTTAGTTAATTTTTTTAAATCTTCGTATCCAAGAGCCGGGCCAAAAACGACTTTGTGAAACATTAACCAGATTAATTTCTGGATCTTAGTTTGAGGATAATGAAATTTATCAACTTCCTTTTTTAAAAAGATTTTTTTTAGAAAAACTATAATCGGTCGGGCGATTCTTGCCGGGTTATAAAGAAGAACTCCATCAAGATCAAACCCCACTCGAAGTTGTTTTTTCATATTGGGTAAATTATACTAAAAACTATGTTACCTGTACTTCTAAACTTAGGTTTTCTGAAAATCTACACTTTTGGAGTGTTTTTGGTTTTGGGATTTTTTTGGGCAACCTTTTTATTATGGAAAAATATCCGTCTGACGTCATTTAAAGAAGAAGATGTCTTTGACGGATTATTTTTATCTTTATTTGGCGCCTTATTTTTTGGTAGATTAGTTTATGTTGTCTTAAATTTTAAAGAATTTGGTTTTAATATTTTGAAATTTATTCTCATTAATGGTTATCCCGGACTGTCTCTTTATGGAGCGATTTTCGGTGGTTTATTAATTTTATTCTTGTTTTCCAATTCAAGAAAAATTAACTTTAATGAATTGGTTGATTATTTCATCACACCGCTTTTTGTGGCTTTGGCTTTTGGAAAAATCGGTGCTTTTTTCTCCGGAGCTGAGATAGGAATAAAAACTAATTTTTTATTAAAAATAAAATATGTAGGTTTTGATGGTTTCAGACATTTGGTTGGCTTGTATGAGGGGCTGGTATTCATTATAGGAATACTGATTGCTTATAAAATATTATTTGAAATAAGAAAAGAAAGATTTTATAATGGATTCCTTTTAAAATTTTTTTTCTGGTTTTTTGCCTTAACCATTTTTCTGTTTGACAAAATCAAAGATAATCGTTTATACTTCGTAGGTCTTAGTTTGGATTTCTTGGTGTCCCTGATAATTCTCTTGACAACCAGTTTGTACTTTGTATATTATTTTAGGAACGATATTTTATATTTTGTAAAAAATTATGGACAAAAAATTTTCAAAACAGTTTATTCAGGAACAAAAAAAAAGGTTGGAGAAGGAAAGAAGAAAAAGTCTTAATCAGATTGAGGAGCTTAAAAAAGAGGATCCGTTTGCCGATCCCGATCATGGATCGGATAATGCGGCCATTGATACAGATGTCCGCGAACAGGTCGGTCACGATACGATAGAGGCTCAGGTTAATGACTTACAAAAACGAGTTGAAGAAATTGATAATGCTTTAAAAAAAATTAACAAAAGTCAATACGGCTACTGTGAACGCTGTAAAAAATCGGTACCTCAAGCAAGGCTCAAGTTAATTCCTGAAGCTTCATTTTGCATCGACTGCGAAAAGCATCTAAGGAAGTAAGATTTGCTATACTCATGTTTATGGGTGAGATTTCTTTATCCTTAGTCTTGAATTATTTTTTATATTTAGCTGTTCCTTTTTCCTTGGCGATTGTTGCTAAAAAAGCTAAATTATCACCTCTTATCGGTTATATAGTTGGTGGCTTGGTGATCGGAAATTTATTTCCGGGGATAGCGACCAGTGAAGCCATATCAAGCTTTGCCTATTTTGGAATAGTCTTTCTACTTTTTACTTTGGGACTGGAAACAAACTTTAGCAGAATTCTGATTCTGAAAAAATTTATTGTGATTGGAGGATTGTTACAACTTTTTTTATCAATGCTATTTATCTTTTTTTTAAGTTTATTATTCAAATTTTCGCTTCTGGAATCATTTTTGATTGGCATAGCTCTTTCATCTTCTTCAACGACTATTGTTGCCAAAATAATCCAAGATAGGGGAGAAGAATCATCATTTATTGGTGAAATTGCGATGGGTATATTAATTTTTCAGGACATAGCTTTTATCCCGTATTTGATAATATTTACCTCAATAACAGGTAAAGATATTTCAGCTTGGACGATTATTAAAGACACAGTATTGGGATTAATTAAAGCAACGGCTATTATTACTGCATTATTTTATTTTGGGCAAAAAATTATACCCAAAATTTTTAGTAAAGTTGCCAGAGTTTCAAGGGAATTATTTGATCTGTTTATTATTGTTTTTATTTTTTTTATCGTTGGATTGTCAATAATTTTGAAGATCCCGACCTTGATTGGAGCAATGGTGGCCGGAGTTTTATTAGCCCAGACTATAGAGCATTACCATATATTTTCCGAAGTTAGACCACTTCGCAATCTTCTTGGGGTAATTTTTTTTGTTTATATCGGTAGTCACATCGAACTGCGTTTGGTAATTTCTTATCTGCCGGCGATATTACTATTTACGGTTGGGGTAATCATTATCAAAGCCCTCGTAGTTTTAATAATTTTTTTATCTTTAAAATTTCATTCAAAAACAAGTTTCAATCTATCGATGTATCTATTCCAGATAGATGAAGATGCTTTCATTCTAATGTCATCAGCTTATTTAAGTAAGGTAATTTCACTTGAAAAATATCTGTTTGTAATTACTTCAGTACTAATCACTTTTATTCTTACGCCGATATTTATTAATAATAAAGAGAATTTTTATAGATCAATAAGAGAATTTATAAAAAAATATGTACCTTTTTTGGAAAAATTTATTGCTTATAGAATTGATAGTAATCAATCTCCAATTGATACTTTGGAAATAAAAAATCATGTCGTGATATGCGGTTATGGAAGAATAGGTAGTTATATTGGGCGTTCATTGATGCTGGCAAATATACCGTACGTAGCCATCGACTATAATCTTTATCAAGTGGAAAAAGCAAAAAAACGGGGTACCAATATCATTTATGGAGATCCGGCCGATATTGATATTCTTGATTATGCCCAAGTTGACGTAGCAACAATAATAATCTTAGCGGTTCCAGAAAGATCGGTGCAGGAGGCTATTGTCCTTAATGCAAAAAAACTTAATAGGGATATCTATATTATAAGTCGAGTTCACAGACAAGCAGATCAGGTAAGAATGAAAGATATGGGTGTAAATTTAGTTGTTCAGCCGGAATTTGAAGCATCCCTTTCAATCATAAAAAGAATTTATCATTGGCATAAGCTAGAAAAAGAAGATATTATAAATAAGATAAGAAGGCTTAAAATAGAACATGGGATATCATAAGAAAATTTTCAATTTTCAATTTTCAATTTTCAATAAAAAGAGTCTATTTATCTTTTTTGTTGTCTTAGGTCTAACTTATTATTTGTTTAAATTGATTTCTTCTTCAGCGTTTTTGAAAGGAAGAGATAAGATTAATGTGGTTTTTTATGGAGAAAAAGCGCGTTTTTACTCATTAGATCGAAAAAATATCAACTACCTGCTGTCTTTCTCCAATTTGGTTAAAGTAATAGTTCCGGGTGGTTACGGTAAATATAAAGTTGGGGCGGTTGGCAAATTGGCTAGTTTAGAAAAAAAACCGGACATTATAAGAAAAACTTTTTCAACAATGACTTCGACTTTGGTTGATCTATATTTTTATCAAAAAAAAACCAATATTTATTATGATAATTCCAATTTAAAACAAATACCCACCTTTATGGAAATTCTTTTAACAAATTCTAACGCTAACCTGGTTGATAAACTTTTTCTATTCTATATTTTTTCAAGTAATAATAAAGAAAACTTCCAAACAATCGATCTGGAACCTTTTGAATCAGGAGGTAATAACAGCATTTTTGACTATGATTCTTTTTATAAAAAGTTTCAAGGCAGTTTTTTCCAAAAAACCTATAGAAGTGATGATGTCAACGTTCAAATTGTATATACAAAGAGTTATAAAACTGCTCAAATTATTGGTCAAATGATTGAAGGAGAGGGGATTCGTGTAGTGGATTTGTCAGACCAGGGAAATAATTTACCTAAATGTTTGTTAGTCAGTAATAAAGAAACAAGTAAGTCAAAAACATCTTTGCGATTAGCGGATTTTTTTAAATGTAGAACTCAGATAGGGGAGACAACCGTATCTGATATAATTTTAGAATTAGGGAGTCTCGAGAAAGAATGGGCGGTGAACTAACTTATGATCTTAACATTTTTATTAATATTAGTTTTAGCTTTTATTTTGGCTCTTTCCTCTATGAAAGACTTTAGCGTTCCAGGAGAAATTACACGAATTATTCAAGGAAAAAAAATCAGAGGAAAAATAGTTTTTTTCAAAAATAAAGTCGTCAACTACCGTGGAAAGAAGAGTTAATTTTGTTATATTTAAAGTATGAAAATATTAAAAATAATATTTGTTGCCTTATTAATTTTTTTTGGCGGTTTATTTTTTGGAAAAAATTTAATAAATAATCAGGCCCCTTCAACCATCAATATAATCAAACAAGAAGCTGCACCATCTCCAACTCAAACAACTTTTCCACCTTTAAAAACATTAAAAGTAAACGGTTTTGACTTTGGTTTTAATTATCAACCCACCTGGCAGATATTGGCTGATGAATTAATTAAGGAAGAAAATGGTTTTTCTAAAAAATCAATCGCTATTAATTTGGATAAACCCCATATCATAGGGAATTTTGGTTTTGTGGCCGATATTATGATTGTAGACTATCTGCCTCTTCCCGAAAAAGAATCGTTAATTAATATTGATGATTTCATTAAAACCGTCGCTAAACAGGAAATTAATCGGTCATCTTTTTATAACAAAAATTCCCTACAAATTATCAAAATAGAAGATAAAGACGAACTTCGGGATGTGAATATAGCTTCTTATTATTTTCAATATAAAGATTCAAATGCAAAAAATCATTTTGCTTATTTATATTCATTAATCTTAAACAATGATGCAGTATTAAAGGCAATAGATATTGTTATTAATTCTCTAAAAATAAATTAAATAATCCTGATAATCTTTTAAAATTGCTAAAAAAATACCAACCCTTGTGGTATTATAATGGAATATGGATATATTACAGTCACCCAGGTCTGCCGCCGAAGTAGCACCCGCAAAAGCAGTCGCTCCCAAACCACAATCAATTATTGCTATAGAGACATCCCAACAAGCCCACACCAATTGGCAAACACAAGAGAATGGCAGGCTTGAACAAATTAGACTTGCAGAAAAAGCTAATCTTCTCACTACCGAATTTTCTCAACCAATTGCCAAACCGGAAGAAGCAAAAAAGTGGGAACAACTGCATACTCTGTCGTCTGAGGCTGATAAAGTTTGTGACCAAGCTTATCAGAAGAGCGAGACAAAAAAGTTTGATACTCTACTCACAAGTCTTACCGCAGACTCTCCCGCGACCCCTGAAAAAACGATCCAAGCAGATACAGTCATCGAAAATATTACTAGCGAAAGAAGAAGCCGCAAGAAAGCCGGAGATGTACTAAAACAAAATCCAGATACTCTCTATTTGCCGGCCACCCAAGGTGCACTCCGAAGGGTTGTATCCGACTTGACAGGAAGCGTCGACGGTCTGCTTGATGTTGCCCATGCTAAGCCAGACAGTCCATTAAATTCCGATGATTTATTAAAGGTAGCCACCTCCGAAACTTCACCATTAGAAAAAGATTTAAAAGATCAGTTGCGAGATACATTTGATCTGGTTAAAGGAGCCAAAGCACAACAACTAGTTAATGGTCTTGAAGATCCATCAATAAGCGAGCCAAAAGCGGCTTTACTAAAAGAAAATCATATGGCACTATTATCCCAAATTACCGAAATTTCGTTAAACATGCCCTCTCTCCAAGATGCTCTTAAACAACACAGAAAACTACTCGCTGGTAGAGGAATAACTAACTCTGATTATACACCGGATCTGTCCCGAACCAACTTTGGTGAAGCTTTGGCTGCCTTATCCAAAAGAACCGAAGATCCTACTCAAAAAAAACAGCTTGAAGCGCTCGCCCTCGGTTACGCCACTGGCATTAAGTTTAGTCCAAAGAGATACGAGGAAAAAGCAGGTAACGTTCTCATGGCTCTCTTATTGGACATAAAAGATCCAGAAGCTCATGTTTATGACATCCTTAATAAAGGTGAAAGAAGAGACGATGATATCTTGACCAGACAAGTGAGAAGGGTTTTTACAGATGTTGTAAACTACGACGAAAAAAGTAATTATGATAGTATCTTCTCCCGTCAAAACTTATCCGCTCTCAATGCCAGAAGTGAAAGAAAAAATGCCGCTCAAGTCAAAATGTCTGAAGATGATGAAGCCCAAGCCAAGAAATTATCCAATCAACTCAAAGCTGAAGCTGGACAACAAAAAGTTGTCGAGGTTGCTGTTCTTCCAAAACCAGAAACTCAGCCAGTTTCACAACCAGCAAAGAAAAAAGGGCTTCTTTCAAAGCTTGGGTTATAAGCGCAATTTTTTTCTAAAGGGTTGCATTCATTAATCTCCGAACCAGTACAAATTACTTAATCGGAATTAACTGGTCACAGTTGAATATTATTATTTGCAAAATTTATACATACCCTTCTTCATGGAGAATGATTTTGGCGGGAGATAAAGTAGGTTAATGTTGCAATTATTCTTCCGATTCTTCAGCTTTTTCATCATGGTCAAAGGGTAAATAATCTTTTTCCTCATTATTCAGATTTTCCGCTAATTTTTCCAGATCAAGCAGGCTGATTTCTTCTGTCTCATCTTCGGCAGCTTCTTCTCCGGAGGAGCTATCCAAACGGGAAAGGTTGACGTTTAAGTTTGAAGGAAAAGTAATAAATTTTGACATTTTACTGCCCTTTTTTTCTTCTTTAAGAAGAACAACAGTGTTTTTTAAAGAGGTCTCTTTAACGTAGACGGAGAAAATACCGCCATTTTTTATAAATATTGCTAACCTTTTGGAGAGATCGTCAGGAAGACAACCGGCATATTCTTTATCTTCGGTCCTTATCTCAACTCTTCTTTTTTTGTTGACCAAAAAAACCCGTTGGCCAACGGTTAATTTAGCCAAAACACTTTTTTGGCCACAATTTACTAAATTGACTGTTTTGGTTTTTCCGGGAATATCAATAAAAAGCAGGGGATCAAGGGGAGATGTTTTTAAATGAGTTAATTTTTTTGATTCCAATATCTTTATTTTTTCAAGATTTTTTTTAACATAATTATTATTAGGTTGTAACTTCAGGGCTCGAAGATAACATTTTTTTGCTTTTTTTGGTTTATTTATTTGAAGATACGCAAATCCCAGACGAAGATAAGTTTCAATATTTTTTTTGTCAATCTTAATAATGGTCTCATTAAAATGAATAGCTTTTTCCCATTGGCCGTTTATTGCATTATCTATTGCTTGTTTTTCCAGTCCAGAAACATCTTTCATAGTTATGGTCAAGTATATTTTAAAATTGATAATTGTCAAGGTATAATTGATGTTATATGAGCGGGCATTCAAAGTGGGCTAACATTAAAAGGAAGAAACAAGCAAATGATTTGGTCAAGGGTAATGTTTTTGCCAAGATGTCTCATCTGATTACTTTGGCAGTACTCGAAGGTGGGGGAATAGTTGAACCGGAAAACAACGTCAAACTCCGTTTGGCTGTTGAAAAAGCAAAATCCGTTAATATGCCCAAGGAAAACATCAAACGGGCAATTGAAAAGGGATCAGGACCAAATAAAACACTGCTCAAAGAAGTTATCTATGAGGGTTTTGGTCCTTATGGAGTTTTTTTATTAATTTTGGCTACAACTGATAATTCCAATAGAACTTCTTCTGAAATTAGAAACATATTGGAAAAACATTCCGGAAAATTGGTTAATCCCGGTTCAGTTTCGTATCTTTTTAAAAAATGCGCCTTTGTCAGTTTTATGAAAACCAAAGTTAATGAAGAGACAGTCTTTAAAATTGGAGAACAGTTGCAGGCATTTGATATTAATGAAGATGATAGTCATTTTTTTGTTTTTTTCCCTTTTAATAATTTTGGCTTACTGAAAATCCACTTGAATAATATTAAGTATGACTTGGCCGAGGTAGATTATCTGCCGACCATGCCAATAACCATAGATTCTCCAGACAAGGAAAAAAAGGTTTTGGATATTGTTGAAGCCTTAGAAAACTTGGACGATATTCAAAGAATCTATACTAATCTAAGTTAACTAATTTATGTTTAATCTAAAAATTATAAGACGCTTGTTTGAAAAAAAAGCCAGCAAAATTGATAAAAGATTGCGTTTGGTTATCTCTGTATTGATTTTAGGCTTGGTAATGCTTGTTTCAACCTTTTTTAATTTTGAAAATGCCATTTTTTTTCTGCCAGTTTTTATAATAACCACTTATTTATTAAGCTACTTTTCCTTTTTGGAAGGAATAAAAAAGATTGGCTGGTTTGGTCTTTTTTTAATGCCGGAGCTAATCACCCTGTTTTTTTATCTGTTTTATTTTCTTTTTCCCGGTCGATGGTTAACCCGTTTACCGTTTATTTTTGTTTATGAAATATCAATTTACGCTGTATTGCTTTGTGCCAACATTTTTAATGTGGGAGTAGAGAAGAACCTTCAGCTTTATCGAGCCGCTTTTTCTATTAATTTTTTCTATCAGGCCTTGATTTTATTTATGTTTTATAATGTCCTTTTTTCATTTAAATATAATTTTTTGGTTAATATGATTGGAGCGGGGATTGGCTCATTATTACTTAGCCTGCAACTTTTCTGGACGATAAAACTCAATGAACACATAGAAAAGGATGTTCTTGTATATTCTTTGTTTATAACCATGTTAATAGCGGAAATAGCCTTGTTTGTTTCCTTTGTTCCTTTGAGAATTCCCATATATGCCTTATTCTTGACGGCGGTCTACTACAGTTTGACAGGAATGATTTATCATCATATTGATCAGAAATTATTTAAAGAAACAGTTCGTGAGTATACAGGTGTATTTATTTTTGTTTTAGTTATTACTTTGTTGTCTTTGAGTTGGTAGGGATAAGGAGGAAAGTAGAGGATAGAGGAGTGGTAAGTTTACGAACGTGAATAAATATCCTATAGTAATAATGTGGATAAAGATAGAAAATCAAAGCTAAATAGATTATTTAGATTATAATTACGCGCTAAATATGATTAAACTACATTATAGTATTATAATGTCGTAGCCTCAATTATTAAGTTTTAGATTATTGTTACAGTCTAAACTTAATCATACCTTCATTCTCTTTGTCAGATAGATACTAACCTTGATAGTTTTAGCCTCAAAAATAATAGATTAGGACTTTAAAACGCGCTAAATATTTGTTTGTCCAAATCGCACGGAGAGAAGTGTTTGACTTTGGTAATTGCGTGTTAATCAACTCGTTAACTCTTTAACCCGTTGACAGTATTTTTAACACATTAATCTAAGAGAAGCTTACGTCTTCGTTCTCCAAAAGATATTTACAATAAATACAAGGAATTGCTTTTGACGGATTAATGGAGATCTAAAGTCGGAGAAAAGAACATATACAACGTCGTAAATTATATCTTTTACGTCGTTAACCACGGTTGGAAGAAGAGAAGTGATGAGTTGATATAACAATCTAAATTGACAATAATTATTTATTTATTATTTTATTAATTATTAATTAATTAGTAATTAATCCCCAATTATTCCCTTTTCTGTCTGTCGACTCTTAGGTCGATTTTTTAATTACGAATCCCCTATTAATAACAGTGAAAAATGTTGTTGTAAAGCTCCAATATAATAATATTGTTAAATTATTGTTTAGTCTACCCTATTCTTTTTGAGTTGAGAGAAGCGTTAATATTAGAAACTCGTTGTTTGTGACTAGAAAATTATAATAGAAATTTGAAATTTGAAATAATTATCTATTATCCAATTTCTATTTTCTATAACTATTTTCGATTTTCTAACAACTAATTTCCAAAGAACTTAATGATTTGATTACTGAGATTAGGGTGGCAGGAAATGACATCGTATGCCTTTCTTGGGTTATTTAGATCAAAGTTGACGGGCAGGCCTTTAAAATCAATCATAGTGCCGCCAGCCTCTTCGATAATCAGTTTTGCTACAGATATATCCCAGATAAACGTATGACCGTTGACAACGATATTAAAAACATTTTCGGCGAGCAGACAGTTGTCAATTGCCATGGAACCGGTATTGCGGTATCCGATGACGTGAGGGTATATATTTTGATACATTTTGAAAAGTACGGGGTATGTCTTCGGTCTGGAGCTGATAAGACCGTTTAAGAGGCATTGTTTTAATGGTTTATAAACAACTTTCAGAGGCAGATTATTTTTAAACGCGCCTTTTCCTTTGATTGCGTAATAGAAGTTATTGTTGGTTGGTTGATAGACTATACCGGCCGTTAAAATTCCCTGACAAAAATAAGCAATAGAGACGGAAAACAGATCAAAGCCGGATGTAAAATTAACAGTTCCATCCAGCGGATCAAAAACAAAAAGGTGTTTTTTATTGTTTCCAACCGAAAGATTTTCTTCACCAATAAATCCGATTTCTGTTTCCTTAATTCCTTTTTTAAGCAAAAGCTTGGTTAAGGTTTCTTTGATAACTTTTTGGCTTTTAATATCAGCTATAGTATAAAAATCCTTGTGAGAAGTCTTATAGTTTAGAGTCAGGTTCTTCTTATAGTAATTTAGAAGGATAGTTCCAGCTTCGATAGCGGCTGTTTTTAAAACATCAATCATGCTTGTATTATAATCTCAAGCAGAGCTATTTGCAAAGTATGGTCTTTTGTGATTTTTATTCTTTTATGACAAACCAATCTTACACTTTTGTAGATTATAAGCGATTGACATAACTTTATAGTATTTTATGATTGATTTATTAATAATTATTTGTTTAAATGAAATACTATGATTACTGATACGGATGTAAAAAAATTAAAAGCGGTCTTTGTTACAAAAAAAGACTTGAAGAATACTGAACATGTTTTTGATAAAAAATTGCAAGAAACTGAGGAGCGTTTAAATAAAAGAATTGATCGAGGGACAGAATATATTAATTTTCACTTAGAACCTTTACAACAATTTAAAAAAGATTTTGAAGATTTCAAAAATAAGATGTTTGATAGATTTGATTGGTTATTTGGTAAATATAAAAAATTTGAAGATGAACATGTAGTCTTAACAGAACAGACTAATCGCGTAAACGGAAAATTAGATAATCACGAAGAGCGAATCATCAGTTTGGAACAAAGGGTTGAGAAACCGTAACTTTATAAAAGAATTATTAAAGGAACTAAGATTATCCCCAGCACCATTGTAAAAGCGACCAAAGCGCTAGCAAATTTTTGATCAAGGTCGTGTTCAACGGAAAAAGCGACGGCGAGAGCTGCTGCCGGAGAAACCGCTGAAATTAATATTACCTTTTGACCAATACCGGTAATACCAAATACCGAAGTAAATAGATACGCTAATAAAACTGAAACTCCCATCACAATCCCCGCTGATAGAAACAACTTGCTTAAATTATCTCTTGATAAGAAATATTTAAAATCCAAAAGAATACCAATAGCAACAAATAAAAGTGGATTTATAAATCCTGACAGTGTTGTTTTAAATTGAGTAAAAAACTGAGGTAATTTTATATTTAATAAACCAAAGATAACTCCAAAAAATAAAGCAAAGATCATCGGGTTTTTTACAAAAGATATTATTCCCTTTTTAATTCCAAGTTGTTTTTTATTTCCAAGGTAACCTGTAATCAAATAGACAACAGTCCAAGCCATTAGTCCGTTACCAAAGTCATACATAAATAAGTATTTCAAATTTTCTACTCCATAAAAAGCCTGTATAAACGGAAGTGCAAATACAAGGGTGCTGGTTATTCCTGATGCTGCAATTAACGTCCCTAGTGTTTTATTATCAAACTTCAGTAATTTTCCAATAAAATAACTAATCACTATTAATATACTTTGAATAATTATTGAAATTATTGGGTAAATTCCTAAGGATATATCTAGTTTAGTTGTGGCAAAAGATAAAAAAACTAAAATTGGTAAAGGAAGAAAAAATAAAAACTTAATGGCTTTCTTGGCAAAATCTTCATCAATTATTTTTAAAGCTTTTGAGAAATACCCAATAAAGATAAGCGAAAAAACGGAAAGGAGTATTTGAAAGTTGTTTAGATTCATTGAAATATTATATCATCTTTTATAAATACGGGCTTCTATCATCAAAAAAAAGCTTTCTTGGTAATCCAAAATGTGGCTTTTGTAAGTTATAAGCGGTTGACACAAGTTTATAGTGTTTTAAGATTGAATTATTATTAATTATCTGTTTAAATTAGAAACTATGATTACCGATGCTGATATCAAAAAAATGAAAAGGGTTTTTGCTACTAAAGATGATTTAAAAGCTTTTGCTACAAAAGAATACGTTGATAAAAGGTTTGAACGGTTATTCAAATATTTAGATCATCGATTTGAACAGTTAGATAATTTAATAAAGAGTTTTGACGAATTTAAAGACAAAGTTTTTATTAACTTAGATTGGTTAACCGGAAAATATAATAAATTTGAAGCAGAACACACTGTTTTAACAGAGCAAAATAATAGAACGAACGATAAACTAGACGTTCATGAAGAACGAATCTCCGGCTTAGAGCAAAGGGTTGTGACTCCGTGATATAATGACTTTATGGCTGTTCTAGAAGTAAAAAATCTGACAAAAAAATTCGGTAAATTTACCGCGGTTGATAATATTTCCTTTGAATTAAAGGAAGGTGAAATATTGGGTTTACTTGGGCCAAATGGAGCTGGAAAGACAACAACAATAGATATACTTCTCGGTCTGACCAAGCCAACAACAGGCGAAATAAAAATATTTGACCTTCCATTTGAGGAAAACAGGGAGAAGATATTAAAGCAGATGAATTTTTCCGCCGCCTATGTTAATTTGCCATGGAGACTTAAAGTTTGGGAAAACTTATACACTTTTGGCCGGCTTTATGAAGTAGAAGATTATAAGGAAAAAATAGAAATATTAATAAAAGAATTTCAGTTATTTGATCTTAGAAATAAATTAACTGATAGTTTATCCTCTGGTCAATTGACAAGACTTTATCTTTGTAAGGCATTTGTCAATAATCCACGTCTTTTATTATTGGATGAACCGACAGCCTTTTTAGATCCAGATATTTCTGATTTAGTAAGAAAGTATATTCTTAATAAAGTTAAGACAGAGAAAACTTCTGTTCTTTTTACTTCTCATAATATGGCGGAAGTGACCGAGATTTGTGATAGGGTAATTTTTCTCAATAAGGGGAAAATAGTAGCTGAAGATACACCAGTTGGCTTAACTAAAAGAATAAAATTCTGTAAAGTAAGATTGTTTTTTGACCTAAATTTAGGTAAAGCAGAATTATTATTAAAAAACTACAAATACAATTTCTCCTCTGTAGAAAAAGAAATACTCGTTGATATTGAAGAAGAAAAAGTTGGACAACTCTTAGGAAGATTATCTTTAGCGAAACTTAAATATTCACAAATAACAATAGAAAAACCGACGCTTGAACACTTTTTCTTAGAAGTTATCAGAAATAAAAATGAGAATTAAGCGTATAACTGCTGTTGTCATTAGGCATTTATATATCTGGCCAAGATCACCGGAAAGGTTTATGTGGACTTTTGGTTGGCCATTTTTTGGACTTCTTATTTGGGGACTAACGATTTCTTTTCTTCAAAATAACTCCTCAAGTAATTTTTCTTTTATAACCATGATTATTGGGGGTATAGTTTTTTGGGAAATAATTGTTCAGCCGCAGAGGGAAATTTCGATTAATTTTATAGACGAGATGTGGAATAAAAATATCTTGAATCTTTTCGCATCACCATTAACAAAAGCAGAATATTTAACAGCCCTTGTTGTTATTGGGATTATAAAAATGTTCATCACAGTGATCAGTTTAACAATAGGATCAATCGTATTATATAAATTCAATATATTTGCCTCATTTGGTTTACATATTCCAATTTTATTTATCAATTTAATCATATTTAGTATCACTTTAGGATTATTTGTTAACAGCCTTATCCTTCGTTTTGGTATTTCAATACAAGAAATAGCCTGGGCAATTGTTGCTATTGTCCAACCTTTTGCATGTGTTCTATATCCCCTTTCTTCTTTGCCTGTTTGGGTACAAAGAATAAGTATTATTTTACCGCCAACTTATGTATTTGAAGAAATGAGAAGAATTTTATTTAGTAACAAAATTGAAATTAATAACCTTATATTTGCCTTGTTGCTGAATTTACTATATTTAGTGTTAACAATTTGGTTTTTTTCGGCGATGTTTGAGAAGGCCCGGGAACATGGAAGACTGGTAAAGTTAAATTAAGACTATGAAAAAAATATTTATTTGGATATTGCTTTATTATCTTCGATTTTTTGCCAAACTATCATTATTGATCAACCGACCAAAAGTAATCGGTATTACCGGATCAGTCGGTAAATCATCGGCAAGGAATGTTATTTACGCGATTTTAAAAAATCATTTTAAAGTCAAGATGATCAAAGAAGGCAATTCGGAAACAGGGATTCCTTTGGGAATTTTAGGTATAGATCCAGGTAATTATCAAATTTCCGATTGGCTTAGAATAATGATTCTATCGCCTTTCAAAATATTCTATCTATCCGGAACAAAAATCCTAATCGTTGAAATGGGGATAGACAGTCCTTATCCGCCAAAAAACATGGACTATTTATTATCAATAGTTAGTCCAAATATCTCAGTTGTTTTAAATGTCTATCCTGTTCATAGTGAACAGTTTGATAGCATTATTACGAATAATTTAAGCTCTGAAGAAAGAACGGAATTAATTACTGAAAGAATAGCCGAGGAAAAAACCAAGATAATCACTAAGGCAAAACCAGCAATAGGAATCTATAATTCTGACAATCAATTTATTAAAGAACAATTATCAGATTATAAAGCCACAAAGCTAATATCTTTTGGTAAAAACAGTAAAAACAATATAAGTTATGGAAAGTATGAAGTTGATTTGAAGAAATCCTGTTTTGAACTGCTATTCCCGAGACTTCGTTCAAAGAAAGTTAACATCGAGATAAAAGGCTATTTTTTACCGAAAAAATACCAGGAAATCTTAAGTGCCGGATTTTTAGTCGGTTTATCTTTAGAGTTAAGTATTGATAAAATAAAAAAAAGCTTGATTGCTAATTTTATTCTACCAGCCGGCCGTTCGTCAATTTTTGAAGGCATCAATGACTCGGTTATCATCGATTCTTCATATAACGCATCGCGGGCTTCTTTACTAACCTTTATCGAAACTACGAATTTGTTATCAAAAAAAGAAAACAGACCTTTTGTTGTGATACTGGGTGATATGAGGGAGTTAGGACGGGAGGCAGAACAAGAACACAAAATCGTCGCAGAAGCACTAAAAAATACAGCTGATTATTTTTTCTGCGTTGGCGAATTGACAAAGAAATATGTTTTGCCGGAAATTAAAAACGGTCATTGGTTTAAAAATTCAGTAGAACTGGGTCAATATTTGAAAACAAGTCTCCCCTATCAATCAGTTGTTTTAGTCAAAGGATCACAAAACACAATATTTTTGGAAGAAGCAATAAAATTTATTTTGAAAAATAAAAAAGATGAAAAAAAACTTTGCCGTCAGAACGACTTTTGGTTGAGACAAAAAAGTAAATTTTTTCAAGGAGTGTAACTGCGTGCCAAGGAATCTTTCTCCCTTTTCTTCTCAAGAGCAAGATTAATTAGCCGGTTAAGCAATTCCGGATAAGGAATCCCTGTAGCTCCGAATAATTTTGGAAACATGCTGATTTTGGTAAACCCCGGGATAGTATTAATTTCATTGAGATAAAGTTTCCCGTCAGTTTTGAGAAAAAAATCAACTCTAGCAAAACCGGCGCATTCAAGAATTAAAAAAGTTTTTATAGCGGTTTCCTGAACTTTTTTTATTATTTCATCAGGTAACTCAGCCGGGATCTTTAAACCGGCCCCGTTTTCATCAATGTATTTTGCCTCATATGAATAAAATTCATGATGAGGAATTATTTCGCCGGGGACAGAGGCGATCGGTTTATCATTTCCCAAGACCGAACATTCAATTTCGCGGCCGCATACATATTCTTCTATCAGAATTTTAACATCGTATTTGAAAGCGTCATCGATTGCATTTATTAATTCAATTTCATTATGGGCTTTGGAAATCCCGACTGACGAACCGGAGTTAGCGGGCTTAACAAATACCGGTAAAGTAAATTTTTTAAGAATCTCTTTAATAATTTTTTTATTATTATTGTTTTTTTTAATAGTAAGGAAATTTGCCACATTAATCCCGGCTTCTTTTAACAATCTTTTTTGGATATCTTTATCCATTCCGACAGCCGATCCGATCACTCCGGCACCAACATAGGCGACATTCAACATTTCAAGCATTCCCTGCAAAGAACCGTCTTCGCCGAATGTGCCATGAATGATTGGGAAAAAAACATCAACTTTACCTATCTTCCGACCGTTGTCCAAGGAGATTATTTCCGAACTTTCAGTTTTATTAACGACGGCGACAGAAGAACTATTTTTTTTATTCAGCGATATCAACTTCGGATTTTGAGCATTTAAAAGGTAATTGGCCGGATCGCCAAGCAGCCAATGTCCTTTTTTATCAATCCCGATCAAATAGACGTTATATTTTTTTTTATCCAAGGCTTCGTATATGGATTTGGCTGACTGAAGGGAAACTTCATGTTCTCCGCTTCTTCCCCCGTAGATCAATCCGATATTTATTTTTTTACCCATACTTTTATAGATTTTTTAACTTAACTTTTAATTCGTCAAATGAATTAACGTCAACTTTTTGTCCATTAAGAAAAAAGGTCGGGGTTGAGTCAATACCCATCTGCTGAGCCTCTTTCAGATCTTCATTAACCCGGTTTTTAACTTCAGTCGAACTGGAGTCTTTTTTGAATTGGTTAACGTCAAGCTTAAGCTCCTTAGCATAGTTTAAGAAATATTCTTTTTGAGGATCACTGCTTTTCTCCCAGGCCTGCTGATTGGCAAACAGCAAATCTGACATCTTCCAGAATTTTCCTTGAATGCCCGCAGCTTCCGCCGCATATGCTGCAACATTGGCATTGCCATGTATTTGATAAAGAGGAAAGAAACGGAATGCAAAGGTAACTTTTTTTGTAATATCAAAATCCGGACTGCCCGAAGCCTCTATGTTATTTAAAATACCATGGGCATTTTTGCAGGCCGGACATTGAAAATCGCTATATTCAACTAAAAGATTTTTTTTCAGGAGAGACCATTTGATGTGATCTCCAGCTTTTAACTTCTTGACTTGGGGGAAATCGGTTTGCACGGACTGGTTGACTAGTTTATAGACGCCAAATAATAAGAGAAAAGTTCCCAATATTGAAACGATGGATATTAAAATAATGTTTTTGTTCATAGATTAATTAATATTTTTACCCTACTAACAACAGTCCGTACATAATAGCAATTCCTAAGATAAAAGTAAAAATCTGGATAAGACTTTTAATAAGCTGGGTTTCTTTGTGGAGTTCGGGAATAAGATTGGTTCCGGCGATATAGATTAGGTTGGCGGCAGCAAAAGGAATAAGAAAATTATTTACTCCGGCAATGTATTGGCTTAAGACAAGAGCAAATAAAGTTCCCAAAATGGCCGTTAATCCGGAAACGAAATTATAAAACAATGCCTGTTTTCTACTTAGACCACCGTGAATAAGAGCGGCAAAATCACCTATCTCATGAGGAATTTCATGCAAAATTACAGCTAAGCTCGTTGCAATTCCAACCGGGACACTGATCAGAAAACTGGCCCCGATGGCCAAGCCGTCAATGAAATTATGAACTCCATCACCAAAAAGAATAATTGAAACAAAGTGTTTTATTTTATTTCCCAAAATTGATGAACTATGATTTTCCCTCCAGTAAATAATTTTTTCGATTAAAAAAGAAACCAAAATACCTAAAAGAAAATAAACTGAAGTATAAATAGTTGTTTCATTTTTAAAAACTTCCGGGATCAGATGTATAAAAACATCGCCCAGTAAGGCTCCGGCAGAAAAACTGACAAAGTATATGATAATCTTCTGTAATTTTTTTTCATTGATTCCTAAAGTAAAAATTCCCAAAAGGGATAATAGACTAACGATGATGACACTTAATAAAGAATAAGCCCAAATTAGCATATTGGTCATTTTACCAAATTTGTCTTCAAAAATTATTGCTTTTCCTTTTTCATCCTTATATTTGAAAATAAATTTCTGTTGATCGTCAAAATTGATAATCAAACTATTTCTATCGTCAATTGTTGGTAAAGATATTTTTCCATAAATATTGGTATATTCTTTTTTTGGAATAAACCAGCGACCTTCCCTTTTTGCCGGTTTTTTAAAATAAGGATCAATCAAATTTTTCTCATATACTCTTAAATCGGAAACAAAAGGCTGTCTGTTATCTATAAAAAGTCTTAAACGGAATTTTTCGGTTGTAATCCAGTAAACAAATTTATCCACGTTGTTTACAAGATCTTTACCATAATAGACGGTAATTTTTTTATCTAACCAAAAAGTTTTTAGCAGATTAATGTCAGGGAAAATTATCCGATCATCTTTTTTTAGAGAAGCAATATAGTCGATTTGTTTTAAATATTCTTCCTGAAATTTTAAATCCATTGAGTTTTCAAGACCCAAAAGGGCAAAGCCGGTCTGTTTTTCCGGCTGATTGAACAAGGCCTGATAAACCAAGTCAATAAAATAGTCAAAGGTTTTACCGTCATTGGCATAATCGTTTGATTGTGACGTAAAGGCGTTCGTCTTGTCTTCAAAATTATGAAACGGATCGGCAACTGTCTGTCTGACGATCAAAGGGGCGTTTTTTCTCTGATAATCCGGAATGAAAAGCCATTTTAATGAGGCCGGATAAGGATAATGAGGAGGGCCTCCAAAAAGAGTATAAGAGTCGGTCCCCTTTTGTTCCCTGGTGATTTGATGGACTTTGACACCGTACTTTTCATTTATGTAGTTTAATGTGTTGGTATCAATCATCCAGGCTGAGGTGAGATTAGGATAATAACCGAAGTTCATAAAAAATTTCTTAAACAAAAAGTCAACCAATTTTTTCCTTTCCTCGGGAAGATAGCCGATGGTAAAAGCATTTTGCGCTTCAAACCAATCATTTTCTTTATCTTTGTATTTAATTCCGGCGTCTTTGGCCAGATTTGGAGTGATTTCAATCATCAAAGCGGGATAGATAATTGTTGGATTGTTGATAATTGATTGTTTGAGATAATCAACATATTTTTTATTGGTCAGAGCGTCATAACGAACAGCAAAAAATGCCGGGATTTTATTTTTTATAAAAACTTCAACCTGGATTTTTAGGTTTTCAAATATCCCCTTAGAACAACATTCCTCTCCCCTGACCTGATTGATAAAAAAAACCTGGGGAAGAGCTTTTGTCGATTCGGCCATTTTTAAGGCAGGCTTGGTATTTACGGCAAGAAAGAATAAAAGAAAAAAGAATATAGAAAAATAAATAAGATTTTTTTTCATGCGGAGAGGGGGGGATTTGAACCCCCGAAGACCTTTCAGCCTTATACGCTTTCCAAGCGTACGCATTCGGCCACTCTGCCACCTCTCCTAATAATGCTTATTATACAACCTAAATAAAATTATTTTTTAATTTTTAGCATATAATCCTATAGCTTTAAAGTTATCCACAAAATGTTAACAAAAATTAAAGTCTTATAGTTTATTTTTCAAGTAATTAATTCGTTTGATTTTGTTATAATTATTAGATAAAGCCGGGGTGGCGAAATTGGCAGACGCGCAGGTTTTAGGAACCTGTTCCCGTAAGGGATTGGGGGTTCAAGTCCTCTCCCCGGCACCCTAAAACGACGCTTCGCACTTATTTTTGTGACATGACGAGCTTCAAATATGGGGACTGGGGACTCTCGGAGCGCTGACGATCAGAGACGACCATTAAGGAATTTTCCACCTGGAGGTAAGGCTTTGACAGTCTGGGAGCTAAGGAACTTCACGGCGTTTTATTAGACGACCGGCTAACTTGTTAGTCAAACTTTCAAACACAACACGCCCTCGCTTCGCTCGGGCATCTTCCTCCTTCGCCTTCGGCTACGGAGGACAAGTCCGCCTTCGCCCCTGTTGAATCGGGGGCTTCGGCGAAACAAAGCCGGCGGTTTTCAAACCTCCTCAGTTTTGGGAGCGGCATTTTTTATAATTTAAATTGACTTGATAAAGGATTTATGTATTCTATTTTGGATTACTTAGTCAAGCAACAGGCTATTCCCTATGATAAAATTTAAAGTATTAATATGATTACTAATGCAAGTTTTAAAAATATCAATAGCAAAAAGGTTATCAATTATTATAAAAACTTAGAATCAAGATTGGGTTATACTTTTCTTACTTGGGATACAAAACATTTTGGCTATTATCCTTCAAAAAAAAGAGATATTTCAGAAAGAGAAGCTCAAACATTAATGATTGAACTTCTTGCGAAGAAACTTCAGCTTAAAAAAAGTGATTTAGTTTTAGACGCGGGATGTGGAAGAGGGACGACGACATGTTACTTGGTGCAAAAATATGGATGCAAACTCGTAGGGATTGACATTGTTGATTTTGAATTAGAAATAGCTAAAAAAAGAGCAAAAAGATTCAATCTAAAGGAAAAAGTTAATTTTTATTTAAAAGATTATTCCAACACTAAATTTCCCGATAATCATTTTGACAAAGTTTTTACTTTAGAAACACTTGTTCATTCTCCAGATTTTAAAAAAACGCTGGAGGAGTTTTATAGAGTTTTAAAACATAAAGGCAGATTGGCTCTTTTCGAATATACTATATCTCCACTAAAAGAATGGAGCGACTATAATCGGAAAATGCTTAATATCATAAATACAGGCTCAGCCATGATGAGTTTGGATAAAATGTTTCACAAGACTTTCAAGAATGATATTATAAAAACCGGTTTTAAAATAATTTCTGATACTGATATTACCGACTTTATGAAACCTTCGTTAGAAAGATTTTACAAATATGCAAAAATACCATATATATTTATTAAGTTTTTTAATTTGCAAAAATATTTTATTAATACAACAGCTGGAGTAGAATTTAATAAAATGGGTTTAAATGGACTTGTCAAATATCGAATTTTTGTTGCTGAAAAAATTTAATCCTTATGATAAAAAATATTCCTAATCATGTAGCATTTATTCCCGACGGTAATCGACGATGGGCAAAAGAAAAAGGACTACCTACTTATGAAGGTCATCGAAAAGGTTTTCAAACACTAATTGATATTGGTAAAAAATCAAGAGAACTTGGAATAAAAATTTTGACAGTCTGGGCTTTTTCTACTGAAAATTGGAAACGTTCTTCTGAAGAAGTTGGTTATTTAATGAAACTTTATGAAATAATGTTAGAAAAATATTTCAAGGAAGCCTTAAGAGAAAAGATTAGAATCATTCATTTAGGTCGCAAAGACAGAATTAATAAACGATTAAAGGAAAAAATCATTGAAATAGAAGAAAAAACCAAGAAGTTTGATAAGTTTTATTTATGCATAGCTTTAGATTATGGAGGCAGAGATGAAATGTTGCGTGCAGTAGAACAAATTAAAAACTTAAATAACAAAGTTTTTGATAAATTTTTAGATACAAAGGATTTGCCATATCCAAACCCTGATTTAATAATTCGAACCGGCGGAGAGCATCGGCTTTCCGGATTTTTGCTTTGGCAAAGTCAATATTCAGAGTTAATGTTTGTAAAAAAATATCTTCCCGACTTTAAACCAGAAGATTTTGAAGGATGTATAAACTCTTTTGTTAAAAGACAAAGAAGGTTTGGGAAGTAAATTTTTATTTAAAATATTTTTTATGAACACTTGTCAAGAAGAAAAAAAGTTATTAGAAAAAATAATCAAAAAAGATGAGAAGGCGCTTTTTTACGTTTATAAAAAATATCAACCCTCAATCTTTAACTACGTTAAATCGCAAATCAATAACTATCAAACCGCCGAAGAATTAACTCAAGATATCTTTATAGATTTTATTGAGGCGCTTCGCGATTTTAGATTTCAATCCTCCTTAAAAACGTTTTTATTTTCAATTGCCAGACATAAAATAGTTGATCAAATAAGAAAAAAAAAGATTAAAAATATTCTTTTTTCCAGACTTCCTTCATACATAGTTGAAAGTTTAAAGGTGGTTTTTATCGACGAAGAGATTGATAAAAAAGAGTTAAAGGAAAAAATAACAACAATATTTGAGTCTCTTCCGAATGATTATCGATTAGTTCTACGACTAAAGTATATAGAAGAAATAAAAATTAAGGAAATTGCGGATAAATTAAAAATGAATTTTAAAGCAACAGAGAGTTTGCTATTTCGAGCCAGAAAAAGTTTTATTAAAGTATTTAATAATGAATTATGAGATCAATAAATTTACGAATGAAACAAAAATTAAATGAAGTTTTTTCCGTTGAGTCAAATGATCTAGGTGCTAATTTTTTAACAAATTATTTTAAAAGATTTACTGCATATCTAAAAGTAGCTCCGTTTGTTTATATAATCCCGATTACTTTTCTGGTATCAGTATCTTTATATTTTTTATTAGGTAGATTTTTGATCAAATTAGTTACTGTCCTGCAATATGGATTTTAAAAAAATATTGATAAGTTGTTTATCTTCTTTTTTAATTGTAATTAATAGATTTATTGGGCTTATTTTTAACCCATACAAAACAATGCGTAAGATAAGTGTGGAGAAAGATTATTATCAGCCAGCATTTATCATTGGAATAATTTTTATATATTTCAAATTTATTTATTATTTAAGAGATAAAATTTACCCGGCGACGTTAATATATTTTTTATTTATAATTAATGTTTTTTTAACAGTAATCTTTTTTTATCTATTATCTAAATTATTTAGCAAAAATAAAAAAGAAATATATTTTTCCAGCTTTATTTTTACTTTTTCTTACTCGCTTTTACCTACAATAATTTGGTTTTTATCGACTTCAATTCTTTTTATTTTTCTACCTCCACCGAGAACCTTTTCAATACTTGGAAAAGGCTTTAGTATATTTTTTGTAGCCTATTCTTTGAGTTTGTTAATTTGGAAGTTAATTCTAGGATATTTAGCGATTCGATTTTCTTCAAAACAAAACTTTTTTAAAATTTTATTTATGATAGTTCTTTATTTAATTTGGTTTATTCCTTATTCAATAATCTTATATCAACTAAAGCTTTTTCGTATTCCGTTTATTTAATCGTCTTTATTATGTCTTCTACCCACGGTGCAACTTTATAATTTTTAATTTCTCGTTTACTAATCAACTCAAATCCATAAGCAAAGTCGAAGTTGGGAGTAGGAAGATCTATCAATTCAGCCTGATAAATATAATCAATTTCATGTTCGATAAAAATACTGTTTGGATCCTTGGCCTTATAAAAAAACTTATCTAAAAACTTTGGCTCGCTTACTAATCCAGACTCATCAATGTTCCACTCTCTTTTTAAGATTTCATAAATAGCTTCTAAATTATTTTGCAGCTTTTCATTTTTGTAAATTTGGTGAGAAGAAAAAGTTAAGTCAAAGTAACCATCAAAAGCTAGGTGTTTTCGATGCTGAAGAACGATTTTGTTTTGGTAGGTTAAAATGGTAGTAAATCCACGATGAAGTATCCCTGATTTATGTGCTTTCCATCTTTCAACTTTCCCAAGAATTTCATCATTTTTGTCGATCTCTGCTAAAAACAACTTCCTTTTGTAATAATCCATGTAAAAAATTATACTATATGATTCAAATGATTTTATATTTTGATGCGACTAATAAATATATGAATCTCAAAGATTTTAAAACGGCAAAAGAAAGGCGAGAGTTTTTGGAAAAAGAACTAAAAATAAAATTGGAAAATGTTTCTCATGCACATGTCGATGATGAAAAAACAATACATTGTGAAAATTTAATCGGATCAACCACTATTCCGTTGGGAGTTACAGGACCTTTAAGAGTTAACAGTAAAAATTATTATATTCCTCTCGCGACGACTGAGGGGGCCTTAGTTGCATCGGTCAGCAGGGGTTGTAAAGCAATTAATTCATCAAACGGCACAAAAGCATATATCGAAAACATAGGGGTTACCCGAGGTCCAGTTTTTGAAACGTCTGGACTTGAAGAAAGCATAAAATTTAAAAGGTGGCTTGAAGATAATTTCAATCTTCTTAAAGCTGATGCAGAGAAAACCTCTTCGTATTTAAAATTAAAAAAATTAGGAATAAGGATTGCAGGAACATATGTTTATGTTAGATTTTATTTTGATACCCAAGACGCGATGGGTATGAACATGGTGACGATTGCGTCTGATGCAGTAGCTCAATTTATTGAACAAAAGACAAGAGTTAAATGCTTATCAGTGAGTGGTAATTTTTGCATTGACAAAAAACCGGCTTGGTTGAATTTTATTTCTGGTCGGGGTAAACGAGTTTGGGCAGAAGTAATTTTAAAAAAAGAAGTAATGAGAGAGGTGCTAAAAACAACACCAGAGAAATTTTTTGAAGTTTGGTTAGCTAAATGTATGATTGGATCTGCCATGAGCGGTTCTCTAGGGTTTAATGCTCATTTTGCCAATATTGTAGCGGCTTTTTTTGCCGCAACTGGTCAAGATTTAGCACATGTGGTCGAGGGAAGTATGGGAATGACAACCTGTAAGGTTCTAAAAAATGGTAATTTACATGTCTCTGTCTATCTACCTGCAGTAATGATTGGTACAGTTGGAGGTGGAACTAAACTTAAAACAAAACAAGAAGGTTTATCAATTATTGGAGTAAAAACCTCAATAGAGCTATCAGAAGTTTTGAGTGGAGCGGTCTTGGCAGGAGAGATTTCATTACTCGCATCACTTGCGGAAGGAACTCTAAGCAAGGCTCATGAAAAGTTGGGACGTTAAAATTTTTATTTAATAAATTTTATGGTTGGTATTGTCTCTTACGGTTTTTACGTTCCCAAATATAGGATAAAAACGGAAGTGATCGCAAATGTCTGGGGAAAAAATCCCGAGGATGTAAAAAAATCTTTATTAATTGAGGAAAAGGCAGTCGCCGGGATAGATGAAGATTCTTTGACAATGGCCTTTGAATCGGCCTCTTCGGCTTTATCAAGAGTTGACGTTGATAGAAATAAGATTAAAGTTGTTTTGTTTGGTTCAGAAACTCATCCTTATGCCGTCAATCCAGCCTCAACTATATTGGCGGAGTTCTTAGGTATCGAGAAAAATTACTTGGCTTACGATACGGAATTTGCTTGTAAGGCAGCGACCGGTGCACTTATTTCTGCTCAAGGTTTGATAAAATCCGGTTACAGCGATTATGCCCTAGTTACTGGATCAGATAAAGGTATGGGGAAAACCCACGATGTTTTAGAATATACAGCCGCTTCAGGTGCAGTTTCATTACTCTTGGGTAAAGACAATCTTATTTTAGAAATATTAGATTTTGAATCTTTTTCTTCTGATACGCCGGATTTTTGGCGAAGAGAAGGAATTCGTTATCCTTCCCACGGAGGCCGGTTTACCGGAAAACCTTCTTATTTTTATCACATAGAAGAAGCCAGTAAAAGTTTGTTTAAAAAAACACACCTGTCAGCAAAAGATTTTTCCTTTGCAGTTTTTCATATGCCCAATGGTAAATTTCCAGTCCAAGTAGCTAATTCTTTAGGATTTTCCCCTACCCAAATTAAAGATTCCTTAACTGTTAATTATTTAGGCAATTCCTATACGGCATCAGCATTGATGGGCCTGGCGGCAATTTTAGAAAAAGCAAAGCCCGGCAATTTAATTTTTCTTTGCTCTTATGGTTCTGGAGCAGGCTCTGACAGTTTTGCTTTAAGAGTAACAAAAAATTTATTTGGAAAAAGAAGAAAAGAATTTAAACATGTTGTAGAAGATAAAAAATATATTGACTATCCAGCATATTTAAAGTTTATGGAAATTATATGAATCATCTGATTGGTTATCACACAACCCAGTTCGGTGAGCTTTGGGATAAGTCGTTATTTGATTTAGTGGAAGAGACAATCTCGGGTGTCTTGAAACAAACTAAGTTGACAAACAAACAAATCGACGCAGTTTTTTTTGGCAATATGTTAGCCGGGGTTTTGGAAAATAATCTTCATTCAACCTCAAAAATAGCAGAAATTTTAAAAGTCAATATTCCAATTTTTAGAGCAGAGGCGGCTTGTGCTTCGGGTGGAGCCGCTTTTAATTTGGCGAAAACTTATTTAGAAGCCAATAGTAACAAAAATGTTTTAGTCGTGGGAGCGGAAAAAATGACCGATTATTCACCGGAACAAACAATCACGGCCTTATCCGCCGCCGCTTCAGGAGAAGAGCAGGAGGCTGGTTTGACTTTTCCGGGACTTTATGCGCTAATGGCAAACTTTTATTTAGAAAAATATCATTACACGGAAGAAAATTTAGCCTACGTTTCTGTCAAAAATCATTTTCACGGAAGTTTAAATAGTAAGGCTCATTTTAGAAGACAGATTACTGTTAAAGATGTTTTAAGCAGCCCTTATGTTGCATTTCCATTAAAGGTATTGGATTCTTCGCCAATTTCGGATGGGGCATCAGCTGTAATTTTGACAAATAATCGAGATCTGATCAAAAAACAAAAGAATTCGGTTACGGTTTTAGCTTCTGAAGTGGTTACAGACACAATCTCTCTAAAAGAAAGAAAACAAATAGATGAAATTTTAGCAACAAAAAATGTGGCAGATATAGCTTTCAAAAACGCAAAAATTACTCGACATGATATTGATGTTGCCGAAGTTCATGATTGTTTTTCGATTGCCGAAATTTTAGCCATGGAAGATCTGGGATTTTGGAAAAAAGGAACAGGCGGACAAAAAATTAAGGAAATGTCAACGATGTATGGAAATGGCGGCAGCTTGATTGTTAACACTTCCGGAGGATTAAAGGCAGCTGGTCATCCGGTTGGAGCAACAGGAATCAAACAGATAGGCGAGATATTTTTACAACTAACTGGACAAGCAGAAAAAAGGCAGGTTAGAAATGCTAAATACGGTTTATCTCATAATGTTGGCGGGTCTGGAGGGACAGCAGTAGTAACAATATTAGCAGTTTGATTTTATATGTAGAGACGCGGCATGCCGCGTCTGTACCAATAAATATGATAAGTCCAATCAAAATTTGGCGCAGACAAAAAGAGATAAGAAAGATCTTGAATAAAAAAGGTAAGATCGTGGTTTGGACAAAAATCTACACACCGGGGTCAGACTTTAAAAAATATGCTCCATATCCTGTTGTTTTGGTCGAACTGGAAAACAAGGAAAAAATCTATGGGCAACTGGTAGATTATGAAGATTCAGATTTAAAAACAGGCAAAAAAGTCGTTTCAGTTTTGCGTAAAGTCCGTTCATCGTCCGAAGAGGGCGTGATTGCATATGGAGTAAAATTTAAACCCTTATGAAGATTTCATATTCTGCGCCAGCCAAAGTTATTATATCCGGTGAACACGCAGTTGTTTACGGAAAACCAGCCTTAGTTTCTGCCATTAATAAAACGTTAAAATTTAGTTTATGGGAAGAAACGACTGAGACTAATGATAAAAATATTTTATATATCTCGAAAACGGTTAAAAAATATTTGAAAAAGGAAAAGATCGACTTTGTAGATAAACAATTTAATTTTAAAATAGAATCGGAGATTCCGATTGGCCGAGGTTTGGGATCGTCGGCCGCTCTTTCAGTTGCCTCTTCTGCCGCATTTTTAGAATTTTATACAGGACGACAGTTTGAAAAAGAGAATATTAATAATATTGCCTTCCAGATAGAAAAGCATTTTCATCAAAATCCGTCAGGAGTTGATAATTCAGCTGCGTGTTTTGGCGGGCTAATTTTGTATCAAAAAAATGTAAATTTAAAAAATTTGGATTTTAAAATACCCAAAATTATTGAAGAGAAATTATTTTTAATCGATTCTGGTAAGCCAAAAGAGACAACTGGAGAAATGGTGAATCTCGTTGGGACCAAGTCAGTTGGAAAGATATTGGATGAGATAGAAATAACAACCAGGAAAATAGAAGAATCAATAGTAAAAGAAGATATTAATCTATTTAAAGAATCGTTAGTTGATAATGAATATCTATTAGAACAGTTAGAGATTGTTTCCGAAAAAACTAAAAAGCTTTTAGAAGATCTGTCTAAGTTTGGAGTCGGAAAAGTCACTGGTGCCGGCGGTCGTGAAACTAATTCAGGATTTATTTTTTTCTTAACAGAAGATAAAGAAAAATTGATAAAATTCTTAAAAAACAAAAAAATAAATTATTTTAATTTTGTTACCGATTATCAGGGCTTAAAAAAATTATGAAAGTTAAAGCGTCTGCTCCTGGAAAGTTAATGCTTTTTGGCGAGCATGCTGTCGTCTATGATTATCCGTGTATCGTAACAACAATTTCGTCAAAAATATATGTTGAGGCAGAAAATACAAAAAAAGAATTTAAAGTAGAGGCTCCTCAATCAAAAGACACTACTTTTGTTGAAGAAACCGTCAAATTATTTTGTGAAAAATATAAAGTTGATAATAAAATCTTAATCAAAACCTATAATGACTTTTCTTCGAAGTTTGGACTTGGGTCGTCGTCAGCCGTGACCGTTGCCACAATTGTTGCTTTAAGTAAACTTTATGAAATCAAAATTTCAAAAAAAGAAATTTTTGATTTGGGTTATAAAGTAATTCGTGCAATTCAAGAAGTTGGATCAGGTTTTGATGTGGCTTCAGCCACTTATGGTGGAACGATTTATTTTTTGACCGGCGGAAAAATAATTGAACCTTTAGCTATAAAGGAACTATCATTGGTGATCGGATATTCGGGCGCAAAGGCTTCCACGTCAAAAATAGTAAAAAATTTAAAACCTGATTTTAAGATCTTTGATAAGATAGAGAAAATAGTTGGAGAAGCAAAAATCAGCTTGGTAAATTCTGATTGGAAAAAAGCGGGAGAACTTATGAATCAAAATCATAAACTGCTTCAAGAGTTGGGAGTGAGTACGGAAAAATTGGATAAAATGTGTGTGGCCGCGGTAGTCTCAGGTGCCTATGGAGCAAAGTTATCTGGAGCCGGCGGTGGAGACTGCATGATCGCATTAGTACCCAAAAATAAAATAAAAAATGTTGAGTCATCTATAATTAGCGTTGGAGGAGAAATTATTAAGGTTAAAAATAACATATGAAAGCCACAGCAATCGCTCCGTCAAATATAGCGTTCATTAAGTATTGGGGTAAAAAAGATGAAGATTTGAAGATCCCTGAAAATGGAAGTATTTCTATGAACTTAAGTAATTTAATAACGACTACTACAGTAGAATTTGATCCGAGATACAAAAAAGATCTGATAACTATAAATAATAAATCAGATGAACAAGAAGAAAATCGGATTATTAAACACTTAAATTTAATTAGAAAAAAAGCCAACATTAATCTCAATGCAAAAGTTATTTCAACTAATAATTTTCCCGATGAAACTGGTTTATCCTCATCGGCTTCCGGCTTTGCGGCTCTGACACTAGCGGTAGCGAAAGCAATAGGGCTTAACTTAAAAGAAAAAGAATTATCTATTTTGGCACGTCAGGGATCAGGTTCTGCTTGCCGTTCGATCCCCGATGGTTTTGTTGAATGGTTAGGCGGAGATACTTCTTACGCCGAATCTCTCTACCCTCCGGAATATTGGGCGATAGTTGATATGGTGGCAATTGTCAGTCAGGAAAAAAAAGAAACTTCGTCAACCGATGGTCAAAAATTAACAACAACAAGTCCTTTTTTTATAACAAGGTTGAATAATATCAATGAAAAAATAAATCGATTTAAAGAATCACTAAAAACAAAAAATTTTACTGAATTTGG
>ERZ1292630.79-Hain-H41-02um-R3-79-length-107907-cov-18_pt2 | contig 57870 bp, 80 predicted proteins | sample MGYA00564408_ERZ1292630 | MGnify/ENA primary metagenome ERZ1292630 (study PRJEB36523, sample SAMEA6512641) | groundwater metagenome | collected 2019-01-08 | study: AquaDiva: Metagenomics assemblies of 32 groundwater samples
AGCTCCGCTTCGAGGTCCTCGCCTAGGTGCCGGAGGTCCTCGGCAAACTCCTTGACCTTGTCGCTCATCACGTCGATGCGCTTGGAGAGCGCGTCGGCCCGCTCCTTCTCGACCTTTCCGTATTGCACTTCGCGGTCGTAGAGCGTCTTGAGATCGCGATGCCGTGTCCGAGCATCCTTGAGCTCCTCGATGAGGGTATCGACAGCGGCTGCGCGCGCGGTATCCGTCGTCTCGGCTAGCTGCTTCTCGAGCTCCGCGTTCTTCTCGTTCAGACCTCGCGCCTGAGCGGTTCGGTTCTGAAGCTCCTTCTCGAGACCGATGATGCGGCTTTCGGAGAGCTTGGCGCATGCCGCGTAGCACTCATCGATCCGCGCGACTGAGAGCACGTGTTCGGCGAGCTGCTTCTTGAACGTCTCACCATCCTGAACGCGAAGCGCCTTGGTCTGCTCGTGTGCCCGCTCCGTGGCAGCGAGGATCAGCTCGAGCTCCGCGACCGACTTCTTCGACGCCAGCGCTTCGTCTCGCTGCCTCCCTACCTCGATGACGTTGCGCGCCATATCTCGAAGCTGCTCCTCGAGCTGACCGATACGGCTCCTGAGAAGAGCGTCGACCTTCTTCTCGTGCCCACCGTCGCTCACGCCCGACTCGGTCTCCGGCGGAAGCCCCAGCGCGGTCTCCGGCGGAAGCCCCAGCTGACGGTCCACGTGCTGGTAGGCAGTCCTGATCCGGGAGAGCACGCCCTGCACCCAGTGGAAGACGGTAGGGTCGCGCACCGCCACGTTGGTGCAGCGCCGGCACTGCCCGCGATGCTCATCCGGAGGTCGCGGCACGAAGCGCGTGACCTTGATGTCGGTGCTTGGCGCGTCCTGCGAGTAGAGCTCCGACACGAACCCGCAGTAGTCGCACTCGCCCAGGTGATGGACGCGCGGTCGGTCTTCCGCATCGAGGTGGAAGATGCGCTGAAGCTGCTCATCTTCGAAGTGCGTCGGCGGACCTCCGATCAGGAAGAGGTTTCCGTGTTCGTCGCGCTCGTTCAGGTCGTCGGTCATGGCTTGTCCTGGTCGTCGGTGGGAGTGAACTGGATCATGTCCTGCCAGATCTGATCGTGCGGGCTCCGGACCTCGAAACGGAACTTCGCGTCGTAGGTGCCAGCGAGCACGTGCCCGGAGCGGCAGAGCTCGAGAAGGTTTTGGCGGACGATCTCCCGCGCGACGGGTAGGAACTTCTCGGGGGTGTTCGTGCCTGGCTCTGCTCGGTGCCCGTTGATGGCCTTGGTGAGCCAAGCTCGGACGAGGTTCATGCTCCTCGGGTCGAGCCACTCGTGCTTGTGCATCCGAATCACGATGCCGACGTCCTGCCCGCCCGGGTAGACGCGCGGGTAAATCTCCGCATCGCACGTGGGCAACGGCCCGGTGTAGGGGAGCCGCGTGGTGACGGTCGGCTTCATCATCGCCGCGCGGAACGTCGACTCGATGGGTGAGAGGGCCGCGCGGAGCGCCTTGTGAAGAGCATCGACCGAGCGCTCGATCTCACCTCGAGTGAGCTCAGCATCGAGGTCTTCGAGCCGGTCGAGGTTGCCGCCGTAGCGATCCATCTCGGGGTCGATGAGCATCGATGCGACCTTCCGCTCGAAGCCCGCGACTACCGACTTGGAAGCCTCGAAGACGCCGGCACCGGGACGGCTCGCCGCGAAGACCTTCCGACCCTCCTCGGTGATCGAAAGCCAGAACGTGCCCGTGCTCGAGTTCACTTCCGACTTGGCCAAGCCGAACTTGATCAGCGAGTTCGCGACGCGCCTCCATGCCGGCCCGCCCCTGCCCTCTGCCTTCGCATGAGGTCTCGCCGCGATCTGCTCGAGCAGATTCTTCTGCGGCTCCGTGAGGACCTCGAGGAGCCTTGCTTCGAACGGCTCGGCCACTAGTTCGAACGATGCTGGACGAATCGCGCTGCTCATCACCTTCTGGAACTTGCTCAGCACGTTCGGGTCGAGCGACGTCACGCCGCGCTCGATCTGCCCGAGCAGCACCATGTCGATGCCCATGCACCGCGCGAGCTCTCGAAGAGACCAGCCAGCGACGAGGCGCGCGTTCCGGAGATCGGTACCGCTGATGAACCGAACCGGCGGGACCAAGGAATCGGTAACGCGCTCGCGCTCCTCCTTGAGGTTCATCGCGACTTTCATCGCGGCGTTGAACGCCGGGCCCCATGCCGTGGTCCCTCCATCTCGGTTCTCATCGGCCCAGGCGTGAAGCGCGACGGTCTGATCCTCCGTGAGCACGTGCCCACCGCTCCAGCTCTCGACGACGAAGGTGCGGTTCAGAACCGACTCGACGCGGATCGGGTAGCCGAGGGTCTCGGCGTACTCGTTGAGCGCGTCCTGGAACGCGCCGCCATCGAGCACGTCTCCGACGACGGTGTCGCACGCGTCGAGCCCGTCCGGGTCGGCGTTCGCACCAACGTCAGCAGCGGGGGGAGACGTTCGCTCGAAGGTCAGGGTGACGACGACGGTCTTCTTCATGCCCGATCATGCCGCCGGGTCAGGGCGCGCTCTTGAGGACCTCGAGGCGAGCAGCGAGCATCGCGCGGCGGAGCGGAGAGCCAGGCGGGAGGTCCTCGACCGTCATGTCCTGAAGGCGAAGGTACTCATCGATCGCGGGGATGAGCACCTTGAGGATCTGGCGAGCGGCGCGGGAGCGCTCAGTCGCCCAGAGCTCCCGCTGGACCGGCGTCACGACCGGACGAACGACGAGCGGCTCCGCTCGCGCGACGTCGACGTCGATGCGGTTGGGGCAGGTCTCGCAGCACAGCGTCTCGATGCCGACCGCATCGTCTTCGACCTGCCAGCCCGAGATGTGCCCTTCCGGACACCGGAACGTGACCAGGCGAGTCACGTGTCCACCCGGGTGGACACGCGTCGGCGACGTCCCGGGATCGGCGCGGCCGCTTCCGCTTTTGGCGACGCGTTTGAGGCAGCGAGCAGGGGAAGACCGGGCTCGGACGCGATGCGGGCCAGGCTCTTCTTGATGGTCTTCGGGTTGAGGAAAATCGAGACGGCATCGGAGACGCGGTCGAGCCCCAGCATGATGCTCCGAAGAGCGAGGCGGTTCTCCGGCGTGTCGTCGATGACCGACGTGTACTTCGTGCCTGAGTCGAGGCTGCCAGTCCATCCCTGCTTCGCGTCTTCGATGTCGTCCTTGGGCATGTAGGTGTGGTGCCCAGAGTGGATGTGCTTGCCCTCGCCGCCGTAGCGAAGTGCCGGAAGCCCGCCGATGGTCGTTACCTGAAACGGCTGGACCTCGATCTTGAAGCAGCACGTGAACGACGTCTCTTGCGTGTCGGGCTCCTCATCGAAGTCGTCAGGAACCTGCACCGGCGTGTGCAGAGTCACCAGGATGTGCTTCTTCCAAGTCAAGGTGAGCCGCTCCTTGAGCTCTTTGAGGAGCTGGGGCCTCACCTTGTTGATGGAGGTCTCCTCGATGTGGACGTCGTGCGCTTCGCAGTCCGCCCTGAAGACGATGCCCCCGACGTCGTGAACCATGAAGACCTCGCAGAGGCACTCCACGCCCGAGACGACGAGCTTGTAGGCGTCGATCCGCTTCCCGTTCTTGTGGCGGGCCATGGCTCAGCTCTTCCCTTCGCGTGCTCGCCAGCCCGCGATCCACGCCTTGATGAAGCCATAGACGTGGACGAGCATCTGGTCACTCACAGCGCCATCGGCGTGCCTCGAGATCGCCCAGAGCGAGAGAGTGCACGCGGGCTCTTGGACGATGTGACTACCGGGCTCCGGGTCGTAGAAGAACCCATCGAACCCGACCACGAACGTGTAGCTTCGAAACTCGCTCATCAAGGCGACGAGTAGCTTGGTGTGGAAAGGCTCGTCCGCGTACTTGGCCCAGTCCGAGCTTACGATGCGGGCGTTGATGCGGGGCGCCCAGGCGGACGTCGTGGTCATCTTACTCATGTCCATCTCGCTCATGCTCGATCATGCCGCCGGACCCTGCCCGGGATCCGTTCGTAGCTAGCGTTCCGCTCCCGCTCGAGCGCGCTCAGGTACCGCATCAGCTCGACGTTCGGCGAGATGATGTCGCGGTAGGTCAGGATGGTCACGCCCTCGAGATGAGGACCCCAGGGATGGAAGAGCCAAGCCGGCTGCTTCGGTGCCGCGCCGAACGCGATGAAGTGAAAGAGCGAGACCGCCTCGGCCGGTTCGCTCTTCTCGAGGTCGAGGAGCACGGACCTCTGGGCGTACGTGATCGCACCGAGCAAGCGCCCGTCGGGATGTCGCGTCAGGCGCACCGCGCATCCATCAGAACGGAAGCCCGTCGTCGTCTTCCTTGGTGAACTGGACCGGGTTCTCCGGATCCGAGCTCGGCTTCCGGAGCCGATACGAGGTCTTCTGAATGATGTGCTCGAGCTCCTCGAGCATTTCGACCGCGGCGTGTCGCTTGATCTCGTCGGTCTCTTCGAACGCTTGCTCGATGAGCAGCCGCGCCGCGCGGAGCGCGCCGCGCTCGGTCTGCGCCCAGCTCGGCACGGCGAGCAGACCTCCCACGGTCGCGCCGAGCGCATCGGTTACGTTCACGTAGGCACCAACGAACGAGGCTGCCTCCGCGGCGATCATGCCCTCCGGATGGAAGACCTCCAGACGCCAGTTCTCGGGAGGCCTCGAGGTCCGGAGCCGGATCGATCCCTTCTGCATGCCCGAGTAGTCCATCCAGACGAGGGCGTTCGGCTTGCCCTCTACCTTGACCGGAGAGGGCTCGACCGGAGCCGGATCAGGCGCCGGCAGGGCGAGGGGCTCCGATGGCTCTACGGGGCTTGAGGGAGCTTGGTAGCCGCCATTCGGCGAATGGGCTAGCCCGAGCGCGCCTGCTAGCTCCCCCAACAGCGCACCCTGCTTCTGCCCAGTAGCCGGCGTTCCTGCCGTGAGCCGCTCTTCGAGCGTCTTGGTCAGCTCCAAAGCACTCATCCCGCTCTCGTTCCTGGGAGGGTTCAGAGCCGCAACGAGCGCGGGCCCGAGCGCCTTCTCGACCGGGCTCGGCACCTTGAATATCACCGGCGTCGTGTCGCTGAGCAGTACGCGGAGCCCTTCCGCTAACTGGTTCGCGTTGATGCCCACCGCGTACGCGAAGGCCTCGAGCCCGCGGAGTAGGCGACGCGTCTCTTCGGTCATCACCTGGGCCTGCTTCTTCTCGTCCTGCTTCTCACTCATGCTGAACCTCCTCGAGCATCATGCCGTCACGTTCTTCGCCACTCGGGAGCACCCAGACGGCTCCCGCATCAAGCACGTACTCGCCAAGCGCCGAGGCGCCAAGCGTCGTGAGCATTCGTTCCGCGATCGCGCGGCCCGCACCAACAGGCACCGCGTTCCCGATCCTCTCTCGCCACGCGCTCTGAGACTTCCCAGCGAGCACGAGGGGAGCTCCGCGCCAGAACGTCGGGATCCCTTGAAGGCTCGCCAGCTCGAGCGTGGTGAGCGGTCGGTGCCACGTCCCATCCTTCGAGACGATGACGGGCAGGAACGGCGGAGGCTTCTTCGGGTTCGCGCCGGCGAGCACGAGCGCGGCTTCGAGCTCGATGTTGAACGCCGGACGCTCGTCGCGAGGGTCAGCAACGGCGTAGGCGCCGCACCCGACGGCGGCAGTGCCCGCGATCGTTCTCGCTGCCTGGCGCCAGTCGAGCACGGCGTAGCCAGCGTCGTAGGCATACTTCACGCGAGGGTCCGCGATGCCCGGACCTCCCGAGCCCGGCTGGATCGCACCCGTCACCGTGCGCGCCGGTTCATCCCAGTCCCCAACCGCGTACTTGTTCCAGTGCCGTCCCTCACTCGGAGGGAGCTCGAGCACACGCGGGTCAGCGATGTTCGCGCCCGAGTCGACCGTGGTCTTTCCGATGACGGTCGGGTGCGGCTTGTCCCAGTGCTGGACGCGGTAGCCGCCCTCGCGAGGTTCGCACCCGAGCGCGAGAGGTCCTCGCGGGTCCGCGACGTGGGATGCCCCGTTGCTCCGCCCTCCGACGACCGTACGCGAGGGCTTGTCCCAGGGCATGACGCCCAGCACACCGTTGAACGTCGTCTGACGTGGGTCAGCTACGCTGAACCTGCCGTTGCTCGGGCGGTTCTCTCCGCACACCGCGCCCGCCGGTTCGTCCCAGGGCAGCACGCCCATCGTTCCGCGGCGCGACCAACCCTCCTTGATGCGCAGGTCCGCCACCGCGGCCGCGCCGCTGCTCGGCGCCGGCGAGCGCGTGATCGTTCCGACCGGCTTGTCCCATGACGTGACACGGTCGACGTTGCCGAACGGCTCGACGCGCGGATCGGCAACATGCCCGATCGCGTTCGCTCCGGACCCCGTCACGGTCCCGGTCGGCTCAGTCCACGGCGCGACCTCGTGCCGCTTGAAGACCTCCCGCCGAGGCTGGCCGTCTCCGAGCACACCGGCAAGGTCTCGCCAGTCTCCGCCAGGCGGGATGAGCGAGAGCCGCACCCAGTTCAGCCAGGAGATCTTCGGCAGGTCGTGGATGCGCCCATACGCCCGAGCCTCAGCCGTCGCGGGAACAGGAAGCTGCTCGAGCACCTCACCGCACGCGCGCACGCGCTTCTTCGGCGGCTGGTAGAGCAGGTTCGGGCATCGTCGATGAAGGCGCGCGACGAGCAGGTAACGACGTCGGCGCTGAGCGAGCCCGCCGATCTCGCCGCAGTCATGGAAGCCCTCATGGAGTCGATAGCCCGCGGCGCGAAGCACCCGCTTGATAGCGTCGAGCATGTCCTTCGCGCGGGTCCGGAGGCGCGGCACGTTCTCTAGAAGCACCAGCTTGGGAGGGTCATCGCCCCAGGCCGCGAGCATCGCCTTCATCCAGACGAGGGCGAGCTGGTTCATGCGCAGATACTTCTCGGTGCCAGCGAGCTCCTTCGGGAGCAGGCCCGAGGCGCCCTTGCACGGCGGCGAGAGGAACACGCAGTCGGGTCCGAGGATCCCGTACCAGGATCGGAGGAGCGCGCCCGTGACCTGCTCCATGTCGATGCAGCGCGAAGGAGAGCCGGTCAGATACTCGAAGTCACGGCACGCGTCCGGATCGATGTCGATCCCGCCGATGCACTCGAAGCGGAGGTTGAAGCCGAAGAGGTGCGAGTGAGCATCGAGGAACCCTCGAGCTCCAGCGCCCATCCCTCCGAAGGGGAAGAGCGCCTTGAAGACGATCTCGCGCTCAGACATCGAACCTGCCGAGCCCGGCCCCGTTCCTGTACTTCTCGAGCGCGTCGTCGTGCATCGCAACCGCGACGTCGTAGATGAGCTGCGCCGCTCGCGCCATCAAGCGCGCGCTCGCGCGTGCCTGCCTGAGCTCATCCCGAGGGCGGACCTCAACACGGCAGACTTCGCGAACCCGCGCGAGCTCGGCATGCCAGGCCACCTTCGCGTCGCGCGATCGGTCAGAGCATCGTCGCAGCGTGTCGCGCGCGAGCATCGGTCGGAACCACGCGACGTGGTGCGAGCCGATGTAGTAGCCGCCCGAACCTCCGGCGTGCCTGATCATCTCTTGGTCGAGCACGCTCAGCGCCTTCTCGAACCGACTCCCGGCTCGAGCGCGGTCGATGGTTTCCTTCGAGGTCTGCCTCATTGGAAAAGCCTGAGCGCCTTCGCGAGATCGTGGGCGTCCATCCAGGGCATCGACCGCCCGGTATGCGGCGAGCCGTTCGGCGCGTCGACGTACGCGCGCCCGTCGAGCTCGGCGTGAATCGCGGCGCGCGCTCGAGCACGAACCTGCTCGGCAAGATCAGGCGGGACCTTCCAGCACCCGAGCGCGCCCTTGCACGGCACGGGCTCGACCGGAATCGCGTCGACAAGGCGCCAGCCGATCGGACCAAGCCACCAAGGCGCGAGCCGCATCCCCTGCCCGTCTAGCTCACCGAAGGGGCCGGCGTCTCCGCCCAGGACCTCACCAGCATGCTTCCGTGCGCGCGCGTCGAGCACGTGCTTCACGCGAACGACTCCGAGGATCGCGCCGAACACGCACCCGCTTCTCAGAGGAGCGATGACGCCCTTCGGGTACGCCCAGCCGCCGGTCGCCGTTCCTTCGTAGTGCATCCGCGGGCTCGGGTCGTACTTGAGCCCGGCGTGGATCGCGAAGAAGGGCCGCTCGTCATCGACGGGCTCGAGGAGCTCCTTCAATGGGAGGAGCGTGTTCCGGTTCTCGATGTCCTTCCGAGAGACGGTGTTGAAGACCTGCCCGGCCCACGGCTGCCAGAGAGTGAGCGCGCGCATCAGCGTGTCCTGATGGTCAGAAGCGGCTCCGTCGTGACCACGCCGTCATTCCAGAACCTGACTTCGGTTTTGTCGGAGAGGATCTCGACCTTGTCGGCGCGCTCGACCTTACCGTACTGATCAGCCGAGAGAAGGTGCTGGGTCGTAGCGAAGAACGACTTCTCGTCATCGCCCAGTGCTCGACGCCGGCACTTCACCATGACCCAGAACGGACTACCGAGACCGACCTCTTCGAGCGCGGTCATGCCCGCTTCGATCTCGGTCTCTTCGCGCGTCTCACTCGACCACCGAAGTTCGAATCGAACATCGTTACAGCCGAGCTCCTCGTGCGCGGAGCATCGAGCCTTGGGAAGCAGGATGAGGTTCATGTCCTCGGAGAGCTTCAGCGCTCGACGCAAGATCGTCTCGACCTGCTCGCCCTCGATCTCGAGAGAGCTCCTGGTTTGGATGACGACCTGCTTGATGCCGGTGACTTTCATTCGTGCACCGGATCCGAACGCATCGGTTCCGAACAAGTCGGGCAGAGACAGACCGGCATAGGAGGAGCATCCGCTGGCGGTCGCTGCTCTCCCGGCGCGATGAGCACGCCGCGCTTGATCCTCAGCATGCCGATGCGCCAGCCCTCGGGGACCTCCTTAGCGAACACGTCGGGCGCGAACACCGGAGGCATGTCCATGTCGGGGACCTCGAGCGGAAGCGACTGCATCGTGAAGCTCTCCGTGCACTCCGGGTTGGAGCAGTGGACCTGCACGGGAATCAGGATCGAGAAACGAAGCGCGTTGGGCGGCTTAGGCTGCTTGGGCATCGGAAGAACCTCCAAGCGATCATGCCGCCCTGACCCAGATGCTCTTTCCAGCGGTCGTATCCCGCGCGATGAGACCGCGCGCGGCGAGCCGGCCGAGGGCGCCAGCAAGCTCGATGCGGCACGTCATCACGCTCTCGAGCGTGACCTTGGAAGCGTCTCGAAGATGCTTCGGCACGACCGCGCCGATGATCTTGAGCACGTCGTCGTGAGCCTTGGGCAAGCCCTCTTCGCAGACGACGCGGATCTGTCCTCCTTCAAAGACGCGCACCGCGACCTGGGGGAGCGGGTCGCGGTTCAAGTAGGGAGACACCAAGACGTCGTGCACTTCGCAGACCGTCCAGTGTCGAGGGATGCTCTCGAAGACGAGGTCGTCGGGGTGCACCGTCCAGTATGCGGGCGTGCCGTCCCAGTCCCCCTCGAGCAGAGTCTTGAGCGAGAGCGCGGCATGGGTCTTCGCCTCCTCCCAGGTGCCCTCCATCACGGCGTTCCAGACGCTCTTGGCCCCTGCTTCGTTCTTACACCAGATGTTGATCTTCCACTTCCGCTGCATGTTCTTCTCCGTGTCCACCCGGGTGGACAGCTAGTGGTGAGCGCCTTCGTCCCGGGATCCCGGGGGCGTTGAGGAACCGCTGCGTGCGCTCGAGGCGCGTCTCGGCCAGGCCTAGCGTCACGAGCGACCCATCTCCGCCGATGGCCTCGCGGCCCTCGAAGAGCGCGCCAGCGAGCGTCGTGCCGGTACCACAGAGCGGGTCGCAGACGACCTGCCCGGGGCGGGAGTAGTCCTGGATGATCTCGCGCATCGCCCAGAGCGGCTTGCCGCCGGTCATCAAGAGACGCTCTCGAGATCCGATGTACGCGCCGCGCCCGATCGTGCCCCACGTGTCGAGCTCCGTTGGTCGCGCGACCATCACCCAGTACGTCCACGGGCTCGGCCCGTCACCACGGATCCGGAGACGCGAACCGCGCACCACGAGCGGGAGCGGAGGGAAGCCGGCATAGAGCCCAGCGCGCTCCGCCGCGCGCTGCCAGGCAGGCCAGAGAACGTGGTCGGTGATCGAGACGAGCCAGCCTCGCTGAAGAGGGCGCCACGTCTGAACGAACACGTGGACGTCCTCGGGCGTCCAGAACGCGTAGGGGATCGGAGAGCGCCCCCCGGGCCGCGTGCCGTCATGCCCCGTGTGGGTGCGCTCCGAGTAGGGCGTGTCGACGCTGATGAGGTCGACGACCTCCTTGCGCTGAGTCAGGTGCCGCGCGAGGGCATCATGCTCGCCGTGGTAGAGCGAGAGACGACGCGACTCGATGAGCGGAGTGAGCACGCGGCATCATGCCGCGGGGATACGCCGGCGACGAGCAGGGATCCGATCGAAGGGGATGACCTCGAGGCGCACGATGGGCTTGCTTCCACGGTTCTCGGGCCAGTGAGTCGGGAGCTTGCCCTTGGCATGCTCGGCACCGATCGGGCATCGACGGCAGACCGGATCATCCCCCTTCTTGAACCGGAGCACGCAGGACCCGACGCTGTGCCGCACGTGAAGCGCGATGCAGACGAAGCTCTGGATACCGCGGCTCACAGCGCCTCGATTCGATGAGCGAGCTCTCGCCATTCACGCGACGACTGCTCGAGGAGCTCCGCATCGGCACGAAGCTTCTCGAGCTCGAAGCGAGCAGCCGTCGCGACCGCATTAGGCATGCCCCTCAGAGCACTGCCACGGGTCGGGCTCAAGTATGCAGCGAGCACGAAGGCGCACGCGAGTCGCTTGCTGTGCGCGGACTTCGCCGCGGCGTGCGCGCGCGAGTAACAGAAGCCCGCGAAGAACCGGTAGATGGACTTCATGCGGCGCTCGCTCCGCAGCTGCACACGCAGGGGCGTCGACGATCACGACCTTCGCCGATCACCAAGTCGATCGAGCATCCCGCCGCGTGCTCGCGCTTGGAAGAGATCGGACCCTCGAGCCCCTCGCCGATCTGGAACGAGCGCCCAGCCAGCCAGCCCGCGAAGTCGGCATGTCCCAGGTCGCTCAGAACCGCATCGGGCTCGATGTCGTGGAGCTTCCGCCACTGAGCCCATCGCGTCGACATCCAGAGGATGAACCCGCACATCTTCCCGCCGGGCCAGTCGAGCACGTCCGCATCGAGCATCGCGCGCGGAGCGCGCCCGTGGGCGAGCGCATAGGCGACGTAGTACGGGTTCCAAGGACCCGCGAACGGAACGCGCGTCATGCCGCGCTCCTGAGGCACTCCGAGCAGAGGTGCGAGCCCCGAGCTCGGACGAAATACCGATGGTCCGGCGTCTCGCAGCGAAGGTGCTCGTCGTACCAGACTCGGTGCGCCGCGCCGTACCCGGTAGGTCGCGGCGGGATCAAGCCCTCGGCGATCCGCGCATCGATGTCCGCTTGCTCAGCGAACGCTCGAGCACTTGCCGACCCGTCACCAGGGCTCGGGATCGATGGCGTCGAGATCGACGGGGATGGTGAGGATGAGCTCAGGTCCATCATCGTCTGCAGCACCGGGCTCGACCGCTTCTTCGTCCTCGCTTGCATCTCGACCTCCGGGCTCATCATGCCGCGGAGGCTCCTCCTCAAGACCGAACGCGGGCAGACCTCCACCCCTGAGCTTCCGCTTCGCGTCTCCTTCGATCTGCCGCACGCGCTCACGCGAGACGCCTAGAGCCATCGCGATCGAATCGAGCGTCGCGCCGTCGGGGAACGTCCGAACGAAGAGCTGACACGCGACGTCTTCTTCGTAGCGCGTGTGCTTGTCGATGATGATCTTGGTTCCGCCTCGGAGCCAACGATGGCGCGGGCACGTCTTGACGTTGTGCTTCCCGATGATCTTTCCCGCGGCGTTCCGCCGCTGCTGATCGATCTTGGTGCCGCAGACACGGCAGGTGCCTTGCCCCTTCCCAGGCGAGCGGCGTACTCGAGCGACTGGGCTCACGTCCGAACGCCTCGGAGCACTGCTCCGACGCGTGAGCGGATCTCGAAGCGAGCGCGCTGAACGTCCGGAGCCGAGAGGACCTCCGCCATCGCGTCGTGGTACCGAAGCTGTTCCCCGATCGGGACATCGCTCCAGTGCTTCGAGCACGCACAACAGCTCGAGGCGCAAGGCTCCGAGCATCCCATCACGACGCATGGCTCCGCCGCCTCCTCCGCTGCCTTCTCGACGACGGTGCGACACCCACCGGCCCAAGCACCACATGAGACGGCGTTCAGCCCACAGTGCGAGCAGGCGCCATAGACGGGGTCGATGTCGTCCTCCTCGTAGTTCATGCCCGACCTCGAGCGATGCCGATGAGCCAGTCGAGCGCGGCGTCGTCGGTTTCGTACTCGTTGAGGATCACGCCGAAGTAGAACCGCTCTCGGTCCGGACCGGAGCAGATCAGGACCTTGCCGATCCCGTACGCGTACCCCAGCTCGAAGCCGGCACCGGATGACCCGATCCTCGGGACGAGGAACCAGACGACCTCCGCTTCACCCACGCCCCGGATCTCTGCCAGGGCTATGCGCGGGTCTCGGGGCAGGAGGTTGGCCTGGGCGCTCCCCTCTTTCAGAACGTCAGCAGTCCAGTCGTAAGTGACGTGGACGCCCGCGGCGCGGAGTCTCTTGATGATGTCCGCCGCTCGAGCGGCATCGGACGAACCAGCGGCGACGTAGACCTTGAGCACTGTGGGGCATCATGCCGCGGAGTGCCGCGGCAGTCACCAAGGCGTTCAGAGCGCGCGGTCCATCGCGGAGGCCTGCCCACGTAGCCCGAGCTCCGGCTTGCCGATGTACTCGAGGACCGCTTCACGGAGCCAGCTCTGAGGTGCGACCTTCTTCTTCAGGCAGTACGTGCGGATCGCCTTGCCCTGCCGCGCCGTGCACTTCACCGGGAAGACCGAGGGACCATCGAGCCCGATGGGCTTCTCCGCCGTGCCCTTGAGCTTCTCGAGCCCGAGCCCGAGGGATACTGCTCCGGAACGGAGGAGCCCGACCTCGCGGATGAGCGTCGCCGGCGCGACCTTGTGCTTGACGCACCAGGCCCCGATCGCCGCGCCCTGCTCCTCGTTGACCCTCATCGAGAACGTCGCAGCGTCGACGAGCGGCTCGCTGTACAGCTGCTTTCGTCCCGCGCCCTGCCGCGCTCCGCCTCGGTTCGTCTTCGTCATCTCGGGTGCCTCCTCGTGCTCCCGAATCATTCGCTGAGCGGCGCCTCCGCGCCAGACGTCTCTTCGTGCTCCGTGAGACGGCGCCAGCAAAGCTCCGCCGCGACGAGTAGCATCGGGTGCTCGCCGCGCGCGATGCGCCGACCGGAAGGGACCTCGAAGCCGACGAACCAGAACCCGTGCGCGCGCTTGAGCGTCAGGCCGAGCGCGGAGCGCCCCAGGTCGTCGAGGTAGGGACGGTCTCCCTCGCTCATGATGCCGCGCTCGACGCGGTCCTTGAGGCGCTCGAGCACGTCCGGAGAGACGTCGACGCCGGCGTGTGCGGCATCCCAGATCCGCGCGAGCTCCTCGAGCAAGGGCCAGAGGATGATGTCGCTGGGGTACGCGTGCGGGTAGACCGGGTTGTCGGCACGGAACCGACGATCGAGCACGACCCGATCTCGGAGCGCGGAGAGCACCGGCGCGAGCTCCTCATCGTTCGGGTCCATGATGTAGGGCGAGAGCACGTTCGCGACGAGGTGCGATGCCGTCTCGACACCGAGCAGGTCGAGAGCTCGGACGGTCATCGCTTCGGCGGCCGCGTTGGCGCGGGTCTTCCACTGCTTGAGATCCTTCATGACGTCTTACCTTTCAGAGAAACGTTGGCTGGCATCGAATGCGGCATCGGCACGCACGGCGTCGGCTCGCGGAGCTTCACAGCACCTGCCGGCGTCGGGAGCGCCATCAGCGTGCTGTCCGGCGAGGTCCTGGTCTTCACGTACCCGCGGCGCTCGAGCGCGTAGATGACCGTCGCCGGCACCCGCGCGACGATGCTCCCGCCAACCGTGTTGGCTCCGCAGAACACGACGCCCTGCTCGACCGCGAGACGAAGGGCCTGAATCTGAAACTTGGTCATGACATCCTCCGAATCGAGCCGGGCTTGTAGGAGACCAGCTCCTCACGCGCGGAGAAGTCTCCGCCTTCGACATGGCCGAGCACGTCGGTGAATCGTGCCGCCTTGAGCACGGCGCGCGCCTGCTCGAGCGTCTCGCGAGGAGCGCAGACACGGACCTTGTTCCCGAGGTCCTTCACGCGGGCCTTGAGGCCTGCCGCCGTGAGGATCTCCCGAGCGCTCACTTCGTTCCCCACGAGCGGAACGCGAAGACCCGGCCGACCGCGGAGGTGAGAGCCTTCGCCTCGGGGCTCCACTGCGCGTAGCCGCCGATGTGGTTCTCCAGGCGCTCCGAAAGCCTCCGAACGCGGGTGAAGCGCGCGTTGCGGGTCTCGCCGGGGATCTCGATGAGAAGGCCTTCGACCTCCGCAATCAGCGCCGTCACGTTCTCGTTTGCTGCGTTGCTCATGATTCAGGTATACGTTGGGCACCCTAAGCCCGCCAGAAAAAAGACAGACCCCCCTCGCGATTTCTCGGGAGGAGGGTCTAAGGGGGGATCCGGCCGGGATCCCCGGGGATCCGTACGGGATCCGAAGAGGGCCTTTCCCGGGGCCTAGGGCGCCCCGGGAGGTCCGGCGGGGCTCAGGCTGCCTCGCTCTCCTCTTCGGTCTCGGAGGCCTCGGAGGGCTCCGGGAGGAGCAGGGCGGCCGCCTTCTCTGCCGCGCTCGCCGCCGTGAAGATCGCGTACTTGTCGGCGCGAAGGACCTTCGCCCAGTGCGCGAGGTACTCGGTGTGCTGCAGCTTGCCCTGGATGCCGAGGCGCGCGCAGAGGAACGCGGCGCCAAGCTCCGCGACCAGCTCCTCCGCCGCGTAGGCATCATCGCCGAACCGCTTGCCGAACTGGCGGTCAAGGCGGCTCGCGTGCCCGGTCCAGTGCGTCAGCTCGTGGAGCAGGGTCGCTTCATACGCGCCCGCATCGACGAAGGCCTCGGCGACCGGGACGGTGATGAAGTCCGCGCCGCGCGAGTAGCAGGCGACGTCGCCGCCACGGACGACGCGCGCTCCCGCTTGCTCCGCGACGCGGTCTGCCGCGCCGAGGACGTGCTCCACGGGGGGCGCCGCTGCTTCGAGCTCGAGCCCGTCGCACTGCTCCACGTTGAACACGGTGAAGGCGCGCGCCATCGGGATCCGCTTCTCCGTGGGAAGACCCTCGTCGCGAACCGTCCACTTCCAGAACACGATCTGCGTGCCCTTCTCGCCCTTGCGGACGCTCCCGCCGAGGTTCCGCGCCTGGTTGAACGTGAGCCAGCGGGCATCGGAGTAGCCGAACCGGAAGGCGGTCGCCCAGAGGATGAACACGTTGACGCCGCGGTAGCACCTGCCGCTCGACGCGTTGCTCGGGATGCTCGCGCCAGCCATGCCGACGTCCGGACCGACGCCGCTCTTCCAGGGACGAACCCAGGGCGCCGCGCCGCTCTCGAGGGCCTCCACGATCTTCGCCGTGATCTCTGCCGCTACGTCCCGCTTCGCTGTCTGCTTGGCCATCTTCGTTTCTCCTTGGGGCAAGCCCCGTTCGATTGATTTAGGTATACGTCCGGAGCCCCGAGACGTCCAGAACAAATCGCAGGGGGCTTAGAAACTGCCCGGAAGACAGGACGCGCAGTCGCAGTTCTCATGCCGCTCGAGCAGGGCGCCAAGGGTTCTCCGGCAGAACGCGGAATGAGCACCCGCGCGAAGCTCGGCGCGCTCGCACCCCGGGCATCCTGCCGTGACCTCGCGAGCGACCTTCTTCGTCCGTGCCGGGATCGCTGGCCGACCGAACTTGCCAAGAGGACCGATGCGCGCTGGCTTGCCGCACGTGCACGCTGACGAACGAAACGAAACAAACGAGACAGGCACTGGGCCACTCCGCTCGATACGAAACGTGTGCTCGATGCACGCGCACTTGGGGTCGTGGCTCTCCTCCATGTAGCAACAGCAGTTGTGGTCTTCGGTCGCGCCGCACTGGCAATGAGTCTTGGGGCGCGCTGCCCGCTTCTCTCGAGCTCTCACCACTGACCTGCCGCCTTCGCCCAGCGCGCGGGATCGGGACCGGGCTTCACGGCACCAGGTCCGAAGATCGCGCAGTCCTCCAAGTCACGGGCCAAGCTGCCCGGAGTCTGCCCGTTGCGGAAGCGCATCCAAGCAGCATCGGTAAGGCGCGCGAGGCAGCGCTCCCGCCATCCCTTCGGGGCGATGGACGCCCAGCGACGGCGGACGAGGGCAAGGACTACGGGGCGCACCGCTGCCTCGCTGTAGAGGCGGCCGCGCGCGGAGCAAAACTCCGGAGCAGTGGGAATGGCGTTCATCGCTGCGGGTCCTTCGGGTGGATGTTGAGACCCCGCTTCCCCGGGAGTGGGTGTGGCGGCGGGTCCTCCTCCGGCGGCATCTCTGAGCGGTACTCGTTGAGTGCCGCCGTGGCGCGCTTGAGGGAGTCGCGCTGGGCCTCGGACATGTGGCGCCCGTAGTTCCCGGCCAGCTCCACAAGGATGTTGGAAGCCCACCGGATGCCGTTGGAGCACACCGCATCTTGGTCGCGGGTCATGTCGTGATCTCCCGAGGACCCTGGACGATGTCCCCCTTCGAATCGCGCCACGCGAAGCACGGGCTCGAGCATCCACGGAACCCGCCAGGAGCTCGGCGGTCCTTCCGCTCCGGCGTGCCTGCCGCGTGGTTGTGAGCGGCGATCTGGTTCTCCATGCCGGTGCCGCACGAGACGCAGATCCACTGCCCTGCCTGGTCGGGAGACCACGGGCCGACCTTCTCGGGAAGCTCCTGGTGTCGGTACCGAGCAGCGAACGCGCGGCGCGCGCGCTCCGGAATCGTCGAGCCCGCGGGGGCGCACTTCAGGTCGGCCATGGTCAGTCCTCCAGCACGTGGGTTTCGATCTCGCCGCGCTCTTCGCCCGGGTAGCAGCCGCACCCGGAGCCACCGTGGTTGGGCCACATGGCAGCGGCGCGCTCCTCTGCCGCCTTCGAGGAGGTCCGGATCGCCCAGCAGCACGGGCGCCCGTCGGTGTTCTTCTGGATCGCGAGGTAGCGGACCTCGCCCCGGTAATCGCCGCCATCAGCCATGGTGAGGGTGTCCCTTCACGCAGCGGACGGTCGTCGCTCCGGTGCCCGAGGTGAAGCTCTCGCCGGGACCGGCATCGCGGAGCCAGCGGCAGACCTCCGCGTCGCCGACGTTCGCGCAGAGCATCGCGCGAAGGGAGAGCCGCTCGGGCTCGTCGTCGACCAGGAAGTGAACCGCGTGCTGGACCCCGCCGAAGAGGGCCGTGACGCCGGGACGAGTCTCCGGATCCCAGTCGACCATCAAGCCGAGCGGCTCGAGCGCCTTCTCGATTTCGGAGTGCTTGGTGAGCGCGTTGATCGCGATCCCGCCGAGCATCGGGTTCACGAGAGCGAGCCGAGGCTCGAGCGCCTTCTCGACCGCGGCGACCTGCTCCGCCGTGAACGTCTCGCGCCTGCCGCTCATGACTCCGCCTCGACCGCGAACGACATGGCGGTCTTACCGGCGCGGAGATAGGCGATGAAGAGCCGCTTCTCGGTCTCGAAGAAGACGATGTCGCCTTCCGCGTGCCGGCGCGCGGTGCGCGAGGAGGCGTTGATCGTGCCGACGATCTTGGTGACCTGAGCATCCGAGACCGTCGAGCCCGACGCGTCCTCGTGAGCCGCATCCGCCTTGCCCACGTAGTACGTGCCGCGGCATCCGCACGCGCACCCACGACGACCCGAGTAGACCCGGAGCACGTCTTCGCGCTTCAGGAACGGAGTGGGTTCCTCCTTCGCGACGACCTCACTGCCCAGCACGGACAGGAACGCGGTGAAGTTGTCGAAGCTGATCTCGGTGTTGCTGGTCATCGTCGTCTCTCCTTGGGGCGAGCCCCGTGTCGGTCGGTTGATTTAGGTATACGTCCTAAGCCCCGAACCCGCCAGAGAAATCGTGTGGGGCCAGCGCGCCCCTAGAATCAAGCCTCGGCGAGGTGCCGAATCTTGCACAGGACCCGCGCCTCGATGCGGTCCGACGTGCCGGGCGGGGTCGAGATACTCCAGTCGTGCTCGAGCAGGTCCCGCTTATACATGCGCTCCGCCTCGATAAGTGGGCGAGCGGCGCGGTACTGAGCGAGCAGGTCTTCGAGCGCGTCGAGGCACGGCAGGCTGAGATCGCGTAGCGACTCCCTCATCTCTTGAACCGATGAGAGCTGACGCGCATCAAGCACGAGGAGGGAGACGAGCGCACGTGTCAGAGGTCCGATCGTCCGCGCCGCTACCTCACCACGACGGGGATGAACGCCGCGCCGGAGAGCGCCGAGGATCGGCCCGAGTAGAGCAAGCTCGGGCAGGCGCTTCGCGCTGATCGAGATGGCGATGGGAGTGAGCAAGCCCTCGACCTGCAGCTTGGTGAACGGCTCGGCCACGTCCCCGATCTGGTCGAGCCGAATCGAGTCGGTGTTCTTTCCGGGCCAGCTCTCCATGCCTCCATCATGCCGCGGGTTCGGGCCGCGCGCCCGGACGCTCGAGCCCGTGCTTGGCGAGCAGGCGCTGAGGGAGCTTCTTTCCAACGGCATCAGCTCGAGCTCCGTAGAGCGCGATGAGACCTCCCTCCGCCGCATCTGCTGAGTCGATCCGGATCGTGGGGCAGAGCTCCGCGAGCCGACGCGTCGCGTGCCGCTTCCAGTCCTCGGGCTCGTTCCTCCGCGTCACGCCTCCTTCGACTACGACCGAGGGGATGTCCATCCAGCTCCGCCAGGTCTGGGTGAGCGCGTAGCAGTAGAGCCGGGACTGCACGAGCACGTCCGGGTTCGCGGCGCAGAGCAGGCGAGCGGCCCGAACCCAGTGCCCTCGAGCGGCTCCTAGGCCGAGCCAGGAATCGATTCCGAGCGGTCCCCCCGTTCCCCATTCCTCAAGAACCAGGATGAGCCCTAGGCCCCTCGAGCGCGCCGTGTCGACTGCCTCCTCAAGCGTCGCCTCGATCTGCCGGGTGAACGGGTCGACCGAGCGGGCCCAGTGCATGACCGGATCCTCGCCCGCTTCATCGGGCAGGACGAGCCCCGCGCCGGCGACTTCGCTGCCCGGGTCGATGCCGAGCAGCGCGGTCGGCCAAGGACGACGAGCGCGCCATGCCGCGCGCTCTGCCGCCTCAGCTCTCGTCCGCTTCGCCATCAGCCCTTGGTGTCCACCCGGGTGGACACGGGCTCTTCGATGGTCACCCAGGCCTTCGGAACGATCACGCGCTCGAGGTGTAGAGCGTTCTCTTGGTCGAGCTCGACGACAAGAAGCTCTCCGCCATCGAGCTGAGAGACGCGTCCCGGCATCGAGAGCCCGGTGTGGCTCGGGGTCTCCTTGTCGAAACGGTTCGACCAGGAGTGAACGACGACGCGATCCGAGACGATGATCTCGTCGTGCGGGTCTCGCTTGCCCGTCGTGAAGACCATCACGGCATCAGGCGAGCCCTGGTTCTCGATGACCATGTCGACGTCGGGAGCACCCGCGATGATGCGGAACGGGATCCGCACCACACCTCCGCGCTGCTCGACGAGCGAAGCGATCACGCGCATGAGGGTGCGACGCCGCGACTCGCCCTGCAGCGCCGCTTCCGCCGCTTCGCGCGCGAGACCTCCGAGCTCCTTGTTCTTCTGAGTAAGGCGCGCCGCTCGCGCCTCATCACCACGGGGCTTCTTCTTCCTGCTCATCGCCGCGCTCGCTTCCTGCGCGCCTTCTTGAGCTCAGCCGCCAGTTCGATGTTGGTCTGGCCGAGCTCGAAGATCTCCTGGCCGCGATCCACCGACAGGTTCTGCAAGCGGCTGACCTCCTGCTCGAGCAAGTAGGCGCGACGCTTGTCGGCATGACGCCGATCGAACGTCTCCCTCACCTCCTCGGCCGGCTTGACGCCACGAGCGAGCTGGACCTGCCGCCTGAGGTACCAGAACGCCTTCTCGAGATCCTCGATGTAGGAGCTTGACCCCTTGAGACCTGCTCGCTTGATGTACTTGATCGCCGACCCGAGGTTGAAGCCGAGGCCCCACGCTTCGATGACCTTGATCGCTTCGTAGGGGTCTTCGCCTCCGCCGTAGTGGTCAGGATGATTGACCAGCGATGAAGAAAGCTGCCCATCGCGGCTGGGTTCGACCTGCTGAGTCGCAGCCAGCACGGGCGGCGGGCTCATGTCCGCCGGCCACTTCTCGGCAGGCTCCTTGGTCACGGCCAGACGCTTGATCTCCTGGGCCTTCGCCCCTGCACTCTTCCACTTCGCCATCACGCCTCCAGTTCTAGTCGCGAGGAGGAACCCTCCCGCGTCACCACGATTCGCGCGGGCAGGCCCGCGAGGAGCTGGGCATCGTGGCTCACCACGAACGCCTGCTCGAGCCCGACCGATGAGAGGAGCCCCGCGAACGTCCGCGCGAGCGCGTCTCGGTTCTCCAGGTCCAGTTCCCCGAACGGCTCATCGACGAACGCGACCTCAAGCGGGGAACCACGGCGCTCACGGAGCATCATCCCGCCGGCGAGCCGGATCGCGGAAGCGACAAGGACCTTGGCTCCTCCGCTCTTCGCGCGGACATCTTCGATCTCGCCGCTCCCATCATCGACGAGCACGTCGACTTCGTCGCTCTTCTTTCGAGAGCGCGTGGTGCCGCACGCCGGGCACTCCCGCGCCCGCGTCCGCTTCTCGTAGACGTGCCCGCACTCCGCGCACGCCGGAGCGGGATCGGCTAGCTCGCGCTCCCAGGTCAGGGCGAAGGAGAGCCCGAGCCCGGCTAGCAGGGCGTTGGCGCGCGCCTCGAGCCCGGAGAGCGACACCGCGGCGATGCGCGCCGGAATGCCCGATCCCCCGAGACCACGCGCCACGAGCTGAGCTAGGCGCGCGGCGCGCTCGGCATGGATCAGCTGGACCTTCCGAGCTTCCTCCCGCGCCGCGAAGGTCGATGCATAGCGCTCCTCTTCGGCAAGCCGGCCAAGCTCGGTGTCGATCGCGCGGAGCGTCTCGTCGCACGTGCTCAAGGCGAGGCGGGCCTCAGTCCGACTATCCTCGAGCGCGTCGAGATCGATGCCTTCGGTCTTCGATGCGACATCCTCGAACGCTGCGCGCGCCGCGCGGAGCCGCTTCGTCACTTCGTTCATCTGCCCGATCAGACGAGTACGCTCACCATCACGAGAGCGGGCCTGACTGATGTCTGCGACCACGACCGTCATCGCCGCTCGAGCTCGGTCCCGCTCGGCACCAGCGATACGATTCCGCTCGACGAACGCGGCGCGCTTCCCGGAAACCTGCTCGGCCACCGGGCACGCCTCGCACATCACCGGGCACTGACCATCGAACCGACCAGCCAGCAGGTGCCGGACTTCTTCGATCTCGCCCTCGGCAGCATCGAGTTGCGCGCGCTGAGTCGCTCGCTCTTCATCGAGCGCAGCGAAGCGTCCGGCATCGAGAGGAGGAGGCATCGCCTGAAGCTGTTCGCGGATCGACGCGAGCGCTCGGGACGCGAGCTCCATATCGGAACGGCGCGCCGTGTAGCTCGAAAGCAGAACGCTACGACCGACGTGCTGTTCGACCTCGTTTGCTACCTGGTCGCGAGTAGCGCCGACCGACATACGACGCGCCTCGAGCCCCGCGCGCTCGTCCGCGATCTGAGCAGCATCTCGAGGAGGCACCCCGGCAGATACACCGCGCGCGACGTCGAGCGCGCTCCGAGCGGTCCGAGCTCGGTACGCCGCGGTCACGCCCATGCGCTCCCAGAGGTCGAGCTCAAGCCAGCGAGCGAACGTCTCTCGGCGAACACCGCTCGTCTTCCCGCAGAGCGCCTGAACGTCTCCCTGCCCGAACCAGCTCGTGTTGTCGAAGTCATCGACGGGCAGGCGGATGATGCGCGCGAGATGAGCCTCCGCGGCTTCACGCTCGAAGGTCTGCTCGCCGTCGACGACGCGGAGCACGGTCGGCCCGCCGCGCGGGCGCGTGCGGAACACGACGAGGCCAGTACTCATCTCGACCGCGGCACTCATCAGGTCGGCGCCGTGGGTGATCAAGGTGTCGTCGACGCGCTTGCGATGAGCGCCGGTCAGAGCGAACCGGATCGCCTCGAGCCAGGCGGTCTTCCCGCTCCAGTTCGAACGACGCGCGTTCTCCATGTACCGACCGACGACCGCGATCGGTCCAGCGGGAAGAGGTCCGACGGAATGCTCGCCGGCGAATGCCATCCAGTTGAGAGTCCTGACGTGCCGAACGTACATCGAGCGCTCCTTCAGTAACCGACCATGTTGTCGTTGATGCAGATGGCGACGCCTCGACGAATCCAGCGAGCAGCCTGCCGCTCCGCGAACCGCTTACCCTCCGGACTGACCACGTCGCACTCAACGTGCTGAGGCTTGATGTTCCGAAGCGCCGCATCCCAGAGCCGGCGCGCCACACCGGCACGACGATAGGGCGGGCTCACCCAGGTCCCGAGCGTCTTGATCGCGCGGGGCATGTCCTTCGGTCCGTGCATGTACCGCCAGAAGAACACGCCCACAGGCTTGCCATCGGTGTAGGCGACGGTGAACGCCTCAGCATTGGAGTGCACCTCGAAGGCAGCGATGGCCGCTACCTGCACGCCAAGAAACCCGCAGGCCGGACCGAGCATCGACGTGATGGGATCTTCCCGCTTCTTGATCTTCGCGCGGAGCGCGGGCGTGAACCTCGAGTAGTTGAGGGGCTCCTCGGGGAGGAAGAACTCGACCTTGAACCGCACCCGCTCATCCCTCTTCCTGAGCGAGGATCTCGAGCGCTAGCTCGCGTGCCGCGGCGCGATCCTCTTCCGGGATCGGCAGACCATCGAACCATGCCGCGATGGAATCCTCCGGGCGAAGCGCCGCGGCGGTCTCTGCCTTCGCATCCTTGTCCGGCGTCTCTCCGACCGGATGAACCGCGAGGAGCACGGCTCGAGCTCCCCAGGTTCGTAGCTGCTCCTTGAGCGCGCGCCCGTCGAAGCCTTCGCGCTCACTCGGGCGAAGCTCGGCGGAGACCTTCACGAACACGTCGCAGAGCTCTCCATCTTTCGGGTTCATCGCAGCGAGGTCGGCAAGGTCGTACTCCTCGAGGCGCGACGTCGCGCGCTCGTGGAACGTCACCGACGCGTTGCCCACCTTCTTCGCGATGACCTCGAGCGTGTGCTTGTCGATGACCCGAGCTGACGCGTTCGCGATGCCCGGGACCTTGTCGGCGTTGATGAGCTCAGCAACCTCCTCGGCGACTAGTGGAGCCGCGCCGTGCCCGCGCTCGCAGCATGAGCCGCCGGGCGTCTCGCGAACGAGACCGGAGCAGACCGAGCAACGACCCTCGACAAGCGGGTAGCTCTGCCAAGCACGCTCCTCCTTCGGGACCTTCTTCCGCCGCGTAGCCATCTAGACCTCCAGGACGAGGAAGCCGCGCGGGCCGTCCTTCGCCTCTCCGAACGTGAACCGGATCGGCGCTCCCGGGATCTCGATGTCGAGAGCTCCGCGTCGGATCGTCTGCCGCTGGTGGTAGTGCCCGTTCAGGACGAGCGTCGGAGAGAGCTCCTCGACGAGCGCGACCGGGAACTGGACCTCACGCCCTCGCGCCATGTCGGTCGTCTCTGACCCGGGGATCATGCCTTCGAAGGCAAGGTGAGCGAAGACGATGAGCGGCGAGTTTCGAGCAGCGCGGAGCGCCGCTTCGAGCGCCACCTCGAGCGAGCGCCGGTAGTCGTCGGTTCGCTCATAGGAGCGCGAGACGTAGGGCAGGGCGAGGAGCGCGGCGTGTTGGTTCTGGCGCGTGACGCCGTAGCACGTGGGCCGCTCGAAGACCTCGACCGAGGGATCGCCAGCGACGTCGAGACCCGAGAGCGTGCTCGTCGGCTCGGACGTGTCGATGACGTCGTGGTTCCCCGGGATGCAGAGCAGGCCGGGAGCGTTGCCGCCTCCATCGCTTCGAAGGCGCGTGGTGCGGCCGAGGTGCACGAACGTCGAGTAGATGAACCGGCACCAGCGCGGGTCGTTCACGGTTCCCGGATCCCAGCAGTCGCCGAGGTTGAGCACGAGATCGATTTCCTGCTCCTGGATCGCCGCGTCGATCTCTTGAGCGAAGCTCACCAGCTCAGGCATGCGCTCGACGCCCGCGGTGACCGCGTCGCAGTGCCAGTCGGAGGAGACGAGGATCTTCATCGCTCGTGCTCCGGCTTCGGCTTCGATGCTTTCACGATCGCACGCACTGCAGGACTGTTGGAGCCGATGAAGGGATGAGGGCTCTTCTGGCTCATCTCGTCCTCAAGCTTGTCGAGGATGCGCTCGCGTACGCCATCAGCTAACTCGATCACCGGAGCCGCGACGACCGCCTCGAGCTCCTCATCGGTGAGGATCGCGGCAGGGGGATTCGGAAAGATGGACGCGAAGTCGACCACGAGATCCGGACCTGCCGTGGTGCCGGTCGTCTGGGTGACCGTCCCAGCAGCAAGGGCGCGACGACCGCGCTGGCGCTCGAGCGCCTCCTTCATCGAGAGCACCTTGCGATGGACGTTCTGCATCGCCGGAGAGCGCGCGACGAGCGACGCGTCGCCACCACGGCGGAGCATCGAGAGCAACGTGTCGAGCCCTTGCACCTCTGCCTCGGTGAAGGAGGTCGACGCGGCGATCCTCATGTTCGACTTCTTCTTGATCGCTTCCTCGTCGGGAAGGGTCCTCTTGCTGCTACTCACGATGTTGCCTCCTTGGGTCGAATCCTCTGCGAGATCTGAGAGAGCATGGCGTGTAGCGCGCCTTGGTCCTTCGTGAGATCGACGACCGCGTTGTGCGCGCCGTTCCACCGCTTCGGCTTCTTCGAGCCGGGGTGTCTCCAGGTGAACCACGAGCCGCCGTCGCCCGTCTCGATGATGCCGAGCTCCTTGGCCACCTCGACCGCGTCCCGCGCCGTGTCGAAGCCCGAGGGCACGAGCTTGCCGTTGCTCATGTAGAAGAACGAATCGGAGTGATCGGTGTCCATGGTCCCGACCTTGCTCTTCCAGATCCGTGCCTGATGCTTGAAGCCATACACCTCGCGCTCCGCCTTCTCACCACGAGAGACGGCGGCGACCTTGGTCACACGCACGATGAGGCTCGCGTCGAAGCTCGAGGCACGACCGCCCTTGAGCGTCGGGCGCTCCCAAGGCTTGAGGTCCTCGGCATCGCGCTCCTGAACGATGAGCACGAACGCGGTCTCTGCTTGGCCGAGCCGAGGAACGATGTGATCGAGCCAGGCCTGGTTCATGTTCGCGCGCTGACGTCCGAAGCCCTTGTCGAGCGCATCGCCGCCATCCTTCTTGATGCGCGCCATCTCGCTCTCGGGCTGGAGCTTGTTGAGCGAGTCGACGACGAGAAGCCCCGCGAGGTTCTCGTGCTCTGGCACCGGCGCCTTGGTGTACTTGCCGAAGCGCGCCTTGCGCTCCGAAACCATCCACGTGAGGAACTCGTCGGCAGCGTCGACCGTTTCCTCGTACGTCGTTGGGCGCTGCCCGAGGAAGTTCGGGATCGTCGAGGTCTGGCGTCCGAGCAGCGAGTCGAAGAACTTCAGGTCTGTCGCGTGCTCCGCGTCGACGTACGCGGCCATGTGGTTCGCATCGATGAAGCTCTTCAGGAACCCCGCGATCAGCGCAGTCTTTCCTTCGTGCGTCGGCCCGTGGACCGTGATGATTCGCCGGAGCGGAAGCCCTCCGATGCGCGATGCGCGATCGAAGTCCGGGAAGATGGTCGAGATCGAACGGACGTAGTCGAGAGCATCGCTCGCCTGCTTCCAACCCTTGGGCATGGCGCCGCTCAGAGCGCGGAACCCGGTCGGGATGCTTGGTGCTGAGGGGATGATGTCCGCCTCGATCGCGTTCTTCAGACCCTCCTCTACTCGCTTCCTCGACCTGGTCTTCATTCACTGCTCCTGGTTGTCGTGATCATGCCGCGCGAGAAAGACGAAGCCCTCGAAGAGGTGGAGGTCTCTTCGAGGGCTCCGCGCCTAGAACCGCACGAGGTCAGAACGGAATGTCGTCGCCCTGATCGAGCCCACAGTTGGTGCACTTGTGGGTGAACCCACCCTCGCCGTTGTCGACCTTCTCGAACTTCGAAGCGCCGCACCCGATGCACTTCTTCTTCGAGAGCACCTCGAGCTCCGCCTGTTCGGCATCGGTCCTCGCCGCGGGGCGCTTCACCCCGCCATCCGAGACGGGCGCCGCGGGCTTCGGCTTCTCCGGAGCGACGACCGTATCTGCGATCTCGTACTCAGTCCCGCACTTCGGGCACTTCGCCTCATCGGGCCGGAGCATGTACCCGCAGGGATGCTCTTCGTCCGGACCGATGCACGCGAACTTCTCGACCTCGGGCTCCTTGGGGGCCGGGGCTGGCTCTTCCTTCTTCACCTTCCGCCGGGGCTGAGGACCCGACGCCGCGGCAGGCGTCGGCGCGGCCTGCGTGCTGGCCGTAGGCGCCTTAGACGCGGCCGCCGCGGGGCGAGCAGGTCCCGCGGAGCTCGGAGCTCCCTGGGCGCTTGAGGAGCCCGGGCGAACCGCACCAGGCGCGGCGCCGGGATTCGGGCGCGATGCTCCCGAAGCCGAAGCACCTTCGCTGGCCGGAGCGCGCGGAGCGCTCGTCGTGAGGATCGCCCCGGTCACCACGGAGCGCCGGACCTCCCAGTCGTCCGAGAAGATGGCCTCGATGGGCAGGGGGATCTGCATCGCATCCTCGAAGATCTGCCGGATCTTCTCCTGGTCCCCTTCGTTGATGCGCGAGTGCTCGCTCGTGTCGGGGGCGAGGACGCGCTCCCAGTTCTCACCCGCCGCGGGATCGGGCGAGCCACCGATCGCCTGCCAGACGTCGGGCGTGCACGCGTTCTTGTCGATGCGGAACGCGTCGTACGACTTCATCGGGCTCGAGGAGTCCGGGTCGAACTTCCACCGGATGCAGTACGGGCTCTTGAACGGATCGCCGTCTTCGCCCCGGCTCTCGATCTCGCGCTTGATCAGATCCCGCATCAGGTCGCCGAGGAGCTTGGTCTCGCGCGTGATCTTCGGACCCTCGCCGGGCTTCTCGTGGTTGATGACGACGAAGATGTACTCGAGCTTGGTGTCGAGGGAGTGACCACGGTTCTTGAACCCGCGCTTGACCTGCCGCGACATCTCGCCGGCAGTCCACTGGATCAGCTCTCCCTTGTTCTTGTGGTCGACCCACTCGAAGACGACCGCCGCGGGATCGATCATCCGCTTCTCGATCGCGTGGTAGAGGTACTCGCGGAGGATCAGGAACGGGTCCCGCATGAACGCCGTCTCCGGCGTACCGCCGTAGAGCCTGCCCGTCTTCGGGTCCTTGTTCAGGAGCTCGCGGAGGAAAGCGCCGTCGCGGAAATACTGGTTGGAGTGGATCGTCGCGAGGTCCGGGGAGACGAAGCGCGGCCAGGAGAGCTTGAAGACCTTCCGCCCGGTCTTCTCACCCTTGTCGCTCTTCTCGTCGACCTCGATCTCGTGCGGGATCTGATGCCCCCAGACCGCGCGGATCTTGCTCTCGGTGTGCAGCCAGATGTCGATCTGGCGCCCCTTCTTCCAAGGCTTCAACCACTGCCCGCCTCCGCCTCCCTTCTCGGCTTCCGGGTCGTAGTTGAGAAACTCGTCGAGCCCAAGCCCGCCGTCATCACGATCTTCGAAACTCATCTCGTGCTCCATTCTCCGCTCTCCGCTCGGGAGAGCCATCGTGGGCTCTTCGCCCTGTCTTGTTCTGAGACGCTCGGGGCAAGCCCCTACTGACGCAATCATGCCGCGTTGAGACCGTCCACGACACCGTCGACTTGAGCGATGGCATCGCGCACGCGTTCGATCTCAACCTCGTAGACGATCTCGAGGACCTCATCGCAGCTCTCGCACACCCAGCCCAAGACCGGGTAGCAGCGGACACCATCGGTCTCCTGGCAACCAGCGCAGCGTCGGTCATCTCGGCGCGCGCTCACCATCGGCCGAGCTTCGCCGAAAAAAACTTGCTCGTCGCGGGTGCGGCCGCTTCGCGGCTAGGCCGAGTCGCGCACCATTCAGCGTGCACGTTCCGGCAACCAGCCGGCACCTTGAACCCGCACCAAGAGCACGAGCGCCCACGGTTCGGATCACCGGGCAGAAAGAAAAGCGGATGAGGCGGCACGGCCCAGCCGGTCATCACCCGCGCGAGGTTCGGCCTCATCGGCCTCGAAGCCCGGCGACAAGCTCTCGAAGAGACGACGCGCGGGAGCGCCATGCCGACGCGAGCTCCTCGGTGACGGCGCGCGCCGCATGGTACTCGTCCTTCTTGCGCTCGAGCGCGCTCACTTCATCGGGCCAGGAGGAGAAGCAGCGGTCGCGCACCTCCTCGAGCGTGGCCTTCCCGACCGTCTTCGCCCCGCTCTCCTTGGCGGCGAGACGCTTCTCGGTTTCGATCTCCGTACGCGCCTGCGTGCGAAGCACCTCGAGCCTCATGTCGATCTGCCGCTCGATGCGCTGCTCCTCGAGCTTCGCGCCGCGCACGAGGAGGCTCGCTTCGAAGTAGCGCCGGTCGGCAAGGTCGAGCGCCGCGGCGACGTGCGCATAGCTCGTGTGGTCCATCTCGAGGGAAAGCTCGGCACGAAGACGCGTGAACGTCGCCTCGGGATCGACCGAGAGAACCGAGTCGATGATGACTCCCCACGGACCGCGCGCCGGATCGGAGGCTCCGGCTCCGCTCATGACCGCGGTGTCCACCCGGGTGGACACGCCGGCGTCGGGGTGACTCTCTCGTGCCGGCGCGACTGCCTCCGGATCGGGGACGAGCTCGGATGCTCGGCTCGCTGCCTCGGTTGCTGAGACCTTCCTACGCCTTTGCTGTTCCATCTTCCTGCTCCTTCTGGATCTCGAGATCCTTGACGTTGCCGATCCCGACGACTCGCTCGAGCGCGTAGCGCGCCCGGTCCGAACGGACCATCAGACCGCCGTCCTGGTCGACGCTCTCGTTCGTTCGGCGGTCGGTGACCCGGATGATCACCGGAGCCCTGCCCGGGTAGGCGACGACCGCGGCGCGGATCGCGTCGACCACGCGCCCCAGCTTCGCCGTCGCTGCCTCCTCCGGCAGATCCGGCCGGTAGGTCGTCACGAGCAAGGGAGGCTCGGGCGGAAGAGGCGGGCGCGGCGCCCTCGGCTTGCGCTGCTTCGTCGCTGCCTTGGGAGGGGCCGGCGGTTCCGGGGGGAGCGCGGGCACCGGAGCGCTCGCCAAGGGCTCTGAGACGGGCTGAGGCACCGGAGCAGGGCGCGGGGGCCCCGGGTCATGCCCGAAGAGCGGGAGCCCTTCGAGGGCGCGGCTCGGGTCCTTCTTGCGCTCGGCTGCCTCGAGCGCCTTCTGTAGCTCGGCCTGAGCCTTCCTCCGCCGAGCCGCCGTCTCGGCCCACTGCTCATGCGGGAAGACCGCATCGAGCAAGCGGGACGTGGGAGGAAGGATCCGCTTGTCCCAGTAGTAGTCGCGATCGATGCGCTCGAGCGCCCCGACATCGTGCGCCGGGATCGCGACCATCTTCCCGTCGTCCTCCTCATCATCGGGCCGACCGACGATCAGGTACTCGATCCGAGTGCCCTCGGTGACCTGTACGCCGCGCTCGACGAGCACCTTGGCAACGCGCACGTGCGCCGGCTGACTGGCTAGCTTTCGTTCGTGGGCGCACTTCGGGCACTTGCCGGAGACCTCCTCATCGAAGCGCGTGTCGCCGAAATCATAGCCACAGCTCTTCATCCCCTTCTTCGTCGTGGTGCCCGGCCCCTGGATCTTGTTCGTGCACTTCGCCGACGTGTACCTCGTCGCGTAGTCGCCGAGGTTCTTCACGGCCTGGCTGAGCACGATGTCCTCGACGCTCAGGGGCCCTTCGAGGATCCGGACGCGCCAGCTCTCGACGAACGCACGGAAGTCGGCCGGCGTCGGAGCATCGCGGTCGACGTCGAGCAGGATGTCGATCGCTTCCTTCTGCATCTCGCGCGATAGGCGAAGGGCGTCGCCCCGCTTGTACTCGAGCCCCTTCACCTCGGGCTTCATGTCCGCGGGCGCGACCTTGCCCTTCCAGATCGCGTAGCGCGCCGCGTACCTCTTCGCCGACACGAGCACGAGACGGCGGAAGCTCTTCTCGAACTCGAGCTTGATGCGGTTCTCGGTGCAGCCCATGCCTTGAAGCAGCGCGCCCCAGCTCTCGTTGAGCGAGGCGACGACCGCGGAGAACTTCTCGATGTCGCCCTGCGCGAAGACCGAATCGGTGTCCCCGTAGATCACGTCGAGCACTCTCGTGGCCTCGGCCGATGCCGCGACGTGCTTGATCAGGTAGGCGCCCGTCTGCGTGACTCCCTCCGCGATCTCGCGGTCGAAGAACCGCGTGAACGGCGAGCCGATGATCCCGTAGAAGCTGTTCGCGATGATCTTGTAGGCTGAGCTCAGACGCTTGAAGCGATGCCACTCCTCCGAGCCGGGCTCCGCGTCGTCGCTCCGCTTCGTGTACTTGGCGCGCTCCGAGACGATGAGGTCGAGCGCCTCGGGGAAGATGCCGCGCTTGTCGGTTCGGAAGTGCACCTCGCGCTGCAGCGGAAGGCGCGCCATCGGAACCTGCCCGCGCTGAGCACGCGCGACCATCGGAGCCACGTACGTGTCGAGGCTCATGTTCCAGGATCGGATGATCGACGGGTACAGACCGGCGAAGTCGCAGACGTGGACGTGGTCGAGCACGCCGATCCTCTTCGGCGTCATCACAAACGCGCCGGCGAACGGGTCGACGTTCTCCATCTCCTCGTAGCTCTTCTTCGTCGGGAACCGGTAGCCGCGTTGCCCACCGAGCGCGAGAAGGAACCCGTCGCCCTGCTGCGCCGCGCCGAGCGATGCCGAATCGGGGAAGCACCGCGTGACCTGGCAGACCGCGATGTGGAGCGCGACGAAGCCGGTCTTCGCTTCGATCTCCGCCATGAGCGCGGTGTCGTGCTCGCAGTACTCCAGGAGCTTCGCGCGGCGCTCTCCGCCGGCCTCCCACTCATCCCACGTCTTCGACGCATCGAACTCGGTCTTTCCTCGACCGACGATGTGCTGCGCGATCGCGTTCAGAGCGAAGCTCGAGCGCTCTTCCCCGGAGTCGTGAGCCTGGTTGTACTTCTTGAAGGCCTCCATGTGATCGAGCCAGCACCAGCGCTGCCAGATCGGAAGCCTGCCGTTGGTGAGCTTCACCCTGAGCTTCGAGGTCCGCATCTCGAGCACCGGGAAGTCGAACTCATCGCCGTTCCAGGACAGGACGAGATCGAAGGCGGCGAGCGCCTCGAAGAGATCTCGAATGAGGTTCTTCTCTGCTTCGTCCGAGTCCGCCTCGAGCACGCCGCTCGCTGCCTTCCGCGTCGCGCCTTCATGGAGCTCGAAGAGGGCCCAGGCGAGGATGCGCGCCTTGCCGTTCCTCATGTCGTCGAACCGCTTGCGCGAGTCGACCTCGAGATCGAGATAGACCGGGCGCGGGTTGCCGATCTGAAGCTGGGGCACGTCGGAGAGCAGGCGACGAAGAGGTCCGACATCCGCCTCGTAGACCCCGCCCTGGTAGAGCTTGGTGATGTCCTCCTCGGAGAACACGTCCATCTTCCGAGCCGAGATCGCTTGAGAGATCCGCCCAACGGCATCGCGGCGCGCATGCCGGTTCCGGAAGTCGACGCGCGTGTAGCCGTGCTCGTCGACCTCGACGCGGAGCACGTCTCGGGATCGGGAGAGCGCCGCGCGATCCTTCTCGTCCATGCCGCGGAAGAACGCCGACCATCGCGCCGGCAAGCGCCGAGCTCCGACGCGTTCTCCTTCGCGCTCGACAAGGAAGACGTGGTCATCGTCCGACCAGCCCGAGACGACCTCTCCCATCAGTGCGTCTCTGTCTGCTTCATGAGGGGTTCCTCGAAGGCATCATGCCGCGTCGAGCAGAGAACAGGTCAGCGGGGATTCGAACCACGTCACAGCATCATGAGCGCCGCGCTGTCCAACAGCCTGACCTAGAAGCGCCACCCGGGCGCTCATCGGGAGCTACTCGACGCGAACGAACGCGACGGTGAGCCCGAGGATGTTTCCTTCCTTGTCGACCTTGAGCGCGATGCGCTGCTTGACGTCTTCGCTGAGCTGGAACTCCGCGTAGGCATCGTCCTTGTGGTGCGCGATCGCGCGGCCGCTCGAGGCGCTCCGGAAGCCGACGAGCTGGGCCTTGGCGTTCACCTTGGCGAGCAGGGTGATCTCGTTCGCCTTCTTCGGAGGAGCCGCCGCGGCCGCCTTCTCCTTCGCGGGCGCGGAGCTCTTGCCCTTCGCCTCGCTTGCCTGCCGCGCGACGTCGCGCGTGCTCGCTCCCGCCTTCGCCGCTTCGAGCGCGGCGTCGCGCGCCTCGGCATCCTGGATGCCCCCGATCAGCGCGAGCTTGCGCGAGCCGACGCTCTCGAAGGTCGCGCGGTCGAACTCGCGCGTGACCTCGATGAGGCGGTAAGCCATCGAGCGCGAGATCTCGAGGTCCTTCTCGATGAAGTCCTTGAAGCTCTCACGACCCTTGGCCTTCCAGAGCTCCTCCTCGTGGATGACGCGAAGCTCGAGCCCGAGGTCGTAGCTGTTGCCGGCGAGGTTGCTCCGGAGCTGATTGATGCGCGCGATGCTCTCGTCGAGCTTCGTGGTCGCCGCGGCGAGGCCCGTCGCCGTGCTCACGTTCGCGACGGGCGCCCCGGTCTCGGGCTTCTTCGGCTCCGGAGGTTCGGCACCTGCCGCCTCCGCCGCTCCCGCGTCGTCTCCCTCGGCGCCCTCATCGCCGCAGTACGGGCAGAAGTCGGTGTCCTGAGTGGCCACCTCGCCGCAGACCGCGACGCACTTGACCTTCTCCTCGTCCTTCATCGGCTTGAGCTTCTTCGTGAGCGTCTTCCGGAGCAGCGCGAGGATGTCCTCGGCGCTGCTGTCCGCCTTGAACGCGACGCCGTAGACCCCGAGCGCGCGCTTCGCCGCGTCGACGTTCAGCGGGGTCTTCCCGTCCGCGAGCATCGGAGTACCCGGCGCCACGACGGCGCTCTTCCCCTTCCCCTTGCCGCCCTCGATGAGCGAGAGATCCGTCTTCTTCGTCGCACCGGTCTTCTTGGTCGCTGCCTTCTTCGTTGCCATGATCGTGACTCCTTTTTCAAATCCTGCCTGCTGTCGAAACCTATTCAGAGCGCGGTGGGCACCACGCTCGTCGCCTTCCGAACCGACGCAGCGACCAGTCGCCGCGCGTGCCCGTACGAATCCAGTTGGTAGGTGATCCGCGCGACCTTGTCCGCGTAGATCGTTCGCGTGGTCTCTTCGATGGAGCGCCCCTCGAGCACCAGCTCGACGACGTGCCGGTCAAGACCAACGAGCCCGCCGATCAGGGCCTGAGCTCTACGCCGAGCGTCGGTCGCGCTCTCCGCGTCCACGTTCGCCGCAACCACCTCTTCGAGGATCAGCGTGACGTCCGCATAGACCTGCCGCGCCGGAACGGAGCGCCGAGGATCGGGATACCCGGCAACCTGCCGAAGCCGACGCTGGCACGCGCGCCCGAGCTGAGCGTCGACGTACCGCACGAGATCGGCGCGGCACGGGTCCCAGGAATCGACAGCGCGCCAGAGCGCGACGAGCATCTCCTGAACGAGGTCCTCTTGCCCGATGCTCGTCTGACCAGACCAGCGCCAGACCCGGAGGAACCGCTCAGCTCGGAACTCGAGCGCGGGACGACATGCCCGCGCTACCGCGTCGAAAGTCGCCTCGCCCTTCCGGAGCGCCTCGAGGGCGCCCCGGTGGGCCACTAGATTCGAGGGGCGCATCAGGCAGCGTCCTCGACCGGAACGAGCCCCGCCTCGACGACGAAGCGCGAGACGTCGAGATCAATCACCTTCGGGCCGAACGCGGCGCGGCCGCAGTAGCTGACGTGGAGCACGTCCCGCGCCCGGGTCATCGCGACGTAGGCGAGACGGCGCTCCTCGTTGATGTCCTCCGCCCTGCCGTGAGGAAGGAGCTTCTCGTTCGCGCCGATGAGGAAGACGACCGGCCACTCCAGGCCCTTGCTCCGATGGATGCTCATCAGCGTGACGCGGTCGACGCCCTCTTCGCCGCGCTTGGCTGCCTCCGCCGCCTCGAGCGTCTCCTGGATGTAGTCGAGGAGCCCGTCGACGGTGTTGAAGCGCTCCGAGGCGCGTACGAGCTCGCGGATGTTGCTCACCCGGTTGTTCTCCGGAGACTCGGCGCCCTCGTCCCGGGTCAGCCACTTCACGTAGTCGGTCTGCATGAGCAGCGCGTCGATCATCGCGCCGGGGCGCGGAGCGTCGGGCATCTGCGCGGCCGCGACGGGATCGCTATCCATCAGCTCCCGACCCTTCTTGACCTGATGGACCATCTTCTCGATGAGATCGCACCAGCCCCAGGCGCTCTCGCGCTGACGTGCCTGAAGGCGCGCGCTCGAAGACGAAGCGAGCTCCCGCACGATCTCGGTCCACGAAACGCCCTCGCGCGCGCCGCGGCTCCGCTCCGCCTGCTCCTCCACCTTCGTCACGAACTCGCGACCGAGGAACCGGAAGGGCGCGTTGATGCTCCGCCGCACATCATCGAAGGTCCCGCGCCCTGCCGCGAGGCGGAGGTACGCAAGCACATCCTTGACCTCCTTGCGCTCGTAGAAGTTCGTCCCGCCGATCACCACGTACGGGATCCGAGCTCCAAGGCACTGCTCCTCGAGCGCGCGGCTCTGCGCGTTGGTGCGGTAGAGACAGACGAAGTCCTTCCAGGCGCGTCCATCGGCCTGCAGCTCCTTGATCGTCTGAACGACTCCCTCCGCCTCACCATCGGCATCGGCGTAGGGGTGAAGCTCGACGACGCCATCGATGCCGCGCTCGGGCGTGATCATCGTTCCGAGCGTCGAGCCCTCCTCCATCGCGCGGAGCACACCGTTGGCGGCCGCGATGATCTTGTCCCCGCTCCGGTAGTTCCGATGGAGCTCGATGCTCTTCGCGTCCCACTCGCTAGCAAAGCGAAGGATGCCGGTCGGGTCGGCGCCGCGGAACCCGTAGATGGCCTGGGCGGGATCGCCCACGACCATGTAGTTCCGATGGTCGCGCGCGAGCATCTCGCAGATCTCGCGCTGCACGCGGTTCTCGTCCTGGCACTCGTCCTGAAGCACGAAGTCCCAGCGAGCAGCCCAGCGCGCGCGCCGCGACTCATCGCCCATCCGGTCCCACATCTCGAGGAGCATGTCGTCGAACGTGATGACGAACCGATTGCGGCGCTCGATCTCCGCGCGCTCGTAGGCCTCGCAGAGGAGGGCCGGCATACGCTGGCCGCACGGGTTCACCTTGTAGAACGCCTCGGCCCTCTTGAAGGCCTCCGGGCTCCCGGCCATCGCGCAGTTCGCCTTACAGCGCCCGATGAACTGCTCGACGAGCGTGAGATCCGCCGTGTCCCACTTCATGCCCTTGAACCCGAGCACGTCTTTCACGATGGTCCGATACCGGTCGCGGTCATCGGTCTGCCAGCGTCGGAAGTCGGACATCTCCTCGCGGAGGAACTGGTGCGCGAGCGAATGGAACGTGCCGACGCGCGCCTCGTTCGACACCTCTCCGGGGAGCAGGCCGACGAGGCGATGAGTCATCTCCTCCGCCGCCTTCTTCGAGAAGGTGAGCGCGAGCACGCGGCTCGGGTGCACCTCGTGCTCGATGAACAGCATCGCGATCCGGCGCACGAGCGCCGTGGTCTTTCCTGCTCCGGCGATCGCGGCACAGAGCAGCGGACCGAGGTGGTGCATCACGACGTTGGCCTGCTCGGGGTTCAGTCCGTTCAGCAGGACTTCGCGCGTCAGGGGCGGTCGAGGAACGGGGCGCCGCGCGCGAGAGGAAACGGGGGCTTCGGACATCTTCATTTCTCCTTGGGGCTAGCCCCGGGGGTCTCACAGCGAGACGGGTCGGAAACTAACGGGCGGGCCGCTTGCTGTCCAGTGATTCGGGTAACCGTGTCGTTTCCCGAAGCAAACCAGGGGGGTGTCCACCCGGGTGGACACGGGAAGCGCGGGCCTCGGCGACCACCTCTTCGAGCGCGAGACGATGGATGAGACGCCAGATCATGTGCCTCGAGATCGAGAGCAGGCGCGATGCCGCGAGCACGTTCCCGGACGTCTTCTGGAGCGCCTTCGCCACGCGACGTCGCGCGAGTTTCTCTTCCCCTGCCCGGATGAACCGACCTAGCTCAGTGCTTCGATTCGCCATGCTCGACCTCCCGCGCGCGACGTCGAGCTCGAAGGCCCGGGGCCGCGCGCGCGATCGCGTCTCGCCATGCCGCTCGGTTCTCCTCCTCGCTCGCGTCGTCCGGAGCGCGCTCGAAGTTTACGCGCACCGGCTCGGCATACCTCACGAGGAGATCGGATAGCTGCTCGGCGCACGCGTTGCCCGCCTTGTCCGGATCGGTCGCGATGAGGAGCACGTCGAACTGAGCGAGGAGCTTCACCTTGTCGGCGCCGAGGTTCGTGGCGCCGAGGATCGCGCACGGGTTCGGAGCCGCGGCGCGCTCCATCGCGAAGCCCTTGAAGACTCCCTCGGTGACGGTCGCGACCCGCACATCGAGATCAAAGCCGGGCTCGCCCCAGAGCGCGGCATCGGGCCTGCAGCCCTCATCGACCCGTTCGCCGGCGAAGTAGCGGACGCTCCCGTCGTCGAGGAACGAACGCGCGACGTAGCTCAAGAGGAGCCCGCCCGTGTAGACCGGAACGACGACGCGCCACGCGAGGCGACCACGAACCGAGTAGCCGACATGCCAGCGCGCGATCTGCCAGTCCGGGATCCCGCGCGTCTCGAGGTACGTGCGCGCCGATGCGTTCCACTCTGTCCCATCGACACTCGGGATCATCACGTGACGGTCGAGCTGCATCTCGAGGGCTCGAGGAGCTCGAGGAGCTAGGACCCGGAGCCGCGGAACATCGTCGTCCTCGAGCTGTCGAGCATGCCCGCCGACGACGTGCTCCCAGCACCAGTCTCCGGCCTCACAGCGCCCGCGGTCATCCGGATCAAGGGAGAGCCCGCGGACCGCGGCGACAAGCTCCCAGGGCCCACCACCGAAGCCGCACGAGTGACACCGGTGCGAGCCGTGCCGCGGTCCGCCATCGTCGACGATCGACCAGCTCGGGTGCTTGTCGTCGTGGTCCGGGCTCGGGCATAGCGCCTTCCAGACCCGGCCATCCTTTCGAGCTCGAATCGAAAGCTGCTCGAGGAGGCGCGGGATCGGGACCCGGACCTTCACCCCGGGGTCTCCTGGGTGACGTCGAATCCCAACGCATCCCACGCTTCATCAGCGGCGCGGCGCGCCTCCTCGGGCGTGGCGCCCGACTTGGCCGAGGGGAAGTTGTACTCGGCGCGGCATGGCGCCTGTTTCCCATCAGCGATGAAGGAGCCGGTGTGCCGCTTCCGATTGAAGCCGACCGGTTCCGTCTTGGGCCAGAGAGCGCCGCACGCCGGGCATCGATCGAACTTGCCGGTGTCGTAGCCAGTCGGGAACGAGAGATAGCGGTCACTCATCGCTACCTCGAGCTCCGAAGAGGTCGCACCGCGGACACGGCTCTTCATCATCAGCACCGTAGGTGAACCCGCACTCGCGGCATCGACGAAGCGCCTCTCCTGAATCGCTCTCTGGAGAAAGCACCTGGAGTGCCTCCTCAACGATGACGCCCTCCGCGCGCACGTCGTCCTCGATCGGCGTGCCCTCCGCGCGTCGGCGAAGGCGCTCCATCGCGTTCCGGATCGCGCGCGCGGGATCGCTCTCGGCAAGCGTGCTCATCGCTCCCGCCTGCTTGGCTTTCGTTGATGCGTTGGTCGGTTCACCTTCACCTCGCTCACGTCTCCGAACTCGGCGCTCGCCTCGAGCCCGGGATCGTATGGGATTTCTTCGCCACCAGTGATCAGGCTCATCTCTCCGGCCCAGTCGAAGCGGACCGCCCAGAACGCCTTCCCCATGCGCTGCTTGAGGCAGATGACCTCGAGGGAGTCATCAGCGATGCCGCGCTTGAACTGCGCCTCTCGGTGAACGCCAAAGAGCAGATCGGGCACCTCGGTGAAGGCGCCCGTGCCCTTCACCGATTCGCGCGTCGGTCGCTTGTCGGGTCGCTGCTCGACCTCCTTGAGCTTGAGCTGATGAACGATGACCCCGTGGAGGTTGTACCTCCGGTGCATGTTCTGCTGACGGTAGAGCGCCTTGGTGACGCCGTCGTAGCTGAGGTCTTCCAGGCAGCGCTCCCAGAGGTCGTACATGGCGACGTCGCACCCGCTCTCGGCGATGTACCCCTCGAGCGTGTCGAGGCTCCGCTCGTTGCTCGGACGACCCTTGCCGCGGTTCTCCTCATCGAAGAACGCGTTCTCCATGAAGGTGATGTTCTCCGTGCACCAGTCCATCGCCTGGCAGACCAGCTCGAGGTCCTCGGCGTTGAGGTCTCCCTGCACGACGTTCTCGAGCGGGATCCTCGAGCGCGCCGCGGCCATCACGTCGAGCACTGCCTGCACGCGCATCTCCCAGGCGCCGTAGAGCACGCGGCGACCAGCGGTGGCGAGCTTGACGGCGTAGTCGGCACTGAACGTCGACTTGCCCGATCCCGAGAGCCCGACGATCGCGCTCGTGTTCCCGGGCATCGCGCCCTCGACCAGCTTCTGATCGATCGCCTCGTAGCCCATCGGGTAGAAGTTCCCGCCGGCACGGCGCGCGGCCATCTCCGCTCGAGCATCGCGCTTGAGCTGATCCTTTCGGTGCATGTGCTTGCGGCCCTGAGCTCCTCCCTCGACCGCGCGGAGCACGGCGCGCACGGCGCTTGAAAGCACGTCGGGGCTCGCCTTCGGATCCTTGAGCACCTTGATCATCTCGGGCGCCGTGCCGCGGATGATGCGCGCGCGCGTCGCGTCCCAGCGGAGCGTCTCGATGTGCCAGCTCAGGTTCTCCGGGATCGTGGCGTCCGCTTCGATGCTCGCGATGTAGCCGTCATCGATCGGCACGCCCTCGTCGCTGATGAAGCGGCGGAAGACCTGCCCGTCGTATTCCAGGTTCTGCTCCTCCATCAGCCGGAGAGCCTTCTGCATGATGACGTGCTCGGGGATCAGCATCTCGTCCGGCGAGATCGAGCGCGCGAGCTTCTTGCGCGTCGCGCGGTCCGCGATCTGCGCGCAGATCACCACACGCTCGTTCGTCGAATCGTAGGTGATCTCTTCCCGCTCCCGCTCTCGAGGAGCTACCCGAGCTCGGCGCGGGGCCTGAGTAGCTTCTCGCTGCTCGACGCGTTCCTCGACACGCTCCTTCGCAACCGCGGCGAGCGCCTCGGGAGACGGCATCGGCGGGCGCTTGGGCGGCACTACGCGCCCTTGCGCGCGTTCGCGGCGACCCGGAAGTCGGTGATCTGCCGATCCGAAAACTGGAGGCGCCAGCCCATGCGGTTGCGGTCCTTCCGCTCCCGCGCTGCCCAGGCCGCGCGCTCCTTCTCGCGCTTCCACGACCAGCGGATGAAGATCGCGCACTGAGCAGCATCGTCGGAGAACCGCTCATGGAGCACGCGGAGCGCGGCGCGCGATGCGATGCGGAACTCGCCAACGCTCTCGAGCTCGACCGGAGCGACGTTGTAGACCGACCGATGGCACCAGGCGTAGAGCCCGACCATCGTCCGTGCGTCGGCGCCCTCCCAGTCGCCGCTCTTCGAGCGCGCCTCGGCGGAGAGCATCGCAGCTGAGATGTCCGCCAAGGGCCGCGCCCGAGTAGCACCGGGCACGCGCCCTGCCTTGCTCGGGTCATCGAGGAAGTCGCCAAGGCCCGACGACTCGGCCACGAAGTCTCCGGCCGGAGGACGACGAACGCGGGACATCATTCACCAAGCCCCTTGTTGCGAAGGAAGTCGGAGACCATGCGTCGGTACTTGGCCACGCCATCGGCCTCGACGACGCGCGTGAGCCATGCCGAGATCGCGACGCGCTCCTTTTCGACATCGTCGCCGGCGCAGAGCTTCCGCGTGTAGATGGCTCCCCCGAACTTCATCATCGCGTACTGCTTCGGCAGGGGAAGCGTCACCTCGGAATAGGTGAGCACGAGCACGTCACCCTCGCGCGCCTCGAAGCCCGCCGGGATTGGCCCGGCATGCCCCTCACGTCGAATCTCGGAGCGGACCGCACCAGGGAGCGGCGGAGGTTCGGCTCGAGCTTCGCGCTGCGCTACGGCTGCTTGAGCGGCCGCCTGCTCGGCTTCCCGAGACTCCGCTTGGATCGCGGCGCGCTCGGCTTCCATCTCCGCAGCATCGTGCGGGTCCGGATCCGAGTCGGGCTTGGGCGCCGCGGGCTGATTGAGAACCGGCCGACGAACGCGGGTGACGGGTCGAGTAGGGTCGCTCACGAAGGAACCTCCGCGGGCATCATGCCGCGTCGAGAACCGCGCCGAGCTCCACGACGCTCGTGCGTCCGCCGTTCCAGCTCTCGACCAGCTTGGGCATGTCCGGAAACACGTGGCGATCCCAGACCACGTACAGACGCCCGAACGACTTGCCCTTCGCAGGGCGGCAGATCCGACCACGCACCTGACCGAAGAACTGCCGATTTTTCCCGATGGGCGTCGCCATCACACCGGAGCGAACCGCGGGCATGTCGATCCCCTGCCCGACCGCTTGGAAGGTCCCGGTGCACACCGGGAGGTCCCCGGACTTCAAGCGCGCCTTGTCCTCGGCATACCGAACGCGGTTGCTATCTCCGCCAAGGAGCAGGCCGCACTTCACGCCGGCACCGAAGAGCTCGACGTCAGCGAGCGTGCGCGCGTGCTCGATGCGATGCGAGAACACGAGGCTCGGAGCTTCGAGCTTCGAGAGGTGCTTCACGAGCGAGACGATCAAGTCGTTCCGCTCCGAGTCGGTCGTCATCTCCTCGAGCAGCCGGTTGAAGTCCCGCTCGCCGCCCTCCGCGTAGCGGTACCAGTCGGCGTAGAACTCGGTCGGAACGAGCACGACCTCGACTGGCGTGATCGAGCCGTCAGCCTCGACCTCTTCGCGCTCGATCTCGTAGACCACCTTCCCGAACTGGTCGTAGACGAGAAACTCCTTCTTGTCCTTCCGAGTCTCGTCCGCCGTCACGCCGATCCGGTACCGAGCAGGGAACGCGCCGATCACGCGCTGAAACGTCGCGGCCGCGCACGTGTGCGCCTCATCGACGACCACGACACCGAACCGGTTCGCGACCTCGTCGAGCGGAAAGCTCGGGCTGTAGAGCGTCTGTTGGAGCGCGAGCGTCAAGCGCGGACCCGAGCGGAGGCGGGAGCTCCCCTTGAAGATCCCGATCTCGCGCTCGTGAAGTCCGAAGCACTCGACCGCGACATCCACCCACTGCTCGAGCAGATTCCCATCGCGCATGATCACGAGAGCGGGCTGGCCAGCGAGGCGGAGGAACGCTCCGACGGCGAGCGTCTTTCCCGAACCAGTCGGAGCTCGCACGATGCCCTGCTCGTGCTTGAGGCACGCCTCAATGGCCTCGTCCTGGTACCAGCGCGGCGTGAACCGGATCGGGGGCCATTCGACATGCGGATGCTTCACGCGCCGGTCGAGGAACCGAGGAGCGAAGCCATGCTCGACTGCGATCTCTCGAAGGCGCGCCGTCGCGCCCCGAGGAAGCGAGAGCGACTCCGCCGAGGTCCCCTTGTCGTGGAGCTCCCAGGTCCCGATGGTGCTGTCGACACCCCAGGTCGAGAAGTGCATCGCCTTCTTTTTGTGGAAGTCCGGGTTGGCGTGACTGCACGACTTCTTGAGCGCGGCGACGAGTGTCCGTGGCAAGCCCGGCGGCAAGCGAAGCCGCGAATCGATGACGACGGGCAGGTCCTGGAGTCCCACGAAGGCATCATGCCGCGCCTCAGCGCCCGAGTCGCCCCGTAGCGTGTCCACCCGGGTGGACACCAAGCGCCGCAATGATCGCGATCATCATCCGGGCCCGGCGTCGGTCCTTCGCATGATCTACATGCTCAACGACATCCGTGCGGCGCGGGAACGACGGGACATGAAACTCGGGACTGAAGGCAGCGGCTTCGAGGATGACTTCGCGCGGCCATCGCTCCGGCCAGTGCGCCTCGATATCGAGAAAGAACACGTCGCGCGTCTTCCTGTTCCGCTTGGACCCGCATCGAGGAACGCCGATCAGCGACTTCATCGAGTCGTCCTTCGTCGAGCACGCCAGTGCATCGAGCGGGTCTCCTCGGCAAGACCGCTCACATCGGCAACCCGGAACGCCTCGACCGCCGCCCACGCCATCTCGACGGCGCGCCCTGCCACGTCCCGCTCCCACTCCGCGAGCTTCGCGTTCGACACGTCCCCGAGCATCCGAGCGTCATCGGGCGGAGTGCCGCGGTCCGCCCAGGCGCGCTCCCACGCGACGGCGTAGATGACCCGCTCGACGGGCGAGAGCACCGACCGAACACGGGCGCTCATACGCCGACCCGATCCCGGACTGCTCGGAGCTCGAGGAGACGGGCGTCGATAACCGGCCACTCCACCGAACCATCGATGTGCGCGAGGAGCGCTCGAGCGGTCTCCGCCGCATCGAGGTTGTTCCGAAACCGGAACCTCGTCGCGTTCTCGGCGTAGTCGTCGATGACTCGCTTGCGCGACGAGACCGAGCGGGGCTTGACGCTCTTCGCGTACTTCTCGGCGAGGCGAGTCGAGCGGAGGAGCCCGTTCAGGATCCGGTCGACCTGCGCACCACGGGCGCTCTTCGGGCAGTCCGCGTAGAGCCATGGCTTGAACTTCCTCATGCTGACCTCGACCGATCATGCCGCTCCACTTCGAAGTCCTTCGATCGTAGCTACAGACCTCGCACGCGTCAGCGTGCTCGCGGTGCGTAGCGCCGCCCTCCCCTAACAACCCCTCCCTACGTTTCTACGTTCTCTTCTAGATCTTCTACCTAGTAGATCCTGATCGAGTTTCTTAGAGGAACCACGCGCGTGAAGTCCTATAGCGTTTCGACGCGCGCCCGCCCGCGCCCGCGCGAGAAGGAGGCACGTCGAGCCTCGGCCCTAGCCTCTCGACGGCGGAGTGAGGGACGGGCGTAGAAGTCGTTCTCGGTGCCGCGGCACACCACCGGGATGAGCCCGAGTCGTCGAGCGCGCTCTCGATCGCCGCAGTCGGGACAGCCCCAGTCGTGGATCGTTCCGCGGCACGGTTCTCCGAGCTTGGCAGGCGCGAGCACGGCGCGCGTCGAGATGAGCAGGTGTTCGGCCCAGAGGCTCTCGATGAGCGCCCAGTCTCCGGGGCCGGGCCATGACTCGGGCTGACGGCACCACGGGCCGAGCTCCGCGAGCCAGGGACGACCCGAACGACCAGAGAGGGCCCGCGGGGAATACCCCCAGGCCTGCTCAAGCACGCTCGTCCCGCGAGCGAGTGCGAGGTTGAGGTGTACCTCCCGGATCGCGGCGCAGTCCCCGGGCGAGTCGTAGCCGGCTTCATGAGCACAGACGCGCGCGAGGGCGAGGATCTCTGCCTGGAGCTCCACGGGGTCACCAGGGCACCAGGCCGGGGCTTCTCGAGCTAGCTCGCGCTCCGCCTCCCAGTTCGGGGTCTCGGCGAGCACAGGGCTCGGGATGACGGCGAACGCCGTGAGGAGGAGGATGCACCGGGTCATAGAGGCTCCGTTCGGAGAAAGCGCCCAGGTCGGCCGTCTCTCGAGCAGGAAGAGCGAGCGACGACGAACCTGGGCGCCGGGGCCGATACTAGCCGCCAAGCGTCTCTGAGGCGAGCGTCGGATCCCTAGCCGTGGTGCTCACAGCGCCGGAGCGCGAAGAGCCCGTTGACCTGGGTCATCGCCGCGGCGACCGCGCAGACCGCGCTCTTGGAACAGGACCCGCAGATGTGCTCTTCGCGCGCGATGGCCTTCCGCTCTCCGAGGCTCTCGATGTCGCTCCAGTCCGAAGCATCGGGGACCTTGCCCGAATGGAGCGCGCCTCGAAGAGCATCCGCGCGACCTTCTTCGAACGCGGCGCCAAGAAGCTCTCGAGCTCCTTCGTCGTTGCTGAGCACCTCGGCGGCTGCCTTGATGGCCGCGGCGCGCTCGGGCTCGGGGAGCTCTTCCGCGATCCGCGTCGCGACCTTGTGAGCGACGATGGCGAGGTGCGCGAGGACCTCCGCCTCGCCCGGTTCCTCACTCATCTAACCGGGTCCGGTGCGTACCGATCTCGGAGGAGCTCTCGGTCTGAATCGGTGATGCGCGGCGGGAACTCGTTGAGCGGCGTCTCGACCTGCGTCCTTCGCATGATCGAACCGACCCAGTCGTCGTGCGCGAGCCCGAGGCAGTGCCCGAGCTCGTGCTGGAGCACCAGGTGCGTCATCTCGAGCGTGCCGGTGCCTGCCGTTCGAACGTTGCAGAGACCCGGCTCGACGAGCGCATCGCCGCCAGGGTCGAGCCAGCCGGGTTCGATGGGTGCGTTGATCACGATGACGACGTCGCACTCCGCGGCATGCGTCGGAGCGCTGGTCAGGTAGAACGCTTCGAAGGCGAGGCGTTCGTTCATCACGCCGATCGCGTCTTGGGTCCGCTCCCGCGCCAGCTCGTCGTAGCCGGACACGTAGCCGCGAGCGCAGACCTCGAGCGGCATCGCCGAACGCTCCCATGGTTCGGCGAAGAGACCCGGCTCGCTGTGCTGCGTGACCCCGTAGATGACCATGCCGACCATCGCAGCTGAGAAGATGAGCACGAACGCGAGCATGAACTGCCAGGACTGAAGAACCTTCATCATGTTCAACCTCCGACGGCTGAGACGACCGCGATCCCGAGAGCACCTGCTACGAGCACGCCGATCGAAAACCAGAGCGCGGGATGCTCGTACCACTGCGCACCTTCGCGTCGACGCGACTCGATGAGCGCGGCCGCTAGCTCATCCCGTCGTTCTCGCCAGAGCGAGGTGTGGAGCGTGACGCGCTCTTCGCACGCGCGCCCTGCCGCCTCAAGCAAGGTCGCGCGACCGACGAGAGCCTCATCGTAGAGCCGGCGCGCGTTCGTGAGCGAGAGCCCGAGCGTCATCACCGTGGACTGGAGCGCGAAGAGGTCCTCGTCTCGGACGAGCATCCCCGCCCAAGGCGCCCGGTCGGCGCGCTCGAGCGCCACGGTCTCTCCGACATCCGGAAGCGTCACATCGGGCACCTCCGGAAGCGCGTCCTGGGCGTTGGTAACCGCCGGCATGAGCGTGAACAAAAGGCAGATCGCACCCATGAAAATAGACCGATTCATCTGGTAACCCCTGCGTCGATGATGCGTCTCGTTCGTTCCTTGAACCACATCGCGAGCGCGTTGCGCCCTCGGGCGCGCGTCTCTTCGTACTCGGCGCGATCCGCCTCGGCGATGGCGAGGACCTCGGCCGCGTGCTCCTCCTCGAGCGCCTCGAGCCGTTCGTCTTCGGCAACCACCGCTGCATCGAGACGTGCGGCGATCTCTGCCTCTCCGGGCCCGGCGTCGACACCGTCGGGAAGGATGATCAGCTCAGGCGTCGAGCACCTTCCGACGAGGAAGCTGATCGAGAGGATGAGGAGGATCGCGAAGGTCGCGGTGAGAAGGATCCACCGAAACCGATCGTCGGTGTTCGAGGCCTTCGGTTCCATGAGGATTCGCTTGAAGTCCATTCACGTCCTGCTTTCATTTCAGAGGGAGACCGAGCCGCTTGAGCCGCTTCTTGCGCCGTCGTTCTTCAGCGACCGCGAACCGACGGCCAGCACGCGCGTTCTTTCCCGAGAGCTGCGGGATCATCTCGTCGTGCTCTCGCTGCTTCGCTTTCTCGATGAGAGCCTGTTCGTTCGAGCTCGCCGACGCGAACCCGTCGATGAGTAGGAGACTGAGGTTGCTTGCTCCGACGATGCGAAGAGCCCTCACCTATCCTCGTTGCCCGATGAGACGTCCTCGCTGGGTGCGGGATCGGGCGTCTTGGGAGGTGCGGGCGAAGCAGGCGCTGCGGGAGCGCGCGTCGGAGCTCGGCCGATGAGCGCGAGCACGCGTGCACGTCCCTCGGTGAACGCGAACTTGACGACCTCGTAGACCTGCCCGCTCAGCGCGCCAGCGAGCATGAACCACGCGGCGCGCGCGGCGATGAGCGCGTAGGGCCCTGCCTCCGGGTCCTTCGCGATCCCTTCGATGACCTCGAGCGTCGGGAGCGGCAAGAGACCGAAGAGCGCGCCAGCGATCAGCGGGTGAGCTCGAAGCGTGATGTCGTACCAGCTCGCATCATCCGGAAGCGGGATGTCGCCCGAGTCGTCGCTGGCTTGCCCACGCGCCGCTTCGACGACCTTCGCGACGTCGCTTCGTCGGTACTTGCGCCAGCCCATGCGATCCGCGATTCGCTTCGAGACGGTCCCGAGCGTGTTCACGGCAAGGGCGACGGCGATGAATGACCAGAGCTGTTCGGCGAGCGGCTGGGCCCAGGTAGGCATTCAGGGATGGTGAAGCAACGTGCTGGGGTCGCGCAAGCGGGGGGTCAGACCACCATCGTGATGCGGATCGCACACTCCTCGACCTGCCCAGCGCTCGTCTCGATTCGGTTCGCGACGAGGTAGATCGCTCCTCGGTCTCCTCGATGAATCCACACCTTGGTGAGAGCTCCGACCAGAGATGGAGCCGGCGAACCGAGCAGAGCGAGTCGGCCGCTCGGAGAAACGCTCCACGTCGATGCGGTGAGCACGATGCTCGGGTCTCCGGCCTGAAGACGCTCCCGCTCGAGCCACCCTGCCCAGTCCATCCAGAGAGGCAGCACCGACCTGAGCGACTTCCGTACATCGTGGCAGACCTTCATGCAGCTCTCCTCGGATCTCCGACTCGGTTCTCGCCAGTAGAGTACCCGCGTCGAAGCTCGGGCGCCGGGGTTCCGGTCCGAGCATCCTGGCCGACTATCCCGGTGAGGTCTCGTTGCCAGTACACGATCACGCGCCCGGTGCTCGAGGTCTCGATCTCCCCCGATGCAGCGCCACGAACCAGAGCGCGCGCCGTAGCGAACATCTCGAGCACGACGGCGCCGTGAGACGTCCCGACGATGGCGACCGAACCGACAAGGCCCGCGCCCTGCCCGGTGACCTCGAGCGTCGCGGCCGCGGAACCGAGGATGCGTACGACGCCCGCACCCGCACCCGCGATGGGGATCGTTCCCGCGCCCTCACCGGAAGCCTCTACGCGGCCCGTAGAGCTCCCCGAGATGGGAACCAGGCCGGACGCCGCTCCCTGAACTCGGACGGCTCCTACGCTCGCGCCCGTGGCGAGAAGCGTGCTCGAGCTGGAGCCCTTGATCCGAACGGTGCCCGAAGCGCCGCCGCTAACCGGAATCGTCGAAGCCGACTCGCCGAAGTTCGGCGGGTCTCCGACGAACCCGATTCCCGAAGAGGTCGTCGTGATCGTGCCGGCCGCGGTTCCTCGTACCTGAACGGCGCCCGAGGAGGTCTGCGCGATCCCAACGATGCTCGAAGAGGTTCCTTTGACCCGTACGACGCCGGAGGAGGCCTGGGACGTCGAGACCGAGCCGGCGCCCGTCCCACGAACTTGGACAGCTCCCGAGGCAGTCTGGGCGACCGGAATCGTGCTCGCGCTGGTTCCCTTGATTCGGACAGTGCCCGACGCGGTCTGGGACGAAGCGATGGTGCTCGACGAGGTCCCCTTCACCACTACATCGCCCGAAGCGGTCTGCGTCGGAGCCGAGATGGTGCTCGAGGAGGTTCCGAGAGCCGGAGGCCACGCGACCGCGCCCGCTCCCGCGCTCGAGACCGACAACGCGCTCGAGCTGGTGCCCTTGACGATGACGTCGCCTGCCGCCGTCTGGGTAGCCGAGACGGTGCTCGAAGAGGTTCCCTTGACCCGTACGACGCCGGAGGAGGTCTGTGCGATCGAGATCGTTCTCGACGAGGTCCCCTTCACCACTACATCGCCCGAAGCGACCTGAGTCGGAACGGCGATGGTGCTCGACGAGGTCCCCTTGACGATGACATCGGCCGCGCCGGTGCTCGAGATCGAGATCGTTCTTGAGGAGGTCCCCTTGACGATGACGTCGGCCGAGGCGCTCTGCGTGATCCCGATGGTGCTCGAGCTCGCGCCCTTCACCACCACATCGCCCGAGGCGCTCTGCGTGATCGGAATCGTCGAGCTCGACGTTCCGGAGATCGACGAGACGCCGTTCGTTGCTACGTCAGCATCGAAGACGCCGTTCGTTGCTACGTCAGCATCGAAGACGCCGTTCGTTGCTACGTCAGCATCGAAGATTCCCGCGAGTGCCACCCGATCACCACGAGATCACGACGACGCGGCCAGCGCCGCCGAGTCCTCCAGCACCACCGAGCCCGGGATTCTGCCCGCAGCCTCCGCCGCCGCCTCCGCCGCCTCCGCTTCCACCAGCTCCGCCGGCTGCGCCTGCCGTCGATGCGGTGACCGTAGTACCGCCGCCACCGCCGCCACCGCCGCCCTTCGTGGAGTCGCCCGCTGCACCAGCTCCTCCAGCGGTGGGAGACGCGCCGCTCGTACCGGCGGCCGCGCCCGTGCCCGCTGCGTAGACACCAGCCAGGCCACCTGCAGCGGCGTTGACGATTGCCGGCGTGGCGTTGTGGTGCCCGCCGGTTCCGCCACCGCCACCACCGTAGAGCGAACCTCCGCCGACGCACGAGGTCGGCGTCGCAGTCGAGCCACCACCGCCACCGCCGCCATGCTCAGCATTGTGGGTGGTCACGACGGTCACTGGCCCATCGCTGCCGACACCACCCGAGACGCCGGTGACGCCCTTCGCCCCGCTGACACCGGGGTTGCCGCCCTGCCCGACTGCGGTGCCGCCGGTCGTTCCAGCGCTTCCCGTCCCGCCACCACCTCCGCCGCCGCCTGCAGCCGCGGAGATCGCGCCACCGCGGCCGCCTCCACCTCCGTAGGCGATCGCGTGCGCTCCGAATGATGAGCTGCCTCCGATGCCGCCATCACCACCGAGTGCGCCCGCTGCGCCAGGTGCTCCCGCCGTTCCTCCAGCTCCCACCGCGATGGCGACGGTCGAGCCCAAGTCGGTCGCGTCGAAGGTCTCGCGCATGAAGGCGCCCCCGCCTCCACCTGCGCCACCCTTCGCCACGACGGCGGTCGCGAGCGATGCGCCAGCACCTCCGCCACCTCCGCCGCCCCATAGCTTCACGTGCACAGCGCGCGGCGTGAACGCGGTGGGCTTCGTCCAGGTGCCGTTGCCCGAGAACGTCTGGATGTCGACGGGGCTCGCCTCTTGGCCTGTCTGCCTCACGGCGCCAGCCGAGAGCTTAATCCACTCGCCTTCATCGGTGAGGTGCAAGCTCTCGCCGGGAAGCAGCGTGGCCTTGCACAGCGGGACGGGGTTGGTGCCGTCAGTCTGGCGCACTTCGATGGCGTTGATGACCGATGCGTGGTCGTTGAAAATGCTGAGCTGCTTGACGTTGCGAACGCCGCCCGCGATGCCCGCGACGAGTGACGTCGTGGCAGCACCGGTGATGACCTGGTTGGCGGGGCTCCCCGGCGTAGCGTCGCCCGTGCCCGTGGCGAGGTCGACGTACGAGAGGGCCGTCTTGATCGACCCCGCCGCACTCGTGACGAGCGAGATGTTCGCCGAGGTACTTACTGCGAGGTTCAGCACGTGCGGCTCAGGCGCCGCCCTGGGTGATCGAGAACGCGGTGATGGTGACCTGCTGACCGACCGCGATGCTCACGTTGTCGAGCTCGAGATCGCCGCCGCCACCCGTGCCGGTCACGGTACCCTGGTAGTGCGCGGTCGTCCCGTCGCTCGCGTAGATCCGGAAGTGAGCAGCCGTCCCTGCGGCATCGCCGGAGGCATCCTCCCAGGTTCCCGACTTCGCCTTGCTTCCGGCGCTTGCCGCGGCGAGCCAGTCGCTCGGGAGCGTCAGCGTAGCGAGCACGGTGCCGCTGTCCGCCGTCCCGACGTTCGCCGGCGGAGCACCGGTTCGGATCTTCATCACGGCTCCAGTGCCGATCGCCGTCTCGAGGGCGTCGAGCATCGCGTTGCGAACTGCGGTCGAAAGCTGAACGGCCATCTGGGGTACCTCGAGCGGAAGGATGCACCCCCGGCGCGATGTGGCGCAAGGCCACATGTCCACCCGGGTGGACAGCTAGGCGATGGAGCGGAGGAACCTGCTCGCGTACGCCTTCGCCACTCCGCCGACGACCCACTTCGAGCTCCACCAGCGGATCTCCTTCGGGCTGTAGGTGAGCGCTGCCTCGTACGCGACGCGCATCGCGTCTTCGCCGGTGTGCCCCGGCCATTCCTGGTCGTACGCGGCGAGACCGCACGAGAGCTCCGGCTTGCCGTTCTCCTTGCGCGGCACCTCGAGAGCGCGGTTCAGCGTTAGGCGCTGCATCGCTCCGGGCCCGTACGCGCCACCCCATTCGATGGTCAGCGGGTCGCCCTTGGCGTCCTTCCGGTTCCGAACCGAGTAGGCCTGGGGGAGCAGGCGGTCGACGTCGTCCGCGAGCTGCGCTGACTTGCTGTTCTCCGAGTGCATCGTGAACGTGGTCAGCTCGCTTCGGATCGCGAGGTCGCGGAACTTGATGAGGACCTGAGCAGTCGCTTCGGCCGCCTCCTCCAGGTTCTTGAATCCGGCGACGCGCTTGCGCGTGAAGTTCGACTCCGCATCGAACTCGAGCGCCGTGGCGCCGCTCGCGCGAAGGATCGGCGGGATCTTCTCGACGAGCTGCGCGAGGTAGTGCGGGCGCGGCTCCGGCCAGACCGTGAGCACCAGCTCGATGTCGGCGCGGCGCGCCAAGTTCCCGAGCACGCCGAGCTCCGCGAGCGTGTAGCGCGGATCGAAGCCGGCGGAGACGCTCTCGAGCATCACAGCGGCGACGCTGATGCCGTGGTCCTTGAGCTTCGCCCAGTAGTCGGGCTTCGCGACCTCGCGCGGAGCGTCATCGATCCAGAGTCCGTGTGCTGGCTTCGTCATGGTTCCTCTTCCTGCTTTGACACCGCGCGGCGCGCGAGGTGACCTCCGGTCTCGATAGTCTTCGGCTCGACCGGCACTCCGGCGCCATCGATCTTGCCGAGACGTGCGCGGAGCGCTCGGTTGTCAGCCTCGACTTTTCGAACGTGCTCCTTGAGGGTCCGGTGATCCCTCTTCAGGTGCTCGTGGTCGAGCTGTAGCGAACGATGCGCGCCATCGAGAAGTGCATACTTGCCGAGGAGCTCCTCGTTGGCCTGCTCACAGCGCGTGTTAGCGGTCTCGAGCGTCTCGATTCGCTTCACGTTGGCATCGTGACGACGCTCTAGGCTCTCGACGCGATCGATGAGCCGTTGCTGGAAGCGTCCCGTTTGCTCCCGCTCATCCTTCTTGTCGTCCGCTATGACCTTGGCCGCTTGAACCTCGACCTTCGCAGCTTCGACCTTCGACTCGACTTCGACGACTTCGATGCGTGCGGCGATCTCGGCGACTGCCGTCTTAGCCTTCGCCGCTTCGGCAAGCTGCGCCTTGTTGTATTCGGCCTGATCTTTGGCGCGTTCTCGTCTCCACGCGATGACCTGAGAAGCGATACCCCCAGTGGAGAGGACGCTCGCGACGATGGCGAGGATCGTGAACGCGATGGTCATCGGAGCCGATGGTAGCTGGCCTCTTCGAACCCGTCACGCCCGGCGGTTGGCCAGGTCCGGGTTCGCGACCTATGATTCAGGATAACAAGGAGGTTCCTGTATGCGTTCCATCTCTCTCGCTCTCGTGCTTCTCACCCTCTCGGCCTGCGACGAAACGGCCCCCATCGAGCCCGAGCCCATGGTCTGCCTTCCCGACGGGCGTGGTTCCCTCTCGTTGGTCCGGACGGGCGGCCGCGGCCTGACGGCCACCTTCCCGGCCACGTTCGAAGGAGGTGCAGACCTCTTCGTCGCAGATCTCGATAGCACCGGCGCTCGGGGCGACTTCCGCGTCCACGCCTTCGCCGGGTACGACGCCGACGTCGAGCTCCGCGTGTCCTGCTCCTCGGGCCTCGCGCGCTGCTACGGCTCCGACGGCTCCTTCGCCATCCTCGACGGCGATGCCTGCATCAACAGCGAGCAGACGATGGCCTGGGCGGTCGTCGGATGCGAGGACCCGGACGCTCCGGTCATGCTCGAGGTGCTCGTTACGCCCCGGCATGCCGACGCGTGCAGCTATGACCTCGCCCTCTCGATCGTTCCGGAGACCTGATCACCAGAGGCAGAGCGCCGCGCCTAGATGTTCCGGGGACCCGGGTCGGTGAAGTGGATCCGGATGGCGAGGAGCTTCGTCGTCCCGTTCTGCTGACCTTCGATGCGCGCGGTCAGGCGGGACATCGCGGCAGTCGCGGAGGTCTTGTCGATCGCGATCGAGAGCCCGGTCTTCTCGAGCTTGATGACGCCCGTTCCCGACGCGACGCTCGTGCTCGAGCCGACCTCGGTCTGAGACGTCAGCGCCGGGGTCGTCGCGTTGAACGTGTCGTAGAAGAGCCGGAACGCGGCATCGGTGCCCGTGTCGAGCGAGCGGCTCAAGAAGATGTCGACGCCCGTGAGCGTGGAGCCGTGGGGCAGCGCCTGGAGGAGCTCCGCGATGAGATCGTCGGTCGCGGCGGAGACCTCCCAGCAGTCGACGGGCGAGCCGGAGCTCGGGATGTTCCAGGTCGAACCTGCCGCCGGAGCCGCTTGGATCGGCACCATCACGGAGCGCGCGCGGCCGCCCGAGTAGAGGATCTCGCTCGTGCCGGTCAGAGCGCCGATGCTGTTGAGCGCCCCTGCCGTGACGAGGAACGTGCAGAGCGCCTGGAGCGCCTCCTCGGGCGAGCCCTTCTCGACGACGATGCCCGTCGTCTTGAACATCCACTGCCGGCGCGTCGTCGAGATGTCCCCGTTGACGATCGTCGACTGAGAGTGGACGAGGGTGATGTCGGCGATGAGGATCTGATCGCCGCGGAGCGCCGGAGCCGTCGGGCTTCCTGCCTCGACGCCGGCCACCACGTTGAACTGGAAGCTCTCTGCGCGGACGAAGTAGACCGTCGCGCTGTTGCCGTCGACGCGCGGGTCCGAGAGCGCCCGTTCGAACTCGGCGAAGATCGAGAGGATCTTGCTGTTGCCCGGCGTGACGACCGCGGTGTTCAGCGCGCCCTCGTCGACCGCACAGTTCACGTTCTGCGTGCTCGGGATCGTGATGCGCTGCCCAGTCTGGTCGTAGATGACGCCCGGCCCGCTCACCTGCACGGTGAGGTCCGGAGAGACCTGCTGAGCGACGACCATCCCGACGGCTACGCCGATGAGACCGAGGTCTGAGGTGATGGCCCGGTCCGCCTGCTCGAGCTCATCGAAGCCCGCATCGAGCTCCGCCTCGGTGACCTTCTGCCGGAAGTAGTAGTCGCGCCGATCTGCCATGGTGCGTAGCGTGCCCGATCCCGGGCCCTCTCGCGAGTCCTACGGCGGAGGCCAGCCTTCAAGGCGCGCGAAGACGTGCCAGCTGCAGGTGAACGGGCAGACGAGGCTAGGGGTGATCTCCCCAGTCACGCCGATCTTGTGGATCTCCGCGGAGAGCGTGAGCGGACGCTCGCACGCCGGGCAGCCCACCTCGATGTCGAGGCGCCTCGAGTCGAGCACGTGGCTTAGACCCCAGACGTGCGTCGTGTTCTCCCTCACGAAGTAGTGCCCCGGCGGAAGGGGTTCGTTCGTCATCGAACGACGCAGGACCGTCAGTGCAGCCACCACTCGCTCCCTCCGAGCTCGGAGAGCCCCAGCTCGAGGTGGTCGATGACCTCCGGGTCTTCGGGCTCGATGAGGCGGACGAGGTGCGTATGCGCCGGCTTCATGTACTCGACGAGGTCTCGGATCTGCTGCCTCTGCTCCTCGGTGAGCACGATGGGCGCTTCGACGTCGAAGCTGTAGCGCTCGCGGGAGGTCCCGGGCCCGAGGATGGTGTCGTCCCCGAGATCGGAGACGCCAAGGATCCAACCCTCCTCGGTGAACGCGAGGATCTCGACCTCGATCCCGAGGAAGAACCGGATCACCGAGATGATGCCGACCTTCGTTCCCTTGAGCTGGTAGATCTCGACGAGCGTCCGGATCAGCCGCCGCTTCTCGTCCGGGCTCAGGTCGAACTTGAACGGGTTGCCGAGCAGGATGAGCATCTGGTCGAGGTACCGCTCCGCCGCGATGTCGACGTCGATGATCTCGGTCCAGCGATCGATGTCGCAAAGAAGGAGGTCAACGACCTCTTGGCAGACGGCGATGAAGCGCGCGAGGTCCTTCGTCGCGTCGTTCCTGCGGTTGAACTCCGGGATCATCCCCCAGAGGTCGAAGGACCGCCCCGCGACGGGCGCGCACTCGTAACCGATGAACTCCGCGTCGTCGTAGGGAGCGACGACGGCGTTCCCGTGCTCGTCCTCGACGTCTCCGGAGACGATGACCCGGTAGCGCGCGCCGCGCGTGATCGGCACATCGAGCGTGACGTCGTACTCGGTCGGTGAGACCTGCTCCACGGAGACCGCTTCGACCGCGACGCTTGGGAAGTCAGGACCCTCGAGGCGCTCGAAGGTGTAGACCCCGGGCACGTCCGCACCCACGACCGGCTCATCGAACGTGACCCTGACGACGTCATGGAAGCGGGAGACCGCCTCGAGCACCACGGGCGCGGTGAGGTCTTCGATCGTGAAGGACCAGGTCGAGTCGATGGTGTGCGCGACGAGCAGGTCTTGGGAGACCACGCGGACCTCGATGACCTCCTGGCTCGGGAAGACATCGTCGGGCGTGATCTCGAAGCGAAGGACGCCGGCATAGGGAGCCGTCTTGTTGATCGTGAAGCCCGGCTGCGCTCCTCCGGCGCCGTCGTACGCGAGCACGCCCTCAATGTAGATGTAGGTCTCGTCTTCGTCCGGCGTGCCGTGCGAATCCATCAGGTCGAAGCGAACGACCTCGTCCTGAGGAACGCCCGTCCCGCCTGCCTCGGGAGACCGGTTCGCGATGATGAGGCCCTCTGCCTCGTCGAGCACGTTCTCGTCGATGTAGAACGCCGGGATCTCGAGGTTGACCGGCTCTGCGAGGCTCGGACCGATCACGCGAAGCCCGAACCGGAGGTCGCCGCCGCCAAGGCTCTGGGCGCAGATGGCCAGATCGGTCAGGTCCCGCGTCTCGCCGGGAAGGAGCTCGAAGACCCAGACGTCGAGCCCGACGAACGCGAAGGCCTCCCACCTCCATCCGGTCGGAGGAGCGACGCTCGGGCCGCGGAGGCGAGCGCGGGAGCGTACGAAGGTCGTGACTCCGTAGCTCGATACGCTCTGGGTGATGATCAGCTCGTCGTCGGGCGCGAAGTACCCCTCCCACCCCGGCTCGTCGGAGCCGAAGCAGAAGACCCAGTCGCCCTCCGGAGCGGTCCAGTTGACCGGCTCGATGCGAAGGGACTTCGTCCCGGGGCGACGCTGTAGGGTCGTCGTCGCCATCAGAGCTGCCGGCGGACCTCGATGTGGTCGAACTGAGCGCGCCTGGTGACGTTGCTCGAGCGGAACGCATAGCCGGCGTAGCCGCTCGTGTACGGCGCCGAGCCGCTGTTCACTCCGAGGGAGTCGTCGACGAACTCGGCCATGCCCGCGATCGCGGTCCAGGTCGGCGCGGTCCCGAGCGCGTGCGCGGCGAGGTCGTTCTCGAAGACCTGGAGCCGGACGTCACCAACGTCGTTGAAGATCATGTCGAGCCGGAGGTGCACCCAGTCGTCATCGTCGATGTCGACGCTCGTGGTGCTCCTCCGAAGGATGCCGTTTCCGGTCGCCGGCGCGAGGTCGGGCAGGCCTCCGGAGATCGTTCCCTTGCGGAGCACGATGCGGGACGGGTCGGCGTCGCTCAGGCCGAGGAGGTAGCCGGCGTCGTTCACCGAGGTGCCCTGAAGCCCGATGAAGAGGAACGAAGAGAAGTCGAGAGGACCCCCGCTCGCCGCTCGCTTGAGCGCCCCGGTGACCCGACCGCCCTTGGCCATGGGCGCGAAGTCGACCAGGTCCACGAAGAAGCCTACGGCCCCCGTGGTCGTCTCTACGCTGTTGAACCCGTAGACGAACGAGCCGCCTCCGTTCGGCGGGGTGAAGCCCGCCGTCACACCACGGACGACGTTCCCCGCGGAGAGGGAATCGTCGAGCTCGGTCCAGTCCGCTTCCGCCATGAGAACCCTTTCGCGTGTCCACCCGGGTGGACGCCTCGGCGCGATGGTAGCGCGGGCAGGTCCCGAGCACGAGCCTACGCGTCGAGGATCCAGAACCGACGAGGATCGCCTCGGACGAAGAAGTCGCCCGCTCCCTCATCGACCACGTCGATCGTCCCGCCACCGCTCACGACCGAGACCCGGAACTGGGTGCCGGTCAGGCCTGAAGCGATGACGAAATACTCGAAGAGCGGGTTCACGCCAGCGGGCAGCGCGCCGGAGCTCCCGAGGCGGAAGGACACTCGGTCGCCGGCGGAAAGCCCGTGGGCGGCACCTGCCGTGAAGAGGTCCGAACCGGCGACGACGGTGACCTGCACCTCCTGGAAGGTCTCCTCGAAATCCTCGATCGTATCGGCACCAGCGCCATCGAAGACGACGGCAGTGCTTGCGGGGAGCGTCAGCTCGTAGTCGTTGCCCGCACCCGTGCCGCTCCAACCATCCTCGAAGTTCTCGAAGAGCTCCGGGGTCAGGGCGCTGTCGTAGATCGCGGCAGTGCTCGTGCCGAGCGTGAAGTCGTAGTTCTGGTTGTCGTCCCAGCCTTCTTCGAAATCCTCCTTGTCCTCGGAGGTGAGAGGGACGACGTCGTCGAAGATGCCGTCGCCTAGCGAGCCGAGCTCGAAGAGGTAGCTCTGGTTGTTGTCCCAGCCCTCTTCGAAGTCCTCGATCGCTTCGCCTTCCGAGACGTCGGTGTCGAGGAGCGTGGGGTCGGTGTCCGGAACGTCGAACGCGAAGAGGTAGTCGTCGTTGTTCCACTCGATCTCGAAGCTGTCCTCCTCGAGCGGAGGTGACTCTGAACCGAACGTCGCAAGCTCCTCGGCAGTCATCGTAGCCAAGGCGACCCAGTAGAGCGCCGAGCCAGGAGAGAGCCCCGCCAGCTCATAGCCGAGGTTGTCGAGGTCCGCGGTCGCGGGCCCCGGCATCGGGAACGGGAAGCTGTACGGAAAGCCCATGGCGTTCGCTCAACGAACTCAGAAGGGGAAATCTACGCCCACGAATCCTTCGACCGTCGAGGGCACGGCCGCCGCGATAGCTGCATCGCGGATAGGAATACCGGCAAGCCTCACCGCTGCGATGATCTCAGGCAGCGTGATCGCTCCCTGCTCCCACGAATAGTAGTACGTGGCGAGGCAGCGCTCGCCTCCATTCAACTTCTCCATCACGCCGACCTGAGTCGCTGCATTGTGGTTCGCGGGAGCGCCGATGGCCGCACGCTCCGCTGGGGTGAGAGAGAGCTGGGTGCGGATCGGTCGAAAGGTGAAAGTGCTCATCCCGGCCTCGCTACGGTGTATTCGGCTTCAAGGAACGCGCGCTCGATGTACATCTCACGCCCGGTGGTGCCCACGGTCTTGGTGATCTGCGCTGCGACGTAGTACTCGGCGCTGAATGTGGGGATGGTCGTCAGCGCGGCGTAGGCAACGCCATCGATGGTGAACGTGACGGTCGCTGCTGCTCGGTCGTAGACGAACTCGAAGCGGTGCGAGCCAGTGGTCACTGGAACGCCGGTGTCCGTGAACGTCGGGGTTGTCCCGTTCCACTCGACCAGTTGCCAGTTCACCGACTGGGTGCGCCGGTACATGATCGAGAAGCCGTTGCCGGTGATGACGTGGCAGCTGCACGCCTC
>ERZ1292630.252-Hain-H41-02um-R3-252-length-57553-cov-206_pt1:5000-57553 | contig 57553 bp, 53 predicted proteins | sample MGYA00564408_ERZ1292630 | MGnify/ENA primary metagenome ERZ1292630 (study PRJEB36523, sample SAMEA6512641) | groundwater metagenome | collected 2019-01-08 | study: AquaDiva: Metagenomics assemblies of 32 groundwater samples
GTGGCAGCCGTGGAGTTTTGGGAGCATGTCGCCAAGGGCCTGCTGCAATTCTTTTTCCGTGTAGGCTCGCACGATAAACGGTTTGTTCATGGCCTGGCAGAATCGTTGAATGGTATAGCCCGCGCCGGTGCAGAGCACTTTGGTGTCCGGTTTGATGGCGAGGAATTGAGGCAGTGAGAGATAGCGCTCTTGAAAGCCCAGCCAGCGCACGGCTTGGCGCAGGTGGCTGTACTGAACTTCATATTCTGTATGCCCTGGTAACTTGACCGGAGCCGGCCAGCCTTCTTCGATCCCAAATTCGGTAAGAAACGCCCTGCCGCCAGGCTTCAACACCCGCCACAGTTCTGCCACGAATCGAAAGGGGCCGAGGTTGAAGATCACGTCCTCCGGAAGGTCTGTGCCCAGCGGTAGCCGCACACGCCTGATCAAATCCAGTGCTTCCTGGTGCTGCAGCGTCGTGCCGGTTCCAGTGAGGAGTTCTTCCCTGGTCAACTTCACCGGCGTCATGTCGGCCATATTTTCGTTGTCGATGACGAGGTCGACGGAGTGATCTTTAAAGGGTAGCCATTCGCCGTTGGCGCGGGTACCGATACCGCCCCAGCCTCCGGTCCTGGCGCGGGTGACTTGCAGGTTGAGGAACGGTTGCGTGATGTCGAGAGAGATGTACCGGATGCTCTGCTTCTCAAATGGCAAGAGTTCCTTGCCCAATTCACGGGCTAGATACCCAAGTCCGCCGCCCACTTCCACAATGACGCGGGGCTTGGGTGTGAACCAGCCCAGCTTTCGCAATTGCTTCATGAGCAGCCGGCCATAGGTCAAGCCGTTGAGGGCGTCGTTTGGCTCCCGGAAGAGATGTGAGACCGTGGTTTCGATCAGGTCGAAGTGGCCGTCGTCTTCACCGCTACCGGTGAGTGCATGATGATGAAAGTCTTCGAGATGCTCTTCGCCTTCGAATCCTTCCTGTCCCGACCAGCCTTCCCGAACCTGTTGGAGCAGCAGGTCCCACTTGGTCTTGTGACGGTGGCCGCCTGGGGGCTCTGTGCCGAAGTAACAGAACGAGTAAGTAGGGAGGGCCCAATGTTCCAAATGCCATTGCCCAGGCTGGCCATCTGGCCCGCAGATCTTCTCCCCATATTTTTCCACCAATGCGCCCACGGGCGTGTGCCCATTCATCGCCTGTAACATGTCAAGACCGGTGCGATTCAGTCGCACGATCGGCAGGTTATCATCGAGGGGGGCGAACCACCATTCGTCGTGGTTGTGTTGATAGGCGACGAGATCGGGGATTCGCCACGTCAGGAGGCTGAGCGTCTCCTCGATAAGACGAAGCGGTTCGTGAGCGGCGACAGCAGGTTTCATCATTAGCGTGATCTGGTTACGCGACGCAGCTTACACGGCAAACCAGGATTCTCGCAAGCCTCAAGGGGTGAAGCGCTGTTCGTGAAGCGTCTTTCGCAGGATCCTAGCCGGTTGCGGTAATACCCGATTCATAAGGAATATGCTGATGAAATACCACAGAATGGCGCTGACGCCACAATTACGCAGGGTGCTCAAAAAGGCTGTCCAGCAAGGCCGCAGCGAGCGAAGAGACGAGGCGTACGCTTCGGTACGTTGAGCCTCTGAGCGCTGCGAGAACGATGCTGGCGGACTTTTTCAGCACCCTGCTAGAGCTGGGAGGGGGTGAACGCGTCTGTAACGGTGACGACGCCGTACATGATGGGATGGATTCGGCAGAGGTAAGGGTATTGGCCGGGAGCCAGCCCCGAAAGTGTAAAATCGCCGTTTGGTCGGATGATTCCAGAATCGAAGGCGCAGGTGTTTCCCTCTTGCAGGCAATCGACATGCGTGATTGTATGATCGGTGGCTGTGGGGTTGTCCCACCTGATCGAGGCTCCTCTGGAGACTGTGGCCGACTTCGGGACAAAATAGGGCGATCCGCTATCGATAATGATGGCGGTGTGTGGCGGCGTGGCAGTGGTTGGCCAGGCGGCGAACAGTCCCAGCGACAATATCGCGATGAGCATCCGTGTGTTCATGGTCGTGCCTGCTCGGCGTGGCATTGTACCATAAGATTCTTTGCCTTCCCCCCTTGACGCCGTGGTTTGTTTATAGGATTCTCCCATCCGTCGGAATCAACACCGAACGTCGCTCTTGCAGGTTGCCTCACACCGGACACCCGTTCCTCCGGTTTCTCACCTCTGGTGTGGTCAGTGTGATGGGCCGACCGGGGGATATTGAGGTGGAAGGAGAAGGCGGTTGCCCTCTTATGAGAGATTGAAGCGGTGCGAGTTGCAAGATCCTATACGTTATGCTAGATGGAGTCCACGTCAGACATCCAACGGATGAGAGAGGAGAATATCGATGGCGAAGATGAAGAAGAAACCGGCGAAGAAGACACCTGCGAAGGCGAAAGCCAAAGCCAAGCCAGCCGTGAAGAAGGCAGCCAAGAAATCCACAACAAGGAAGGCAGCCAAGAAAATTGTCAAGAAGGTTGCTAAGAAACCGGTTGCAAAGGCTACTCCCAAGAAAGCGGCCAAGAAGCCCGCGACAGCAGCGCCCAAGGCAGTTCAGAAGAAGCCTGTAGCATTGAAGGAATCAGTGGTTTCGTCCAAGCCGGCGGCTCCAGCTTTCGACAAGAAATCTGTGAAGCCGTTTGCGGATGAGAAACAGCAGAAGCCCTCGTTCTCGCAGTCAGGGGGACCGTCGATGCTCAAAGATGCGGATCTTGATGACGACCTGGTCGACGATGAAGATGTGGATCTCGCTGTCGAAGCCGATGAAGATGTGGAAGAAGAGCTCACGTTAGACGGGGATGATGAAGACGCCGATTTCACCGATAAACGCGAAGGCTTGCTAGACGACGCTGACGATTACCATACGTCTTGATACGCGCCTGAGATGCCATTCTGGACGGCTCGGTGCGAGTCGTCCGGGTGGATGACCCTCTGGTCTGTTCCTGTAGCATGGCGTGTGGCCCTCATCTGTGTCGCCCTCCCGTGAATTTTCTCCCACAAATGTCTCATGAACCATTTTCTGTTTGTAGCCGGGGCTTTGCGCGAACGAACCTCGGAGGAAAGTGCTGAGCTTCAACTCGGGCATGGTCTCTGGGGGCTCTGTACAGAGCTGATTCGCAAGAACTTGGGCGCCTACCTCCATACAGAGTCACGTGGCCTTGTTTATGTGCTGAAGGCCGGGCTCTGTGCGGAGTTTCAGCTTGTGCCGCCGGTGTTGGAGTTCTCTGCACTGGACGCGTTCCTCCGAGACGAGCTGCGGACTGAGGCCCGATTTGGCTATGTGCGAATCGATGGAGTGCGCCGGTTCGTCTGCCCTCCTACTACAAGTCACTCGTTGTTGCTCACCGTATTGCAGATACCCGATCAAGCCGAACTCGCTCGACGGCTGAGGCTAGGCATGCACCGGCTGACGCAAACCGAATATGCCGCGATCATGCAGGGAGCTACGGGAGAGACAATATAGCAGGATGCTCAAAAAGACCGTTCAGCAAGGCCGCAGCGAGTGAAGAGGCGAGGCGTACGCTTCGGTACGTTGAGCCTCTGAACGATGCGAGAACGAAGCTGGCGGGCTTTTTCAGCATCCTGTTAAATTCGTTGGCCTGTCATGAGCACGTACGCCTCATCGACCGTCTCGACTTCCTTTACCGTCACATTGAGTTGAAATCCCAATTCGATTAAATTCCACCGCGGGTCATGCATCTGTCCGCTTGGAACTAATACCGTGCGATAGCCCTCTCGTACGGCCGCACGAATCTTGTCCGGGATGCTGCCTACCGGACCGATTTGCCCTCCCGGTTCAATGGTTCCGGTTAGGGCAATGCCTCGCTGAATATGGTCGCCCTTGAACAGGGCAATGAACCCCACCGCCATCGCTGCCCCGGCGCTTGGGCCGTCGCTGCCTGTGGGTTGGTAGGCCACTCCCTGTACCGAGACAGTTCCGCGATGTTGGACGGATGGTGTGCGTTCGACCGCATAGGCAAAGGCCTGCGCCATGGCTCCCAGATGCGTGTTCCCTAGTCGCACGCCGGCGAGAAGCCATTGCAGTTGAACGGGGTCCGGCTCCGGTTTCTTGTCCCACCACATCATCAGAATTTCGAACACGCCTAGATTGTTCTGGCGAATGGCTGCCAGGACCGGGAGTTCGATGGCATTGTCCGCCGAAACTGAGAGGGGGACTCCACAAAGAAGGATGGCGATGAGTAGAGCGATCATCGCAAAATGGCGTGGCATATATGAGGCCCCCATCTCAAAAAACGTGAAGATTAAGATGTGAAAGGTGAAACGCAGAACTGCCGAGTGGGTTTTCTCCGCAATCGTTCACATTTGACGTTTCACGTCTCACGGCTCGTGAAAGTGTAGCAAATGCCGGTGTGCAGTAAAGCAAGAGAGCGGTCTTTGCCTTGCGTTGAGCCAGGGCATTCCGTATAAGGGCTACATGATGAATCGAATATGTGCCTGGATTGTCGTGGGCGGGCTGACCATTTTCTGGTTCCCGTTTGGCACTGAGGCCTCGAACTGTCAGGTGGCAGCGCCTACGGCAGAGTCACGAACGGTGTTTACACGTCATCTAAGCGTCGGCTGCACGGAACAAGAGCGGGAGGCGCAAGTGGTGGATGCGGCGCAGTTGCTGCAGGCGTTTAAGGAAGGGAAGGGGATTGACCTCTCAGGGGTGATTGTACGCGGCGATCTGATGTTGGACACGTTGCCTGTGAGCCAGCTGCCACCGGAGCTGGACGGGATGAAGGAGCTGCAGGGTCGTGAAATACGTCTGGTTCCCGGCTCCATGATGATCGTGGATTCGGTCGTGCGCGGAACCATCAAGCACAGATCGGTACAAGGGCTGTTGGTGGTACAGGGACCTGTCACGTTCAGCGGAACCAGGTTTGAACAGTTGATGGATCTGTCTCGGTCGGTCTTCCTTCAGCCGGTGACGCTGTCAAGGGCGGTGTTTCTGCAAGAGAGTTTTTTTGTGCAGGGACGGTTTCTGCGCGACGTGGTTGCTGAAAAAACGTCGTTCGGCCCACACACAAGATTCCATCGATCTGTCTTTCAGGGACCGGTCACGTTCCAGCAGTCGAAGTTCAACGGGATGGCGGAGTTTTTGGAGGTGGGCTTCGAGAAGGACGTGAATGTGTCGCGTACCTCTTTTAAATTGGGCACCGGGTTCTCCGGGAGCCGGTTCCAAGGCCTGGCGAATTTCTCTGAGGCCTCGTTCAACGGTCAGGCATTTTTTACCTTTACACAGTTCGATGGAGATGCTGACTTTCACCAAGCCACATTTCGATCGACGGCAGATTTTTCCAATGCCCAGTTCAAGGGACGAGATGACTTCTCCAATACGTCCTTTGAACAGGGCTCGCAGTTCACCAGTGCCAACAGATCAGTGCCCGCACAGGTACCCTCAGGTCGCAAGAGCGAGTTCATGCAATATGCCGTGATCGCCATACTTCTAGCGTTCGGCGCCCTGCTGATCGTGTATAGAACTCGTCGAGGAAAGGCGTAAGCCTTCGCCTCACCCACCACTACTAATAGATGAATACTTGCTCCGCCTCCCTAAGTCTGGTATAAGCTGGCCTGTGGATAACCGCCTTGACGCCGACGAACAAACTGAATTGCCCTATCAGGTTCGTATCGAGAACTTTGAAGGGCCTCTCGATCTCCTGCTCCATCTCATAAAGAAGAGCGAGATCAATATTTATGACATTCCCATCCATCTGATCGCTCAGCAATACCTCACCTACATCGAGGCGATGGAAGAGCTGAACCTGGCTGTTGCGGGAGAGTTTCTCGTCATGGCAGCTACCCTGCTGCAGATTAAATCAAAAATGCTACTTCCCGCCGATGAGACGGTCGCCGATGAAGAAGATGGGCCAGACCCTCGTGAGGAATTGGTACGGCGGCTGCTCGAGTACAAGCAATTCAAAGAGGCGGCTCGGCAGTTGGACGAACATGAACGGTTGTGGCGGGAGATTTACAGTCGAACACAGAGCCCGGCGGTCGAATTAGAGTCGGATGAGACGCTGATGGACAATGTCAGCCTATTCGAACTGGTGGATGTGCTGCAGGGAATTCTCGATCGCAATCCCGGCAAGAAGTTCATGGAGATTCTCCCTGACAACGTGACCGTTCGGGAACGGATGAACGCAATTTTGGAAATATTGGAGCGGCAGGAGTCGGTGAATTTTGTCGAGCTCTTCGAGTCAGCTTGCCATCGTCTCGTCATCATTGTCACATTCTTGGCGTTGCTGGAACTGATGCGGCTTCGAACGGCTCGGGTGTTTCAGATGGAACATTTTGGACCGATTCTCGTATCGCGCGCCTTTTCACTCGTACCAGACCCGGCAGAATTGGACGATGCCGAATGGAGGGGAGCATGAGTGTAGTCGTAGAACAAGAAACAGAAGACCTCGTTCTCGTAGAGGCTAGGTCGGCGATTCAGGGCAACGGGATGTCGGACGATGCGGCCAAGGATGTCGTCGTCGAGGCGATGAATAGCCAAGCCGCGGCCATCGATGCGCGAGAACTCAAAGCCATTCTCGAAGCGATCTTGTTCGTGTCGCCCGAACCAGTGCCGGTCGCTCGGCTGCTGTCCATCGTGGGGACGGTCTCAAAAGCCGAAGTGGTTCAGGCCCTGGAGATTCTCAGCCACGATTTAGATCAGCCTGGGCGAGGTATTCAGTTGGTGCAGATCGCCGGCGGGTATCGGCTGGTGACAAAGCAGGAGTATGGGCTCTGGCTGAAACGGATAGAGAAAGCCAAAGCGACGCAAAAGCTCTCTCGCTCCGCGCTCGAGTCCCTGGCCATCATCGCCTACAAACAACCGCTCGTACGGGCTGAGATCGAAGAGATTCGTGGCGTCGAAACGTCGGGTGTCCTGCGCACATTGTGTGAGCGTAAGCTGGTGCGCATCGTCGGGCGAAAAGACGTGCCTGGTCGGCCCATCATGTATGGAACGACCAAGTTCTTCCTCGAACATTTCGGGTTACAAGACCTGAGCCAACTTCCCCCGTTGCGCGAGTTCAAAGAACTCGGCGAGTCCGAGCAGTCCCTCCTGCCGATCGAAGATGAGTCACCGGAGGGAGTCGAGACTTCCGAGATTCCATCCTCAGAAGAATTTCCCCTCTTGAATGGTCTTGCAAAAGACGAGGCCGTAGTGGCCTTCGAGCCAGAGAGCAACGGGGCGCTCATCGAAGAACCAGTCGAACAGTCCTAAACAGGATGCTGAAAAATGAGCAGGGTAGCTGGGGCGATCCCCGTGCTCGCGCAACGCGCGGCCTCGGAAGGATGGGAAGGCAGTAGCCAGGTGCCCTTCTTGCTCGCAGAACGCGCACGATGAAACTGTGCTCGTCCGATGCGCGCAGTAAAGGGCAGCCTTGGCCACTCCTCTAGAGAAACGTAGAGATCGGAATGGACACGCGCAGTGGAAGATCAATCAGCCTCCATCCCTGAAGAGAGAACAAGCGAACTCGGAAAGATCAATTGAATGGGGCAGTGGTCGCGTGGGAAAAGGTCGTACTCCAGCGCGACCAGGGTTGGGCGGATGAGAGAACTTCGCGCAGTGGGAGGCGCCTGTCCATCTCGTTATCTACCCAGGCAGGCCGTGAATCTTTCTGGATTCACCGCATGTATTTCTTTCGATACACACCGCAGCGATTACGAGATGAGCTCCGCAAGCGCATTGGCGAGCCGTACGATGCACCCGCTGAAACTGCAGAGATTCACGATGCCATCCGATGATGCGACGTTCCTGCCCCATGCTGGCATCGAGTTTGCTGTTCGATAAATAAATGCAGAATCCACAAGAGCAGACCTCGCGGAAGACGACGCTGCGGGACGCAGGTGCGCCCGCGCGACTGGGCATGCATAACAACATGATCGCGTCGATGCAAGACCAGAGACAGGAAGTGCACAAGACACAATTCTCATGGCGCAAGAGGAGGTAACCGATGCCTTACCCCTACGACTACAGTTGGGAGGCGGGACAATCGAAGCAAGTCGTCTATCAGACAGCCAATGACCACATTCACGAGTTATCTGTGGTCAAGGGGGGGGCGTGGCAGCACGCCGACCTGACCGCCATCACCGGGGCGCCTCCCGCCGTTCAACTAATTAAGGGCTACAGTTGGAGCATGGGGATGGGGCGGTCGAAGTCGTTGAAGTCGTCGAAGCAGGTCACCTTTAAAACAGCCGATGACCACATACACGAGTTATACATGATCAAGGGAGGGACGTGGCAGCACGCCGACCTGACCGCCATCACCGGGGCGCCTCCCGCCGCGTCAATAAAAAACGCGTATAGTTGGGGGGCGGGCCAGTCGAAGCAGGTTGTCTATTGGACAACCGATCGGCACATTCATGAGTTATATGTGGTCCTAGGGGGGACGTGGCAGCACGCCGACCTAACTGCCATCACTAAGGCTCCTCCCTTCTCGACCCTTCGTAACGGGTATAGTTGGAGCGCGGGGAAGTCGAAGCAGGTCACCTTTACAACAGCCGATGACCACATTCATGAGTTGTCTGTGGTCAAGGGGGGCACGTGGCAGCACGCCGACCTGACCGCCATTACCGGGGCTCCTCCCGCCAGGAGGCTAGGTGACGGGTACAGTTGGGAGGCGGGGCAGTCGAAGCAAATCACCTTTCAGGAAGACCAATTTGGCCCCTTTCACGAGTTATCTGTGGTCAAGGGGGGCATGTGGCAACACGCCGACCTGACCGCCATCAGTGGGGATCCCATCCTCCCCAATCATACCTATGCCGATGGGGCCTATGATTGGGGTTACGTCTGGGAGATGGGGCAGTCGAAGCAGATGTTCTATAGACCTGGTTCGGGTGATAGCCACCTTAAAGAGTTATTTGTGGTCAAGGGGGGCACGTGGCAACATGCCGACCTGACCGCCATCACCGGGGCGCCTCCCATTGGTTTTGGCCTCTCTTCTGATAATCCTGGCTACAGTTGGAAGGCGGGGCAGTCGAAGCAGTTCGTCTATCTGACAACCGATCACCACATTCATGAGTTATATGTGGTTAAGGGGGGGGCATGGCAGCACGCCGACCTGACTGCCATCACCGGGGCGCCTCCCGCTAAGGCTATACGTAACGCGTATAGTTGGGAGGCGGGGCAGTCGAAGCAGGTCACCTTTGAAACAGACGATGGCCACATCCACGAGCTCTATGTGGTCAAGGGGGGGGCGTGGCAGCATGCAGACTTGACCGCCATCACCGGGGCTCCTCCTGCGGATCATTGAAAAGCTGTTGCGAGTCTTTCTTCCGGCGGATCGCTGTCTGCCGAAAAGGAGAAAAAGGGGTCGGGAGTGACATAGGGGTCGCGTCTTGTAGTCATACATAGAGCTGCTCAGGGTAACGTCTTGGGCGTCCACCACAAGCGGCCTGGTTATGTATGAAAATGTGGGCGCAGCTCTTCTTCTGAAATGAAACGGCTGATCTGGTGAAAGATGGCGCAGAGGGTGCCTGAATCTAATTCGGCGTGGTGTGGGACGGTCAGAACCTGGCGCGTTCCGGCGATCTCACGGGCTAGCTTAACGTGGCTTCCGCGTTGGGAGACCTGCTGGAAACCAAAGCCATGCGTCCAGCCAATCTACGAAGCTTGGGCATGGGCGGGGTCCAACTCCATGGTCAACACCAAGGTCGGTTTCTCGCGCAAACCGAGGGCAGCAAGGTGCTCGCCCTCCAGATGCAACGCGGTGGCCTCTTGAAGATGCTTCACGGTTTCATCGAGCGTCTGTCCTTGCGTGACGACCGCAATTTCTAGACACTCGGCCACATAGCCGACCTCGTCGCCCGGTCGAATCACAGCTTTGATGGTCTGTTGCAAATAGCTCATGATGCTCTCCTGCTTGCTGCCACTAGTCCTGAGGATAACCTTGTTTGTCGCATCAGGCAAGTGAATCCTTGCGCAGTGAGCCTACCTCGCGTGATTCATAGCGGTTGGTCTCGCTCGAAGGAGAAGCGGCCAAGGCTGCTCTTTGCTGCGCGCACTTGGACAATGCCATAACTCGAAGTGATCCCTCCCGCTCGCTCATTTTTCTTCAGGGGATGGGGGCTGAATGATTTTCCACTGCGCGCGTCCAACGAGGGCCTTCGGAGGCCGCGCGTTGCGCGAGCACAGAAGATCATCAGGCTCCATCCCCATCCCCCGTTGACTCTCTTTCCGCCGCTTTGTTAGACTCTGAAATCCAATTCTAAGTCGTTGAAAGACCCCTCATTTCTTCTAAATGAGCTGCTGTAACACAGAAAGCGCCACATGATGAAAGCCTGGCTGCTCGACGAGATGTTTCGGTGTGATCGAGCGCATCTGACCATCGATGGAATCCTGGGCGAAGAATGGGGTGCCGGCGATTCGATCGCCGCTGAAGAAGAACTTCCATCGCCTCCAGCGAACGTGGCCGCAAAATCGGGGAACGGTCGGGTCACCCTCACGTGGGATCCTGTTCCCGACGCCATGTACTACAATCTCTATTTCCAAACCACCAAGGGCGTGATGATCAAGTTCTCTGATCTCACGCGTCCGATTGCCGGTGACGATGATTTCAAAGCCGTTATTGGAGTAAAAAAAGAGAAAGGCACCTGCCTGGAAGGCGTTCAGAGTCCGTTTGTCCATGACGATCTGGCGAACGGGACCTGCTATCACTATGTCGTGACCGTGGTCACGCAAAAGGGAGAGAGTCTCGAGTCTCAGGAGGTCATGGCGATTCCCTCGCCCTATCTTTTGGCCATGTGCATTGGCCGGGAAGGGGTGGACGACGGAGAGTTCAGCTCGCCCACGGGGATCACGCTGGACAAGGACGGCAATATCTACGTCGCCGATACCGACAACCATTCGATTCAAAAGCTCGACAAGTCCGGGAAGTTTGTTGCGCGATGGGGCGGCGATCCTTCTTCGCAGGAAGGGAGTTTCTACTATCCGCGTGGATTGGCAGTCGGGCCCAACGATGTGCTCTACATCGCAGACAGCGGCAATAATCGCATTCAGAAATTCGACCTCAACGGCAACCCCATGCAGGCCTGGGGCAAATTTGGATTTGCCTGGCGCGGGGCCGATCTGGGTAAGTTCGATGTGCCCTGGGGGCTGGCGACGGATGCGGACGGGAACCTCTACGTCTCCGATACGAGCAATGCGCGCATTCAGAAATTCACGTCTGATGGGCAGCCCCTCCTCAAGTGGGGCCGAGACGGAAGCTTCGACGGCGCCTTCTTTTTCCCTCGCGGCGTAGCCGTCGACTTTGTCGGTAATATCTTCGTCGCCGATGAAAGCAATAATCGCATTCAGAAGTTCGATGCTCGAGGGAGTTTTCTTGCCAAGTGGGGCCGAGAAGGGGCTGGCCCAGGCCAATTCAAGTCTCCCTGGGGGATTGCCTGCGATGCGCTCGGCAATGTCTATGTCGTCGATACGGGTAACCATCGCATCCAAAAGTTCGACGGCAACGGGACGTTCCTTTGCGCCTGGGGGAACCGTGGACGAACAGAAGCGCAGTTGAATTATCCCTATGGGATCGCGGTCGACAAAGAAGGTGCGGTGTATGTGGTCGACAGCGGCAATGGCCGCGTGCTCAAGTATGTGCCGACGGAAGAAGAACTCAATCGAGGGAAGGATGAGGCTTCAACCGGTCAGGCGCCGAGTGAGACTCCGCCGCCCCGCAGCGTCGCGGTCAAGGCCGGGGATACGGAAGCCTTCCTGAGTTGGATGGAGGTTCCTGGCGCTCAGTCTTACAATTTGTATTTCAATACCGTCGCGAAGCTCACGACCCAGACAGCGACGAAAATCGAGGGTGTGACGAATCCCTATACGCATACCGGCCTCTCGAACGATACGCCCTACCACTATGCTGTGACCGCAGTCTTCGAGCCCGGCATCGAAAGTGACTTGTCGAATGAAGTGATGGCGACGCCGGTGCTCATCGATATCACGGCACCGCAAAATCCCTATGCCGTCATCAATCATGGCGCCTTCATGACGAACACGCCGGAAGTCATCGTCACGGTTTCAGCCAACGATGTCGATACTGGAGTGGCAGCCTACTTTGTCTCCGAGGCGCCGATGACTCCCATGGCGGGAACGCCGGGATGGGTGGAGGTGACGCCGGCCACCAAATTCGGCGCGACGATCCCGTTTATTTTGTCGCTGGGAGACGGGCAGAAATCGATCTACGTGTGGTTTAAGGATGTGGGAGGGAACGTCTCCACACCCGCGAGCGCCACCATTCTGGTCAACACGTCGGGGTATCTCTGCGTGGCTGAATGGGGCCGCACAGGCCGTGGCGCATCGTTGCTGCATGGCGGTGAGTTCATGGCTCCGATCTACGGACTCTGCATCGATCAACAAGGCTCGCTGTTTGTCGTCGACAACGGCAACAATCGAGTGCAGAAATTTGACAATACCGGCAACTTCATCATCTTGTGGGGGAACTTCGGTTCAGCCAATTCGAACTTCCATAACCCCACCGGAATCGCGTGCGACGGCAAGGGTGATGTCTGGGTGGTCGATACGAACAACCACCGCGTACAGAAGTTCGACGGGAAGCTCGGCGGCTATCTCATGAAGTTTGGGTCACGCGGTAACGGCGAAGGGCAGTTCAACTCACCCTGGGGCATTGCGGTCGATCGGGTGCGAGGGTATGTGTACGTGGTCGACAGCGCCAACTTCCGCGTCCAGAAGTTCGACATGAATGGCGAGTTCATTATGTCCTGGGGCAGCTTCGGGAATGGAGACGGCCAATTTTACTTCCCGCGCGGCGTGGCCGTGGACCAGACAGATGGGTTCGTGTACATCGTCGATATGGGGAATCACCGGATTCAGAAGTTCGACACCAGTACCAACGTGCTCCCGCAGTTGCTGGCCAAGTGGGGCGGCAGTGCCGAACCAGGTCATGCCAGCAGTCCGCTCGCGCAGGAGGCCGGCCAGCTGCGATCACCCTGGGGCATTACGGTGGATGGAGCCGGTGATGTGTTTGTGACGGACACCGGCAATCACCGAGTCGAAAAGTTCGATAAAGAAGGTAATTTCATCACTCAGTGGGGCGGGTTTGGGAACGGCAAAGGGCAATTCAACTTTCCCTATGGTCTCGCAGTCGATGTAAAAGGAAGTGTGTTCGTCGTCGATAGTGGGAACACCAGAATCGAACAGTTCATGCCGGCAGACGAGGGAAGCGAGAGGCTTCAGGAAGTTGCCGAGTCTGTGGCAGAGATTGAGAACCCGCAAGGCATATCACGGGCATAAGCAGCCACAAGGATTTGGCAATCTGCGCAGAAATTATTTTGGGAAGCCAGAACGCTGCTGGCAGTCTTTTTCAGCATCCAGCAAGTGAGGAACGATATGCTCGATAAAGAACCCCGCTTAGGACTGACCTACGACGACGTGGTGTTGGTTCCAGCCAAGTCTCAGATCTTGCCGAGTGACGTCGACATGCGGACGCGACTGACTCGCCACATCAAGATCAACATTCCGATCATCAGCTCGGCGATGGATACCGTCACGGAGTCCCGTTTGGCTGTTGCCATCGCTCGGGAAGGCGGTCTTGGGATTATTCACCGCGTCCTGTCGCCGGAGGATCAAGCGACCGAAGTGGACCGGGTGAAGAAATCAGAAAGCGGCATGATTCTCGACCCGATCACCATCTCGCCCGATCAAACGATTCGCGATGCCCACGCGTTAATGGAGAAATATCGAATCTCGGGGATTCCCGTCACGAAAGACAAGAAATTGGTCGGGATTCTCACGAATCGGGATCTGCGGTTCGAAACCCGGATGGACTTGAAGGTCTCGCAAATCATGAAGCGAGACAAGCTGATCACGGCGCCAGAAGGGACCAGTTTAGAAAAGGCCCGCGAAGTGTTGCACGAGCATCGGATTGAGAAACTGCCGGTCGTCAACAAGCATTTCGAGCTCAAGGGATTGATCACCATCAAGGATATCGAAAAACGTATCATGTATCCCAACGCCTGCAAGGACGGGCATGGACGGCTGTGCGTGGGCGCTGCAGTCGGTGTGGGGCCGGAGACAGAAGATCGAGTGGCGCGACTCAAGAAAGTCGGAGTGGATGTGATTGTGGTCGATACGGCTCACGGGCATTCTCAAGCGGTGCTGGATACGGTCAAGATGATCAAGAAACGTCATCCAGATCTCGAACTGATAGCTGGAAACATTGCCACCGCCGACGCGGCGAAGGATTTGTTGAGGGCCGGCGTCGATGCTGTCAAGGTGGGTGTGGGGCCTGGCTCCATTTGCACAACCCGTATTGTGTCCGGCGCCGGGATGCCGCAGTTGACGGCGATAGCCGATTGCGCAAAAGTCCTCGCAGGTAGCGGGATCCCGATTATTGCAGACGGCGGGATCAAAAACTCGGGCGATATTACCAAGGCCTTGGCGGCAGGCGCTTCCTCGGTCATGCTGGGCGGACTCTTAGCAGGCACGGAAGAGTCGCCGGGAGAAACTGAACTGTATCAAGCCAGGACCTATAAGGTGTATCGCGGGATGGGTTCAATCGGCGCGATGGAACGTGGTGGTGGAGATCGGTACGGGCAAGGTGGGCGTCCGGTGCAGAAGCTAGTTCCTGAGGGCATCGAAGGCCGCGTGCCCTATAAGGGAAAGCTCTCAGCCGTTATCTACCAATTGATCGGCGGCGTGAAGTCCGGTATGGGCTATTGCGGGTGTAAGACGATTTCGGACTTACAGCAGAAGGCCACGTTTATCCGGCAGACGGTCGCAGGTCTCCGCGAAAGCCACGTGCACGATGTGATTATCACGAAAGAAGCACCAAACTACCGGATGGATTGGGAGTAGCCGACGTGAAAGGTAAAAGGTAAAACGTGAAATGTTGTTTCGTGCTTCTGTCATCTCCCTCGTTTAACGTCTAACGTTTCACTTTTCACGCTTCCATGGAACTCTGGCATAATAGAATTCTGGTCCTCGACTTCGGGTCGCAATACACCCAACTGATTGCACGCCGTATTCGCGAAGCCCACGTCTATTCACAGATTCTTCCTTGCACGGCCCCCTTGGCGACCATTCTGGCCTATCGTCCGCAAGGTATCGTACTGTCCGGTGGTCCTTCCAGCGTCTATGAGAAAAAGGCGCCGAGCGTTCCCAAGGAACTCTTCGACCAAGGGATTCCCATTCTCGGCATTTGTTACGGCATGCAACTGGTGACGCATCTCTCGGGCGGGGAGGTGGCCAAATCCAAGCACCGGGAGTATGGCCGGGCCGATCTTACCATCGACGATCGCAGCAATCTCTTCAAGGGCATCGGCGAAGGCGGATCGACCGTTGTCTGGATGTCGCACGGAGACCGCATCGAGCGGATGCCGCCGGGCTTCCGATCCATTGCGCACACAGCGAATTCACCGATTGCGGCGATGAAGCGCGACGATCACAAGCGCCGAATCTATTGTCTTCAGTTCCATCCGGAAGTCGTGCATACGCCGGAGGGAACGCAAATCTTACAGAACTTCGTCTACGATATCTGTGGCTGCAAACCGACCTGGACCATGCAGTCCTATGTGGAGACGGCCGTGCAGCAGATTCGCGAGCAGGTCGGCAAGGAGCGGGTGATTTGCGCGTTGAGCGGCGGGGTAGACTCGTCGGTGGCGGCAGCTCTTACCCATCGCGCCATTGGTGATCAGCTGACCTGTATCTTCGTCGATAATGGGCTGCTTCGAGTGGGAGAGAAAGAACAGGTCAAGCAGACGTTTGCGAACCAGCTTCACCTGAACTTGCGGCTCATCGATGCGTCCGAGTCGTTCCTTACCAAGCTTAAAGGGGTGATCGATCCTGAGCGTAAAAGGAAGATTATCGGGAAGCAGTTCATAGAGCAGTTCGATGCCGAGGCGAAGAAAAAGGCGGGTGGCGTCAAGTTTCTGGTCCAGGGAACGCTGTACCCCGATGTGATCGAGAGCGTGAGCTTCAAGGGGCCGTCAGCTACGATCAAGACCCATCATAATGTCGGTGGGTTGCCGGCGCGGATGAAGTTGAAATTGATCGAACCGTTGCGCGAACTTTTCAAAGATGAAGTGCGGGTACTGGGTAAAGAGCTCGGTCTGCCGGACGACATTGTGTGGCGGCAGCCATTCCCAGGGCCTGGCCTTGCCATCCGAGTGCTGGGAGCGGTCACCAAGGAGCGACTGGCTATCCTTCGCGCAGCCGAGTCCATCCTCGATCAGGAGATTCGCGCCGCTGGGTTGTATCGGGAGATTTGGCAATCGCTTGCCGTGCTGTTGCCGATCAGGACCGTGGGCGTCATGGGCGATCAGCGGACGTATGAACATGTCATCGCGCTCCGTGCCGTCACGAGTGTGGATGGCATGACGGCCGACTGGGCCAAGATTCCCAATGACGTATTGGGCAAGTTGTCGAACCGTATCATCAATGAAGTGAAGGGTGTGAACCGAGTGGTGTACGACATCAGCTCGAAGCCGCCGGCCACGATAGAATGGGAGTAAAGCTGTGACGAGTGATGAGTGATCAGTGACGAGTCGGATATAAGTCCGATGGTTTGCTCATCACACGTCACACATCACTGATCACTGGCTATGGAAGTGAGATTACAGAAAATCATTGCGGGAACCGGATTGGCTTCACGGCGGAAGGCCGAGGAGTGGATTGCCGCTGGGCGCGTGACCGTCAACGGCAAGGTGGTGACAGAGCTCGGCACCAAGGTCGATCCGGATCGCGTCCACATCAAGGTGGACGGCAAACATATCAGCTCTGCTCAACCCTATGTCTATTTGTTGCTGAATAAGCCGAAGAACGTCATGTCAACGTTGAACGATCCGGGAGGCAGGCCGACGGTGAAGGATTTTCTCCGCGGGATTTCGGTGCGGGTGTTTCCCGTCGGTCGATTAGACTTCGACAGCGAAGGATTGATGCTCTTGACGAATCACGGAGACTTAGCCCAGACGTTGCTCCATCCCCGCTACCATGTGCCGAAGACCTATCTCATCAAGGTTAAGCAGGTGGTGATGGATGACCATATCCGGCAGTTGGAACAAGGCGTGCAGCTGGAGGATGGCATGACTAGCCCGGCTATTGTGAAGAAGGTGAAGAAGGCCAAGCTGAATTCATGGCTGGAAATTACGATTCGCGAAGGGCGTCAGCATCAAGTGAAGCGGATGATGGAGGCGGTGGGGCACCCGGTCTTGAAGTTGACGAGGATAAAGATGGGTCCGCTCTTGTTGGGCGATCTGGGGCCCGGCGAGTTCAGGTACCTGACCGACCGTGAAGCGAACGCGTTGCGCGAACTTGCCGACCAGAAGCTGGCTTCAGCAGAGGATAGCAAGCAACAGGCTCCACGGCCAAAGAAACGAATCAGTCGGGCTGGATGGGCTCGTTCCAAGAAAGTGAAGGTGGTATGAAGGTCAGAACTCATCGGTGTGGGGAGCTTACGAACGCAGCCGTAGGGCAGACGGTTGTCTTGAACGGCTGGGTCCAGAAGCGGCGCGACCACGGCACGGTCATGTTCATCGATCTGCGGGATCGGACCGGGATCACGCAAGTGGTGTTCAACGCCGAGCGCAATGCAGTAGTACACCAGGCCTCCCACGCCTTGCGGAGCGAGTGTGTCGTGTCGGTGACGGGCCAAGTGATGGCCCGTCCTGAGGAGTCGAAGAATCCCAATCTGCCCACGGGTGAGATCGAAGTTTTTGTGGATGCCGTGGAGGTTCTCAACGAGTCGAAGACGCCGCCGTTCGTGATTGAAGACGAGGCCGAAGTGACGGAGTCGATCAGGCTGAAGTATCGCTACCTGGATCTTCGGCGCCCAAGGATGCAGCATCTCCTGAGTCTTCGGCATAACATCATGCAGGCCGTCCGTGGATTTCTCAATGCCGAACGGTTCCTTGAGGTGGAAACACCGATTTTGACCAAGAGTACTCCGGAAGGCGCGCGGGACTATTTGGTGCCGAGCCGGGTGAACCCTGGTCAATTTTATGCGTTGCCGCAGTCGCCGCAGCTCTTTAAGCAGGTGCTCATGGTCAGCGGCGTTGATCGGTACTATCAGATTGCACGCTGCTTCCGTGATGAGGATTTGCGCAACGACCGGCAGCCGGAATTTACACAGATCGATGCAGAGATGTCCTTTGTGGATCGCGAGCACGTGATGAGTGTGATGGAGCAGATGATCGTCACGGTGTTTCGCGATGCGGGCGGGGTCCAACTGCCGACTCCTTTCCCGCGCATGACCTATGCCGAGGCAGTGGGCCGTTACGGATCAGACAAGCCAGACCTTCGTTTTGATATGCCATTGCATGACGTCACCGCTTTTGCGGCAGCCAGCGAGTTCAAGGTGTTCAAGGAGGCGGCGACCAAGGGTGGAATTGTGAAGGCCTTGATCGTCAAAGGCGGAGCGGTCACGCCGCGAAGCCGGATCGATGCGCTGGGTGAAATGGCCAAGAGTTTTGGTGCGAAGGGGCTGGCCTGGTTGAAAATCACTCCAGAGGGGCAGCTCGAATCTGTGATCGCCAAGTTCCTGGATGCCAAAGCGTTTGCTGCAACTCTTCCCGAGGCCAAGCCGGGCGATCTCGTTCTCTTCGGCGCCGACAAGGCTGCGATTGTTCACGATGTGCTGGGCCGCATCAGGCTCTTGTTGGGTGAAGAACTGAAGCTGATCGATACGACTGCCTGGAAACCGGTATGGGTTATTGAATTTCCTTTACTGGACTATTCGCCGGAAGAAAAGCGATACATCTTCATGCACAATCCCTTTGCTGCGCCGATGGACGAGGATGTGGCATTTTTTGACTCGGAGCCACTCAAAGTTCGGGCGAAGGCGTATGACATGGTGCTGAATGGGAGTGAGATCGGCGGTGGGAGTATCCGTAACCATCGGAGTGACATTCAGCTGCATATTCTCGATCTGCTCGGCATCAACAAGGAACAAGCGCAAGCGAAGTTCGGGTTCTTGCTCGACGCGCTGGATTATGGGGCGCCTCCGCACGGCGGCATTGCGTTCGGACTCGATCGGCTCATTATGCTACTGGGGAATACTGAGTCGATCCGTGACGTGATTGCGTTCCCAAAAACGCAACGGGCACAATGTCCGCTGACTGATGCACCGTCTACCGTCAGTGCCGAGCAGCTGAAAGAGTTGCGCATCAAGCTCGATCTCGTTGAGTAGCAGGATGTTGAAAAAGTCCACCAGCATACGAAGATTGTTAGGCGTGAGACGTGAAAAGTTAAAAGTGAAACGTAGGAGTGTCGAAGGTTCTTCCTCTGAAACCTTTCACGAAGAACAAGGACGGCCTTTTTGAGCATCCTGCGATAGGGAGACTTTGCCTCATGGCAGGCAATTCGTTCGGTCACATTTTTACCGTGACGTCGTTCGGCGAGAGCCATGGGCCTGCGATTGGTTGTGTCGTAGACGGCTGTCCACCCGGTCTGGCGATTTCTACCGATGACATTCAGCACGATCTCGACCGGCGCAAGCCAGGCACCTCACGCCACGTCACGCAACGGCAGGAATCCGATACCGTTGAAATTCTCTCCGGTATTTTTGAAGGCCAGACCACAGGCACGCCCATCGCACTGCTCATTCGGAACGAGGATGCCCGCAGCAGGGACTACGGCAATCTCATCGATACGTTCCGGCCCGGGCACGCGGACTACACCTATTGGCAGAAATACGGTATTCGCGACCACCGGGGTGGGGGGAGAGCTTCGGCGCGTGAAACAGCAGTGCGAGTGGCTGCCGCAGCGATCGCGAAGAAATGGCTTCATGAAAGGTATGGTGTCGTGATTCGGGGGTACATGAGCCAACTTGGTCCAATCGAAGCACCGTTTAAGAACTGGGGTGAGGTCAGTAAGAATCCGTTCTTTTCCGCGAACCCCGAGGTTGTGCCGAAACTTGAATCGTTCATGGATGAGCTGCGTAAAGCAGGTGATTCGGTCGGAGCGAGGATCACGACAGTGGCTGAATCAGTGCCGGTAGGGTGGGGCTGGCCGGTCTATGCAAAGCTCGATGCGGATCTGGCCGGGGCCATGATGAGCATCAATGCGGTGAAAGCCGTCGAGATAGGGTCAGGCTTTGCCTCAGTCACCCAGCGTGGTTCAGAGCATGGGGACGAGCTGACTCCGGAAGGTTTTGTGAGCAATCATGCCGGAGGAATTCTTGGCGGCATTTCAACCGGGCAGGATATCGTCGTCACGATCGGCATTAAGCCCACGTCGAGTATTCGAGTTCCACGTCGGTCGATCGACAAGCAGGGCAAGCTGGTGACTGTGGAGACCAATGGCCGCCACGATCCCTGTGTCGGTATTAGAGCCACGCCGATTGCCGAAGCCATGATGGCGCTGGTGCTGATGGACCATGCCTTGCTCCATCGTGCTCAGAATGCTGATGTGAAGACGGCGACACCAAAAATTGCTGGGTCTTCGAAGAAGAGTGTCTCCTCCACGAGCAAGAAGTCCACCGCGAAGATCAATCCGGATCCTGCCGAAGCGTAAACTCGGTGCGCATACATATTTTCGGTCCCTAGGGTAACATGGCCGACATCAAGGCATTGTTACGCCTCACGAGGAGGGTGGACGAATGATGGAAATCTATACAGATGGGGCCTGTAGCGGGAACCCTGGGCCTGGGGGTTGGGGCGCCTTGCTGCGTAGCGGCAATGTCGAAACGGAACTGTGCGGTGGGGAGCCGGCGACGACGAACAACCGCATGGAGTTGCTCGCGGTGATTGAGGCGTTGCAGTCGCTTACTCAGCCTGTGGAAGCGCATGTCTACACCGATTCTCAGTATGTGCAAAAAGGCATCAGCGAATGGATCCATAACTGGAAGAGACGCGGCTGGAAAACTGCCAGCAAAGAGCCGGTCAAAAATGAAGATTTGTGGCGCCGTCTCGATGCCTTGGCTGTCGGTCACAGGCTTGAATGGCGCTGGGTGAAGGGACACTCTGGCCACCCGGATAACGAACGTGTGGACGCACTGGCTCGTGCCGGCCTTGAACAGTCTCGTCGCGCCGGCAAGGCAGTCGGTGGGATCGTCGCGCAAGCGGTCTGTCCGGTTCATTCACATCCAATCCTCGACATCAAGAATGCGACAGTCTATCGGGGGGACACCTGCGTGTTCGATGACCTGTCCTTCATGCTCGCAGCAGGGGCTCACACCGCGATCCTTGGCCCCAATGGCGCTGGCAAGTCGACGATCCTCAAACTGCTGTCCGGTGAAGTGCATTGCCTTCCCAAGGACGAGACATCCATTCGTGTGTTCGGCGAAGCGCAGTGGAACGTCTGGGATGTGCGTAAACGATTGGGTATGGTGTCGCACGATCTTCAGCATCAGTACATGGAACATGTAACCGGGCTGAAAGTCGTGCTGTCAGGCTATTATTCGAGCATTGGGATATACAGTCACCAAGACTTTGCCGATGCCCAGATTGTTCGGGCTCGTGTCGTGATGGAAGAACTCGGTGTCGGGTTCTTGACCGACAGGAAATTTTCCGAGATGTCGACCGGCGAACAGCGGCGTTGCTTGCTGGCGCGCGCGTTGGTGCATGAACCGATTGCGTTGGTGCTGGATGAACCCACGAGCGGACTTGATTTGACGGCGACGTTTCATTACCTGGATCTGGTGCGGGAGCATATGCGCAAAGGGAAAACGCTGTTGCTGGTGACCCACCACATTCACGAGATTCCTCCTGAAATAGAGCGTGTGGTGCTCTTGAAGCAGGGAAAAATTCTGCAGGATGGAAAAAAACGCGCGATTCTCACAGAAACCAACCTCAGTGCGTTGTTCGACTGCTCGGTATCATTGGTCCAAGCCAATGGGTGGTATCAAGCGTTGCCAGGGCAGAGTTTGCCGCACTGAGGGTGTTCGATTTCCAGCCGCTCCAATGTGAAACGTTGGAGCCAACCTCCACGCGTCGCTTCTGGATCGAGACCCTCCGACCTTCGTCGAGAATCCTCTGGCCCTCAATCGCGGGTCTCTTGTCGTGTGCTTCGCGAGGCCGCATTCCTGTTTCCTGAATTACCGCGAGATGGCAAGGGTTGGCCTGTGCCGTTCTGACCGCCGTACATGGTTACTTTTTCCGAAATCCGAAGAACATGCCGACTGCCCATGCTCCCGTTGACGGGAGATACCCGGAGAGGAGGTGTTTGAGCCCTTCAGCTTCCCGATGTGCGGCTGAAATGGCGTGGTGGATTTGCGTTTCCACGGACGTCCAGTCGAGATTGATCCAGCCAGTTTCTTCCAGTACAGCGATGCCGACGAGCAGTCCGCCGGTGAGCAGCGCGGCCATTCTCAGAAATCTCCGGGAGGCCCATCCAATGAAAAACCCAGCCAGGTAGCTGCTTCCGATGCCTGCCACAGCGGGCGATGACCAATGAGCTGCCCATGAGGTGAGGCCTCCGACGGTTGCAATCCCAGCGGCGATGACGGATTTTGCATTCCAGGGCGCTTCGGCCAGAAGCGCTGCCCATATTCCCTGGGAGGCCGATTCGTGTGGCGGTTCCTGATAGTGGTCTATGTCCATATAATGAGGGGCAGGTTGCTGAAAAAGTCCACCAGCGTCGTTCTCGCATCGTTCAGATCCTCAACGTACCCCGAGGGTACGCTTCCGGTCTTCGCTCGCTGCGGCCTTGCTGGACGGGCTTTTTGAGCAACCTGCTGACTATTCAGGCATTCTCACTCCGCGTATTCTCACAACCGTGTTGTACAAAAACCGATTCTCTCCCCCAAAGGGCTAGAGCCGGTTGTTTGCGAAGGTATCACAGGCCTTGGGATCGCCTGTCTCCAATCCTTTTCGGAGCCATGTCATCCGTTGTTCAGATGACCCGTGCGTCCAGCTTTCCGGCCTAACAGACCCGCTGGATGTTTTCTGGATTTGATCATCACCGATCGCCGCTGCCGCTCGAAGCCCTGCTTCGAAATCGCCCGGTTCGATCAGGTTTCGCTCTCGTTTGGCGTGGTGGCCCCAGACGCCGGCGAAACAATCGGCTTGCAGTTCCATTCGCACCGACAAGGCATTCCTCTCTCGTTCAGAGGCCTGGCGCTGGAGGCGCGTCACCTTCTCCGCAGTGCCCATCAGATTTTGTACATGATGGCCCACCTCATGCGCAATCACATAGGCCTGGGCAAAGTCGCCGGCTGCGCCAAGTTGCTGGGCCATGACGTTGAAGAAGGAGAGATCGAGATAGACTTTGTGATCGCCGGGGCAGTAGAAGGGACCGACAGCCGACGACGCGGTTCCGCACGCAGATTGGACTGCGCCGGTAAAGAGGACCAAACGCGGGTCTTCATATCGTGGCCCAAGGAGTTGCTTCCAGGTGGTTTCAGTATCGGCGAGGACGACCGAGGCGAATTTTCCCAGTTTGTCGTCGGGCGACCCAATTGGTGCGGGCTCGGAGGGCGCGGAAGTTTCCGGCATGCTCTGGACACCATTGAGCATGTTGATGAGGGTCAAGGGATTGATACCGGTGAAATAACTGACGGCGAGCACCAGCACAATACCGCCCAGTCCCAACCCTCCCACGCCGCCGCCAACCCTGGCTGGTCTCATCCCACGACGATCTTCGACATTGTCGCTTTCTCGTTGTCCTTCCCAGCGCATGAGGACCTCCTGATCGGACGTGGTGTATCGAACGGGCGGACTAGGTCGGTTCTTTCTCCATGGCCTGAATGAACTTGTCGGCTTCAGCAATGGAGCGGTTCATCTCGCGGACCAGTCGATCAACCTGAGCGTCGACTTTCACCAGTTCACCTTTCATGGCGGCCAGCGCACGCGCATTGAGGTTGTGCTTGAGGTAGAGCACTTGGTCACGCAGTGGCTTCAGCACCGGATCGATGCGCTGCTCAGCTCGGTTCATGGCGCCGAGCATCTCTTTGTAGCGGGATTTGGTTTGAGAGAGTTTCGCTTCACTTTTCCGGCGCAAGTCCGCGCTGGAGTATTGGCCGAGTTCGGTTTCCCATTCCGAGAAGAGCGCATCGGCCACGCTCTCGACGTCTCTGATGCGCTTCCGCACCGTCTCGGCGCTGTCTTCGCTGCTTTCCAGTTCGCTGCTGAGCTTCTTATAGGTGGCTTCCAGGTCTCCCCCTTGGTAGCTTACGACGTTTCCGAATTGCTCCAAGGTACTTTGAATGTCTTTTTTGGCTTCTTCCTGCGCGTTGCGGGCTGATTTGACACGGCTGCTCAAGATATCGCGCTTGGCGTACCCGATTTTATCCATCGTGGCCATATAGACGGTGTCACAGGCGGAAAAGCCGAGAGGGATCGCGAGGAGTATGACCATCATCAAGAATTTCGACATAGGTACCTCAGTTGGAAGTAGGGACAATTCCTACGCAGTGATCTGGAAGATGGATCACGCGATGCATCATAACCGAAGTAAGGGAGAGGGGAAAGGCCTGATTGACACGGGAGGTGCTCACTGAGGTGAGCACCTCCCGAAGATGGATGGCTACTTCGACGAAGCCGTAGCGGTCCCGACCTGGCCGGCAATGTCTTTCAGGTCTTTGGGATACAGCACGATCTCGATTCGGCGGTTGGATGATCGCCCTTCTTCGGAGTCGTTTGAAGCGCGGGGTTGTGTGTCCGCGTAGCCGACTGCGGAGAGGTGTCCGCGGTTCACACTGCCCTGATCGATCAGGTAGCGCACCACGGTCGTGGCTCGCGCCGTCGAAAGTTCCCAATTGGTTTTGAAGTGGCCTTGCAGTTTTGAACTGATAGGGACATTGTCGGTGTGGCCTTCGATCCGGATCTGTTTGTCCGTCACCGTTTTCAAAATGTCACTGACCTGCTTCAGGACCTTCACTCCGGCAGGTTTCACCTGTGCTTGGCCGGAATCGAACAAGACTCGGTCCACCATATTGATGGTGAGGCGGTCACGTACTTGCTGAATGGTGATATTGCCTTTGGCAATTTCGTCTTGCAGCGATTTGGAGAGTTCTTCCTGTGTCCGCGTCAGCCGCGTGATTTCTTCTTCCTTGGCCAGCCGTTCTTGCTCTAACGTTGCTGCAAGTTGCGACTGTTCTTGCCGAAGTTGTTCGCGCTCTTTCGCGATGCGAGCAGTGCTCGCTTCCAGCTCGGAAGCCTGATTCCGTAGCTTGGCGATTTCTTCCTGCGATGAGGCATTTCCGCTCGCGAACTTCTGTTCGAGGTTGGTGATTTGACCGCGCACAGTCCCGAGTTCGCTGTTTAGTTGCCCTTTTTCCCTTTCGAGCCCGTCCAAGCGGGCCTGCAACTCAGCAGCCTGCCGTTCGGCGGCTTTACGCTGCGTGGCTTCCTGGTTCAGTTGCATTTGCAGCTGGGCGGATGCTTTCTTTGCGGCCTCAAGTTCGGTGAGGGTTTGTGTATGGGTTCCCGTGCTTACGCACCCCACCACTGCCACAGTGCACAGTATGGCCAATGCGTGAGCCAGGAGTGGCATGGTTCGATCAGTCAAGGTTCGTCGCATAGTTTCCTCCTCTGAATGTCGCGAGCGGAATATCGTGAAGATGAGCAAGCTCAATGCCAATGACTTGGAAATACATGTGAAGAGAATGGCTTACTTCTCATGGGGTTGGAAAAACAACCGTTGCCTGGATGTGGTTACAGCACAAGGGTTGGTGCATGGTGCTGCAATCGCTGTAGGGTTCACCATACAGGTTCCGACGAGATTGTGATGCGGCTTAGTCGGCTGGTTTAAAGAAATAGGGAGCTGGGAAGTGCTGTAGGCGAGCACCTGCGCAGCAGTCACGGCTCTCGCCGTGGGATTGGTGCATGAGGTATAGTGTGCTCATGCGAAGACGAGCCCTTGTTTATTGCTGGTTGGTTGCCAGTATTTTGCTCTCAGGCTGCGCATCTCAACGAATCGTTCCCGAGTCGATGGAATCGCTCGTGGATCGAACAGTCTCGTTTCGAGACCTCCTCGTCTCACCGGAATCCTACAAGGGACGTCTGCTTGTGCTTGGCGGTGAGGTGCTGAACGCGAAGCGACTCCGCGTCGGCACGCAGATCGAACTCTTACAGCTTCCGCTTGAGGACGGAGAGAGACCGAGCCACGATCGCCAACAATCACAGGGGCGATTCTTCGCAATGCAGCAGGAATTTCTCGATCCAGCCACGATGGTTGCGGGGACCAGGGTGACGATTGTCGGGGAAGTGTCTGGTTCAAAGACCGACCACCTCGACGATGTGGAGTATCGATATCCCACGCTGATCGTGAAGCATCTACATGTCTGGCGGGTTCAACCCTATGGTCAACGGCAACCAGGGTTTTCTATCGGAGGCTTTGGCGGCATGGGAATCGGTGGCGGATCTCGTGGCGGCGGTGGGCTCAGCATCGGGTTCTGATCGGTTTCTTCGTGGAGCTCCATGCCTCAAAAAGCCCTTGTGAGTGCATCCGGCCTATCTTCCCGTGAAAAGATTTCCCGCACCATCGCGTTCAATAAGCCCTATGGCGTGTTGCCGTGTTTTACCGATCCGAACGGGCGGCCAACATTGGCGGACTATATCGATGTGCCTGGAGTCTATGCTGCCGGCCGTCTCGATCTGGATAGTGAGGGGCTACTGCTTCTGACGTCGGACGGTACGTTAGCCCATCACATCACAGACCCACAGCATAAGTTGCCAAAACTGTACCTCGCACAAATCGAGCGCATCCCGAGCGAGGAGGCCTTGGAGCAGTTGCGAACAGGAGTGGTGCTGAACGGCAAGAAGACCAAGCCTGCTGAAGTCCATCTGCTGCCGGACGATCCGCAGTTACCTGATCGCCCCGTGCCCATCCGATTCCGTAAAAACGTGCCGACTGCTTGGCTGGAGATCATGCTCCGCGAAGGGTTGAACCGACAGGTCAGGCGCATGACTGCCGCAGTGGGGAATCCCACGTTGCGGCTTGTGAGGGTGGCAATTGGGCCGATTGTGCTGGGCAACCTCAAACCCGGCGACTGGCGGAGTGTAACGAGTGGGGAGATTTCACAGATCTATTCAGCGGTTTGTCGATAAGTCTGGAGCTGTACGCACGATGCCGAAACAGTCCGCCAGCGGCATTCTTCCTTCGCTCCCAGCAATCGTGCGGCGTGCGGCGTGAAACGTGATACGAGCATGAGCCGAGGAGCTGCGGTCTTGCTTGAGAAAAAGCGCGTCTCGGCGCGCCAGGGTTGGGCAGGGGAGAAGGCTTGGTTTTTTGAGAATCCTGTGCGGTGCATGGTCGCGTTAGTCATGGGTCTGTTGATGAGTCTCGCCGGCTGCCAGGCGGGAGGCGGGAAGATCCTGCAAGGGCTGCCCTGTTCGGAGATTGAAAGGCAGATCAATTTTTTAGACAGGATCGGTACACTCAACCGACTGGCCGATGCTTTTGCGGGGCAGTGTTATGACCTCGTGATCGTTCAGGGTGAAAAGGCCCGGTCGGAATTCCGGCACAAGACGTTCTCCCTCATGAAGGAGACCACCAACATCTTTGTTCCGGAAGGTTCCTTCATCGATTACGTGATGGAAAGTTATGAACGCGGCTATCTCAGCCTCTTACTGGCTGCGAGTTATGCACATATGCAGAAACCGGAGGAGGCGAAGGTGGAGCTCCGGCAACTGGATCATGAGCTATTTACACCGCTCTACAATTACGGCGAAGACCCGGTGAATCTGTTGTTGTCCGCTATATTGTGGGAGCGAGTGGGCGAGGTGAACGAAGCGCGTGTTGATTGGCTTCGGTTGAGGGATTTGGATGTGATGTGGAAAAAGCGGCAAGATGCAGTCCGGCTATTTGCGGGACAACAAGTGAGTCGAATCGACGAAGGGCAAGACCTTAGTGAGCCGTGGCGCGTCTATGGCGTCGATCGATTTCCCGATCTCTCGTGGGACCTACAATTCTTCGGATCGGCGAATGGATATTTTTCTGTAACCGCGGACAAGGAATTTCCTCTGGCCTGTCAGTCTGACACTGGCGTGCGGCTGTCCACACAAAGTTGGTTCGAGAAGGTGGCGATTCGCCATAGTCACGGGTACCATCCGCTCCTCAACGTCCAGGCATGGATCCGATTACCGATTGGCCTGACCTACAGCCTGGTTCCGTTGGCGGCAGGCGCCGGCGTGATGGTTGGAGGCTGTGTGCTCGATGCGGCAGCGAAAGGTCAAGGGTCGCTCTGCCAGCTCTCGGTAATCGGGGGGATGGCCTTGATGAGCACCGCGCCGGCAGTGCTCGAAGGCGCGCTGCAACCTGACTTGCGGCATTGGGAGCATGTGCCCGCGGCGTTCGTGGTGACTAGAGCCTCAAAGCCTGAACTGGAGCCCTGTTTGCCGAAACTTGACACTGCTGTTCAGCGCCTTTGGTAGGAGTGATTCGCCAGCATGCTTCAGAAGGTGTCTATCGAGGTCGTCGAGAAGTATGGTGTCGCAACTCGCCCGCATTATTTATCAGCGGTTCGTCGTGAAATCGCTGAGCCGCGTCGCGAGACCAGCGCGTGGAAGCCCTGAGAATATGATGCCTACTCGTCCTGTACTTTAGGAGCCCGGAGCGCGAGCACGCCGGTTGGAGGCTTGTTGTAGCAGTGGATCGGCGAATACAGCAGGAGCGCTTATGAGTAATCGGGTAGGCTGACTCGCGCCGAAAAACTTGGAAGGCCGGCATTTCATCATGCCGAGAGATCAGAAGAGGCTCCGGCGCATGTGTAGCCTCGGATTCTGTTCGTGTCCGAGTTCCTCCTCAGCCGAGTCTCGACGGGGCTCCGCTCCTCCGGCGACGTCCGCTCCGTGCCCTAGTCCCGCGGCCAAGAAATGTAGAAAGTCCCCGTTGTTTGACTCAGACTCCTGCCTGCTAGTCACGATGGTTCTGCCGGGAGTCAGTGCGAGGGAAGGGACGGATAGTCGCTGTAGCCGTCAGGCCCACCCCCATACAGCCGATCGTAGTTGACCTCGTTGAGCAGGGCCTGTTTCGCGAAGCGTTCGACCAAGTCAGGATTAGCGATGTACGGCCGTCCGTATACGATCGCATCGGCCGCTCCGCGTGCCACCGTCGATTCGCCGGTCTCACGCTGGTAGCTCCCGTTGCTCATCAGTACTCCATGGAAATGTCGGCGGGCGACCTGTAAGATTGCTTGCTCCTCAGGCAGCGCGTGGCTCTCGTGCCGTATTTCGAGGAACGCGATCGTTCGTCGGCTTAATTCCTGCGCCACATAGGTCACCACCGCGTCAGGCTGGCTGTCGCTCATGTCATTGAACGGGACCAGGGGCGAGATCCGTACCGCGACGCGCCCGGCGCCCCAGACGCCGATAGCGGCATCGGTCACCTCCAGCAGAAAACGAGCACGGTTGGGAACAGAGCCCCCATAGGCATCCGTGCGTGCGTTGACGCCGTTGCGTAGAAAGTTATCAACCAAATACCCGTGAGCGCCGTGGATTTGCACCCCGTCGAAGCCGGCCCGTTGGGCGTTCTGCGCGGCGAGCCGGAACATGTCCACATATCGCGGGATTTCATCGGTGCGGAGCGCGCGCGGGACTTCGTAGGGTTTGGCGCCTTCCGGGGTATGGGTCACGTCATTACGAATCGCTGTGGCGCTGCTGGAGACCGGTTGCTCGCCCTCGTTCAGTAACGAGTGCGCGGCACGACCGGGATGCCAGATCTGCATGAAGATGCGGCCGCTCTTGGCATGTACGGCTTCTGTCACTCGTGTCCAGCCGGCCACGTGGGCGGGGCTGTATATGCCGCCTTCACCCATGAAGGCGCAGGCGTGGACATCGACCATAGTGCATTCCGTCATGATGAGCCCGCTCGATGCCCGTTGGGAGTAATAGTCCACCATCATGTCGGTGGGAATATGCGAGGACCCGGCCCGCACGCGGGTGAGAGGGGCCATGACGATGCGGTTGGGTAAGCGGATGTCCCCGGCCTGCAGCGGAGTAAACAACGTGGTCATTGGGCGTTCCTTTGCATAATAGGTAGATCGTGGGTGAGAGAACGTATAAGCGAGATGGTGAGCGAGTCAACTGGCGAATGGCTATTCTCGGGTCTTTCGTCGAAGCCGGTCGGTCAGCTCCTCATACACATATCGACGGTGGCCAACGGCCATCAGGCGAATGACTCGTGCCTTCTGATCGACGGCATAGGCGATGCGAAAGCGGCGAACGCGATACTTTCGTAACCCGTCGAGTTCCCGCTGGAGCGGCTCTCCACATTCGGGATTCGCGGCAATGGCGCGAATGGCTGACTTGATCAGTTGCTTGAGATCGGGATGGAGCACTCGGATCACCTCTGCCACATGTGGAGGGATGTCCGGACGGAAGGGGGTCACGCAGTGCGCCGCTTCTTGGCGGGCGTGAAGGGTTCGCCGAACACGTCTTCAAACGAGAGCCCTTTGTGTTTCGTTTTGTAAAAGGACCGGCTCTCGGCAATCTGGCTCATGAGTCCAGGATCACTCAGGACATCCAAGGTCTCTTTGAGGCGGGTATATTCATTGACATTAATCAAAATGGCAGCCGGACGGCCGTTCTTCGTGACGATGACTTCCTCCTCGCGCTCTTGTACCCCCGCCACGAGTTCAGGCAGGCGGGTTTTGACCTCCGACAACGACAATGTTTTTGCCATAATAGACCTCGTGTATGAAAGACCAGAATTCTGGTCGTTAGAATACAGCGACAGGTGGGGTGCCGTCAAATGAACAGGCCCGTAACCGCTGTGTGACTTCAGCGTGGGAGGGTGAATGCCAGGCGTACGAGCTGAGGCGCAAGAGTCAGGCTGTCGAATATCAGGAGGCCAGGTTGGTGGTGAGTTCATCACGCGGAGCAATCAGAAAGACTCCCGACCCCTTTGTTTTCCTCTCAGCCGCTGCGAAAATGCGGAGTACGATCGGTATGAACTTCGCACGCTCCAAAGGATTGTCGGTGCCTGCGGAGGGCGACTCGATATTATCCTGGAGCCTGGGTCGAAAACTCACCGGGCCGCTTAGGTTAGGATGCCGCGCGCCGCGAAATAGAGAGGACCGGCATTTCATCACGTCGAGCAATCAGGAAAGACCCCGACCCCATTTGTTTTCCCAGGCTATGTAAATACATAAACTGAAAATGCTCTAGCTCGCCTTTTTCATCTCTCCTGCGAGCAAATCGTTGATGAGTGATTGATAGGGGATCTCCCGCTTGGCTGCGAGGGATTTCAGCCAGCGAAGCACCGTGGGGTCAAGTCGGATGGCAATGAGTTGCCGTCGTTCCTCTCCCAATGGAGGTCGTCCCACCCGACGCATGGAGGCGAGCTGCCGGTCGGAAAGCGGAGGGATGTCCGAATAATCAATCTTTCGCTTCTTGATAGCGCGTCTTTTCTTTTCGGTTCGCCAATCGTGCACTGATGACTCTGATAGTTTTTTCATGGTCGTGGCTCCTGAGCGTGTAGGCGATGACGAGAATGTTGCCGGCTGCCGATTGTGCCAGCCGAAATCGTCTCGCTTCCGTGGTCGAATGGTCGATGTCTTCGCCGTCAATGCCGTTTGAGTCAAAGAAGGCCGTACCGGCTTCTTCAAATGAGACCCCGTGTTTGGTCCTGTTGCTGCCGGCTTTCTTGGTGTCCCATTCGAACACCAATTATGTATATACTAAACATGAGCTGTGTGCAAGTTGGTTCACGAGCGGAGAGCCGGTGTCTGGGCGCGTGCGACCACGGCCACGCCGGCTTCTAAGCGAGAAACAAGGGAAGGCGTCGCCGCGCGCCGCGAAATGGATTTAGTTGTAGTCCCCTTTCCGTATTTGGGTTAATCATAAAGAAACTTGTCGAGCATTTCGTCGTGTTCTAGAAAGTATGAGAATCCTCTCTTGAGTTCCGTGTAGTCACCCTTGGTTCCAGCGGCTATCAATCCATCAACCGTTTGCTTCACATCAGCAGTATTGCCTCCGACTACGAAAGTGCGAATGTTTTTGGGGAGCACTTTTAGTTCTTGGGAAAAATGCTGTTCCTGAGCACGCCAGCCGATAACGAGTATTTTGGTGACTCGTGGAAGATCGCTTTTTAAAGCTTCAACATGATCCTTTGGGCATTCGAAGGAGTTCTTATTCTTAACTGGGATCGCTATGGCTGGAGAGAGTACCAAGCCCTTCTTCTTGAGATCTTCCCCGGCTGACTTTGTCTCGAAGTGATCGGGGTAGATAATCGTTCCATTCGAATTCACTCCGTCTATGATGTGTTGCTGAATGGCCCGAAGATTATTGTAATCGTTGTCTCGTAGCGTGCAACGGGTTACGTGGCCCCAATCTACACTCCCGTGAAGCTTGAATAGCTTATAGTCAGGGCGTCGAACGTAATCGTTTAGATACTGGAACGTGTGTCCCAAATAGGAGCGTAGTGCTTCTTCCACTAGCGTGTCGTAGTTGAATGTGACTATGTTAACTGATTCGTTTTGGCGTGCTCGCCATCGTTCCACACGATTGAGTAGGGCCAGATGGTTTGTGGCGCCACGATGAACTGCGCGCCAACCAGACTCACAGTGTTCTATTGCCCCTTGAATGTAGAATTGGACAGCTCTGAGTTGCTGCCCTCCCTGAAGGAACGTCTTTGCCTCTTCCCGCAGACGCTCCAGATAGGCTTCTAAGGCCTTCTTGTTAGATTGCTCTCGGAGCTGTGGGAGAATTTCCTGACACTTGTTAAACCGCTCCAGCAGTTCGTTAAATTTAGGTCTGTCTTCAAAAAGCTCATCGGCAAGGGGTGGTCTATGAGATTCTTTTGTTTCGCTTTGCGGAGGACGGGATGCATATGAGTCATACGATGCTCCAGCCCCTAGAATTATCATCAGCATAATGACCTGCTACTCCTGATTCCTTTTAGTCCTGGCATGCTAACGGATGGTTTGTGCCTACAAATGGTCAACGCAAGGGTCCCCCCGAGCTTGCTGATACTCTCTTTCCTCTCAGGTAGCTGAGGGCATTGTCTCATTCAGGCGGGTGGCGCTGGACTGGGCTGGTCAGCGACAGGACCCGCCTCCGTGCTCTCTCCCTTCACACCCTCCCAAATGTCCTCCTAAAATTCCCTGGTTTTTCTCATGTGCTGCGCGATATCGCCCTGCAAATGTCTCGCCCATGCCTGCCAATCACCCCTCGTGTCGCCGACGCAATGGGTGCGGAAGATGAATCGTCTGAGTCGGGCGGCAGGAGCACCAAGTCCTTCGTATTGCCGCTGGTGAATCGTTCTACAGATTGATTTTGTAATGGATACTGCGTCCGCCCCCGGCGGGCACAACGATACCCTTGTCTGCGAGATCCTGCAAATCACGCGTCGCCGTGGCCTTGGAGGCTCCGGTGATGGTCATGTATTTCTTGGCGCTCATGCCACCTTCAAAGCCGGTCGGGCCTTCGTCCAGCATGCGGCGAAGGGTTTGTAGTTGTCGGTCATTGAGCTGATCTCTCCACCAGTCGAACAGTCTGGTTTTCTTCAACGTGAACTCGATCTGTTCCTCAGCCTGGATCTGTGCCTCAAGCACCATGTTGACGAACCAGGTTACCCATGGGGTGATCTCATTCGATTGTTGCCCCTCTTGCAGCGCCTCGTAATACTGCTTCCTGTTTGCTTCGATCGCCCTCGACAGGCTTAGCAATGCGGGCCGTCCGAGCCCCTGCGAGAGCGCTTTCTCGGACAAGGCTCGTCCGATGCGGCCGTTGCCGTCTTCGAAGGGATGGATCGACTCAAAGTAGAGATGCCCGACCGCCGAGCGTACTGCCGCCTTTCGAATCTCTCTTTTTCCACCTGGGGCTGTGTCATTGAACCACTGAATGAAACGTGTCATCTCTTCCGGAATCGTTGCCGACGACGGCGCTTCAAAATGCACCCGTTCATGTCCCACCGGCCCAGACACCACCTGCATCGGTTCGGCATGCATCCGCCACTGGCCGGACGCAATGCGCCGGTGTCCGGCCATGATCATGCGGTGCCAGGCAAACATCGTATCTTCTGAAAGTGGGGCGTCAGCACTGTTCCGGACGTCGATCATGAGTGCCGCGGCGCCGTTGGCCCTTTTGTCCCCTGTCGCAGGGCCACTTTCCATGCCGAGATTGTGCCGGATTGACGACATGACATCTTTGCGGCTGAGCAGTTCCCCTTCGATGGCGGATGTCTTCAGAGCTTCTACGACCATCATCTCGATGGTAGTTTCCATCTGCGCGTCTGCTGTCAGCCCTTTCAAGAGTCCGCTTGCGTGACCGGTTCTCTCAGCAAATGTAAGTAGGACCTCTTCGACCCCGGAGAGATCATATCGGAACTCAGGCCAGTCGCTTTGCTGCCAGTTATAACGCATGAGCCGATTATATGCCTATTCGGCTCATATAGGATGAAAATGTGAGCCGAATAATGAGAATGTTTGGCTCATGGAGGGAGTTATAGGTACTTGTCAGATAGTGGATCACGAATCTGACGGGGTCGTTGCTTGCCTTACACAACGGAGCAGATGAAGGAAAAAGCGGGTAGTGATTGATTCTCCTTCGCCAAGGTTCCGGAGAATTTTCCAGGATTACCCGCAGCGTCAAGCTTTCGTGGCAGAAGAGGTTACTTCGGAGGAATAGGCTGCTAGGGGGAACCTCATTTTCCCATTCCGTTCAGCCCTCCAAGCAGGGGTGCCAATGCGTCTTCGCCTGGGCCTTTGCCGTTCTTCATATCAGTTTTGATCTCTTCGAACAGCTGATTGGCCTCTGGGCCTAGAGAGCGGATGGTTTGTTCGAGACGGCCCAACATAAGCTCCCGCTTCACTTGCTCCTCGGTGAGTGTGTCCGCCTTGATATTCTGATCGATCAGTTGAGAGAGTTGCTGGAGTTTCTGGTGGAGGTCCGGTGGGAGTGAGTTCAGGACTCCGGCAGCGTGATCGGAGGGATGGTGTTCAGTCGGTTGAGCCCATGCTGGCGCAACGGCAATGAGACTCATCGCGATGACGAACCAACGTGCTTGTCGTTTCATGTGGCTCTCCCATGTGTGTAGAAACAGGGAAAGTATCTCAGTCTATAGGCAGGCTGTCAGTAAAATCCAACAAATTGCCTCAAGAGCGTGAAAGGTGAAAAGTGAAATGTAAAACGAAGGGCGGCCGAGTGATCTTGCTCGGAAACCTTTCACGGCTCGAGGCTCGACGGAGTCTTGTTGAGTACTGTGGCAGTGGCGCGCGAGATCGCTTCGTCGTGTGCGTGGTCGAGAGTATAGACACGGAATTGGACCAAGCGGGTCGGCAGCAGGTCGAGGAATTCTTCTAACGGTTCTGTCGAAATACCTTTGGTGCCTGGGTCATACACGTAGAGAGGGTTGCCGCGCCGGTCTTTCGGATCTGGCCGTGGGTCGAGCGGCGCCATATCGACGCGGAACGCTACTTTTTTAAGCTTCGCCGGCAATTCTTTTTTGATCTGTTCTTGGAAGTGCTCGTGGCTGGGAAAGTCCATGCCGCGTTCCTGACCCTTTTCTTTGAGCACGGCGCTGTAGGCCATTTTCCATTTCACATCTCGCCCCAGAATCCTCTGCCATTCTGCGCCGAGGCGCCGCTCGGTGGCATGGCGTGAAGTTTTCCACCCACGTACCTGTTCAAGTAAAGACCAGTCGGTCAGTGTCAGGTACTCGTCCATCTTCTTGCGAGGGTCGTGGGGAAACAGGAGCTTCATGCTGTCGCCAAAGATGTCACGGAGGTGGATGTCGATCGCGCGCGTGGTTCGGTGATAGTAGACGTTGGAATAGAGATACATACGGGTATTGAGAAACATCTGCAGGGCGGGGAGGCCCGTCTTATGTATCGTAAATCCCTTGTCTGTGATGATCGTGTAGTGAATGAGCCTGGAGAGATCAACGGGGCCGACGGCCACGCCGCACATATAAGAGTCGCGCAGGACATAGTCGAGGTTATCTGCGGTATAGCTGCCGGAAATGACTGGCTGGAGCATGTTGAGCCATCGAGGAATGCGGGAGTTATCTTTGCCCTTTTCCTTGAGAATCACATGTGCGATTTGGTCGGGATTGAGTTCCTCGCCTTTGGCGAATGGACCGGACGGACTGCGCCTGATTTTGCGGATGATGGGGCCGAGATGATCTCGGATGATAATCTGCCCGAGTTTTTCGTGACTGGCGCCGAAGGCATGCAGGTAGTTGTCGTCGAAGAAGTGGCAGAAAGGGCCATGGCCGATATCGTGCGCGAGAGCTGTGACGCGGAGAAATTCTTCAACGTAGTTTGCTGATGGAATCTCTTTGAGAGCTTTTTTAAGAAACGGATACAGGTGCCGGGCAAAGCGGCCTGCCACATGCATCGTACCAAGTGAGTGGACGAAGCGGGTGTGTTCCGCCGAAGGGTAGACCCATCGGGCACTCTGGAGTTGATAGATGTATCGGAGGCGTTGGACCCAGGGAGAGTCGATCAGGTCTTTTTCCGTTCGTTCGTGCGGATCTGCTGTGGTGAAGGGTACGGTGAAGGAGACGTATTGGTGAATGGGATCGGCGATCAGCGCCGATCCATCGTAGGGAGCCGTAGATTGATGACTGAACTCAGGCATGGTGAGCGGTCATCTTAGCCTACATCTTGAGAGGGCGGCAATGGCTCTGTCTGGGTGAGTGGGTGTGCCCGCCGATATTTGGCCACGAAAAAATAGGCCAGAGGATAGGCGAGTGCCGCACCGAGAAGGCTTAAGACTATTCCACCAAGAAAGAACGGCATGGCGTAGGGCATGACCTGTTCATAGATTCCGCTGAAGCTCATGTCTTGCCAGTTGAAGGAGGGGCTATCGGATCGGCCGAGTAAGAGTGCACCGACCCAGTAGGTGGCGCCGAGGATGGGAACCACAGTCCAGGGGTTGTTGAGAAATGCGCCTGCCATGAGTGCGAGAAAATTGAGGCCCAATGCCCAGGCGAAGAAGAATACCATCACGGTGTGTAATCCGTAGGCCGGGGAAAAACAAATGAAGACTCCGAGGGCGAAGGCCAAGGCCGTTCGGTGTGGTGATTCATGAAGATGAAGGACCTGTTTCAGTAGCGATCGAAATGAAGGGATCTTAGGCATAGCCGTGATGGATGAAGCCGGTTATGTGAAATGGGTGTAACTGGTGTTCGCCAATCGGTGGCGCTTGCCTTGAAGGGAGAGAGCCTGTATTCCGAAGCGAGAGGAATGAATTTCTCCAATGCAGGTCAGAGGGAATCCTCGCGTGAGCGCTGCCCGTTCGAGTCGCCGACGCTGGTGCGGCGATACGGTAAAAAGCAATTCATAATCCTCTCCTCCGGTCATCGCCAGGTTCATTGGATCGAGTTTTCGAGAGGCGGCATAGGCACGGCAGGCCGGCGATAAGGGGAGTGCTCCGAGATTCACCTCCACCCCGACATGGCTTTCCTCGCAAATGTGGCGAAGGTCTCCAGACAAACCGTCTGAAATATCAATCGCGGAGGTCGCGAAGCGATGAGTGCTGAGCCACTGGCCTTCCGCGACGCGCGCAGTTGGGCGCAAGTGTCGTTCGATCAAAAATTGCCGGTGCCTGACTGAGAGCGTGGCGGTTCGCGAATGTCGTGTGACCCTGGCCGGCGGTTCGTTCAACAGTTTCAAGCCGGCCAGGGCGTCGCCGATGGTGCCGGTCACGTAGAGGCTATCGCCGATTTGTGCGCCATTCCGAAAGAGGGCCTTGCGGGGAAGTACCGTCCCGATCAACGTCAAACTGATGAACCATCCGCCATTCGAAGCCGACGTATCTCCGCCGATGAGCCGTATGCGGTGTGGGCGGCACGCGGCCATCATTCCCCGATACAGTTGAAGTACGTGCTGTTTGGAAGCCGTGCGGGGGAAGGCTAAGGCAACGAGCAGATAATGTGGGGTCCCTCCCATCGCGGCGATGTCGCTGAGGTTTGCGGCCGCAGCGCGAAATCCGATATCGGCCATCGTGGCGGTTCGGAGGTCGAAGTGGATTCCCTCTGTTAAGAGGTCAGTCGTCAGCACCGTCCATTGGCCGGCCTTCGATGTGATGACGGCGGCATCGTCGCCGATCCCTCGAATCACCGAGGGCGTGCGGAGGTTATACTGTTTGCGGAGGGCGTGAATAAGATCGAACTCGTGAACCGTAGACCTGGTCCTCAGCCGGTACGTGGGCGCCATACGAACAAGCTCCTACACAACCACCACGAATCAATCAACGACTAGCACATCCAAAAGTAGAAGGAAAATATTCTATGGGATAGCCGAGTGAAACGGGTTGAGGTCGAAGCTTCCCTTGAGCATGAGCAAAGACCGGACTTTCCTCATCTCAGCCGTGGCCTTAGATGTAATATTTAGAGCGCTAGTTGACTATTTTAGCATTCTGCTAGCAGCGGTGTCGTCGCGCTGGTTGCATGCACCGGCAATGAGCGCGCGGCTGGCTTGGCCTTCGTGCGTGGGGCCTGTTTTTTTGACTGTGGGTGCTGTCGGTTGGGCTTGCCGGTTGGGCGCGCGGGCTTTGAACCCTGCCGGAGCGCTACCTTCATCACGTCATCCATCGTATCGGCAAAGACAAGGTGAATGCCCTTTAAGATGTGTTTGGGAATTTCGTCGAGATCCTTCTTGTTGCGTTTCGGAAGAATCACGGTCGTGAGTTTGGCCCGTTTGGCCGCCAGAATTTTTTCCTTCAATCCTCCGATGGGAAGGATTCGGCCTCGGAGGGTAATCTCACCGGTCATGGCGAGGTCTCGGCGCACCGGGATTTGCGACAAGGTTGAGGCAATCGCAATGGCCATGGTAATGCCTGCCGATGGCCCGTCCTTGGGAATTGCTCCGGCCGGTACGTGGATATGGAGGTCTTGCGTGGTAAAGACATCGGGATTGATCCCGAGAGTGTGTTCGCGCGACCGGACGTAGCTCAAGGCCGCTTGCGCAGACTCCTTCATGACGTCGCCCAGCTGGCCGGTGAGGGTGAGTTGTCCTTTGCCCTTCATTGCCGTGGCTTCGATGTAGAGCACATCGCCGCCGGATTCCGTCCAGGCTAAGCCCGTTGCCACTCCTATCTCGTCAATCGTCAATTCTTCTTCGGGCACGAACTTCGGGACGCCGAGATATTTGTGCAAGTTGGCAGGATCGACGGGGAACCCGACGCCTTTGCCTTCTGCCACTTTTTTGGCCACTTTGCGCATGATGTTGGCGATCTCGCGCTCGAGGTTCCTGACTCCGGCTTCGCGTGTATAGTTGGCGATGATTTGACGCACCGCAGGCTCGGCGATACGGACGTGTTTCTCGGTGATCCCGTGTTCGTTGAGTTGCCGAGGGATCAGGTATTTCTGAGCGATGCCTAACTTCTCTTCTTCGGTATAGCCGGGGATCCCGATCACTTCCATCCGGTCGCGCAAGGCAGGCAAAATGGGGTCGATCAGATTTGCCGTTGCAATGAACATCACTTCGGTCAGGTCGAAGGGTACGCCTAGGTAGTGGTCTGTGAACGAGTTGTTCTGTTCCGGATCGAGCACTTCGAGCAAGGCGGCGGAGGGATCGCCGCGAAAATCCATTCCGACCTTGTCGACTTCGTCCAGCATGAAGACGGGATTGTTCGTGCCGGCTTGTTTCATACCTTGAATGATGCGGCCTGGGAGCGCGCCGACGTAGGTGCGTCGATGGCCTCGGATTTCCGCTTCATCACGAATGCCGCCAAGACTAATGCGGACGAATTCACGACCGAGAGCGCGGGCAATCGATTTCCCGAGTGAGGTCTTTCCAACGCCTGGTGGTCCGACAAAACAGAGAATCGGGCCTTTCATTTTATCTTTGAGCTTCCGCACGGCAAGATACTCAAGGATCCGCTCTTTTACTTTTTCCAGGTCGTAGTGGTCCTCGTTGAGGACCTTAGCCGCGGCTTTGAGGTCGAGGTTGTCCTTGGACCTCTTGGACCAGGGTAATTCCACGATCCATTCGATATAGGTTCTGACGGTGGCGGACTCGGCGGTATCCGGGTGCATCTTCTCGAGGCGCTTGAGTTGTTTTTCGGTTTCTTTCAGCACCTTTTCCGGCATCTTCAGTTCGGTAATCCGTTTGCGAAATTCGGTAATTTCTTCCGCGCGTTCGTCGAGTTCACCCAGCTCTTTTTGAATCGCCTTGAGTTGCTCGCGCAAGAAATATTCGCGTTGAGTCTTGTCCATTTCCCCTTTGGCTTGCGCCTGAATCTTCTGTTGCATGGAGAGGACTTCGATCTCTTTGCCGAGGATCTCGCTGACGCGACGGAGGCGTTTGAGTGGATCAAGAATTTCCAGCACTGCCTGGGTGATGTCGACTTTGAGGCCAAGATTGGATGCCACCATGTCCGCAAGACGTCCGGGGTCTTCGAGGTTTTCGATGACGATCATCACGTCCGGGACTAAGACTTTGTCGAGACTCACGATCCGTTCAATTTGTTCCTTGACGGTTCGCATGGCGGCCTCGGTTTCAAGGGCGGCGCTCGCTGGCTTGTGTTCGATGAGTTTTTCGATGCGCACGGAGTAATAGGGCTCCGTCTGGATATAACTGGTAATCTTGGCTTTCGAGAGCCCTTGCACGAGAATTTTGATGCGCTCATCGGGTAGTTTCAGCATCCGCATGATGATGCCCACGGTGCCGATGGTATGAATATCTTCCGGTGAAGGATTCTCGACGTCCAAGGCTTTTTGTGTCGACAGGAAGATCATGCGATTGCCGGCGAGCGCGGCTTCAATCGCTTTGATCGACATCTCTCGCCCGACAAATAATGGCAGCACCATATAGGGAAAGATGACGATATCTCGAACCGGCAATAGCGGAAGTTGGTCGGGGATTTCGACGTTTTGGGGCGGCTGCAAGTCTTGTTCGATTGGGTCGTTCATCGGTATGGTCTCAGTGTGTGCTCAATGGTGAGCGAGAGAAGCGGTGCTCTCGTCGCTGCGTGTCAGGGCGTCAGGATAGTGAAATAGTCGCATGCAACAAGGGCCGTGATGTGGTCGGTTTGAAGCGTACTCACCGGATACAGTGACCGACTGGGCGTATCTTCAATGGACAGCCCCGAGTAATTCTTCGCTCACAAAGGATTTCACGTCGCGTGTTAGGCTTTGACAGCCCTTGTCTTGCGGCGTTCGCCGGAGGGCCACATCCGATTCTGCAGATACTCGTTGAATTCCGGTCCCAGGGAGGGGTTTTTGAGCGCGAATTCGACGGTTGCAATGAGAAAGCCCAGCTTATCCCCGGCATCGTACCGTTGTCCTTGTATCTCCAGCGCAAACATAGGGGACTTCTTCGCCAATTCCACGAGCGCATCGGTCAATTGGATCTCGCCGTTTTTACCGGGCCGTGTCTTTCTCAGGATAGAGAAAATGTCCGGCGGCAGGACATAGCGACCGATGACTGCCAGGTTGGATGGGGCGTCGGCCGGTGCCGGTTTTTCAATAAGGCCCTCAACTCGATGGAGCCCTGCTGAGAGGGTTCGAGGCGCCACGATTCCATAACGGCTCACGTCATGGTGGGGGACCTCCTGCACACCGAGGATGGCGCCGTGTCGTTTCTTGTAAGCATGAATGAGTTGCGCAAGGCCAGCCACCGGGGCGTCAATGATTTCGTCCCCGAGAATGACGGCAAAGGGTTCGTCGCCGATCAGCCGTTGGGCGCAGAGAACCGCATGGCCAAGTCCAAGGGCCTCCGACTGACGGACGTAACAGAAATTTGCAAGCGTGGAGATGTGTCTCATCTGGCTCAAGAGCTGTGCTTTGCCGTTGCCCTTGAGATTTTCTTCTAATTCGACGGACCGGTCAAAATGGTCCTCAATCGCGCGCTTGCCCCTTCCAGTGATGATAATAATATCTTCGATTCCGGAGGCGACCGCTTCTTCCACGGCATACTGAATGAGTGGTTTGTCGACGAGCGGCAACATTTCTTTGGGAGACGCTTTCGTCGCGGGAAGGAAGCGCGTGCCAAGGCCAGCGGCGGGAATTACAGCTTTACGGACATCATAACGTGACATAGTTCGATACTATGTGATGAGGTAGACGATGTCAAGGAATGCAGGAGCGATCGTACGGTTGCGTGGCTGATGTTGAGTGCCAAAGGAGGGCTCGTACATGCCAAGTGTACACAGGCGACGATGAAATGTCCGCTTCTCATATTGCCCATGGCACTCATCCGCAACAGTGACGCTGAGTATCCGTTCTGACTCGGGTTCCTTCCTATGCGTGAACACCCCTGCGTGCTCGCGCATCGTGAGTGAGAATAGACCCCGCCAGCCTCAACAAATCTGTCGAGTGTGCAGGTGTCTATCAAGCGTGTTCAGATTTCAGGTGCGGAGTGTAAGAGTGGAGCCCCACGGCTTAACAGCCGTGGTCCCTTTTGTGTCTTCGGCGGAACCCGCCGAAGCGTGTCCTCCTTCGCCAAGGCTTCGGAGGACACCCGCTGCGCATTCCTCCACAGCTTTACAGCTGTGGAGGAATGCGTAGGCGGGTGAAGGGAGACGTGATGGCTTACGAGAGCGAGAGTGGGCGAGCCATGCATGACTCTATCGCATAATCTGAGGCACGACGTTCCGCGACAGCGAGCGTCGAACCTCGAATCGTCGTCTGCCGCGCTTGCCTCGCCAGGTTGCAACGAGCCTACGTGAATAATTATGGGTTATCAGCTTTACATTCAAATACTTGCCCAATATAATCCGGGGGTTTTGCACGTAGGTGACCGTGAGGGGCACGTGTGCGTTGATCGCCCGAGTTGCTCACGCTCGTCACTCCTGCTGCCAGCGGCGCACAAGTGTTCCAGGTCCATCGTGTGTGCGAATGTGTGGTGAGGGGGAGCATGTACGGTTACGGCCAAAGTTAGGGTTGCCCATAATGCCAGTATTATTTCTTCCGTGTTCCTATGGGATACAGATCCAGTGAAGGGAGTCTGCCGTTGGGCGAGGCCACGCTGGCTTGTCATCATAATATTCATCGCTCTGGTCTGCAGTCTACTGCCGGTGTTTGCATTCGCTGCGGAGCCAGCCGGAGTGAAAGTGACGACGATAGAAATTCGAGGAAACAAACGGATCGAGTTACCGGCGATTCTCGGTCGATTGACGTTGAAACCAGGTGATCCCTATACCTCTGAAAACGTCCGCGGACAGATCAAGATCCTCTACGAAACCGGATACTTTGAAGAGGTGCAGGTCGACACGGAAGCGGGGACGGGAGGTACGGCCCTGGCGTTTTTGGTTCGCGAAAAACCGTTTATTACCGAGATCGTATTTGACGGGAATACCGCGCTCAGTGACGATAAGCTCAAAGAGAAGATTACGATCAAGAGTCAAGCCTTTCTCGATCAGTTACAGGCAAAAGAGAGTGCGGAGAAGATTCGTCTCGCCTACCAAGGGGACGGCTATTTCAATTGCAGTGTGATCCCGGTCGTGCAGACCCTGGACGAAGATCGGAAGCGCCTGACATTTCTCGTGAAAGAAGGGGACAAGGCGCGCGTCAAAACGGTTAGCTTTGACGGTCTGCATGCGGCGACCAAAGATGAGATGTTTAAGGTGATGGCGACGCGAGAATGGATTCCTTGGCACGGACTGATCACGCAACTCAAATTGCCGTCTATTCTTTCAGATGCTGGGGTCTTGAAGCGGGAAGAAATGAACAACGACGTGGAGCGGGTCAAAGAGGTCCTACTCAACAAAGGCTATTTAAACGCCCGGGTTGGGTTGCCGACGGTGGAGCTTAGTGAGGACAAGAAATGGTTCGTTGTGACATACGCGGTCATGGAAGGAGAGCCATTCACCATCGGTGAAATCGGGTTCCGCGGGAATACGGTGTTCGAAGATCCAGAGCTTCGCCAGGGGCTCAAGATGAAGGAAGGGGAAATTTTTCAGCGTCAGAAACTCCGCGACGAGATTACACGATTGAACGATCTGTATGGGAGTAAGGGCTATTCGTTTGCTGATGTCTCTCCCAATGTGGTTCCGAACACCACGGAGCGGACCGCAAGTATCATTCTGACCATCAAGGAAGGAGAGATGATGCGGATCCGTCAGATCAATATCAGTGGGAACGAGAAGACCAAAGACAATGTGGTTCGTCGTGAGATCCGTGTCGATGAACAAGATGTCATCGATACCCCCGCCTTGAAACGGAGCTTTCAGCGTCTCAATAACTTGAACTTTTTTGAGACGGTGGAAATTCTTCCGGCGCAGGTGGGCGCGGACAAGGTCGATCTGAATGTTCGCGTGAAAGAAAAACCCACTGGCCAGTTTAGCGTCGGTGGCGGATTCAGCACGCTGGATCAGGTGGTCGCCATCGCCGATATTACGGAGGGAAATCTTGGTGGGAATGGCTGGATGGGGCGAGTCCGCGGTCAGTTGGGCCAGCGGCGGCAAATCGGGTTGATCACATTTCGAAACCCCTACGTGAACGATTCCCTGACCTCCATGCAGTTGGACGTCTACGCCACGGCGACGAACTATATCACCTATTTCGAGAAGAAAACCGGCGCTAGCGTGACGTTAGGTCGATATCTTTCAGAATATACCTCTGGAAGCGTGAGTCTGTTCGCGGAAGAATTGAATTTTAAAGATCCGGCTGTGGGCATTTGCCCAGATCGATTTCCGATTGTGTGTCGGCAACTTGGGAGCCAGTCGTCGACCGGGTTCCGAACCTCGTTCGCTCGCGACACACGGGACTACTATATGGATCCGCGTACTGGTTGGCGAGCCGCTGTGGGCTTCGACGTGGGGACGCCCTACCTAGGCGGGACGAATAACTTCTATAAATATTATGTGGATGTGATTCAATATATTCCACTGCCTTTCGATACACGGTTTTCTTTTCGCGCTCGCTATGGCGCAGCAGTCGGCCTTGAGGGGCAACCTATTCCTTTGACTGAGCGATATTTCGTCGGCGGTATCAATACAATGCGTGGGTTCGCTTTCGGGCGCGCGGGGCCGGTGACCAACACTAATTCCCTTCTTGGGGCAAGCAAGCAGTTGATCTTCAATAACGATTTTATCTTTACGATTTCCGCTGATGCGAAATTGAACGGAGTGATCTTCTTCGACTATGGGAAAGGCTTCGACGACGACGAGCCGCTCTCATCCAAGTTGCGGAAAACAGTTGGACTCGAAGGGCGGTGGATTTCGCCCTTTGGCCCCCTCCGTGCCGCATACGGGATCAATATCGATCCCAACCCAGGAGAGCGCAAAGGGGTCTTCGAGTTTACGATCGGGACGTTGTTCTAAACAAGCCAAGTCTTTGACTGGGATGTGGAGGTGGCAGTGTGATCCAGGTTGACGCGGTTGCGAAGAAGATGTTCAGTGTAGCCAGTCTGTTGGCGGCGCTCCTCGCTGTGTCCGGCTGTGCTGCCGGTGTGGCTAAGGTCGATGGGAAGATAGGAGTCGTTGATGCGGCCCGTGTTCTCAGCGAAACGAATGTCGGTAAGAAGGCGAAGGACTCCTTGACCATCTTCTCGAAGAATCGCCAGGCATTGATCGAGATGGATGAGAAAGAACTTCGCCGGATGGAAGAAGATTTTGGGAGGCAGGCGAGCGTCTTGAGCCCGACCGCGAAACGGGAGCGCGAAGAGCAGTTTCGACGTCGTGTCACAGAGTATCAGCAGAAAGCGAACGACATGAACCGCGAGGTTCAAGAAAAACAAAAAGACGTACTTGAAGGGTTCCGTGAGAAGGTCGGACTCATGGTGGGGAACGTATCGAAACGCCTTGGATTACAGGTCGTCATCGATAAGGGGAAAGGGGGCCCTACCCTCTATAGCGATGAAGGCCTCGATATAACCGGTCAGGTGATCGATGAATTCAATCGTGAGTATCCGTAACCCGGTCTGTCTGGTTGATCTGGTTTGTTTGGTCTATTTGGTTTTTGGTTGAGTGAAACTAATCGGATGAACCAAATAAACAAGACAAACCAAACAAACCAATTAACCGAGATATTCTGCAGAGAAGAGGAGGATTCAATGGAACGAAGGGGAGTGATGAGGCTGATCGGTGCAGCGGTATTGTGGTTGGCGATGGTGTCGCCGGCGCTGTCGGATGACACGTTCAAAGTTGCCGTGATGAATCAGCAAGTGGTGGTTGAGCAATCGAAGGCCGGCAAACGTGCCTTGGAAGAGCTAAAGGCGTATTCCATGAGCAGACAGAGAATCATCAATGCCGACGATCTAGAGTTGAAAGAGTTGCAACAGGCGACTCAAGACGAGAAGTTGTCCGACAGTGTAAAGCAAGAGAAGCAAAGTCAGTTCCAGGCGAAACTAGATGCCTATCAACGACGCCTATCCGACTTCAATCGCGAGATTCAACAGAAGCAGCGCGACATGGTGGCGGAATATTCAAAAAAAGTGCAAGCCGCTGCGCAAGCCGTCGTGGAAAAAAATGAGTATGTCGCGGTGATCGACAAGGGAAACGAGACAGTCATGATGAGGATTGTCCTCTATCATCAACCTGCGTTGGATGTGACCGATCAGGTGGTGAAAGAGTTCGATCGACAGAATAAATGAGGATGCCGAAAATGTCCGTCAGCTTCGTTCTCGCATTGCTTAGAGGCTCAACGTTGAAGAGAGTTTTTCGGAGGTCAGAAGCACTGAAGGGGATTTTCCATTCGCCAAGACCAATTCTACGGGCGAACGGCTTCACAAAGTGCGGTCCGTACCTCCTCGCCTCTTCGCTCGTTGCGGCCTTGCTGAACGGCCATTTTGAGCATCCTCGTTTGAGGAGATACCGCTTTCTAGTGGCTGAAGCTTCGAAGTAGGAGGTCTAGACGATGTCTGTGATGGAACAAGCCGAAATTCAGTCTATTCTGCCTCACCGGTACCCCTTTCTTCTGATCGATCGCATTCAAGAATTGGACCCCGACAGGCGGATCGTTGGAATTAAAAACGTGACGATCAATGAACCCTTCTTTCAAGGCCATTTCCCGGGACGCCCGGTCATGCCAGGGGTGTTGATCCTCGAAGCCATGGCGCAAGTCGGCGCAGTTCTGGCATTGAAGTCGATGGGGCACGCGTTGCGCCCGGTGGTCTATCTGACCGGCATCGATGGTGCAAAGTTTCGAAAGCCGGTTGTGCCTGGTGATCGGTTACGGTTTGAGATCGACGTGGTCAAGAAACGGGCGCCGTTTTGGAAGATGCAGGGTAAGGCGTTTGTCGAGGAGGAACTCGTCTGTGAGGCTGAAGTGACGGCCATGGTGACCGAAGAGAAAGCTGTGAAGGGGGATGTGTGATGCGTGACGAGTCTTGACGAGATAGCAGTTACTTGACCCCATCACTCATCACTGGAGGTATACGTGCAGATTCATTCAGCAGCGATTGTTCATCCCAAGGCGAGTCTGGCCGATGATGTGGAGATCGGACCGTTCTGTGTGATCGGTGAGCATGTCACGATTGGAACAGGAAGCCGATTGTTGTCCCATGTGACAGTCGATGGATGGACGGAGATCGGTGAGCGGAATGTCGTGCATCCATTTGCCTCGATAGGCGGGCCACCGCAGCATCTTGGATATAAGGGAGAACCAACCAAGGTCATCATCGGCCATGACAATATCCTTCGCGAATATGTCACGATCAACCGTGCCACTGTGGAGGGTGGAGGGGTGACGTCGCTCGGGTCAAAGAATATTCTGATGGCCTATGTGCATGTGGCGCATGATTGCCGGCTCGGGAGTCACCTCATTATGGCCAATGCCGCGAGTTTAGCCGGCCACATCACCATCGGCGACCATGCCATCATCGGCGGACTGACCGGTATCCATCAGCATGTACGGGTCGGATCCTATTCCATGGTCGGTGGTTGTTGTGCGCTTGGGCAGGATCTTCCACCGTTCATGCGGGCTGCTGGTGGCTATCGCGCGCGGATGTATGGTCTCAATTCGGTGGGATTGCGCCGGCAGGGGTTTTCAACGGATCGGGTGTCGGTTCTGAAACGGGCGTACGATATGCTCTTCCGGTCTGGACATCGAACCGCTGAAGCCGCCAAGCTTGCCAAGGCCGAGTTTGGAGATCAACCGGACGTCATGACGGTCGTGAAGTTTCTTGAGGGGACGAAACGAGGCATTTGCCGGTCGGTCGGTAAAGACCAAGAGGATGAGGAGTAAACATCGTGGCATCGCGACCTCACGTTACTAATGGCGAGCGGATTGGGCTTATTGCCGGCAATGGCCGCTTCCCGATCATCTTTGCAGATAACGCAAAAAGGCTAGGCTATCACGTGTCGGCTGTGGCGCACGAAGGCGAGACGGAACCCGAGTTAGCCGGTCATGTAGATCGGATTCATTGGATCAAAATCGGCCAGCTCAGCAAGCTGATCAAAGCGTTCAAGGAAGACAAGGTTCGCCAGGCCGTGATGTTGGGTGGGATCAAGAAGACCCACATGTTTACCACCCTGCGGCCGGATCTCCGCACCTTAGCCATGGCGACGCGGTTGGCGCTTCGAAAAGACGACGATATTCTGCGCGAACTCGCAAAGGAACTTGAAGGGGAAGGGATCGCGATCTGTGAATCGACCTTTGGTCTCGAAGGGATCCTCGCTGAGGAAGGGACGTTGACGACGCGAGCGCCATCGGAGAAAGAGTGGGAAGACATCCGTTATGGGTGGGATGTGGCCCATGACATCGGTCGTCTCGATATCGGGCAGTGTGTCGTGATCAAAGATTGTGTCGTTGTGGCGGTCGAGGCCGTCGAAGGGACCGACGGAGCCATCAAGCGCGGAGGCGATTTGGCCAAAGACGGCGCGGTCGTAGTCAAGCGATCGAAGCCGCAACAGGACTTACGGTTCGACCTCCCGGCTGTGGGACCTCGGACTATCGAGGTGATGGCCTCGGTGAAGGCGTCTGTCTTGGCGATTGAGGCCGGGCGTACGGTTCTATTGGATCGCGAGGTTGTCTTGGCCAAGGCCCGGTCTGCTCGGATCGCGATCGTCGGGATCACGAAACTCGAACCGGGTAGGAAGTAAGGCTCGAAGTATGACACCGTTGAGGGCCGGCGTCGTCGGGGTTGGACATCTCGGGCAGCACCATGCACGTCTCTATGCGTCTTTGCCCGGATCGCAGCTCATCGGTGTGGTGGATCAATCGGTCGAACGAGCGCAGATGGTCGCAGCTCGCCATGGTGTGCGCGTCTTTCGTACAGTTGATGAATTGTTGCCACAGGTCGATGTCCTCAGTGTGGCGGTGCCCACGTCAGGCCACTATACCGTCGCACATGCCTGTCTGAATGCAGGGAAACATGTCCTAGTCGAAAAGCCGATTGCCGTCACACTTGGAGAGGCGCAGGAGTTAGTGCACGTGGCCAAGCAGCGAGGCTGTTGCTTGCAAGTGGGACACAGTGAACGGTTCAATCCGGTGATGGCGCTGATGCGTCCCTATATCGGGCAACCGGTGTTCATTGAAAGTCATCGTCTCAGCAGTTTTAGTGAACGAGGGACGGATGTGGATGTAGTGTTGGACTTGATGATTCACGATCTGGACCTCGTATTGTCGTTGAATCCAGGTCCTGTTGAGGAGGTGCATGCTGCTGGGGTGGCGGTGTTGTCCTCTTCTATCGATATCGCCAACGCCCGCATTCAGTTCCGGAGCGGCTGTGTGGCCAATCTGACATCCAGTCGTGTCTCGACGAATAAGATGCGCCGGCTGCGGATCTTCCAGCGAGATAATTATCTGTCGATCGATTTCCAGACCAGGCAAGGAATGATTTGCCGACGCAACGTCAAGACAGGGGAGCGGCCCACCGTTGAGGTTGAGCAGCTGCAGGGTGGAGACGAAGAACCGCTGAAGCTCCAGCTTGAATCGTTTCTTCACGCAGCCGGCACAGGCGCGAGGCCTGTGGTATCGGGTGAGGACGGCGCGGCGGCAGTGGGTCTCGCGCACCAGGTCTTGCAAGCCATTGAGACTTTTGCGGTTCGCCATGAAGCAGGGGATCGTAAGGGATAAAGAGATCGTGGAGGTATCCGGGATTCACGGGATCGCGAGAGAGGGGGATCACAGGATAGGGCGTGGTCTCTTCCCTCCGAGCTCCTTCCATAGGAGGCCATGCGAATTCTGATTGTCACAGGCGAAGCCTCCGGTGATCTCCACGGGGCGCATTTGGCCAAAGCGATCATGGCACTCGACCCGACGGCTCAGCTGGTCGGCATTGGCGGGTCTGGGATGCGGGCTGCCGGAGTCAGTCTTGTACCAGGTGTCCCGCAGTTGGATGTGATGGGATTGATCGGGTTGTCTGCTATCCGAGCGATGGTGCAGCGCGTGCGCGCGATTCGGAGGGTGCTGAAGGCAGAGGCTTGGGATCTTGTCGTGCTCATCGACAATCCAGGTCTGAATTTTCATTTCGCCAGGGTCGCCAAAGCTGCCGGCCGGCGAGTCCTCTACTATATCGCTCCGCAAGTGTGGGCCTGGCGGCCAGGGCGTATGAAATGGATTCAGCGCCGAGTCGATCATGTTGTCGTCATCCTCCCATTTGAGATGGAACTCTATCGTCGGGCAGGAGTTCGGTGCACGTTTGTGGGCCATCCACTCCTTGATTCGGTCGCGCCACAGTATGATCGTGTGGAGCTGCGGAAGGAGTTCGGTTTTGAGGAGTCCGCTCGCGTCGTTGGATTGTTGCCGGGAAGTCGAAAGAGTGAAGTCGAAATGCTCTTGCCGGTGCTCCTCAAGGCGGCGGCTCAATTGGTCGCGGCTGAGCCGGGAACGCAGTTTATCCTGGCGCAGGCTTCCTCAATTGACGATAATCTGATCCAGGCCCTGTTGCAGCACAGCCCTGTGCCGGTTCGAGTGGCGCATGATCGAGCCAGTGAGGTGATGGCTCTGTCCGATGTGTTGTTCATCGCGTCGGGAACTGCGACGTTACAGGCGGCGGTGGTGGGAACACCCATGGTGTTGCTGTACAAGACGTCGCCGTTGACCTATCGGCTGGCGCGTTGGCTGATCAATGTGAAATGGATTGGGCTTGTGAACTTGGTGGCCGGCCGATCGATCGTGCCTGAGCTGATTCAGGACGAGGCGACGGAGGAGCGGCTGTGTCAGGAAGTCTTGCACCTCTTGCGCGATCTGTCGGCGTATAATGCGATGAAAGAAGGGCTGCGACAGGTTCGGCAATCGTTGGGAGAGCCGGGTGGGTCGCATCGAGCAGCTCAAGTGGTGTTAGCCGAATGTCGACTCTAGATCGTCTGATACGATTGGTTCGCTACCTGAAGCCTTATCGGATTCGATTAGGCGCCGCGTTCGCCTGCTCAGGATTGGTAGCGGCCTTTTCCGGCGCCTATGCCTGGCTCGTCAAACCGGTCCTCGACGAGATCTTTATCAACAAGAACGAAAGCCTCCTCCTCATCCTTCCGCTTGCGCTCTTTGCCGTGGCGGTGCTCAAGAGCATCTTCAACTACGGGCAAAACTATCTCATGAACTATGTCGGGAACCAGGTGATCACCGACATTCGACAGGAGTTGTTCGGCAAACTCATTCGGCTGCCTGTTCCCTACCACGATGCGAATACGTCAGGGCGGCTGGTGTCCCGTGTCGTGAACGACGTCACCTTGATGGCCAACGCGGTGGCGGGAGTGTTGAAGGATATTTTTCAGCAGGGACTCACATTCCTGGCCATGATGGGCGTGATTTTCTATCAGAATTGGCGGCTGGGGAGTCTCTCGGTGATCGTCATTCCCTTGGCCGTATTCACGATGGTGCGGATGGGGAAGCGGTTACGGGCGTTAGCGGCAAGCGGTCAAGAGCGGATGGGGGATATGGCGTCCACACTTCAGGAAACGTTATCCGGCATTCGCATGGTGAAGGCTTATGGGCGTGAAGAGTCGGAAGCGGCGCGGTTTCAACAGAGCAACCGCTCGTTCCTCAGCACGACGATGAAGGCGATTCAGGTCTCCTCCCTCGGGTCCTCGCACATGGAGGTGATCGGTGTCGTGGGGGTCGCCGCGATTATTTGGTATGGTGGTTTCCTCGTCATCAACGGATCGATGACGCCGGGGGCCTTTTTCTCATTTCTGACCGCGATGTTCATGGCCTATACGCCGATTCGGAAGTTGTCTGGTTCTAATAATATGATTCAACAGGCACTGGCCGCGGCAGAGCGGGTCTTCGGAGTCTTGGACCTCAAGACCGAGCAGGATTCGGATAAGGGCCGATTGGAATTGCCACGGATTGCGCAGTCAGTGACGTTCGACGAGGTGACGTTTCATTATGAGAGCCAATCGGTGCCGGCGCTCAACGACATCAACCTGACGATTCGAGCCGGCGAAATGGTGGCCCTTGTGGGTAGCAGCGGCAGCGGAAAGACGACGCTCGTCAACTTGATCCCGCGTTTTTATGAACCGACGGCCGGCCGCATTCTCATCGACGGGGTCGATATTCAGTCGTACACCCTCCGCTCCCTTCGATCGCAAATAGGCATGGTGTCGCAAGATGTGGTCTTGTTCGACGACAGCATTCGCAACAACATCGCCTTTGGGCGTGAGGGCGCGACTGACGAAGACATTATCCAGGCGGCGCGACTGGCCTATGCCCATGATTTTGTCGAACGCCTTCCGGAAGGGTACCGGACGGTCGTGGGGGAGAAAGGGGTAAAACTCTCCGGTGGGGAACGGCAGCGTTTGGCCATTGCCCGTGCGATCTTGCGCGACCCGCCCTTGCTTATTCTCGATGAAGCGACGTCGGCGTTGGACACCGAGTCTGAGCGGGTCGTCCAGCTGGCCCTCGGCAATTTGATGAAGAATCGAACGACGGTCGTCATTGCCCATCGG
>ERZ1292630.57-Hain-H41-02um-R3-57-length-129610-cov-10_pt3 | contig 57505 bp, 57 predicted proteins | sample MGYA00564408_ERZ1292630 | MGnify/ENA primary metagenome ERZ1292630 (study PRJEB36523, sample SAMEA6512641) | groundwater metagenome | collected 2019-01-08 | study: AquaDiva: Metagenomics assemblies of 32 groundwater samples
CGTCCGTGTCCGCTCCCGCGTCCGTGTCCGCTCCCGCGTCCGTGTCCGCTCCCGCCGATGATTACTCCCAGCAGTGAGATCGGTGGTCAGCGAGCGTGACCCGTCAGCGATTCTGACGTTCTGGATGCTGTGCCACGCTCGCTCGGCCCGAATCTGACTACCCGGGCTCATCACAGGACGCTTCCCGGAAGTCGGGTATGGAGGCACGCTCACCGACTCGATCCTACGATCGTCTCCGTCGACGTACATGACGCGGCCGCCGACTGGTCCGAGGCGGCGCTGGATCTGTGCGAAACCGCAGAAGTCGCGCAGCCGACGTGTAGAGCGGTCCCGAAAACGATCGCAAGACCAAGCGCGACGACCCGAACGGCGATGCCGGTCAGCGCCTGAGGATCCCCCCGAGACGACCCTTCTTCGCCGGAGCATCGCCGGGCCCCACGCCGTTCTCCCCAAAGGCCATCGCCGAGAGCTGGCCCAGGCGTTCGGCGGCCTGCGAACGGGGAGCGCCCTGCACGACCGGAATGCCCTCGTTGACGGCCTTCAGGTAGACGAACGGGTCGTACGGGAGTTCGAGTGCCAGGCGCATCCCGAGGCTGCTCTCGACGTCGCGCTGACGCAGGATCTCGCGCGCGAAGGTGTTGTTCAGGACGAACGACATCTTGCCGGGAACCGACCCCGACCCGGTCAGGTATTCGAGCAACGCGTGGACGGCCTTCAATGATGCGATCTCCGGGACCAGCGGGACGAGGATCGAATCGGCGCGCTCGAGGACGGCCATCGCTCGATCGCTGATCGATGAGCCGGCGTCCACGACGAGCGCGTCGTAGGTCCCGAGAGCGGTAGCGAGCAGCGGTGCGATGTGCGCGGTTTCGATGAGTTCGGCCATCTCCGGAGAGCCCGGAGCCGCAAGCACGTGGAGCCCGCTGTCATGCCGCGTCGCGTACGAGCGCAGGATCTCCGGCTCCTGCATGGCGCTCTCGTCCCGGACCAGGTCCGCGAGGGTCTGCCGCACGGGCAGGTTGAGGTGCGTCGCGACGGATCCGAATGGCAGCGCCAGGTCCACGATCGCCACGCGATCCGGTCGGCGGAGTGCGCTGGCCAGCGCAACGTTGGCAGCGATCGTCGTCGTTCCGACGCCACCCTTTGGACTGAAAACCGCCACGATCCGCACCGTGGCGGAGATCGACCCGTCGGCGATGATGGACCCCGCGCGGTCGAGCGTTCTCCGGAAGCGGAGCATCAGCGCCTCGACGCGCGCCTCGAGTTCCCGATTGTCGAACGGCCGCGGGATGACGTCGTCGGCGCCGGCTTCGAGGAACCGGATCCGTTCTTCGATGTCGTCGGCCGGAGAGACGCACAACACGGGGACGGAGGCCAGCGCCGGCGTCGCCCGAATGGCGCGACAGACATCGACGCCTGTCGGCTCGGTCGAGGCCACGTCGATGATCACGAGCTGATGCTCGGCGACGCTGGCGACCGCCGCGGCCGGATCCGCCTGGGGCGTGACCGTGTGACCGAGGCCGGTGAGGAGCTTGCTCATCGCCCCGGCAGCGGCTGGATCCGTCGCGACGAGCAGGATGGAACTGGGCACGAGTCCTCCGGATGAGCGAACGGGCGATGCTGGCCGTCATCCGGGCGACGCTCCCCCCGGATCAACCAGAGGATACATCGGGCCCGGTCGGGGCGAAGGCTGCGGCTGCCACGGACGGCCCGAACGGGGGATCGTGCTAGACTGCCGACCGTCCTTTCCGTTCTGTGCCGGCCACGGCCGTCAGCAGGGCAGATCCCATTGGAAGGAGTGCAGACGGCCCATGCGCCGATACGAACTCATGCTCGTGATTCGCCCGGATGCCCCGGACGACAAGAGCCAGGCGGTCATCGACAAGACGACCCGCCAGATCGTGGCCGGCGGCGGCCAGATCGTCAAAGTCGCCCCGTGGGGGCGCCGCCGATTGGCGTACCAGATCGATCGATTCCGTGAAGGCTCGTACTTCATCATCGTGTTCGAGTCGCCCGCCGACGGCATTGCCGAGCTGGAGCGTGGCCTGCTCATCACCGAAGAGGTCATCCGCCACCTCGTCACCCGCAAGGAGCGCCCGGTCCGCGCGGCCCGTCCGGACGGGGGCCTGGACGACTCCGACGATGCCGACGACGACGCCCTGCCGTCCGACGAGGACGATGTCGATGACGGCACGGAGCGGATCGATGAATCCGAGACTGAGGCGGCACCGGCCGCCATCGACTGAGAGGTTGCGGCGATGGCACTCTGCAAGGTCATGATCATCGGCAACCTCGGGGCGGACCCCGAGATGCGCTACACGCCCAACGGCCGGCCGGTGACCCAGTTCAATGTGGCCGTGAACCAGAGCACCAAGAACCAGCAGACCGGCGAGTGGGTCGAGGCGACCGACTGGTTCCGGATCAGCGTCTGGGGCGATCGCGCCGAACGCGCTGCGGAGAACCTGCGCAAGGGGAACCGCGTGTTCGTCGAGGGCCGCTTCAAGACCCGCGAATTCGAGGGTCGCGACGGACAGAAGCGGACCTCGCTCGAGATCACCGCCGACAGCCTCGTCAATCTTGAGAAGCGAAGCCGGGAGGACGGCGAGGGCACCTTCAGCCCGGCCGACCGTCCCGCCGGCGCGCGGCCACCGGCGGGACCCGGTCCCGTCGACGACACCGAACTCGACGACCTTCCCTTCTGACCACCTCTGAGGAGGATCACAACCGATGCCCCCAGTCAAATCTCGCAAGCGCGACGACTTCTATCGCGATCGACGCCGCCGCAAGGTCTGCACGTTCTGTGCCGACAAGACCGCGGAGATCGATTACAAGGAGGTCAACCGCCTCCGCCGCTTCCTGTCGGAGCGGGCCAAGATCGAGCCGCGACGCAAGACCGGCACGTGTGCCGGCCATCAGCGCGAGCTGTCCGTCGCGCTCAAGCGTGCCCGCCACGTCGCGCTCCTCCCGTACGCTCCGCAGCACCTCCGACCCTGATCCAGCGACGGGCCGCGATGCTCGTCGGGCGGCCCTGACGTGGTCATCGCCCTCCTGCTGATCGCCGGCGGCGCGGCCGCCGGCGCCTTCGGCTCCCTGCTGGGCCTGGGCGGCGGAATCCTCATCGTGCCGCTGCTGACGCTGGGCTTCGGACTGCCGCTTCGCGAGGCGGTCGGCGTGTCCCTGATCTCCGTGATCGTGACCAGCGGGGCCGCTGCGGCCGTCTACCTGGAGCGTCGGGTCGCCGACCTTCGCCTGGGCATGACCCTCGAGCTGTTCACCGCAGCCGGGGCGCTCGTCGGGGCCCTGATCGCCTTCCTCGTCGAGGAGCGGCTGCTTGCGGCACTGTTTGCCGGCCTGCTCGTCTATTCGGCGATGTCGATGTGGCGGGCCGGTCGCCGGAAGGGCGGTGCCCCGGACGGCGTCACGGGATACGTCGTGCGGAATCGCGGGCGCGGTGCCGTGGCCAGCGTCGGTGCCGGCGTGGTGTCGGCGCTGCTGGGTGTGGGTGGCGGCCTCGTCAAGGTGCCCGTCATGCATCTCGTCATGGGCGTGCCGCTCCGGGTGGCGACGGCCACGAGCAATCTGATGATCGGGGTGACGGCCTCCGCCGGCGCGATCGTCTACCTCGCCCGGGACGGCATCGATCCCTATGTCGCGGGGCCCGTTGCAGTCGGTGTCTTTGTCGGCGCGTCGATCGGATCGCGGGCGGCCCACCGGGTTCCGCTCCCGCAACTGCGGATCCTGTTCGTCGCTGTTCTCCTGTACAGCGCGGTCCTGATGATCCGGCGCGCCCTGGCCGTCGGCTGATGTCCCTCGAGGCGTCGATCGCCCGGTTGTTGCGTCTCGGCGTCTACCTGTCGATGACGCTGCTGGCGGCCGGCGTCATCGCCCTGCTCGCAGCCGGAATCTCACCCCTTGCCGGCGCGCCCCCGCTGGATCCGGCCGCGTTCGCTGCCGACCTCGTCGACCTTCGCCCGGACAACCTGCTGTGGCTGGGCCTCCTCGTCCTGGTCGCCACACCGTCGGTCCGCGTCCTCGCGGCTCTCGTCGGGTATCTTCGATCAAACGAGCCGCGGATGGTCGCGGTTTCGCTGCTCATCCTTGTCGTCATTGCCGCCAGCATCGCCCTGGCCCTCATCGTGGAGCCCTGACCGCAGATGGACCTGATCATCCTGGCCGTCGCCCTCGTCGTGATCCTGCTCGGCGCCGAGCTGTTCACGAACGGCATCGAGTGGTTCGGCCACAAGCTCAACCTGGCCGAGGGGGCCGTCGGGTCGGTCCTGGCCGCGGTCGGGACGGCCCTCCCCGAGACGATGATCCCGATCGTGGCGATCCTGTTCGGGACCGGGGTCGCGTCGCACGCGGTCGGGATCGGGGCGATCCTGGGAGCGCCGTTCATGCTCTCGACCCTGGCCATGTTCGTGACCGGCATCGCGGTGCTGGTCATGGCCCGTCGTCGCCCCGCCGGCGACGTCATGCCGGTGAGCACGGACGTCCTCGGGCACGACATGCGCTACTTCGCGGTGGCGTATGCGCTCGCTGTCGGGGCCGCCTTCCTGCCGCTCGACCCGGTCTGGCCGAAGTGGGTCGTGGCTCTGATCCTCCTGGGGATCTACGCGTGGTACGTCAAGCGCCACTTCGAGGGCGACGCGGATGTCGACTCGGGGGACCTGGCACCGCTTCGCTTCCATCGACTCGACCGCTCACGGCACCGTGAGGATCCGCGCGTCCCGCGGCTCCGCGTTGTCAGCGTCCAGGTCCTCGCCGCCCTCGGCCTGATCGTCGCCGGCGCCGTCTTCTTCGTGGGCGCGGTGGAGCACCTGGCCTCGGTGGTCGGAATCCCCGGGATCATCCTCGCCCTGATCATCGCCCCGATCGCCACGGAGCTTCCCGAGAAGTTCAACTCGATCATCTGGGTTCGCCAGGGCAAGGACACGCTGGCGATGGGCAACATCACCGGCGCCATGGTCTTCCAGTCGACGATTCCGACCGTCGTCGCCCTTGTCTTCGCCTCGTCGGCCTGGTCGTTCGGGCCCGAGACCGCCGTCGCCTTCGTGTCCGCGGGGATCGCGTTCGCCTCGTCCGCCTTCATCTTCATTCCGATGGCGCGGTCCGGGCGGTTGCGTGGCCGTGGGTTGCTCGTCGGCGGCGTCTTCTACCTGGCGTACCTCGGCTTCGTCGTGACGATGGTGATGGGGGGCGGCGGGGGCTGACCGAGCGGCAAGGGCCGACCGGGCGGCCGGAGGCGCTGCCTCGGGGTGGACAGCCTCGGGGAGGCTGCGGAACCCGCTGCTATACTCGGGCGGCTTTCCGGCGGCGCCGCACGTTGACGCGGCCTGCTTCCTTGTCGCCGGCTCCAGGAGTCAGCCCGCATGATCACCGAGCACTCGCCCAAGTCGGCGACAAAGCAGACGCCGGCGCAGGCAGCGTCGAAGGCCATCGACACCCTGACCTGCTACTTCGAAGGCCAGTACATCCCCCTGCGGGACGCCAGGGTCAACATCATGACCCATGCGTTCATGTACGGAACGGCCGTCTTCGAAGGCATTCGCGCCTACTGGAACGCGGACGAGGGCCGGCTGTACGGCCTCAAGGTTCGCGAACATGCGGAGCGCATCCGGGCCAACGCCGGGATGCTCCTCATGCGCGACCTGCCCTCCGTGGACGAACTGGCCGAAATCATCGCCGAGACCGTTCGACGCAACCACTTTCGCGAGGACGTCTACATCCGACCGTCGTTCTACAAGTCGACGACGGCCATCGGGGTGCGACTCCACAACCTGGAGCACCAGCTCTACGTGTTCACGACGCCGTTCGGCAACTACATCGATACCGAGAGCGGCGTGCGGCTGATGACGTCCACGTGGCGGCGCAACATGGACGACGCGCTGCCGGCGCGGGGCAAGATCGTGGGCGGCTACGTGAACATGGCGTTCCAGAAGTCCGAGGCCGAGCTCAACGGCTTCGATGAAGCGCTCGTGCTGACGGCGGACGGACACGCGTCCGAGGCGTCGGCTGCGAACCTGTTCATGGTCCGCGACGGCGTCATCATCACCCCGCCCGTCACCGACGACATCCTGGAGGGGATCACCCGCAAGGCGATGATCGAGCTGGCCGCGGCGGAGGGGTTCCCGGTCGAGGTTCGCTCGATCGATCGCTCGGAGATCTACGTCGCCGACGAGGTGTTCCTGTGCGGCACCGGCGTCCAGATCTCGCCGGCGATCGAGTTGGACCATCGCCCGATCGGCGGCGGACAGGTCGGCCCGATCACGCGCGCGATCAAGGACCGGTATTTCGACGCGGTGCACGGCCGCGTGCCTGAGTACATGCATTGGCTCACGCCAATCGCCGACAACGACTGAGCGCCGGCCGACGGCGTCGGCCGGCAGGGGATCGACCATGACCGCGGGGGAACTGATTGGACCGAGGCTCGCCGATTCGTCGGCGGGTCATGGTGCCCCGCGCGAACTGCCGGCATCCGGGCGGGCACGGACCCTGGGTCGAGCGCTCGAGGTGGTGCCCGGCCTCGCCAGCTGGACGGTGATCCTGGCACCGATCGCGCTGTCCCTGCGCTGGCCCGAGGTGGTGGCCTGGTTCGTCCTGACCTTTGACGTCTACTGGTTGTACAAGGCCGTGACCCTCACGGGCAGCGTCGTCATCGCCGCGCATCGAATCCGCAGGGTGACCGACATGAACTGGCGGGCGCGGACCTATGGCCTGCGCGACCTGCCGGCGCGGCGGGCGTCCCTCGTCGAGCGAACGCGGCGAATCGAGGAGCGGGTCGGCCTGCTCGAGCTTCACGGTCGTCGAGCCCAGGCCGAGGGCGGACGTCGCGAGCTGCGTCGGGTCCGCGATGAGGCGCGCAGCGTCGAACGGCTGCTGGCTCGGCGCGGCCCCGGCCTCCCGGATCCCGACCGGCTGTGGCACGTCGCGCTCATCCCGACGTACACAGAACCCTATGAGAAGCTCGCGGCGACGCTCGAAGCGCTCGCATCAACGGACTGGCCCCGGGAGCGCCGGATGGTGGCCATCATCACCCGCGAGACGGACGAGGTCGGGCGTGCGCACGTGGCGCGATTGCGCGACACCTATGGCGAACACTTTCTCGCGTTCTTCCACATCCTCGATCCGCTCGAGCCGGGCATCGTCGTCGGCAAGTCCTCGGCGATGGCCTACGGCGGTCGCTGGCTGCATCGCGAGCTGGTCGCGCGCGGGTTCAATCCCGCCGAAGTGCTGGTCACCGACCTCGACGCCGACTACCGCGTCCATCCGCAGTACTTCGGCTACCTGAGCCACGTCTTCCTGACGGACCCGGACCGCTTCCGACGGCTGTACCAACCGGTTCCGATGTTCCACAACAACCTGTGGGCGACGCCGATGGTGGTGCGCCTCGTGGCCATCGGCGCGACGCACGTCCAGATGTGGAAGTCATTGACCCCCGAGCGACTGGTCAGCTTCTCCTCGTATGCCGTGTCGCTCCAGACGCTCGACGAGGTGGGCTACTGGGCGACCGACGCGATTCCCGAGGACAGCCGGTTCTACTGGAAGTCGTTCTTTCGGTATTCCGGCGAGTTCCAGGCGATCCCGCTGTTCATCCCGATGTACGGCGACGCGGTCCGCGGGCGGTCGTACCCGCGCACGCTCGCCCAGCAGTACCTCCAGATCCGGCGGTGGGCATGGGGGATCACCGACATCCCGTACTACATCCGCAATGCCCTGGCCCATCCGGAGATCCCGCGCTGGTTGCGCATCCGGCGCCTGGGCGACCTGTGGCTCGATCACCTGAACTGGGCGATCGCCCCGTTCGTGATCCTGTTCGGCTCCAACCTTCCCCTGCTCCTGAACCCCGCGTTTGCCCAGACCACGCTGGGGCAGAACCTGCCGGTCTACGCGGCGTGGCTGCTGACCGGCGCCTTCTGCTGCCTTGCGATTCTCATGGACGTCGAGGAGCGGATCGCGCCGCGACGACCGGCGGAGTGGGGGATCGGGCGCCACGTCGCCTCGCGGCTCCAGTGGCTGCTGATCCCGCTGGTCGGCCTGCTCTTCTCCAACCTGCCGGCGCTCGATGCGCAGACCCGCCTGATGACCGGTCGCTACCTCGAGTACCAGGTCACCGAGAAGGCCTGACGCGCGCCTCCGTCAGGGCGTCGAGGGCAGGGCGAGATCCGGGGTTGCCTTGCCGGTCGTGATCACGATCTCGGTGCGAGCCAGGGGATCGGCGGCAAGCGTCGCGGTGACGCCGAACGCGGCCTCGAGCAACGCCACCGTTGCCGGTCTCGTCAGTTCGGCCCCGTTGTAGACCACGATCGAGGTATTGGCCGGAATCCCGCCATCCGGTCGCTGGTTCGGGGCGGAGGCGGTCACGCCGAGGTACTCGAGGTATGCGGCGATCCGGCCGGCCTGACCGGCAACCCGCGACCCGTTCAGGACCCAGACCGTGGCGCCCTCGGCGGCGAGCGCCTCCCTCGCGGCCTGCAGGGAAGGGTCGGTCTCGAAGGCATCGCGCACGGCCGCGCGGATCCGGGCGAGCTTCGGGACCAGGATGTAGCCGCGCGGGCTGGACTGGAACTCGGTCTGATAGAAGGGCGGAGTGAACACGAACGAACGAATGTCCTTGGTATCGATGCCGGCCGCGAGGCCGAGCAGGTCGGGCAGCAGTTCGCGCGGAATGTCGGTGCGGACGGTCTGGCTCAGGGCCGCGACCAGCTCGGGGACGCGCGGCAGGAGGGTCGGGATGTCGGCCTGTTCGCGCATCGAGAGCAGCACGCGCTGCTGGCGCTGGGCGCGATCGAAGTCGTTGGACCCGTGTCGCGATCGGGCGTAGACGAGCGCCTCGGATCCGGTCATGTGCTGCACGCCGGCGGGGATGTAGATCCGCCGCGCGCGCCCGTTCTCGCCGGGAAAGTGATCGTCGACGAGCGGAACCTGGACATTGATCGTCGCGCCGCCCATGGCATCGACGACCTCGGTGAAGCCGATGAAGTTGACCTCGACGTAGTACCGGATGTCGATCCCGTAGAGCTCGCCGAGGACCGCCTTCAGGCCGTTGAAGCCGCGGGTCCGGTCCGTTCCCGGGAACATGTCGGCACGGTTGCGGATGGCCGTGTAGAAGGCGTTGATCTTGCGCGGATAGACGGGGCCGTAGGCCGAGCGAACGGGTCCGGCCGGCAGCGGCACGTCGACCGTGTCGCGGGGCAGGCTGAACATCGCCACCTGGCGGGTCGTCGGGTCGATTGAAACCACGATCAACGTGTCGGTGTTGAACGTGCCCTCGCTCGGGCGCTGGTCGGTCCCGATGAGCAGGATGTCGAGGCGTTCGGTGCCGTTCCACGGCGGGATCGAGGCCGCCGGTGGCACGGTCTGGCCCGGGATCGTTGCCGACGCCACGGGCGCCGAGGACGCGGACCCGGTCACTGCCGGTGTCGGCGAGGCCCCCGGGTCGTCGCAGCTGCCCGTGTCGCCGAAGATGCAGTCGGCGAGGTTCATCGCGAGCAGGTCGTAGCGGGCGACGACGACGTGGCCGCCGGACATGACGAGGAGAACCGCGGCGAGGCCGGCGACCGATACAGGATGGAGGGGCAGGCGCGCCCGCCCGAGGCGGCCGTCGCCGCTGGCGGCGATCTCGTTGAGGAGGTGCGTCACGCGGAAGGCGTCGATGACCACGAGCCCGCGATAGGCCATCGCGATGAGGTTGACCACGAAGATCGACGTGAGGACCCAACCCTGGAGCGCAAGACCGGCGAGGTCGAACACGTCGAGGCGGAGCACGATCCCGGCGAGGAGGGCGATGACCAGAAATGGGGCCGCCGCGAACGTGAGCGCCCGCGACCACGCGCCCGCGTAGGCATGGCCGAGCCCCGGGAAGACGACCGAGAGGAAGGCGGCGGCAAATGGGGACCGGGCCCGCATGCGCGGTCCCTGCGCGGACAGCATCGCGGGTAGGATACTCGGACCCGACCGGCCCCGCGGCCGGCCGCGCTGCCGTCCGCCACCCATCCGCACCTGAGGCCAGATGTTCGCACCGGTTCCATCGCGCCCCGATCTCATCGCCCAGGAGCACGACATCCTCGCCGGCTGGGCGGAGCGGCGGACGTTTGCCCGGCTGCGCGCCCAGAACGCCGGCGGCCCCCGCTGGAGTTTCCTCGACGGGCCGATCACGGCGAACAACCCGATGGGCGTCCATCACGCCTGGGGCAGGACGTACAAGGACGTCTTCTGCCGCTACCACGCGATGCTCGGGGAGGATCAGCGCTGGCAGAACGGGTTCGACTGCCAGGGCCTGTGGGTCGAGGTCAACGTCGAACGCGACCTCGGGTTCACCTCGAAGCGCGATATCGAGGCGTTCGGGATCGCCGAATTCGTGTCGCTCTGCAAGCAGCGCGTCCTGACGTACGCCGCCCGCCAGACCGAGCAGTCGATCCGCCTGGGCATGTGGATGGACTGGAACGATCCGGCGGAGCTCCTGCGCCTGCGCGACCTGCTCGCCGCGGATCCGTCCGCGCAGGCGACGATGAACGGCCCGGACGGCCCGGTGGCGGACACGGTCGAGATGCTCGTGGGCCGTCTCGGGACGCCGGACGTCGGTGGGTCGTATTTCACGTTCTCCAACGAGAACAACGACCAGATCTGGGGCTTCCTCGCGGAGTGCCATCGACGGGGATGGATCTACAAGGGCCACGACTCCATGCCGTGGTGCCCCCGCTGCGGGACCGGCCTGTCCCAGATGGAGATGAACGAGGGGTACCAGGATCGCGACGATCCCGGCCTGACGGTCCGGTTCCCGCTCGTCGACCGGCCGGGCGAGTCCCTCCTCGTCTGGACGACGACGCCGTGGACCCTTGCCGCGAACGTCGCCGCCGCGGTGCATCCCGAACAGCGCTACGTGAAGGTGCGCCAGGGAGACAGGGCGTACTGGCTGGGACGCGGGGTGCTCAAGGGAGCCGTCGTCGGCCCCTACCAGGTCGAGGAGGAGCGAGCGGGTTCGGAGCTCGTGGGGTGGCGCTACGCCGGTCCGTTCGACGACCTCCCGGCGGTGTCAGGCGCGTTCGGCGAGGCCGGCTATGAGCACCGCGTCGTGCCGTGGGACGAGGTGGGCGAGGAGGAGGGCACCGGCATCGTCCACATCGCGCCCGGCGCGGGCGCGGAGGACTACCAGCTGGGCAAGGCGCTCGGTCTGCCGGTCATCGGCCCGATCGACGAGGACGGGCGCTACTACGCGGGGTTCGGCTGGCTCAGCCGGCTCGAGGCGCCCAACGTCTCCCAGGAGATCGTCGACGATCTGGAGCGGCGTGGGTTCTTCTATCACCTGGAGCCGTACACCCACCGGTACCCGCATTGCTGGCGCTGCCACACTCCGCTGCTGTTCCGTCTCGTCGATGAGTGGTTCATCAGCATGGGTCCGGTCTACGACCAGCCGCGCGAGACGCTCACGAAGGAGCAGGTGGACGCGAGTCTCCGCTACCAGATCATGGATGTCGTCGACGACATCCGCTGGATCCCCGGGTTCGGGCACGACCGGGAGCTGGACTGGCTCCTGAACATGCACGACTGGATGATCAGCAAGAAGCGCTACTGGGGCCTGGCGCTGCCCATCTACGACTGTGCCGCCTGCGGCACGTTCGACGTGGTCGGGGGTCGCGAGGAGCTGCACGAGCGGGCCATCGACGGCTGGGATCGCTTCGAGGGGCATACGCCACACCGCCCCTTCGTCGACGAGGTGACCATCGCCTGCCGGTCCTGTGGCGGGCCGGTGCGCCGGGTCGCCGACGTGGGGAATCCGTGGCTGGATGCGGGGATCGTGCCCTTCTCGACGATGCACTTCCGCGAAGATCCCGCGTACTGGCAGCAGTGGTTCCCCGCCGACTTCATCACGGAGAGCTTCCCGGGCCAGTTCCGGAACTGGTTCTATTCGATGCTCGCGATGTCGACCGTCCTCCGTCGCGAGCCACCGTTCAAGACGATCTTCGGCTACGCCACGTTGTTCGCCGAGGACGGCCGGGCCATGCACAAGAGCTGGGGCAACGCCATCGAGTTCGACGAGGCGGCCGAACGAATGGGCGTCGACGTCATGCGCTGGCTGTACATGTCGTCGCGACCGGACGACAACATCCTGTTTGGCTGGCACGCCGCCGATGAGGCGCGGCGCCGCCTGCTCGTGCTATGGAACGTCTACGCGTTCTTCGTGACCTACGCACGTCTCACGGGCTGGGCGCCCGCGGCCCAGCCCCCGCCGGACGACGGGCGGAATCCGGACGACGGGCGGAATCCGGTCGGCGGGCAGACGCCGCTCGACCGCTGGATCCTGTCGCGCACGGCCGCCCTTGCCGCCGGCGTCGGGGAGCGACTGGGCGACTACGACGCGCTCGGCGCAACTCGCCTGATCGACGCCTACGTCGAGGATCTCTCGACCTGGTACCTGCGACTGTCGCGCAAGCGATTCAGCCGAAACGACGACCGCGCCGATGCCGCAACCGCCTTTGCGACCCTCCACCGCGCCCTTTTGACGCTGGCTCGGGTGATCGCCCCGCTCCTGCCGTTCCTGTCCGAGTCCATCTATGCCAACCTCGTCGGCGCCCAGGGTTCCGGTGAGCCGGACTCGGTCCACCTCACGGCGTGGCCGACCGGCGAGCTGGCCGCCGAGCGCGACCCGGCACTCGAGGGATCGATGGCGATCGTTCGCCGTGCGGTGGAACTCGCGCGGACCCTCCGCGGCAGCGCCGGCCTGAAGGTGCGCCAGCCGCTCGCACGGATGTGGCTGGCCATTCCGGGTGCCGCGCTGCCGGAGCGCGAGTCGCTCCTGGCCCTGATCCGTGACGAGGTCAACGTCCGCGAGGTTGAGATCATCGGCGACGAGTCCGGCCTCGTGGAGCGACGGGTGAAGCCGCTCCTGCCGCGGATCGGCAAGCGCCTGGGTGCGGCGATTCCCGCGGTCATGGCCGCGGCGCGCGAAGGCGCCTTCGAGATCGGTCCCGATGGGAGCGTCAAGCTCGCCGGCGTGACGCTCGCTCCCGACGAGGTGGAGGTCCTGGCGACCCCGCGACCCGGCACCGCGGTTGCCCACGACGAGGGCCTGGTCGTCGTCCTCGACACCGAACTGACCCCCGGGCTGCGCGCTGAGGGGGACGCTCGCGAACTGCAGCGTGCCGTGCAGGACCTGCGAAGGGACGCGGGCCTGGAGCTGGACGATCGAATCGAGTTGTGGGTCGAGGGCCTGGCACCGGAGGTCGCTGGCCATCTCGACGCAGTGGCGCTCGAGACGCTCGCCGACGCCGTCCGGCAGGGACCGCCGCCGACCGCCACCGATAACGCACGCGCCGTCGTCGAGCTGGCGTCCGGCTCGGTCGCGATTGCCCTTCGGCGCATCTCAGGCGCGAAGCCGCCAGGCGCGAACCCGCCGGGCGCGGACCCGGGCCCGTGAACCAGCCCCAAGGCCGGCCCTTGTGGGGTTCGTTCTCGGCGATTGCCGCGGTCGTGGTGGCGGCCGATCAGGTGGCCAAGGCATGGGTCGTCCAGGCGGTCCCGGCGGATGGGTCGCTGTCGATCGTGGGCGATCTCGTGCGATTGATCGTGACCCACAACACGGGGGCCATCTTCGGTCTCTTTCGTGATCAGGCCGGCCTGTTCGCCATCGCGTCCATCGGGGTGCTCGGGTTGATCGCGGTGTATCACGCCCGGAGCGGTCGCAGTCCGTTCCTGACGCTGACCCTGGGCCTTCTGCTCGGCGGCGCACTCGGCAACTTCGTCGATCGAATCCGTCTCGGCTACGTCATCGACTTCGTGGATGCCGGGATCGGCGATCTGCGGTTCTACACGTTCAACGTGGCCGACGCGGCGATCAGCGGCGCCCTCCTGCTCCTGCTCCTGCTCGCCGTCCGCCCACACCTCGGCATGCCCCGACCGATCGGTGACGAACGTGCCTGACCTGCCCAACGCAGACGTCGCGGCAAGCGACATTCGGCTCGTGACCGTGCCTTCCGACGCGCCGCCGGTGCGCGTCGACCGGTTGCTGGTGGACCGGACCGGCCTGTCGCGGAGCTATCTCCAGAAGCTCATCGCCGCGGGCCGCCTGACCACCGACGGCGTCGCGCTCAAGGCGAACGCCATCGTGGGACCGGGCGCGGAGCTCCGGCTCGAGATCCCTCCGCCGGAACCGGCCGAACTGCGGGCGGAACCGGACATCGCGGTCGTGGTGATCCACGAGGACGACGATCTGCTCCTGGTGAACAAGCCGTCCGGGCTCGTCGTCCATCCGGCCGCCGGCCACGATTCGGGAACCCTCGTCAACGCACTCCTGGGGCGCGCCGATGCCACCGAGTACGGCGGCATCGCCGGGGTCCGCCGCCCCGGGATCGTTCATCGCCTCGACCGGGACACCAGCGGGTTGCTGATGGTCGCCAAGAACGATCGCGCCCAGGCGTCCCTGATGGGCCAGCTCAAGGCGCGTCGCGTCAAGAAGACCTACCTCGCCCTGGTGCAGGGAAGCGTGGCTGCGCCGACCGGCCGGATCGAAGCGCCGATCGGACGGGATCGGCGCCAGCGGACGCGCATGGGCGTGGTTGCCGACGGTCGGCCGTCCGTGACCGGTTACCGGGTTCGCCGCCGCTACGAGGGCTGGACCCTCCTGGAGCTCGACCTGATCACCGGCCGGACACACCAGATCCGCGTGCACCTCGAGGCGATCGGGCATCCCGTCGCGGGCGATCCCGTGTACGGCACCGGCCGGTCGCGGCGTGGTCCGGAGGGCCTCCATCGACTGTTCCTGCACGCCTGGCGGCTCGAGCTGACATCGCCCTCGAGCGGAGACCTCATTCGGGCGGTCGCGCCGCTCCCCGATGACCTGATCGGGATCCTCGTCGGCCTTGGCGGGGTCCCGAATGACATCGGTCCGGCTTCCGGGGAACGCGGCACTGAGGCGCCCGCGCGATGAACCGTGATCGGGAGCAGATGGGGGAGCGCGCTGCGGGCGACATGCCCAGGATGGGTGCCGGCGATGGTCCTGAAACGGCCGTGGCCGGGGCGCCGGGCGCGCTGCTGGTGATCATCTCGGGGCCGAGCGGCGTCGGCAAGGACACCGTCATTGCCGCGCTCCGAGCCCGCCGGCATGATCCCGACTACCACTACGTCGTGACCTGCACGACCCGTCGGCGGCGGCCCGGTGAGGTCGACGGCGTGGACTACAAGTTCGTCAGTCGATCTCAATTCGCGGCGCTGGCGGCAGCCGGCGAATTGCTCGAGGCGACCGAGGTCCACGGCAACCTGTACGGGACGCCTCGCGCCGATGTCCGCGGAGCGCTCCTGGCCGGCCATGACGTCATTCTCAAGATCGACGTGAACGGTGCCCAGGTGGTGAAGGAGAACGTGCCCGACGCGCTGCTCGTCTTCCTCGTCCCGCCGTCCCTCGAGGACCTGTTCGGGCGGCTCCGATCGCGCGCGACCGAGACGGCCGACGAGCTCGATCTCCGTCAGCGGAACGCCGCCATCGAGCTGGCCCGCCAGGACGACTACGACTACGTGGTCACGAACGCGACCGATGAGATCGAACGGACGGCCGCGCGGATCGACGAGATCATGGCCGCCGAGCACGACCGCAACCCGACGCGGCGCGTCCGGGTCTGACCTCGATGGCCGGTCCGCGCTTCGTGACGGTCGCGGTCGACGCGCCCGGCGGGGCCGGCGCCCGGGCCTGGACCTATCACGTCCCCGAACACCTCGCGGACCTCGAACCCGGCGAGGCGGTTCTCGTCGACTACGGGCGCCGCCAGGCGCTCGGGGTGATCCTGGCCGAGGCCGAAGCACCCGACCGCGAGACGCGTCCCATCGCCGATCGCGTGCGCGCCGACGGGCCGTTGCTGCCCGGCCTGTCCCTGCGCCTGGCTTCGTGGATTTCCGCCCACTACCTGGCGCCGCCGGCCATGGTCGTTCGGGCGATGCTGCCGCCGGGCCTGCTCGAACGACTGGAGCTCGTCGCGGAACTGCGCCCGGATGTGGCGGGCGAGATGCGCGACCTGCCCGTCCCGGACCGCACGATCGTCGAGGCGCTGTCGGGCGGACCTCGACCCATCCGGGACCTCGCTGCTCCGGAGGGACGCGCCGGCCTTGTCCGGCGGGTCCGTGCCCTCGCCGCCGACGGGATCCTGGAGCTGGCCTGGACGCTGCTCGCGGCGTCGGCCGGGCCGCGCTACGAGCGATGGGTGATGCTGACGCCGGAGGGTCAAGCCGTCGCGACGACGATCCACGACGGCGGCCGCCCGGAGGGGCGGGCACTGGGTGCTCGCCAACGATCGGCCCTTGCCGAGCTGGGGGACGGGCCGACCCACGGTGTCGCGACGGCCGGTCTGGGCGATCGTCACGGCAGCGGTGTCGTGGCCGGCCTCGTCCGACGTGGCCTCGCCGCGGTGGAAACCCGCGAGCGTCCGCGGCAGCCGCTGGCGTCACGGCCGGCCGGGCGTCGCGGCGGTCGCCCTCGAGGTTCGGTCCTGACGCCTCCGCAGGAGCAGGCCGTGGCCCTGGTCGCGCAGGCGATCGCCGATCGCGACTCCACGCCGCTGCTGCTCGACGGCGTGACCGGGGGAGGCAAGACGGCGGTCTACGTCGAGGCCGTGGCGGCCTCGCTGGATGCCGGGCGGCCGACGCTCCTCCTGGTGCCGGAGATCTCGCTGGCGTTGCCGCTCATCGATCGCCTCCGGTCGGACCTGTCGGCCACGGTGGCGGTGCTCCACTCCGGGTTGGGCCAGGGAGAGCGACTCGATGAGTGGCGGCGCATTCGGTCCGGCGCCGTCGACATCGTCGTGGGAACCCGCCTCGCGGTGCTGGCGCCGCTCGGTGATGTCGGGCTCATCGTGGTCGATGAGGAACACGACGGCGCGTACAAGAGCGATCGGACCCCGCGGATCCAGGCGCGCGACGCCGCCGTCCAGCTCGCGGCGCTGGCCGGCGCCGCGGTCGTGCTCGGGTCGGCCACACCGGCGGTCGATTCCGTCGGACGGGCGCGGGCCGGGACGATCCGACGGCTGGCGCTGCCGACGCGCCCCAGCGGATCGGAGCCGGCGATCACGATCGTCGACCTTCGGGCGGAGTTGGCCGCGGGCAATCGAGGCCTGCTGTCGGCCGCCCTGGCCGCGGCAATTGCCGGGTTGGACACGACGACCGGCGACCAGGCCATTCTCCTGATCAACCGTCGCGGCGCGGCCTCGGTCGTGCTCTGCCGCGACTGCGGAAGTGTCCAGGCCTGTTCAGATTGCGAGCGTCCCCTCGTCTACCACCAGGCAGGAGCCACGCTGCGCTGTCACCACTGCGGCCGGGCCACGCCGCTTGCCACACGTTGCCCGCAGTGCGGATCGGCCCGGATCCGCTACCTCGGTGGCGGCACCGAGCGGACCGAGCGAGAGGTCCGGGCAGCGTTTCCACAACTCCGGGTCGCGCGGCTCGATCGGGACGTCGCGGAGCGGAAGGGTGCCGCGGATCGCGTCCTCGACGCATTCGCCGGCGGCGCCGTCGACGTCCTCGTCGGCACGAGTCTCGTCGCCAAGGGACTCGACATTCCGGGCGTGGTGCTGGTCGGCGTCGTATCGGCCGACGTCGCCCTGAACCTGCCGGACGAGCGGGCCGCCGAACGGACGTACCAGCTCATCGCACAGGCCGTCGGCCGGGCCGGACGCGGAGACCGTCGGGGTCGGGCGATCGTCCAGACCTATCAACCCGACCACCCCGCGATTCGCGCCGTCGGCGAGGCCGATCCGGATACGTTCTACTCCAGCGAACTTGAGCTGCGCAGGCGGTTCGGGTCACCGCCGTATGGGTCGCTCGTCAAGCTGACCGTGGGTCTGCCCGACAGGGTGGCGGCCGAGCGTGAGGCGCACGAGATGGCCCTGCGGCTCCGCGACCGGGCCGCGGAGCGCGGCGTCGAGGTGGCGGTCATGGGCCCGGCTCCCGCGTTCATCGCACGCCGCGGCGACCGCTGGCGCTGGAACCTGGTCCTGCGAGGCAGCGAACCCGTCCCGTTGCTCGACGGCGGCCTCGAGAGCCCATGGACGGTCGACGTCGATCCGGAGTCGCTTCTCTGACGATGGCCGAATCGGGCGATTCGGGAGACAATGCACCTGTCGACGACACGTGACCATCGATTGCACGGACGCACCGCGCCGCACGGAGGAACGATCATGACCATCCCCGACGAGACGACCAACGACAGCCCCACGGGCGACGGCGCGCCCGCGGACGAGACCTTCGGCTGGACCGAAACCAGCGAGGATCCGGACAAGGGCGGCGGAGCCGCACAAGCCGCTCGCGACGTGCTGAACCAGATCCAGTCCGCCGTCGAGAACGTTGCCGAGAAGGCCGGGCCGGTGGCCCGGGAGATCCAGTCCAGGGCCGCGCCACTGGCGCGCGAACTGGCCGAACGCGCGGCACCCGTCGCCCGTGAGGTTGGGGCTCGCGCGGCGGGTCTTGCCGCGATGGCCGGCGAGAGAGCCGGACCGCTCGCCGCGAAGGCGGCCAGCGCGACGGCAGACGCCGGAGTGAAGCTCGCCGAGCGGTCGCGGGAAGTTGCCAGTGAGCTGCGCCGTGCGGCACCGCCCGCAGCCGTCTCGGACGCCGATGCGGCGGCCGAGATGCCCTCCGGGGACGGCGCCGAGAATCCACCCGCCTGAGCGGGTTCGATCACGATCCGAAGGCGGCCCGCCGATCCGGCGGGCCGCCTTCGCTATACTCCGCCCATGAGCGTCCGCCCGATTGTCATGCTCGGCGACCCGCGTCTTCGGTTGAAGGGCCTGCCGGTCGATAGCTTCGGCCGCCCCCTCCATGAGCTCCTCGACGATCTCGCGCACACGATGCGTGACGCACCCGGCGTCGGCCTTGCCGCGCCGCAACTCGGTGAGGCCGTCCAGGCCTGCGTGATCGAGGTGAGCGACCAGCTCCACGAGCTGGTGAATCCCATGATCGTCCGGGCGACCGGCGACGATCGCGACCTGGAGGGGTGCCTGTCGCTGCCCGGTTACTACGCCTACGTCACACGGCGCGAACGGGTCTGGGTGGTCGCCCAGAATCGGTTCGGTCGCAAGATCAAGGTCGCCGGCAGCGGCCTGCTGGGCCGAGCCCTTCAGCACGAGCTCGACCACCTGGAGGGGAAGCTCTTCATCGACTACCTCGACTCGATGGATGAGTTGATCCCGGTCGGGGCCTCTGACGAGGACGAGGCCAGCGCCGTGCCGGTCGCCGCGCTGGGGTGACATCGCCCGCGGCGGATTCGACCGCGGCGCCGTCGCCCGCCCGGGCGGTCTTCTTCGGATCGGGGCGGTTCGCGCTGGCGATCCTCGATGTCGTCCGCAGCGCGCCCGAGGTCGATCTGGTCGCCGTCGTGTCGACGCCGGACCGGCCGGCAGGGCGACGCGCGGCGCCGACGGCGACTCCGGTCGCGGCCCAGGCGAGGGAGCTCGGACTGCGTCTTCTCCAGCCGCCCTCCCTGCGCGATCCGGCCGCGGTCCAGGCGCTGGCCGACCTCGCACCGGCCGTGGGCGTGCTCGCGGACTACGGGAAGATCGTGCCGCGAGCGATCCTGGAGGCATTTCCCCGGGGGATCCTGAACGTCCATCCGTCGCTGCTGCCCGCTCACCGGGGGGCGAGCCCAATCCCGGCGGCGATCATCGGTGGCGATCGGGAGTTCGGCGTGACCCTGATCGAGCTCGTCGATCGGCTGGATGCGGGTCCCATCGTCGCCCGCCGGAGCTGGCCGGCACAGGGCGCCGAAACGAGCCCCGAACTCGAGCAGGTCGCGGCAACGGCAGGGGCTGCCCTGCTGCGCGCCAGCATCGGCCCATGGCTGGCCGGGGCCGTCCAGGCGCAGCCCCAGGATGAGGCCGCGGCCACGCTGACACGGCCGTTTCGGCGCGAGGACGGTCGGCTCCTGGGGACCGAGCCGGTGGCGCGCCTCGAGCGCCGGGTCCGTGCGCTCATGGGCTGGCCGGGTACGTTCGTCGAGGTCGACGGGCTGCGGATCGTCGTGCTCCAGGCCCGACCCGTTCCCGACGGTCAGGCGTCGGGTGCGTCTGCCCCGGGAACCCTCGTCGCGCTCGGCGATGGTCTTGCGTTGGCCGGCGCGGATGGCCTCCTCGAGCTGGTCCAGGTCCAACCCGCGGGTGGCCGCCCGATGAGCGGCGCCGAGCTCCGCCGCGGCCGACCGCGCCTCGTCGGCGCCGCGGACGGGCCGTGACCGGGTCGCGTGCGACAATGCCGGCTCCGATGAGCGACGTGCCCCTCGCCCAGCCGCCCCTCCCCGGGCCCATCGTCGTGCGGGACGCTCGGCCGGGCATCTCGGGACTGTCCCCGGACCGGCTTCAGGCGTGGTTCCAGGAGCGCGGGGAGCCTGCCTACCGGGTCCGCCAGGTAGAGGATGCGGTCTGGCGATCCTCGGCCTCGACGATGGCCGACGTTGCAACGCTCCCCGCGGCGCTCCGCGACGCGCTCGAGGGCGCGGTTCGGTTTGACACGGTGGGCGAAACCGAGCTTCGCTTCGCCGATGGCGGCAACACCGAGAAGGCGCTCCACCGGCTCTCGGACGGCGCGCTCGTCGAGTCCGTCCTGATGCATTACCCGGCCGGTGTGGGCCGACGTGAGCGCCACACGCTGTGCATCTCGAGCCAGGCCGGCTGTGCCGTGGGCTGTCCGTTCTGCGCCACCGGCGAGCTCGGGTTCACGCGAGACCTCGAGACGGCCGAGATCGTCGACCAGGTTCGTCATGCTGCGCGTCGCCTCGCGGCCGATGGACGGCACCTGACCAACGTCGTGTACATGGGCATGGGTGAACCGCTGCTCAACCTGGATCGCGTCCTCGAATCGATCGAGGCGCTCAACGATCCGGCCCGCCTTGGTCTCGGGGCACGGCACATCACCGTGTCGACGTCCGGGGTGGTTCCGGGGATGCGCCGGCTCACGGCACTGGGGCCGCAGTTCACCCTGGCGGTGAGCCTCCATGCGGCCCGCGACGCCCTGCGCGACGTCCTCGTTCCGCTCAATCGACGCTGGCCCGTGGCCGAGGTCGTGGCGGCGGCGATCGACCATGCGGCAGCGACCGGACGGCGGGTCAGTTACGAGGTCACGCTGATCGATGGGGTGAACGATACGGATCTCGATGCCACGGCCATGGCCGAGCTCTTGCGTGGTCAGCGCGCCCACGTCAACCTCATCCCGATGAACCCCGTGGCCCATACGCCGTGGCGGGCGTCGCCGATGGACCGGATCGAGACCTTTGCCGGGCTGCTCCGGAGCGCCGGCGTTCAGACAACGATCCGGAGAAACCGTGGCCAGGAGATCGGGGCCGCCTGCGGGCAGCTGGCCGCGGAGCGAGCCGGAGAGCCGCCGGTCGCGGCGGTGGATCGCCGCCGCCGCCTGCTCATCGATGCCAGCCTGGCCGCACTCCGCGGCGAGCGCAGCGACGAGCCGTCGCCGGTCGGGGTGGGGGACTAGCGTGGCCGCGGGTCGCGCCAGGGTGGCGGCCAGCATCCTGGACGCCGACCTCGGCAACCTTGCCCACGCGGTCGGTCGCGCGGAACGGTCCGGTGCGGATCGCATCCACCTCGATGTGATGGACGGCCACTTCGTGCCGAACCTGACATTCGGGGCGCGCACCATCCGTGCCCTGCGGCGGCGTACCCGGATTCCCTTCGACGCCCACCTGATGATCAGCGAACCCGGTCGGTACATCGACGAATTTCTCGACGCCGGTTGCGACTCCATCACCTTCCACGTGGAGATCGATGAGCCGATCGAGCCGACGCTGCGCAGGATCCATGCGGCCGGGCGGATGGCCGGCCTGGCGCTGCGCCCGGCGACGCCCCTCGCGGCGCTGGAGCCGTACCGGGCACTGCTCGACATCGTTCTCGTGATGACCGTCGAGCCCGGGTTCGGCGGGCAGAGCTTCATGCGCGATGTGGCAACCGACAAGGTCCTGGCCGCGCGGGGGTATATCGGTCATCGCCTGCACGGCGGGGAGGTCCACGTCGACGGCGGGATCAACCGCGAGTCGGCCGAGCTGGTCGGCGGCCAGGCCGCCGACGTCCTCGTCGTCGGCTCGGCGTTGTGGGTGCGCGGCCACGACATGGGTCGTGAGATCCGGCTCGTTCGGGCCCTCGCCGACGAGGGCTACCAGTACGGCCTGAATGCGGGCCTGCCGCCGACGCCGCGCGACGCGATGATCACGCTCGCCAGCCTGCCGCGCAGCCTGGCAAGCTCGCTCGCCGATGAATTGGAATCGGGGGGCATCGCGGTGCTGCTTCTACGCGGCGACGGGGCGCGAGACGGGGACGAGCCCGAGTTCGTCGTCCTCATCCCGACCGCGGCGGAACCGATGGCGCGAGAGCGCTACGGCGATCGTCTCGCCGAGCTGGCTGAAACGGCCGCGGCCGCGCAGGCCGCGCGACCGCCGACGGCCTTCGCCGCGCGGCGCCGGACCGATCGGTGATCGACGACGCGGGCGCGGTCATCGCGCCGGCGCGCACCGAGGACGCGGCCATCGCCGAGCCCGAGCGGCGGCCGGATGCCGGGCTCGGTCGACGCAACGATCGCATCCTGCTGGCCATGATCGGTGGCTACGTCGTGCTCCTCAGCGCCCTGATGATCATGCGTGGTGTGGCCATCACCCCGGACGTCCTGGCCATCGGCCTGGGCCTCGCCGCGGTCATCCTCGGTCGGGGACGGCTGTTCCTCCGCGATTGGATCCCGTTCATCGGGCTGTTCCTCGCCTATGAGCTCATGCGCGGGTACGCCGACAACTTCGGTGTCGCCGTCCATGTCGAGGACGTGCTCGCGCTCGAGCGCTGGCTGTTTCTCGGGTACCTGCCGACGCAGGTGCTCCAGGACTGGCTGCATCCGGCGATCGGGACGGATCCCTGGGCGGTTGCGGCGACCGTCATGTACTTCCTGCACTTTCCGCTGCCCGTCGCCGTGGCATTCCTCCTCTGGATCCGGCGCCGGCGGGCGTATTACGACTTCGTCGCGGCCCTGATCGTCCTGTCGATGGCCGGGTTCGCGACGTACCTGCTCCTGCCGGTCGCGCCGCCGTGGTGGGCGGCCGACCAGGGGGTCATCCCGGGACCGGACGGCCTTCCGGCGATCACGTACCTGAAGGCGGAGGGGTTCAACGCGCTCGCCTCGTTCTTCGGGTTCGAAGGCTCGTACCTGTACAGCTACGCGATCTACGAGATCAATCCGAACCCGGTCGCTGCCTTTCCGTCGCTGCACGCCGGCTATCCGTTCCTGGCCTTCCTGTTCGCCCGCCGCCAGTTCGGGCGCGTCGGTTGGCTGCTGCTGGTCTACGGCGTCCTGGTCTGGCTGTCGATCGTCTACCTGGCAGATCACTACGTCGTCGACATCCTGGGTGGGCTGGCCTACGCCACGGCTGCGTATGCCGCGATCGTCCATGCGCCCGGCTGGTTCCGTCGATTCGTCGACCGTGCCGCCGACGAGGAGCTGGATCGTGCCGTGCGCGGCGGGGCGACCGACGACGCTGCCGTGATCGCCCGACTCCAGCGCCGGATCGTCTGGCCGAGCGTCGCCCAGGGCCTCGGCGTGTTCGGGGCGGGCGTCCTGGCCATCATGGCCATGGCCTGGGGTGGCGTCGCCGGCGGGTCCGCGACGCCGCTCTTCCTGGTGCCGTGGATCGCGATCATCGGCGGCCTGTGGCGGGCTGCCGTGGCCGTGCTCGGGCGCTGATCCCGGCGCGGTCGAGGCCGAGGCGGGACGTGCGGATCCTGCTCCAGCGTGTGTCCCGTGCCGAGGTGCGTGTGGACGGTTTCGCGGTCGGCTCGATCGGCCCCGGCCTCGTGGCCTTCGTGGCTGTTGGGCCCGCTGACGATGAGGCCACGGCCGACGGCCTCGCCCGGCGCTGTGCCGAGCTGCGGATCTTCCGCGACGCGGACGGTCGGACCAACGCGTCGCTGTTGGACGTGGCCGGCGCGGTGCTCGTCGTGAGCCAGTTCACGCTCTACGCGGACACACGTCGCGGACGTCGTCCGGGTTTCACGGGCGCGGCGGGGCCGCACGTGGCCGAGCGGCTCTACGACCGGTTCGCGTCCGCGTTGGCCGGGCTGGGGGTGCCGGTCGCCCGTGGGCGGTTTGGCGCGGAGATGGCCGTCGAATTGGTGAACGACGGTCCGTTCACGATCTGGCTGGACAGCGCGGAGCGCTGATCACCGGACGTCAAACGACCGGCCGCGGGCCGGTCGGTCATTGGATCTCTCACGGGCCGCCGCGGCCCCGGGCAACGATTTCGCCCGGGCGAACCTCAGCGGGCCGCCTTGGTCGCGGTTCGCCGGCAGCGTGTGCAGGCCTTGACCTTGGTCGTCACGCCCTTCTCGGTATGAAGGAAGGGTTGAAGGTTGGGCTGGTAGCGGCGGTGAGCGCGGACGCGGTTCATCCCCGACGACTGAGGGTTGAAGCCGCCCATCGACGCCTTGCCACAGATGGCGCAGGTGCGGGCCATGGTGTCCTCGAACAGTGGGATTCGGTCACAACGAGCCGATCGGGCCCGAGCGGGGCGGTATGATACCACGGCCCTGAGCGGGGATCGTGATCCCGTGCCGCCGGCCAGAGAAGGAGCCACGCCCGGTGCCGAACGACCCGCCGCCCGGTGGCGCGAGTGTGTCCCGTCGTGCCATCGCCGATATCGTGCGGGCCGCAACGCTCGGGTCGTACGGCGTCACCGGGTTCGCCTCGACGCCCGCCGATCGACTGCTCGCCTGGCTCGGAATCGGACACGCCGGGATGTCGATCGGGTTCGATGGCGCCGGCCTCACCCTCGAGCTGGACATCGAGATCGCCTACGGGCTGCCCGTCGCCGAAGTGGCAAGACAGGTCGACTCGGCCGTTCGATACACCATCCGTCGTGCCGTCGGGCGTGATGTCGCGGAGCTGCGGATCCGCGTCGGCGGATTGGTGGTTCGCCCCGGCGTCGAGCCTTCGCCGAGCGCCGACGCAGCCACCAGCCCCCGGCCGCGCCGTTCGCGCAGGACCTCGCCGGCGGCACCCGCGGAGGCGTCGGAGGTCTCGACCGGACCGGCCGTAGGCGGTCCCGTGGACCCGGCCGAGGGCGGTGCAGTCGACCCGGCCGAGGGTCCCCGCTGATGCGCAAGTCCTGTGACGGCGCGGGGCTGCTCGAGGCATTTCGCGCGGCGGTGGCCAACCTGGCCGATCACGTGGACGAGATCAACGGGCTGAATGTCTTCCCGGTGCCCGACGGCGACACCGGATCGAACATGCTCGCCACCGTGCACGCGGCCCTCGAGGAGGCCGAGGGCGTTGCCGGCGAGCCGGCGGAGAGGATCGCCTCGGCGATCAGCTTCGGGGCGTTGATGGGTGCCCGCGGCAACTCGGGTGTGATCACGAGCCAGATCTTCCGCGGCATGGCGGACGGTCTCGGCGGAAAGCGCCAGTTCAACGGACTCGATCTCGCACACGCCCTGTCCGAGGGAGCCCGGACGGCCTATGGGGCGGTCGCCAAGCCGGTCGAGGGAACGATCCTGACCGTGATCCGCGAATCGGCGGCCGTCGCCGTCGAGGTGGCCGAACGGACATCCGACATCGAGGCCGTTCTCGCGGCCACGGTGGACGCCGCGGAGAAATCGGTCGCCCGGACGCCCAGCCTGCTGCCCATCCTGCGCGAGGCGGGCGTCGTGGACTCCGGCGGGCAGGGCCTGTACCGGCTCTTCCAGGGGGCGCTGCTGTCGATGCTTGGCCAGGCTCCGATCGGGGATGCCTCCGCACGCGTCCGGGCCGGAGCGAAGGCGTCGGCGTTGATTGCACATGCCGACGAGGGCTTTGGCTACGAGACGATGTACCTGCTCCAGGCGCGTCCGGGGGAGCGGCTCGACGTGGACGCCTTGCGGGACCACCTCGATGCCATCGGCGAGAGCGTGCTCGTGGCCGGTGATGCGCGAGCGCTCAAGGTGCACGTCCACAACGAGCGGCCCGACCTCGTGATCGGCCACGGGCTGACCCTCGGCGCACTCAGCCGGATCAGCGTCGAGAACCTCGACAACCAGGCCCGCGACGTTCGCGAGACCCGGGCGGCCGACTTCACGGGTGCGACGTGGGGCGATGACGGTGCATCGGCGTCGGTGGCTGCGGCCGTGGCACCTCCGCTCGGTCCCGTGACGGGATCGTCGAACCCCGGCACGGCCGTGGAGCCGATGGCCACGGCGAAGCGCCCCCGACAGCCGCTCGCGGTGATCGCCGTGGCCTCCGGCGACGGCCTGGAGGCCATCTTCCGGGACTTCGGCGTGGCTGCGGTGGTTCGCGGCGGCCAGCAGGCCAATCCGAGTACCGGCGAGCTGCTCGCGGCGGTGGAGGCCGTCGATGCCGACGAGATCCTGCTGTTGCCCAACAATCCCAACGTCGTGCTCGCGGCGCGGCAGGTGATCTCGATGGTGGACCGGCCGATGGCGGTGGTCCCGACGCGCAACGCCGCCGAGGGGTTCGCAGCACTGCTGGCCATGGACCCGACCCGGGGCGCGGCCGACAACGTCGAGGGGATGACGGCGGCCGGGCGCGGCATCGGGACGCTGGCGGCCACGGAAGCGGTCCGCGATGCCACGATCGGCGGCACGAAGGTCCGCGAGGGCCAGACGATCGTGCTGGACCCGGACGACGGCCTCGTCGCCTGTGACGACGATCGCGAAACGGCCATCCTGACCGCCGTCGGTACGCTGCCACCCGGTTTCGAGCTGATCACGCTGTATTACGGCGATGGGACCGACCTGGCCGAGGCCGAGCGGCTCGCCCGACTGATCGGCGAGCAATCGGGCGGCATCGAGACCGAGATCGTGCACGGCGGCCAGCCGCTCTACCGGTACCTGATCGCAGTCGAGTAGGTCCGTGACCGACACCGAGCGCCGGCCGCCCAACCCGGGTCGCCTGCCGGTCGACGCGTCGGCATCGACCACGCCCGACACGTCTCCCGAGATCCTCGACCTCCCGGTCCAGCGCTCCGGGCTGCCCGGTGCGAACAGCCTGCGCAAGGTGGCGCTTCGGCTCGGTCTGGGATCGGTCCGCGACCTCCTGTTTCACCTGCCTCGCCGGTACGACGACCTGCGCGAGCTGCGCCGGCTGGGCGACCTCCTCCTGGAGCCGGACGGGACGATCGTCAGTGCGCGGGTGACCGTGACCGACGTGCGCGTCGAACCCACGTACCGGCGCCGGGTGCAGCGGACCATCGCAAGCCTCGAGGACGAATCGGGCACGGCACAGGCGACGTGGTTCGGCCGGCGCTTCATCGAACGACGGCTCGGCCCCGGATCGAGGGTCGTCGTGAGCGGGAAGGTGCGCCGCTTCGGCCGTCAGCTCACCTTCGACAACCCGGAGTTCCAGAACGACGACGGATCGGCGCTGTTGCACGCGGGCCGGATCGTGCCGGTCTATCCGCTCACCGCCGGGCTCACCGCGGCCCGACTGCGGGGCTTGATGCGGGTCGCGCTCGACCGTGCCGGTGCGACGTATCCCGAGTACCTGCCCGCGGACCTGCTCGCGGCCGAGGGGCTCCCGGCGATCGGCTGGAGTCTCGAGGAGGCCCACTATCCGTCCACGTTCGAAACCCGGGACGAAGCGCTCCGCCGCCTTGCGCATGACGAGTTGCTCGCCCTTCAGATCGGGATGGTCGGTCGCCGCCGCCAGCGGGTTCGCGCGGCCGCCCGACCGGTCGAGGTCGGCGACGATGACGCAGCCCGGATCGTCGCCTCGATCGAGGCATCGCTGGCGCGTCGCGTGGGGCGGCCGGTCGAGCTGACGCTCGACCAGGCCGCGGCGATCCGGGCGGTCCGCACCGACCTGGCCGGTTCCATGCCGATGCTCCGCCTCCTCCAGGGCGATGTCGGATCGGGCAAGACGGCCGTGGCCGCGTTCGCGCTTGCCGCGGCTGCCGGCGCCGGGCGGCAGGGGGCGCTGCTGGCGCCGACGGATCTGCTCGCTCGCCAGCACGCGGCGACCCTGGCCGACCTGCTCGGAGGTGTCGACCTGCCGGTGACCCTCCTGACCGGATCGCTCACGTCCGCGGACACCGGGCGGGCCCTCGAAGCGATCCGGTCCGGACGGGCCGGGGTGGTGGTCGGGACCCATGCGCTGATCCAGGATCGGGTCGAGTTCGCCCGGCTCGGCGTCGTCGTGATCGATGAACAGCACCGGTTCGGGGTCGCCCAGCGGGCCGGGCTCGAGGACAAGGCCGGGGGCGTGCCGCCCCATGTCCTGCTCATGACCGCGACGCCGATCCCGCGAACCCTCGGGCAGGTCCTCTACGCCGACCTGGACCTGTCAGATCTGCGCACGCCGCCCGAAGGCCGCCTGGCCATCCGGACCGGGATCCGCCGGCCAGACGATCTCGAGGGGTTGTGGCGGCACGTTCGCACCGAGGCGGCCGCGGGCGGTCGGACGTTCGTGGTCGTGCCGCTCATCGAGGAGGACGCGGCCGACGAAACGGCGGTGGCCGCCGAATCCGAGGCAACACGCCTGTGGGAGCTGCTCGCGCCGCTCCGCGTGGGCCTCGTCCACGGCCGGATGAAGGCGCTCGAGCGCGACGCCGAGATGGCTCGGTTCCGCGACGGCGATCTGGACGTGCTCGTGGGGACGACCGTGGTCGAGGTGGGCGTCGACGTCCCCGAGGCGACGACGATGATCATCCAGGGCGCCGACCGGTTCGGCCTCGCCCAGCTCCACCAGCTCCGCGGTCGGGTCGGGCGAGGGACACGTCCGAGCTACTGCGTCCTGGTTTCGGACTCGACCGATGACGTCGCCGCGGCGCGAATGGAGGCGATCGTCCAGACGCATGACGGATTCGTCCTCGCGGAAAAGGACTTCGAGCTCCGCCGCGAGGGCGACGTTCTCGGGCTCGTCCAGAGCGGACTGCCGCGACTGCGCGTCGCATCGCTCCAGCGTGAGGGCCACCGCGAGCTTGCCGTCCAGGCCCGCGCTCATGCCGAGCGGCTGCTGGATGGCGAGGGTCGCCTGCGGACCGGGTTCGAGCGTCTCGCCGCTGAACTCGACCACGGATGGCTCGCCGCGATCGCCGCCGGCGACCCCGACGCGGGCAGCGGCGAGTGACGGGTCGCGATGCCTGACGCCGGCCGGGTCATCGCGGGGACGGCCCGTGGGACGCGCCTCGCCGCCGCCGGCGCCGGCACCCGCTCGCTGGGCGACCGGGTCAAGCAGACCCTGTTCGCGATCCTCGAACCGTCGCTTCCCGGGCGACGAACGCTCGACCTGTTTGCCGGCAGTGGGGCAGCCGGGATCGAGGCCCTGTCGCGGGGATCGACGGGGGCCGTCTTTGTCGACCAGGACGCCGACGCCGTCCGGGCCATCCGCGAGAACCTCGAGCGATGCCGGTTCGACGGCCCGGCGCGCATCGTCCGCGCCGACGTCCTGGCGTGGCTCGAGCGAGATGGCGTCCGCGAGGCCGCAGCGGGGCGGTTCGGTCTGATCATGGTGGACCCGCCGTACGATCGCCCGGACATCCTGCGTGCGGTCCTCGATCGACTCGGGGCCGCGTCGTCGGCCGACCTCCTCGCGCCCGACGCGCTCGTCGTGGCCAAGTCCTTCTGGCGTGATGCGCCGCCGGCCGAGGTCGGGCTGCTAGCATCGGAACGGACGCGCCGCTTCGGGGAGACGGCGCTCACGATCTACCGGCGCCGAGAAGCACCAACCAGGGAGGCGTGATGGACGTCGCGGTCTATCCGGGCTCGTTCGACCCGGTCACGAATGGGCACCTCGACATCATCCGTCGGGCGTCGGCCGTCTTCGACCGGCTGGTGGTCGCTGTTCTGGCCAACCCGCGCAAGGCCCCGCTGCTCGACACCGGGCAACGGATGGCCGTGCTCGGCGAGGTCATCGAGGCGGCGGGGATCCCGGATGGGAGATGCGAGGTCGTGTCATTCGATGGGCTCACGGTCGACCTGTGCTCGGCGCGCTCTGCCCGCTGGATCGTTCGGGGCCTCCGCGCGATCAGTGACTTCGAGACGGAACTGCAGCTGGCGCACAACAACCGAAAGCTCGCTCCGGCCGTCGACACCGTGTTCTTCATGACCTCGATCGAACAGAGCTACGTGAGTTCCAGCCTGGTCAAGGAGATCGCCCAATTCGGTGGCGACGTCGGCGAGATGGTGCCCCCGGCCGCCGCCCGCGCACTCGAGCGGTTGTTCCGTCCGGCCTGACGGCGCTCGCCGTGCCATAATCGGCTGCAGCCGCGCCCCGGCCTGAGGCGCCCCATGGAGGGCACTCCGATCGACATCATGTTTCTCCTCGAGCGACTCGAAGCCCACATCGAGAGCGGCCGAGCGCTCCCGCTGACCGGCAGCGTCGTCATCGACAAGGAGGCGGCGCTCGCGTACATCGACGAGATGCGCGCCGTCTTCCCGCGCGAAATCGCCGAGGCCAACCGGACCAACACCGAGCGCGACCGGATTCTCGAGCGGGCCACCGAGGAATCCGAGCGCGTGCTTGCCCGCGCCCAGGAGCAGGCCGCCTTCCTCATCGAGGAGCGGGGCCTGACCCAGGAGGCCGAGGACCTGGGGGGCCGGATCGTCCAGCAGGCGAAGGACGAAGCGGCAGAGACGCAGCGCGGGGCAGACGAGTACGCCGTCAACGTGCTGGTCGGCCTTGAGGGCGAGCTGGTCCGGACACTCCAGAGCGTCCGCAAGGGCGTCGAGATGCTCGACGCTCGCAGGGCGGGCCCCGAAGCCGACGACGAGATCGATGAGGACGGCGACGAGATCGAGGGTCTCGAAGAGGCGGAGCCGGATCGAGCTGCTGCCGCCCGTTGGTAGGGGGCGCCCGTTGGTAACGGGGCGCCCGTCGGGGCGCCCGTCGGCCGCACCACTCTCGTTCAACGTCGCCGGTCTGCTGGCCGACCCGCCCGGATCCAGCCGCGACTACCCACTGACGGCCGTGTCGCTGGCGCTCGATGATGACCTGCGCCTGGCTGCGCCGCTGGACGGAACGGTCCGGCTGTTGCGAACCAACCGGGGGCTCGTCGTGTCGGGCAGCCTGGCGGCCCGCCTGACGATGGAGTGCAGTCGATGCCTGACGGCCATCGAGGTGCCGCTGACGCTGCGGATCGACGAGGAGGCGTTGCCGTCGACCGACCTGCTGACCGGAGATCGGATCGCGGATGACGACGAGGTCGATCTCCTGCGCGTGACCGACCACCACGAACTCGACCTCGAGCCCGTGGTCCGCGAGGCCGTGTCTCTCGCCGAACCCATCGCGCCGCTGTGCCGCGCGGAGTGTCCCGGCCTCTGTCCCACGTGCGGCGAGCGACTCGACGGACCGCCCCATGGACACACGGACGACGAGTTCGACCCGCGCCTGGCGGTCCTGCGGAGCCTGATGGTCGACGCCGAGGCCGAGACCGAGTAAACTCCCGCCTCGGCCCTGATACGTCCCCGGGAGCGGTTTGCCTCGGGACGAGGCCAGCGACCACCGACGAACGCCGGGACGCCTCGCGCGAGGAACGATCCCGAACAAAGGAGCAGATCGACCCGTGGGTGTTCCCAAGCGACGCGTCTCCCATGCCCGCCAGGGCGAACGGCGCTCCCATCTTGCCATCAGCCTGCCGAAGGTCGAGGCGTGTCCGCACTGCCACGCTCCCAAGCAGCCCCATCACGCCTGCCCCGTCTGTGGGTACTACGCCGGCCGCCAGGCGATCGAGGTCAAGGCCGCCAAGGACGAGTCCGCCTCGTAGCCGAAGTGGACGAATCACCCGCCGTAGCTCCCGTGGCTGGCGGCATTCGCATCGCGGTCGACGCGATGGGTGGCGACCATGGTCCCGCCGAGGTGGTCCCCGGGGCCATGGACTACGCCCGGCTCGCGCCGGCCGATCGGGTCATTCTCGTGGGCGATGAGGCGACGCTTCGGGCGATCGCGGGCCCGCTTCCGTCGAACGTCACGATTCGCCATGCCAGCCAGGTGGTCACGATGGACGATCACCCTGCGCAGGTGCTGCGCGAGAAGAAGGACGCCACCATCCTCGTGGCCTGCGACCTCGTGCGCAACGGTGAGGCCGACGCGGTTGTCACGGCAGGGCATACCGGTGCCGCGATGGCCGCCGCCGTCCTCCGCCTCGGCCGGCTTCGCGGCGTGGATCGTCCGGCCCTTGCCGTCCAGTTGATCCGCCGGGGCCATCCGCTCGTCCTGCTCGACATCGGCGCGAATCCCGACTCGAGCCCCGAGAACCTGGCCCAGTACGCGCAGATGGGCGTGATCTTCGCGGAGCGCGTCGTGGGCGTGCGCCGCGCGCGCGTCGCCCTCCTCTCGATCGGCGAGGAGAAGGGCAAGGGAGACCTGCGCATCCAGCGAGCCACGGAACTGCTCGACGCCAGCGGCCTCGACTTCATCGGCAATGTCGAAGGCAAGGACCTCACCGAACCGGTGGCGGACGTCGTGGTCTGCGACGCGGTCGTCGGCAACGTCGTGATCAAGTTCTTCGAGGGCCTGTCGGGGTTCATCTTCCAGTTGTTCCGGGAAGAATTCAGGCAGAGTCTGCGCGGAAAGCTGGCGTACGTCCTGTTTCGGCCCGCCGTCGGACGGATCCGGAGCACGTTCGACTATGAGCGCGTCGGCGGCTCACCCCTGCTCGGCGTGCGAGGCACGGTGATCATCACCCATGGTCGGGCGAGCAAGCGGATGATCCGGTACGCGCTCGAGGTGGGCGCCTCCACCGCTCGGGCCGGTGTTCCGGCGCTGATCGCCCAAGCGCTGGCTGCCGATGCGCTGGCCGCGGACGTGGTGCCGACGGCGGACGTGGTGCCGACCGCGGATGTCGTGTCCATGGAGTCCGTGTCGTGACGGGGCCCTCGCTGACCGTCGGGAAGGACGTCATCCGCGAGATGGCGCGATTGGCCGCACTCGAAGTCCCCGGCGTTCTTCGTGTCGCGCGGACCGGCCCGGTCTGGCGCAACTGGATGGGAGGAACGGCGGTCCGTGTCCGCATCAGGGACGATCAGGTCCACCTGAAGGTATGGATCGTCGCACGCCCGGGCCAGCCGCTGGCGGACATCGTGCAGCAGGTTCGGGTGGCCGTGGCGGCCGCCGTGGTGCGGCTGCTGGGCCTCCAGCTCGGCTCGGTGAACGTGATCGTCGATGGCGTCGGCGGCTGACCGCATCCGGGGTCTGCGAACCGGTCGACGACTCGCGCTTGCGGCCATCTTCGAGGCCGATTTCGGGCAGCGCACGGCGGCCGCCATCCTGGAGCGCCACGTCGCCGAGTCGGAGATGGATCCCGTCGCGATCGAACTGGCGCGCCGGCTGGTCACGGCGGTGACCGAGCATCGCGACCGGATCGACGCCGTGATCGAGCGAGTGGCGCCCCAGTACCCCGTCGTCCAGCTGGCGCGGATGGACCGTGCCTTGCTCCGTACCGCGCTCGGTGAGGTGCTACACTCGCCCACGCCGGCCCGGGTGGCGATCGCCGAGTGGGTCGAACTGGCACGGGTCTACAGCGGAGACCCGACACGCCGCCTGATGAATGGCGTCCTTGGCAAGATCTCAACCGAGTCGACCGGCGCGGGCGCGTCGGCACCCATCTCCGAGGAGGGAGTCAGTGGCCACAACCTACGAGCGTCTCAAGAAGCTCGTCGTCGAGCAGCTCGGCGTCGATGAGGATCAGGTCAACGCCGAGGCGTCGTTCGTCGATGACCTGAATGCGGATTCGCTCGACCTGGTCGAGCTCATCATGAGCCTCGAGGAGGAATTCGGGACCGAGATCTCGGACGAGGACGCCGAGAAGATTCGGACGGTCCAGGACGCGGTCGAGTACATCGACGAGCACTCCTCCTAGCCTCCCGTTCCGCCGCCCAGCCTGGCCCGTCAGGGAGTCGTGAGCCTGGTCGACGGCTTCGTGGAGCGCCTCGGGCTCCCGATCGACGATCGGGCGCTGATCCGGCAGGCCCTGATCCACAGCAGCTGGCTGCACGAGCACCGCGACGAGGCCCCGGGGCACAACGAACGTCTGGAGCAGCTCGGCGACGCCGTCGTCAGCCTGGCCATCTCGGAGGCACTGTTCCGGCGGCATCCGGTCGACGACGAGGGAATGCTGTCGGCCCGGCGCGCTGCCATCGTGAGTACCGTCGGCCTGGCCCGGCTGGCCGAGCGAATCGGCCTGGCCGACCACCTCCTCCTCGGCGAGGGCGAGCGCCTGCAGCGTGGCCCGCTTCGCCCATCGCTTCTGGCATCGGCCTTTGAGGCCGTTGCCGGCGCCATCCATCTCGAGCTCGGCTGGGAGGCGGTCCGCGACTGGTTGACCGAGCTGGCCGAGCCGGAACTCACCGGTGATGAGCCGATCGGCACGCTGAAAAGCCCCAAGAGCCGGCTTCAGGAACACACCCAGCGCACGACCGGAGCGCGTCCCGAGTACCGGCTCGTGTCGGCCGTGGGTCCCGATCACGAGAAGCGCTTCCGGATCGAGGCGGTGGTCGCGGACGAAGTCCTCGGCGTCGGCGAGGGTCCCTCGCGGCGCGAGGCCGAGACGGTCGCCGCCGACGAGGCGCTGTCGACGCTCGAGGCGCGCGGGGACGGGCCGGAAGAGGCATCGTGACGGCGCCGGCACGGTTGCTCGGGCTCAAGCTGCACGGCTTCAAGTCGTTCGCGGAACGCACCAGCATCGAGTTCGGACCGGGCATCAGCGCCATCGTCGGACCCAACGGATCCGGCAAGAGCAACCTGGCCGACGCCCTCCGCTGGGCGTTGGGGGAGCAGGGACGGGCGCTCCGGCTGCGCAAGGCGGAAGACGTGATCTGGGCTGGTTCCGAGCGGCGCGCCGCCCAGGGGATGGCCGACGTCACGCTGGTGGTCGACAATGCCGACGGGTTGATCCCGGTGGAATTCCAGGTGCTCGAGCTGGGTCGGCGGCTGTACCGGTCCGGCGAGAACGATTACCTGCTCAACCGCCAGCGCGTCCGGCTGCGCGATCTCGTGGACCTGCTCGACAGCGCCCATCTTGCCGACAACGCGTTCCTGTTCATCGGCCAGGGCATGGTCGACCAAGCCCTGGCACTGCGCCCGGAGGAGCGCCGGCCCCTGTTCGAGGAAGTGGCCGGCGTTCGTCGCCACGAGCGTCGCCGGCGCCGCGCGGAAGAACAACTCCTGGAGGCCGAAACAAACCTCGCCCGCGTTCAGGACATCGTCGCCGAGCTCCGGCCGCAGGTCCGCCGGCTGGCCGCGCAGGCCGAGCAGCAGACGACGCGCCGGTCGGCCGGCGAGGAACTGTCCGAGGCGTTGATCGCTGCGGCGCACGTCCGCTGGCACGCCGCGGCTGCCCGCGCCGCCGGCGCCGAGGCGGACCAGGCGCGCGCGCGCAGCGCGGTCGATACGGCGCTGGCCGAGCAGACCGGCGCGGAAGCCGCCGCGGGCGCGATCGCAGCTCGCCTCGAGGCTCGCGCGGCCCGCGAGGTCGAACTGGCCGGGGCCCACGAAGCCAGCCGCAGCACGGTCGTGGCGCTCCAGCTCCGTGACGCCGGCCTGGCGGCGGAGGAAGCGGCCCTGGAGCGGGATCGCGGCCGGCTGGCCGACGAACGACGAGCCGCCGAGGCCGAGCGGGACGACGCGCGACGGTCGCTGACAGCGCCAGATCCGCATCGGGATCGCGAACTGGAGGCGGCCCTCGCCGAGGCCGAGCGGATGCTCGCGGACACATTGGCGCAGCTCGCCGACCTGCGCGCCGGCCGGCGAGCGCGCGGCGAGGAACTGGCGGCGCTGCGCCGCGCCGATGCCGCGCGCACGGCCGACATCGAGACCGCTCGTCGACGGGTCCTCGACGCAGAGCGACGACTCGACGAGGAAGGGCAACGGCTGGCGTCCCTCGCCGAACGGCGGACGGACGCGGCGGGTCGGGCCGCGGCTGCCACCGATGACCTGGCCCGTGCCCTGGCGGACGAGGTCGACGCGATCGCCGCTCGCGACCTCGCACGGACTGCCGTCGAGCGCGGGGAGGGCACGCACCGGGCCGCGATGGATCGGTTGGCCGCGGCGTCTCAGGCGCAGGCCGGCCTCGGTGGCCGCCTCGAAGCGCTTGAGCGACGGATCTCGGCCGACGCCGAACGTGGGATCGCGCCGGCCGCGCGACGGCGCGGCGGTCGGCTCGTCAACGCCGATCTGCTCGTGGACGCGTCGGTGCGCGGGGCGGTCGAGGTGGCCCTGTCCGGCGCCCGACGTGCGTATGTCGTTCTCCGTCGGGCGGTCAGCGAACTGGCCGGCGAGCAGGGCGCCCTGATCGTCGAGGAACTCGCGGCGGCCCCGCCTCCGAAGGAGGGTGCGGCGGATCGACACGTCCGGGAGCGGGTCGTGGCCCTCGGCGGCGGCTTCCTCGAGGACGCGGTGCGGCGCGATGCATCCGGCGCCGTTCGACGCCTGCTCCGCCGTGCGGCCTGGCTGCCCGACCTGGAGCGATGCCTCGAGATCCAGCCGGACCTGGCGCCGGGCTGGATCGCGGTGGCGCGCGATGGGTCTGCCGTCGTCTCGGAGATCAGCGTGGCGCTCGGCAAGCCCGAGGGAACGCTGGATTGGAAGGTCGAGGCAGACCGCCTTCGGTCCGAGGGCGCCCGGCTCGAGGAGGCGGTCGGCTCGGCCCGGGCGGAATCCGAGGCGTCGGATCGTGCGCTCGGCGTGAGCCGAGCGTCGCTGGTCGAGGCGACGTCGCGCGAGCGATCGACCGGCGGCGCGCGGCGCGCGGCAGAGGAACTGGAGCGGCGGGTTGCGCGGGATCTCGAGGCGATCGAGCGTGAGGTGGGCTGGCACCAGGCGCAGGTGACCAGGCTGGAGGCCGATCTCGCGCGCTTGCGCTCCGCGATCCCCGTGGACGAGGGTTCGCCCGGTGAGGCCGTGGCGGCAGGGGCCGGCGACGCCTCACCGGACGCCGAGGCGACCGATCCGGCCGCCACCGATCCATCGGCGACCGCCTCCTGGGAGGCGCGGGTCGCGGAGCTTCGAGCGCGTCGAGATGCGCTGGCGGCCGACGTCGCGGTCCAGGATCAGGCGATTCGCGCGGCACTCGACCGTCGCTCGCGGGCCGAGGCGACCGTGGCCTCGGGCGACAACCGCGTCGAGCGCGCCGATCACGAGTCCGCCGGCCTGACCACGCGCGCCAACGACCTCGCGATCGAGCGCCAGGAGATCCGCGGGAACCTGGCTGATGTAGCGCCACGGGCGGAGCATGCGCGCGCCGCTCTCGATGAGCTGCGTGCGGAAGATCGGCGGGATCGTGAGCAACTCGCCACCGCCGAAGGTGCCGCCGCAACGGCCCGCGACCAGCTCCGGGCGTCGGAGGATCGAGCTCGCGCGGCCGATCGGCTCGATCTCGAGGCCCGCCTCGCGCTCGACGCGCTTCGAGAACAGGTCCTGGTCGAGCTCGCGGGACTGGGCGAACTTGGGCTCCGCCATCTCGAGGCGGTGGGGCGGCGGTCGGGCCCTGCGGACACATCGGGCGGGCAGGGAGCGCCGGGCGCGGCTGGAGCGTCGAGAGACGTCGGCTTGCCCGACGTCGATGCCCAGGTGGACGAGGGCGATCCCGACGTGGTTGCGCTGGAAGCGGCGCTCGATGCGGCAGCGCACGTCTGGGCGGATGCGCTGCCCGTCGGCGACATGCCGACCCCCGGCCGACTGGCCGGCCTGCGCCGCCGGTATCACGAGCTCGGTGCGGCGAACCCGTACGCGATTGACGAGTACGACTCGCTGCGCAGCCGACTCCAGGGTCTCGACGAGCAGGAGGGGGATCTGCGCGCGGCGATCGTCCGAACGCGGGATCTGATCGGTGAGCTGAATACGTTGATCGCCACGCAGTTCCGCACCACGTTCGCATCGCTGGAGGTCGCGTTCGATGCACGGTTCCGTCAGCTCTTTGGCGGTGGCTTCGCGCGCCTCTCGCTGACCGATCCAGAGGATCTCTCGGCGACGGGCGTCGAGATCGTCGCGCGCCCGCCGGGCAAGAAGGCGCAGGCGCTGTCGATGCTCTCCGGCGGCGAGCGCGCGCTGACCGCGGTGGCGCTCCTGTTTGCGATGCTGACGGTGCGCCCGGTTCCGTTCTGCGTGCTTGACGAGGTCGATGCCGCCCTCGACGAGGCCAACGTCGGACGATTTGCCGAGGCGCTTCACGAGCTCGCGGCCCGGATCCAGTTCATCGTGATCACGCACAACCGGGGCACGATCGAGCAGGCCGATGCCCTGTACGGGGTGACCGTCGGTGACGATTCGGTCAGCCGCGTGGTCAGTCTCCGGCTCGACGAGGCGAACGCGATCGCGGCCCAGGCGACCAGCGACCCCCGGGCGGGCCAACTCGACCCTGAATCGGTGGTCGGGTAGGACCGTGGCGCCGCTGTTCGACTGGCTCCGCCGGCCCGAATCAACCCTCGTCGATCCTGCGGGAGGGGACGCGTCACTCCACGAGCCCGGCGATGAGCTGCCCGCCCAAGACGGACACCCCGCGGACTCGCCCGCCTCCGACGCCGAGCCTGGCGCTGCCGATGAGGCCGAGCCCGAAGCGGCCGAGCCCGAAGCGGCCGAGCCCGATGCTGCCGAGCCCGAAGCGGTCGTATCCGAAGCTGGATCAGCCGGACTCGACGCCGGACTGCAGCGGACGCGAGGCGGGTTCATGACCCGGCTGCGCGGGCTCTTCGCCGCCGCCGACGATGTGCCCGACTGGGACGACATCGAGGACACGCTGATCGCGGGCGACATCGGCGCCGTCCTCGCCTCGGACGTCGTGCGCCGGGCCCGGGCGCGGCGCGACCCCGGCGATGCGGAGGGGGCCGTTCGGGCGGAACTGGCGGCCCTCCTGGCACCGCGCGCGCATCCCTGGGCGCCCCGGCGCGCCGGAGCCGGGCTCCCCGCCGTCGTCCTCGTGGTTGGCGTGAACGGCACCGGCAAGACGACCACCATCGGCAAGCTGGCGGCGCGGGCCGCTGCCGACGGCCAGGTCGTTCTGCTCGCGGCCGCGGACACGTTCCGGGCGGCAGCCGTCGACCAGCTCCGGATCTGGGCCGAGCGCGCCTCGGCGGACGTGGTCGCCCATGCTCCCGGTGCCGATCCCGGAGCGGTTGTCTACGACGCGCTCGACGCGGCGGTCGCCCGGGGCGTCGACCTCGTGATCGCCGATACCGCCGGACGCCTGCACACCAAGGCCAACCTGATGGACGAGCTGGGCAAGATCCGGCGGATCATCGACAAGCGGCTCCCCGGCACCGAGCCGGAGACACTGTTCGTGCTCGACGCCACGACCGGCCAGAACGGGTTGGCCCAGGCGAAGGCCTTTCACGACGCCGTCGGCCTGACCGGCATCGTGCTGACCAAGCTGGACTCAACGGCCAAGGGCGGGATCGTCTTCGCCATCGAGGCGTCCCTCGGGATCCCGGTTCAGTTCGTGGGGGTAGGGGAGCAGGTCGGTGACCTTCTCCCGTTCGATCCCGACGCGTTCGTCGAGGCACTGTTCGCCTGACCGGCTCGGGTGGCCCCGCAAGGCTGATCGGCGTGGCGGGCCGGGCGTGGCGGGCCGGGCTCGGCGCGATGGGCTACACCGCGATGGGCTACACTCTGCCCGCCTCGGTGCGCCAGAACCCGCGCACCAACCGGGAGCCCGTGCGGCCCCCGTGTCATCCGAACGGAGACCAGTACCTCACCGTGTTCGAGACCCTCAGCGATCGCCTGCGACGAACCCTCGACGGCCTGACCGGCCGCGGTCGCGTCTCGGAGGCCGACGTCGAGGCCGCGCTGCGCGAGATCCGGCTGTCGCTGCTCGAGGCCGACGTCAACTTCCGCGTCGTCAAGGACTTCATTGGACGGATCCGCGAGCGCGCCATCGGCGCCGAGATCCTGGGCAGCCTGACGGCCGGCCAGCAGGTGGTGAAGATCGTTCACGAGGAACTGATCGCGCTGCTCTCTGCCGGTGATCGTGCGTTCAGGCTGCACGGCAACCCGGCTGTGATCGCCATGGTCGGTCTGCAGGGATCGGGCAAGACCACATCCGCGGCCAAGCTCGCTCGGCTGATCGTCAGACAGGGCCGGCGGCCCCTGCTCGTCGCCGCCGATCCCTACCGACCGGCTGCCGCCGACCAGCTCGAAACCCTGGGTCGGGGGCTCGACATCCCGGTCCACCGCGCACCCGCCGGCACCTCGGTCGTCGACATCGCCAGGGGCGGCATCGATGCCGCTCGCCGGTTGACGCGCGACACGGTGATCATCGACACGGCCGGGCGCCTGTCGGTCGACGAGGGTCTCATGGCCGAGATCGCTGCCCTGAACGCGGCCGTCGCCCCGGTCGAGACGCTGCTCGTCGTCGACGCGATGGCCGGCCAGGAGGCGGTGGGCGTGGCCGAAGCCTTCGCGGCGGCCGTCCCCGTCACGGGCCTGGTGCTGACCAAGATCGACGGCGATGCCCGCGGTGGTGCCGCCCTGTCCATCTCCGCGGTCACCGGCCTGCCCGTGAAGTTCCTCGGGACGGGCGAGAAGACGGATGCCCTCGAGGCGTTCCATCCCGACCGCCTGGCCGGGCGGATCCTCGGCATGGGCGACATCCTGACGCTCGTCGAGCGCGCCCAGGAGGTCGTCGACACGACCCAGGCGGCCAAGCTCGAAGAGAAGCTGCGCAAGGCGCAATTCACGCTCGAGGACTTCCTCGAACAGCTTCAGCAGGTCCAGAAGATGGGGCCGCTTGGCCAGCTCATGGGGATGATCCCCGGGATGGGTGGGATGGCCCGTGAGGCCGAGGCAGCCGTCGACCGCGGAGACCTTCGCCGGATCGAGGCGATCATCCGCTCAATGACGACGCGCGAACGGCGTGACCCGACCATCCTGACCGCGGCGCGACGGCGCAGGATCGCGACCGGATCGGGGACGACCCTTCCAGACGTCAATCGCCTCGTCAAGCAGTTCTCGGAAATGCAGAAAGTCATGAAACAGTTCGCCGGAGCGGGGCGGCACGGCGGTGCCGCGGCCATGCTCGGGCGGCGGTAGCGAGGGATGGGGATGACGACCGAACGACCTGGCGAGGCGAACCTCGAGGACACACAGCCGATCGACGTGGCCGGAACACAAGGCGGGTCGCAAGCGACGAGCGACGTGCCACCCCTGATGCCGTCGACCGCGGCGACCGAGCCGGTTGCCGGCGCACCGCGTCGGCGCGGGGGGCTGCGCTGGGGCATCGCCCTTGGCGCCGTCGCGATCGCGGTCGGCGTGGCGGCGGCGGCCGCCTTTCTCCTGGCCGGCCAGTCGGCCGGCTCGCGACTCGTCGGCTGGGCACCGTCGGACGCAGCCGCATACGCCGAGATTCGACTGGACCTGCCGGGCGACCAGCGCGCCCGGGTCGGCGAATTCCTGGCGCACTTCCCGGGATTCTCGGATCAGGCGATCCTCGACGACAAGATCGACGAGGCGCTCGACCGGATCGTGTCCGGGGCCACGAACGGGAAGCAGGACTTCACGAACGACATCAAGCCCTGGTTCGATGGCCAGGTCGCCCTGGCCGTCTCTGCCTCGGCGCTCGCCGCCGGTTCGGGCGGCGAAGGCGCCGAGCCCCGGGGGCTGGCGCTCATCGCGATCAAGGACGCCCCGGCGGCCCGCGCCTGGTTTGAGGCGCTGGTCGCCGAGTCCGGGCAGACGGTGCGCGTCGAGCGGCACGGCGATGTCGACCTGCTTGTCGATGGCGACGGCACGGCAACGGCGGCGTTTCTCGAACGGGTCATGCTCGCGGGCGATCTCGAATCGGTCAAGGCGGCCGTGGACGGAACGGGCGAGTCCGGGCTGTCCGCGAACGCGTCCTACAAGGCGGCACGTGCGGCCATGAGCGGCGACCGGATCGGTTTCGGGTTCGTCGACGTTGACGCGCTGCTGGCGGCCGCTGCGGCCTCCCCCAACGGCGTGAGCGGAGCCGCGCCGGTCGAGGACGCCGTGCGGGCGCTGGCACCGGACTGGGTCGCGTTCGGCGTCCGTGCAGATGCGGCGGCGGTCGTGTTCGACGCCGCGTGGCCGCACGTGGCCGCCGTGGGCTTCGAGGGAGCGAACCGCGCCGGCGTGATCGCCACGCGGGTGCCGGCCTCGACCATCCTGTTGACGGATGCCCACCAGGTGGGCTCGATGCTCGGCGCCGCGCTCGAACAGGCCAGGTCCAGCGCGGATGGCGCGAAGGCCCTCGCTGAGATCGAGCAGGCCGCGAGCCTCCTCGGTGGATTGGACAACCTCGTGGCCTGGATCGGCGATGCCGGCCTCGTTGTCACCCGGGACGGTGACGCCCTCGCCGGAGGCATCGTGGTGGTGCCCGCGGATCGAGCGGCGGCCGAGCGCCTCTCGACGACCCTGAGCGGATTCCTGGAGTTGTTCGGCACCGACAGCGGCCTCGCGATTCGCACCGAGGACCACGCGGGGACGACGATCACCATCCTGGACCTCGGCGACGCCGAGACGCTCCTGGGCACCGCGCTGGGCGGCGGCAGCGGCCCCGGCGGCAGCGGCCTCGGCAGTCTGCCGATCAACCCCGTCGCGCCGGGCGGGCGGGTGGAGCTTGCCTGGGCGATCACCGACGATGTCGTCGTCATCGCGCTTGGGCCGGAGTTCGTGCGCGCTGTCCTCGACGTCCGGCCGGGGGCCGCGCTGGCCGACGATCCTCGCTATCGTGCGCTGATCGAGTCGGTCGGCCGCGAGAACAACGGCTCGGCGTTCGTCGACCTGGCCGCGACTCGGGCGATCGTCGAAGGGTTCCTGGCCGCGGCCGGTGGATCGTCGCTGACGGACTACCAGCGCGACGTCCAGCCGTACGTGACCCCGTTCGACGCCTGGGTGCAGGCGACGACGGTCGGTGACGACATCGACCGGGCAACCATGCAGATCACCGTCAAATAGCAGGACACCATCCATCTTGAGCACGATGTCGGGCCGCATGGACGGCCCGCGCTAGCGGAGGAAGACAGGAACCATGGCAGTCCGAATCAGGCTCACGCGCGTCGGTGCGACGAAGGCGCCGACCTATCGGGTCGTGATCGCCGACTCGCGAAAGGCCCGCGACAGCCGCTCGATCGAGACGATCGGGCACTACAACCCGCGCACCGAGCCGGCCGAGGTCGTGATCGATGCCGACCGCGCCAAGGCGTGGCTCGCCAACGGCGCCCAGCCGTCGGACACGGTTGCCCGCCTGTTCCGTGTCGCGGGCATCCTGCCCGCCACAAAGTAGGAGTCGAGGGATGGCAGCGAAGGAACTCGTCGAGTACGTGGCGAAGTCCCTGGTCGATGACCCGGACGCCGTGACGGTCGAGATCGTGCGAGATCAGGACGGAACGGTGATCGAGTTGCACGTGGCCGAGGACGACATGGGCAAGGTCATCGGCCGCAACGGCAGCGTCGCCAAGGCACTTCGGACCCTGCTCAAGGTCATGTCCGCACGGGACGGCGAGATGGTCTCCCTGGAGATCATCTAGTCACCGGGCGCACCAGCATGGGCAGCACCCCTGACGAGCGAGAGCGGCTCGTGGTCGGTCTGGTGCGGGGCGTTCACGGGTTGCGCGGTGACGTTCGCGTCGAGGTCCTGACGGACCATGCCGAGCGCCGCTTCGCCGCAGGATCCGTGCTGCACCGCGAGGGCAGTCCGGAGCCGTTGACGGTCGTCTCGGCCAACGAGATCGTGGACGGCCCAGGCTGGCGCGTGCGCTTCCGTGAGCTCGGCGATCGGAATGCCGCGGAGACCCTGCGCGGCGTCTACCTCGAGGCCGAGGTCGAACCCGGCGATGGGCTGGCCGAGGGAACCGTGTACTGGCACGAGTTGATCGGCGTGCCGGTCACCAGCCCGGATGGAATGGTCCTCGGCACCGTCCACGACGTGTACCAGATCGGAGGGACCGAGGCCATCGTCGTGCGCGGCGGCCCCGCCGGCGAATTCGACGTGCCCCTGATCCACGAGCTCGTCCGTGAATTCGAGCCGCGTGCCGGCCGTGTCGTCGTGGATCCGGCCCTCCTCGATCTCACGATCGTGGACCCGGACGAGCCGCGCCCGGCACGCCCGCGCGGCCCGCGTCGCCGGCAGGGCAGTCGCCGCGGATCCGGACCGCCGGCTCCTGAGCCTCCGCCCGAGGGCCTCTGATCCGATGGAGATCGACGTCGTCGCCCTGTTTCCCGAGATGGTCACGGCACCCTTGCGCGCGAGCATCCCCGGCCGGATCCAGGAGCGCGGGATTGCGACGATCCGCACCCACGACCTGCGGGAGTGGGGTCTCGGCAGGCACCGGACCGTGGACGACGCGCCGTACGGGGGCGGAGCCGGCATGGTCCTTCGACCTGAGCCGGTCGCTGCCGCCATCGCCACCCTCCGCCGCCCAGACTCGATCGTCGTCCTGCTCGATCCGGGCGGACGGCGGTTTGATCAGGCCGCAGCTCACGAGCTCGCGGCCGCGGCGCACCTGGTGCTCATCTGCCCGCGCTACGAGGGCATCGACGAGCGGGTCCGCGCCCTTGTCGATCGCGAGGTGTCGATCGGCGACGTCGTGATCAGCGGCGGCGAACTGGCCGCGCTCGTGATGATCGACGCCGTCATCCGCCTGCTGCCCGGGGCGATCGATGCGGCATCCACCGATGAGGAGTCGTTCGCGAGCGGGCTTCTGGAGTATCCGCAGTACACGCGACCGGCGACGTTCCAGGGTGTGTCGGTTCCGGCCATCCTGACGTCGGGCGACCACGGGGCCGTACGACGCTGGCGCCACGAGCGGGCCCTCGAGCGAACGGCCCGACTGCGTCCGGACCTCCTTGTTGGCCGGCGTCTGTCGGTACACGAGGCCGCCGTCGTCGATGCGGCAGCACGTCCAGCTCCAGGCGAGGTCGACCCCACAGGCATCGAGAACCCCACGGGCGACGGCTGACCGTCGGTGCTATACTCCGCGCTCGTCGCCTCCTCGCGACTCTCCTTCGTCCAACGATGCAGCTTCAGGCTGCCGCCAGCAAGTCAGGAATTCGCCGCGTGAACGTGCTCGACGAAATCGTCGCCGACCAGCTCCGGACGGACCTCCCCGAACTCGCCACCGGCGACACCGTGCGCGTTTCGGCGAAGGTCGTCGAAGGCACCCGGGAGCGGATCCAGGTGTTCGAGGGAACCGTCATGCGGCTCCGCGGCGGCGGGATCACCCGATCGATCACCGTGCGCCGGCTGGCCAGCGGGGTCGGCGTGGAGCGCACGTTCAAGATCCACAGCCCGCGAATCGACAAGATCGAGGTTGTTCGCCACGGTCAGGCGCGCCGGGCGCAGCTCTACTTCCTGCGCGACCGTGTCGGCAAGGCCGCCACGTTGCGCGAGCGCCGCCCGAAGAACTGACCGGACCGGGTCCCGACCGTTCGCCACAAGACCCCGTCTCGGCGGGGTCTTGTGCTGTCCGGGCCGGCGCACCTTGACGGACCAGGCCGCGTCGGCGCGCGCCCCCAAGTGCCGCGCGCCCCGAAGTGCCGCGCGCCCGCAGGCGTGCGCCCCGCGACCCCGTCGGCGGGTCCCGTCGCGGTACCCTTGGCGCGATGGCACCGATCGTCCCGAGCCTCCGCTACGAGCGCAGCCTGTGGCGCGCGGGGGCGACGCGGATCGTCGGGGTCGACGAGGTCGGCGTCGCGCCGACCTGCGGCGCGGTCGTCGCCGCCGCGGTGATCATGCGCGCCAACGGGCAGCGGATTCCCGGCGTGCGCGACTCCAAGACCCTGAGCGCGGGGCAGCGCGAGCGGCTCGATCCGATCATCCGCCGCCGAGCGGTGGCCGTCGGCGTGGGCGCGGCCTCGGTCCGCGAAATCGATCGCCTGAACATCTACCACGCCACCCACTTGGCGATGCGCCGGGCCATCGCCCGCGTCGGGGCCCACGATCATGTGTTCGTCGACGGCAACCGGATCGCCGGGTTCGAGGCCGATGTGGGCCCGTACACCGCCATCGTCGACGGCGACGCACGCTGCCACGCCATCGCCTGCGCGTCGGTCGTCGCCAAGGTCGTGCGCGACCGGATGATGTCGCTCCTGGCCGTGCGCTATCCGGGCTACGGCTGGGAGCGGAACCAGGGCTATGCAACACTCGAGCATCGCCGGGCCATCCGTCGCCTCGGCCTGACGCCGTTTCACCGGCGAAGCTTCCTGGCACTTCAGCGCACCCTCGCCGGCGACCAGATTGAGCTGGACCTGTTCCCGGCGGCGGGTCGCGAGCTCGTGCCGATCATGGCGGAACTCGACACGCTCGCCGACCGGCTCGATGACGACGCGCTGATCGCGGCCGAGGAGCTGGTCGGCGCGAAGGACTGAGCAACGGTCGCCCACGGCGGTGCACCCTGGGTGCAGTCGGAGGAGACTGGCCGCGCGCAGCATCGCATCGTGCGAACCCCCAGCCAGGTCCGCGGCGATACGGCCGAGGAATTCGTGGCCGAGCGCCTGTCCCGCGACGGCTGGCGGATCATCGGGCGCCAGGTCCACATCGGGCGCGCGGAGATCGATCTTCTTGCGCTGGATGTCGACGCGGGTCCCGACCTCGTCGCCGTGGAGGTCCGCTGGCGCGGTCGACGCGACTTCGGGCTACCCGAGGAGTCCGTGAACCGTCGCAAGATCCGGCGGCTGCGCGAGGCGCTCTGGACGATTCGCGAGCGCGGCCGGCTCGCCGACGGCACCACAGTCCCGCACCTTCGTTGTCGGGTCGACCTCGTTGCCGTCGAGCCGGGAGTGACGCGTGGCGAGGTCGTGAGCCGGCACTACCGGGCGGTCGGTTGATCGTCGGGCAGGCCTTGGGCACGCAACCGCAAGGGTCGCGGCCGAACGGGGACACGAACGGGGCCGAGCCTGAACGGGGCCGAGCCTGAACGGGGCCGAGCCTGGACCCTGTGCTACACTCCGCCCCGCCGTGGGCTCCCCGCGGCATGTCGAATGCCCGTCCTCGTCAATCACGAGGTACGGAGCCCACACGCGGACCGATCCGAACCGGGACGGTGCCGAACGAACCCTGGCCGCAGGCGCCGGGCGTCGTTCGGATCCCGGAACACGGGTCCGCGGAGGAACGAACCGAACAGGAGGTCGCACACCGTGCCGTCCGTCTCGATGCGGCAGCTGCTGGAAGCCGGAGTCCACTTCGGCCACCAGACTCGCCGCTGGAACCCCAAGATGCGCCCGTTCATCTTTGCCGAGCGCAACGGGATTCACATCATCGATCTCGCCCAGACCGCGCAGCGGCTTGAGACGGCGCTCGCGGCTGTTCGGGAAACCGTCGCCCGGGGCGAGGTCGTCCTGTTCGTGGGTACGAAGAAACAGGCCCACGAGCCGATCGCCGAGGAGGCGACCCGGGCCGGGATGCCGTACGTCAACAAACGCTGGCTGGGCGGGATGCTCACCAATTTCGTGACGATCAAGAAGCGGATCGGTCTGCTCGATCAACTCGAGGCGCGCCAGCAGGCCGGCGATTTCGAACGGATGACGAAGAAGGAAGCCGCCAAGCTCACCGAGGAGCTCAACAAGCTGAACGCGATCCTTGGCGGGATCCGCAAGATGAAGCGGGCTCCCGGCATGGTCTTCATCGTCGACCCGCATCGTGAGCGGATCGCGATCACCGAGGCCAACAAGCTCGAAATCCCGGTGGTCGCCACCGGCGACACGAACGTTGACCCCGATGAAATCGACTACATCATTCCGGCCAACGATGACGCCATCCGTTCCATTCGCCTGCTCTGCTCGCTCGTCGCGGACGCCGCGATCGAGGGCGCCCGCGAGCGCGGGTCGCGGGCGATCGTCGAGGTCGAAACCGAATCGGTCGTTGCCGAGCCCGAAGAGTACGGTGACGTCCAGGCCACCGACGAACTCGTCGCGGCCCTGGCCGGCGGAGCGGCCCTGACCTTCGAACCGGACGAAGACGAGTTGCTCCCGGGTGCCCGGGTCGATGACGCGGTTGCCGAAGAGGTCGCCGAGGCGACGCCCGATGAGATCGCCGCTGAACTTGCCCGGGAGGCCGCCGAAAAGGCTGAGAAGACGCTCGTCGTCTGAGCCCGCGGCGGGACGATCGAACCAACCCAGGCGGGATACCCCGAGCGACCGAGAGGTCGGTCGCGAGATAGCGCACAGGAGTCAGGAAACCAGCATGGCGGACATCCCGGCCGAGACGGTCAAGGAACTGCGTGAACGCACCGGGGCGGGCTTCATGGATTGCAAGCGCGCCCTCACCGAGGTCGACGGCGACATCGACGCCGCGATCGTGCTTCTCCGCGAGCGCGGCCTGGCGGCGGCAGCCAAGAAGGCCGGTCGCGACGCCCGCGAGGGCCTGGTGTCGAGCTACATCCATACGGGCGGCCGGGTCGGCGTCCTCATCGAAGTCAATTGCGAAACCGACTTTGTCGCACGCACCGACGAGTTTCAGCGGCTCGTCCGGGACCTGGCGGTTCAGGTCGCAGGATTCTCGCCGAAGTATGTCGACATCGACCGAATTCCCGAGGCCGATCTTGTTGCCAGGCAGGCGGAGCTTGCCGCCGACGAATCGGTGAGTCGCAAGCCCGAGCACATTCGCCCGCAGATCGTGGAGGGTCAGCTCAAGAAGTGGTACGCCCAGGTGTGCCTCTATGAGCAGCCGTTCCGGGACGAGGAACGGACCGTTCGGGAGCTCGTCAACGAGCGGATCGCCACGATCGGCGAGAACATCCGGATTCGGCGCTTCGTGCGGTATGCCCTCGGGGAGGAGATGTGACAGAGGCCGGTCCCGCCGACGCGGGAGCGGATGCGCCGCAGGTCCGCTACGGGCGGATCCTGCTCAAGCTGTCGGGCGAGGCACTCCTCGGCGGTCGCTCGTACGGCGTCGACCCCGCGTTCTGCGCGTCGATCGCTTCGCAGATTGCGCGGGTCCATGCGCTGGGCGTCCAGGTCGGCATCGTCGTGGGCGGTGGCAACATCTTCCGCGGACTCGCGGCGGCCGCTTCGGGCATGGACCGCGCGACGGGCGACTACATCGGGATGCTCGCGACCGTGATGAACGGCCTCGCCCTCCAGGATGCCCTGGAGCGTGCCGGCGTGCCCACGCGGGTCATGAGCGCCATCGCCATGAACGAGGTTGCCGAACCGTACATCCGGCGGCGCGCCGTGCGCCACCTCGAGAAGGGCCGCGTCGCCATCTTCGTGGCCGGCACCGGCAACCCCTATTTCACCACCGATACCGCCGCCGCCCTGCGCGCGGTCGAGATCGGCGCCGAGGTCCTGCTCAAGGCCACCAAGGTGGACGGTGTGTACGACGCCGATCCGATGCGCCATCCCAAGGCCCGCCGCTACGACTCGCTCGTGTACTCGGATCTCCTCCGCGACCAGCTGAAGGTGCTCGATGCCGCGGCCGTCTCGCTGTGCATGGAGAACGACCTCCCGATCGTGGTGTTCGACCTGACCGAGCCGGACAACATCGTCCGGGTTGCGATCGGAGAACCGATTGGTACCCTGATCACGGCCGATGCCCAACCGACGGGAGGAGCCAGGGAATGAGCGCCGAGATCATCGCGAGCGCGGATGCCCGGATGGCCCGTGCCGTTGAGGCGATGGAACGCGACTTCGTGGGTGTGCGGACCGGTCGCGCCTCGACCGCACTCGTCGAGCGACTCCAGGTTGACTACTACGGGACGCAGACGATGCTGAACCAGATCGCCGGCATCAGCGTTCCCGAGCCGCATCAGATCGTCATCCAGCCGTGGGACCGAAGCGTTCTCGGCGCCATCGAGAAGGCAATCCTCAAGAGCGACATCGGCCTGATGCCCAACGTGGACGGGACCGTCGTGCGACTCAACATTCCGCCGCTGACCGAGGAGCGCCGGCGCGACATCGTCAAGGTCGTGCACAAGCGCATGGAGGAATCCCGGGTCGAGATTCGCAACATCCGTCGCGACGGTGCCGACGCCCTCAAGAAGGCCGAGCGTGACGGCGAGCTGGGCACCGACGACGTCCACCGTCACCTGGAGCTGCTCCAGAAGACGACCGACCGGCACGTGGCGGACGTCGATCGGCTCGGCGCAGCCAAGGAACAGGAGGTCCTCGAGGTCTAGTGGGTCGAGGACCCCTGGCCCGACCGACCGACGCCCCGCCGTCGGCTCACGCGACGCCCGACGCTGCTGCCGCGAACACGCCCGAACGCCTGGCCGACGCCTCCGAGACGCCACAGCATGTCGCGATCATCATGGACGGCAACCGTCGCTGGGCGCGCGGCCGGGGATTGGCCGAACTCGAGGGTCACGCCGCCGGCGTGGAGGCGATCCGAGGCCTGCTGCGCCATGCGGTGCATCGTGGGATCGCCGTTCTGACGCTGTACGCCTTCAGTCGCGAGAACTGGGCGCGCGAGGACGACGAGGTGACGGGCCTCTTCACCCTCCTCGAGGCGGCGATCCGCGACGAGACAACCGAGCTGCGGCGCCAGGGTGTGCGCATCCGGCTGCTGGGGCGGCTCGATGAGCTGCCCGACGCGACGCGTGACTCGATCAGCGCGGCACTCGACGAGACCGCGGGCGGTAGCCAGCTGCTGCTCAATATCGCGTTCAACTACGCCGGCCGCACGGAGCTCGTGGACGCGGTCCGAAGCCTGCTGGCGTCCGGCGTTCGCGCCGAGGATGTCGACGAGGCGGCGATCGATGGGGCGCTGTACACCGCGGGGCTGCCGGACCCCGACCTGATCATCCGGACGGGCGGTGAGCAGCGGCTGTCGAACTTCCTCATCTGGCAGAGCGCCTACTCGGAGTTCTACACGACCGACGTGCTCTGGCCCGACTTTGGCCCCGAGGCGCTCGATGCGGCACTGCTCGAGTACGCCCGCCGAACGCGCCGGTTCGGGCGCTGACCGCGATCGCGATGCTGCAGCAGCGCGCCGTCAGCGCGGCCGTTCTCGTTCCGCTCGTCCTGGTCGGCGTCTGGCTGGGCGGCCTGGTGCTGGTCGCCGCGGTGGCGATCATTGCCGTGATCGCGGCGATCGAGCTGTTCCGCCTCCTTCGAGCGGCGGGGTATCCATCGTTTCCGCTGCTCGGAGCGGTGTTTGCGCTGATCGTGGTGCTCGATGCCGCGGCTCCGTCGGTGATCGAGGCGAGCGGGCTGCTGCTCGGCGCGGTCGCGATCATCCTGATCGGCGTCGGGGCGCTCACGCGAACCGATCCGCGCGAGGGCCTGGCGACCTGGGCGACAACCGTCTTCGGCGCCCTGTACGTGGCGATGCTTGCGTTCGTGGTCCGGCTCGCCGATGCCGGCCCGGTCCTGTCCCCTGACGCGCCGCTGGCCGCCATCGGCGCCGGTCGCGCCTGGGTCGCGCTGCTGATCCTCACCGTCTGGGCGTTCGACACGGGTGCCTACGTCGTCGGGAGCCGCATCGGGCGCCGTCCGTTCATGCAGCACCTGTCGCCATCGAAAACGGTCGAAGGCCTGATCGGCGGGCTGGTCGCTGCCGCGATCGGGGCAGCCGTTCTTCACCTCGGTCTGGGCCTGTCGCCGGTCCTCGGGATCGTCTTCGGGCTGATCGTCGGAGCAACGGCTCAGGCCGGTGATCTCGCGGAGTCCATGCTGAAGCGGGCAGCCGGCGTCAAGGAATCGGGCACCCTCATCCCCGGCCATGGCGGCATGCTCGACCGGATCGATTCATTCCTGTTCGCCGCGCCGGTCGTGATGCTCTATGTCGTCGTCGCCGTCCGCTGACCGGCAGCGGTCCGGGGACACCCACGGCGGTCCCGGGACGCCCCGTGGCGTCGCCGTCCTCGGTTCGACGGGATCCATCGGTCGGCAGGCGATCGACGTGCTCGGCCGCGCGGAGGACGCGTTCCGGATCGTCGGGCTCGCAGCCGGGTCGCGCGCTGACGTCCTCGCGGCCCAGATCCGGGCGCTGCGTCCGGCCGTCGCCGCGGTCGCCAACATCGCCGACCTGGCGCTACTGGATCTTCCGGCGGGAACCAGGGGGCTTGCCGGGGACGACGCGCTCGTCGAGATCGCCACGCATCCCGATGTGGACCTCGTTCTCGTCGCCACAGGCGGGATCGTCGGCCTGCGCCCGGTCCTGGCCGCGTTGGCCGCAGGCAAGGTGGTCGCCACCGCAAACAAGGAGACGCTCGTCGCAGCGGGCCACCTCGTCATGCCCCTCGCACGCGGGCTGGCTTCGAGCGTGGCGCAGCGCGACCCCGGGGATCCCTACGCCAGCCCGCTCGCGTGGCTCCGGCCGATCGACTCGGAGCATTCCGCGATCTGGCAGTGCCTCGTCGGGGAACGACCCGACAGCATCGCCCGTCTCGTGCTGACCGCATCGGGCGGACCGTTCCTGGACGCACCATCGGACCTGTCGTCGGTGACCGTGGCCGCTGCGCTGCGCCACCCGACATGGACCATGGGAGACAAGATCACGATCGACTCGGCGACGCTGGCGAACAAGGGCCTGGAGGTCATCGAGGCGCGCTGGCTGTACGATGTCGACGACGACGCGATCGACGTCGTGATCCATCCGCAGAGCGTCGTGCATTCCGCCGTCGTGTTCCGCGACGGTTCGCTGAAGGCACAACTGGGCACCCCCGACATGCGACTACCGATCCAATATGCGCTGACCCACCCGGATCGCCGGCCGTCTCCGTCCGCGGCCGTGGACCTCGTGGCGGCGGGCCGGCTGGACTTCCGAGCGCCGGACCTGGCGCGCTTCCCGGCGCTGGAGATCGCTCGCGGCGCCGGCCGGATCGGCTCGCGCGCCAGCGCCGCGCTCATCGCAGCGGACGACGTCGCGGTTGCACGGTTCCTGGCCGGGACGATCGACTTCACCGGCATTCCGCGGCTGCTCGAGAGCGCCGTTCGCCGATTCGGCGAAGGAGCCGATCAGACCCCCGACCTCGAGACGCTCAGTGCCCTCGACGGCGAGGTACGCGCGACCTACACCAACGACACCACCTGGAGCGTCGCCTGATGGAGTTGATCCAGTCGGTCATCACGATCGTGCTGTTCCTGTTCATCCTCGGGATCCTGGTCCTCGTCCACGAGGTGGGCCACTACATCACGGCTCGGCTGGCGCGCATCCGCGTCCTCGAGTTCGGGATCGGCTTCCCGCCGCGTGCCCGCGTCCTGCGCAGCGAGGGCGAGACCCTCTGGACACTCAACTGGCTGCCGATCGGCGGTTTCGTGAAGCTCGAGGGCGAGGATGGCGACGCGGCCGACGACCCGCGGTCGTTCTCGAATGCGCCGCTCGTCACGCGACTGCTCATCCTGGTTGCGGGCGTGCTCATGAACGTGCTCCTGGCGTTCGCCATCTTTGCCGGAATCGCGCTCACCGGAGATCCCACGATCGGCGTCCGAGCCGGCGTGGTCGATCCGGGATCACCCGCCGCCGCGGCCGGGATGCAGGCCGGCGACCTGGTGGCCAGCGTGAACGGCCGGTATTTCAGCGCGTTTGGGGGAGAACGGATCCTCGACGTGATCCGTGACAACGCCGGACAGACGGTGCGGCTGGGGATCGAGCGCGATGGGCGAACCATCGGGCTGGAGGTGACCCTTCGCGAGGAAGCGGAGATCAGCCCGACACGGGGCGCGCTCGGGATCAGCGGCCTGGCCTCGCGAACCACGTCATTCACGATCGGGCACGACCTCGGCGAATCGGCGGCCATCGGCGTCGATCGAACGACCGGGGCGATGAATCTCATCCTGGGCGGGCTGGGCGAACTCGTCGCGGCGATCGGCCGGCCCACCGAACCGCCGCCGGCCTCGGGACCGGTCGGCATCGCGATCCAGATCGGCGATGTCTTCTGGGCCCTGGGGCCCATCGTCACGCTCTATCTCGCGGGCGTGCTGTCCGCCAACCTGGCCGTGGTCAACATTCTGCCGTTCCCGCCGCTCGACGGCGGGCGGATGCTCGTGCTGGTGCTCAAGTCCGTGTTCGGACGACGACTCAGCCTGCGCGTGGAGCGCCTGACCTATCTGGTCGGGTTCGTCTTCCTCTTCGCATTCCTGATCTGGGTAACCGGCTTCGACCTGCTCCGCCAATTCGGCGGTTGACGATGACGGATCCGGCAACGGGGCGTCCGCGACGGCGGACGACGACGCTGGTCGACGTGGGCGGTGTGCTGGTCGGTGCCGGGGAGCCGATCGTCGTCCAGTCGATGACGAACACGGATACCGCAGATGCCGACGCGACGGCGATCCAGGTCGCGCGCCTGGCGCACGCGGGCAGCCAACTCGTTCGGATCACCGTGAACAACGACGCGGCGGCCGCCGCCGTGCCGACGATCGTCGCCAAGCTCCAGGATCTCGGCGTCTTCGTCCCGATCATCGGCGACTTTCACTACAACGGTCACAAGCTCCTCATCGACCACCCGGCTGCGGCTCGGGCGTTGGCCAAGTACCGCATCAATCCGGGCAACGTGGGCGCCAAGCGCCACGATGAGCACTTCGCCACGATCGTTCGGGTGGCGATCGAGCACAACAAGTCGATCCGGATCGGCGTGAACTGGGGTTCCCTGGACCAGCAGCTGCTCACCGAACTCATGGACGAGAATGGCAGGCTGGCCGAGCCGCGCGACGCACGCGACGTGATGATCGACGCGATGCTTGAGTCGGCCCTTCGCTCGGCGGAGCTCGCGGAACAGACCGGGCTCGGCCATGACCGGATCATCCTCTCGGCGAAGGTGTCCGGAGTCACGGATCTGGTCGAGGTGTATCGCCGTCTGGCGGCTCGAACGGACCTTCCGCTCCACCTCGGGCTGACCGAGGCCGGCCTGGGGACCAAGGGCATCATCGCGTCGACCGCGGGGCTGGCCATCCTGCTCAATGAGGGGATCGGCGACACGATCCGGGTGTCGCTCACGCCGGCCCCCGGGGGAGAGCGCGAGGAGGAGGTGCGGGTCGCTCAACAGATCCTCCAGTCGCTGGGCCTCCGCGCGTTCCTTCCCCAGGTCAGCGCGTGCCCCGGCTGTGGCCGGACGACCTCGACCTTCTTCCAGGAGATGGCCCAGCGGATCCAGGACCACCTCGCCCGGCGTATGCCGGAATGGCGCGAGGCCTACGCGGGCGTCGAGGAAATGCGGGTGGCAGTGATGGGCTGCGTGGTCAATGGTCCCGGGGAATCCAAGCACGCCGACATCGGGATCAGCCTGCCGGGGACGTTCGAGGAGCCCGTCGCGCCGGTGTTCGTCGACGGAGCATTGCGCCAGACGCTGCGTGGAGACGGCCTCGTCGGCGAATTCATCGACATCCTGGAGGCATACGTCGCCGATCGGTACGGGTCCGGCCGGGGCTTCACCGCGTAGCGTCCGCACCTCTCCTGTCCCGCACCTCCCCCGTCCCGCGCCTGTCCGTGCCCCGCCAGCGGGGCTATCGCTCCCATCGCTGTCCCACGCGCAGCCGTTTCGCGAAGCCTGCCTCGGCGACCCCTTGTCACGGCCGTGATCGCTCCCATGCGTGCCAGCGACCCACGTGGCTGATACGCCCACCAGAGTCGCAGGCCTAGCGCGGGCGGTATGCTCGCGGCAGCAATGGGGACGATATGACCGAGACCAGTGGCCGAAATCGCACCGCCGCCCGACGCGCGGGCGCGCGGGCGCTTCGACGCCCCCTCTGGCCGAGACCTTCGTGCGCACACTGCGCCTCTGAGGGCCGATGCCGATCGTCACTAACCCGAACTTCCAGCGCCCGGCGGGCCTGATCGGGCCCCGTCACGACCCTTCCTGATCTCGGATCGATGTCCGACACTGCCTGTTGCGTGGTGTGAGATGTAGTCAGTAGCGGACTTGACATGCCGGCTCGGATGTGCATGCTTGGGGCGTGGTGAAGGCGAGGACTCCGGCGATGCACGTAGTCAGGGTGGTGAGCCGCCAGGGCGGCCGCGAGTACACGAGCACGCTGCTCCGCAACTCGTACCGCGAGGACGGCAAGGTCAAGAAGCAGACGCTCGCCAACCTGTCCCACCTGCCCGAGCCACTCGTCGAGCTCATCCGGGCCTGGCTCGCGGGCGAGCGCTTCCTGGCCGTGGGCGAGACGTTCCCGATCCGGCGCAGCCTGCCCCACGGCCATGTCGCGGCGGTCCTCGGGATGCTCCGCTCGCTCGGGCTGCCGGGCATCCTCGACCGGCGCCCGTCGCGGCTGCGGGACCTCGCCCTGGCGCTCGTGGCGGGCCGCCTGATCGCCCCCGCCAGCAAGCTCGCCACGGCCGCCCTCCTGGGGCAGAGCACCCTGGGTGCCTGTCTCGGGGTCGAGGGCGCCGACGAGAACGAGCTGTACGGGGCGATGGACTGGCTCCTCGCCCGCCAGGTCCGGGTCGAACGGGCGCTCGCGGCCCGCCACCTCGCGCGGGGCTCCCTCGTCCTGTACGACCTCACGTCGGTGTACCTCGAGGGCAGCCACTGTCCGCTGGCCCGCCATGGCCACTCCCGCGACCATCGCCCGGACCGGCCGCAGATCGAGTTCGGCCTGCTCACCGATGCGCGGGGCTGCCCGGTGGCGGTCGAGGCGTTCCCGGGCAACACCGCGGATCCGGCGACCGTGGAGACGCAGGTCGAGAAGCTCCGCGACCGCTTCGGCCTCACCGAGCTCGTCCTCGTCGGCGACCGGGGGATGCTCACCAGCGCCCGCATCGAGCGCCTCCGCGAGATCGGCGGGATCGGCTGGGTGAGCTGCCTGCGGGCGCCCGCCATCCGCGCCCTCGTGGAGGCGGGCGACCTCCAGCTGGGGCTGTTCGATGAGCGCAACCTGGCCGAGATCACGAGCCCGGAGTTCCCGGGCGAGCGCCTCGTGGTGTGCCGCAACCCGGCCCTCCGAGCCGAGCGTGCCCGCAAGCGCGAGGCGCTCCTGGCCGCCACCGAGGACGCGCTCGCCAAGGTCGCCGCGGCGGTGGGCCGGGGCCGCCTGCGGAGCGCCGCCGCGATCGGCCTGCGCGCGGGACGGGTGGTGAACGCGAAGCGGATGGCCAAGCACTTCGAGCTCGACATCGCCGAGGGCCACTTCGCCTATCGGCGGCGCACCGGCGCGATCGCCGCCGAGGCGGCCCTCGACGGGCTGTACGTCGTGCGCACGAGCGTGCCGCCGGAGCGTCTCGACGCGCCGGCGGTCGTCGCGACGTACAAGCGTCTCGCGTCGGTCGAGCGCGACTTCCGCGCGCTCAAGGGTGACGACCTCGCCGTCCGGCCGATCTTCCACTGGCGGGAGGACCGGGTCCGGGCGCATCTCTTCCTGTGCTTCCTCGCGGCCTATATCCGTTGGCACCTCGAGGCTGCCTGGGCACCGCTCCTGTTCCGCGACGAGGCCCCACCGGCACGGACCGATCCGGTCGCCCCACCGGCACGCTCACCCTCTGCCCTCGCCAAGGAACGCGACCACCGGACGCCCGACGGCCTGCGCGTGGGCAGCTTCGCGACCCTCATGGCCGAGCTCGCCACCCTGACCCGCAACCGGGTCGTGCCGGCCGGGCTCGGCGAGGAGGCGGCGTTCGAGATCCCCTCCGAGCCGACGCCGCTCCAGGCCCGCGCCCTCGCGCTCATCGGGGTCTCACCCGCGAGCGTGTAGACAGAGCGGCGCAGCCTCACCAGCCGCTTTCGTGCTCGAATGTGCCCGCCGG
>ERZ1292630.256-Hain-H41-02um-R3-256-length-57407-cov-11_pt1 | contig 57407 bp, 63 predicted proteins | sample MGYA00564408_ERZ1292630 | MGnify/ENA primary metagenome ERZ1292630 (study PRJEB36523, sample SAMEA6512641) | groundwater metagenome | collected 2019-01-08 | study: AquaDiva: Metagenomics assemblies of 32 groundwater samples
GCTTCGACGAGATCCACCTGCACAACGTGGGCCGCAACCAGGCCGAGTTCATCGAGGTCTTCGGTCGCGAGGTCCTGCCGGAGCTCCGGCTGGGCTGAGCCGGGGACGATCCGATGGACCTCGAGGTCTTTGTCACGCCGGGTCTTGGCGACAACTCGTACCTCCTCGCGTCCGGAGATGAGGCGGTCGTCGTGGACCCGCAGCGTGATGCGTGGCGGTTCCTCGCGGCCGCGGACGCGCATGGGTGGCGGATCCGCGCCGTCCTCGAGACACACGTCCACAACGACTACGTGTCCGGAGCGCACGAGATCCGTGCCGCCACCGGGGCCGACCTGGTGGTGCCGGCTCGTGGCCGCTACACCTTCGCCCACCGAGCGGCCGATGAGGGTGACGAAGTCGTCATCGGCGACCTGCGCGTCGTCGCGCGAGCCACACCGGGACATACACCCGAGCACCTCGCGTGGGAGGTCCGACGCGTTGAGGGACGCGAAAGCGGTTCGGATGGGGCCGTCCAGGCGCTGTTCACCGGCGGGAGTCTGCTCGTGGGTTCGGCCGGACGGAGCGACCTCCTCGGGGCGGATCTGGCCGACGGCCTCGCACGCGACCAGTACCGCTCCATCCAGCGGCTTGCCGCCCTCCCGGACACCGTCCGGATCTTGCCGACGCACGGCGCTGGATCGTTCTGCGTCTCGGCTTCCGCAGCGGACGGGGCGATCACGTCCACCCTCGGCATCGAACGATTCGTCAACCCCGCCGTGTGGGGCATCGACGAGGACGCCTTCGTGCGAGGCCACCTGTCCGGACTCCTGGCGTACCCGGAGTACTACCGGCACATGGCGCCCCTGAACCGCGCCGGGGCGCCGGTGCTCGGTTCGCAGCCGCCCGTCCCGGCGCTGTCCGCCGACACGGTGGCCGCCTGTGCCGCCGACGGGACGTGGATCGTGGACATCCGCGACCGCAACGAGTTTGCTGCCGCCCACATCCCGGGTTCGATCAACGTCGAACTCGCCGACAGCTTCGCGGCCTACGTCGGGTGGGTGGTCCCGTTCGGAGAGCGGATCGTGCTGGTGTTGCCCGAACCGGACGCGACTGCCCCTGGTGGAACCGATCCCGGCGACGCGGCCATCACGCAGCTCCTCCGGATCGGCTACGACCGGGTGGTCGGGGCCCTTGGCGGCGGGTTGGACGCGTGGCGCGAATCCGGACGCGAGACACGAAGGTACGCGACGGCCTCGATGCGCGAGCTGCACCGCGAGCGCGTCGCGCGGGGCAACCCGGTGCCGGTCCTCGACGTCCGTCAGGCCGAGGAGTGGCGGACGGCCCCCGCCCTGACCGACGCCCAGCGCATCTTCATCGGCGATCTGCCCGGACGCCTGAACGAACTCGACGCAGGAGCGGGTTCGAGCGCGTCGGAGATCTGGGTCCACTGCGCGACCGGCTACCGGGCCGCGGTGGCGGCGAGCCTCCTCGATCGCGCCGGGATCCCGGTCCGCCTCGTGGCCTCGGGGGGTGGCGCCGACTGGGCCGGGTTCTGAGACTCGAGCGGCCGGGCGGTGCGCTCGCTAGTTTCGGCGATCCGTGGCGGCGGCTCCCGCCTTCGCCTTCCTGGCCACGACCCGCGGGAATGTTCGGGCGCTGCCACCGGCCGGTCGCAGGTCGCTCTCGTGGCCGTCGTCCCAGCGTACACGGTAGTGGGGCCCGTACGTCGCCTCGATCACCTCGAGGATGTCGCCCTCGCGAGCCGGCTGTCCGACCTTCTGTGAATCGACGACGATTCGATCGCCTGCCTTTGCCAACATCGGTCACCTCCAGGGCGCCGGCACACGGCGCCGGCACCACGTCGTGGCTCCACGATACCGCGGATCCCGGGGCCCGGCACCGGCCATCCGGACGGTCCGGACAGGCGATCCGGCCCGGTCCGCCCGTAGCAACGGTCTCTCGCGCGAACCGACGGACCACGACGATGCTGCGCTCAGGCAGCCCCGCGGAGTCGTCGGACTGTTCCGTGACTCCCAGTCAGCGTGCGGCGACGCAGAACCCCCGCCGCGCCACGCCGATGACGCGATCTGGCCAATTCGGGGCTCTAGTACGAGGCATCGTTGACTCCCGGTCAACGATGCGCCTGGAAACCAGGTCCTCGCAGTGTGTGGGGCTCAAGTTCGTGACTCCCGGACACGGGGCCGGCCACGCCTCAGTCGCGTCGGGCCGCGGTCGGCGCGGCCGGGCCGCGTTGGGCCATCGCAGCAGGCGGCCGGCCACGCCTCGATCGGGTCGGGCCAGGTGTGCCCCGTCGCGGCAGGCGGCCCAAGCCGGGGCTACGCTCCGCGCCGTCCGTACTGCCGCCGGTTGATCGTCGGTTCCGGCGGGAGCAACGGGCGCTTCCGTCCCGATCGGGGCCGGGTCTATGATCCCGGAGCATCGCCCCGACTCGCTCGCGATGTACCCGTCGTGGAGTCGCCCGATGACCAGCACGAAACCGGATCCGCGCTACACCATCGACATTGCTGAAGCCGGACGCGACTGGCGGCCACGGCCGACCCTTGGTGGCCACGACTACGCCTCGGCCGAGACCTGGGAGCAGGAACGCGAGCGGATCTGGTGGAACGACTGGGTCTGCGTCGGACGCGGCACCGAGGTGGCCGAGCCCGGTGAGTACGTCGTCCGCGACATCGCCGGGGAGTCGATCCTTGTCACACGCGCTCGCGACGGCCGCCTCAAGGGCTTCTACAACGTGTGCAGCCACCGCGGCACGAAGTTCCTCGACGACATCGAGGGGACCGGCCGCGTGAAGAAGGCCTTCAAGTGCCCGTACCACGCCTGGACCTACGACCTCGACGGCCAGCTGATCGCGAGCCCCAACGTCCACGAAGACGAGGCGTTCAACCGACGCGAGTATCCGCTCCACGCGATCGCCGTGGGCGAGTACGCGGGATTCCTCTTCGCCAACCTCACGATGGACGAGCCGCGACCGCTGCACGATGCCCTCACCGACGGCGTCGAGACGATCACGGCCTTCGATCGGTACCGGATGAACGAGCTGCGTCCCGCCCGGCGGATCGTCTACGAAGTCGCGGCGAACTGGAAGATCGTCGTCGAGAACTACAACGAGTGCCTCCACTGCCCCACGATCCACCCCGAGCTCGTGGCGGTCGTGCCGCTCTACCGGTTCGGCGAGGTCTGGGACGACGACACGAACGACGACGGGAACCGGATGATCGACGGGGCGACGAGCTTCACCCGCAGCGGCTCCTCGTCGCTGCCGAAGTTCCCGGACCTCAGACCCGACGACTACTCCATGTACTACGGCGCCTACCAGTTCCCGAACCTGATGATCAACCTGCACCCGGACGCGCTGATGACGTACCTGTTGATCCCCAAGGGCCCGGCGCACACGACGGTCATCTCCGAGTTCTATTTCCGACCTGAAACGATCGCGGCCCCCGACTTCGACCCCGAACCGGTCGTCGAGTTCTGGGACCTCATCAGCCGCCAGGACTGGGCGGTCGTGGAGCGCGCACAGACCGGGGTGTCATCGCGGGGCTTCAGCCACGGCGTCTACCCGCGCCAGGACCGCTTCCTGTACTGGTTCAACGAGATGTGGCGGATGCGGATGGGCCGCGCGCCGCTCGGCTGAGCGACGACGCGGCCATGCGCCGAGCCGCGTGTCGTGCCGATCGCGTCGTCGTGAATCGCAGACACGTCGTGCGCGGCGGGCGCGGCCTCCTATGGCCCTGCCACGCACGGGTCGCCCAAGGTCGCTTCGAGGTGCCGGAGCGATGCGGAGGTCTGCGTCACGGAACGACCATCGAGGACGACGGGCCCCGTCGCCTCCGCGTACGTGAGGCTCTCGGTAACCTGGATGCCGTCCGTGCTGCCCTCTTGGACAGGGCGACAGAAGACGTCGACGATCGGGTCGGGCGGCACGATCGGCTGCAGTTTGAAGTGGAACCTGTGGCGTTCACGACGAATCGTTTCGAGATTCGCGGTACATCCGTCCGGGTCGCGGAGACCCGGAAGGTCGCGCCAGGCTCGGATGAGCGCCTCCTGGACCGCGTCGCGCGCGAGCTCCGGGTCCCGAACGATAAGCCGAGCCGCCGCGTCCAGCCGCAGGAGATGGACATCGACGAGCACGGTGAAGGCGTCATGATGCTCTCCCTTGCCCGCTTGATGAACCCTCGCTGGTCCACGGTCGCCTCGTGAGAGCTCGCGTTGGCGGGACGGGTCGGGAGTGAATTCGGCTTGCGTGGACGTGGCCACACGCAGGCGCTGATGCAGCCCTTGGAGGCGCGCGTCTCGATGTGAAATGTGAACGCGGTCCCGGTCGTATGACCCGGACCGCGTTCGTGAGTAGCGGCCTACCTGAGCCAGCGAAACGTCGTCAGATCACGGAGCCTTGGCGGTCGTCTTGAGGACGTACAGGCCGTAGTTGCGATCGCTCGCGAGAAGCAGGCTTCCGTGAGGCACCACGGTCCAGATGCTCACCGCAAATGGAGACGGCGATCCGGCACCGGTCCAGTAGCCGACCTCGCGGGGCGTGGATGGCTTGGAGATGTCGATGATCCGGAATCCGTCGCTGTACCAGGACGCATAGAGGAGCCCACCGCGGATCTCGGGGTTGTGAACGCTCCACTGGCCCGTGGTGGCAACAGCCTCGTTGTTCGTGTTGGGCGTCGCAAAGGTGCTCAACGCAACGGGGCTTGCCGGGTTGGTGATGTCGTAGAGCCTGAGGTAACCCCAGCCGTTGAAGACCGCGGCCGCCCGGGCGGTGACCGGCGGGGTGCCGGCGATCAGGAGCAGGCCAGTGCTTCGCTGGACGAAGACCGCCGGGATCTCCGGCGGCAGGAAACTGCCCGACGCGCCCATCCGAACGAGGCCCTCGCCGCCAGCGGCACTGTTGTACACGATCACACCGGTCGCGCCGGCGTTCCACGCCCGGTCGATCTTGTGGCTGAACCCGCACGCACCGCGCTCGATCAGCGCGATCCTCCCGGTGGGATCGGCGAGGTACGGATCGTCGGGGTTCGTCCCGTTGATCGAGCCGGCAGGGCAGCCCCGGCCGACATGGACGACCGTGCCTTCCATCGCCCGGCCCGGAAGGTTGACGATCGGCGGCGTGAACGCGGCCTCGACGGCCGCGCGGGTCCCGGCAAACGCGTTGCTCGTGAACTGGAACTCGAACGGGCTGAAGTCCTCGTCGGCCTGGACCAGTAACGTGTCGTCACGGGCGATGTCCACCGAGTGCGAATTGCCCTCGACACCTGCCGGGTACGCCGTCCGTCCCTCGACGGTGGGGGCCGCAGGATCGGTGATGTCGAGGATGATCGTCCCGGCGTCCCAGTAGGACAGGTACGCCGTCGTCCCGGCGTCGTTTGCCCGGACGCCGTGGAGCAGGGTTCGAGCGTCGCCGCCCTGGCGGACGGCGAGATAGAAGGCGAGCCCGAACTCGTCGAGGACGCCCCACTCCCCGGCGAGGACCGGATTGGACGGGTCGCTGATGTCCACGATCAGGAGATCGCCGACACCGCCGAGGCCGTCGTCGTCGGACGTGATGGCCTCGCGATCAGGGCTGGTGAGCAACGCAAGCGTGCGCCCGCTCGGGGTCACCGTCAGGTCGAGCTCGTGAACGCCGCCGGGCGACGTGTCGAACAGGCTCAGGAAGACGGGGTTGGACGGGTTCGTGATGTCATAGAGTTCGAGCCCGAGTGTGCCGAGCGTCGGATTGTTGCCGCAATCCTGCAACCCGATCGCGAGGATGTCGCGGTTGCCGATCTTGACGGCCTCCATGTCCTCCATCGAGGTGTCCGCATAGTCGCGGGTGTCGCTGATCTTCGTTGGGTTGCTTGGCCGGCTGATGTCGATGATGTCGACGCCGTTCGCAGGGCAGTCCCCGCGCCACTTGCCGAGGAACGCCAGATTCTTGTAGCCGGCGACATCGCCGAAGAAGCCTTGCTCGGCCGGCGCGCCGGCATACGTGCCGACCAGCGACACGTTGCGGGTCTTGCGCGGGATTGCGGAGGCAAGCTGTGTGCCGAGGGAATTCTCGACGCTGGAGATCCCGGCTCCGTCGAATCCCGTCGCGGGATCCTCCTGGCTTGCCGGGTCGTCGGTCACGACACCGGCGCGATCGTGGGGGACATGACCAGGATCGGCAGCGACCGTCCCGGTCGCAAGGGCGATCGCCAGGCCGGCGGTCGCGATCGAACGAAGTCGCATGCTGGCTCCTCCTGTCGCAGTCTCGAGGTTCGCAGCAACCCAATGTGGGGCTGTGTGGGCGCAGATTGTACCCCTCCGACGGGCCGAAGATCGACTCAGAATCGTCGTGGCGAGCGATCGACAAGCCGTGCATCCGGGCGATACCCGAGCTGGCCCGCGTGATCGCGGCCGCTCCGTTGCTGTCGGCGTTGCAGTCGGTGCCGGATCGCCGACTTCGCGCCCCGCCCGAACGTCAGGCGCCCACTGCCTCGATCGGCGCGGTCACCAGCGCCTGGGCCTCATCGATCAGGCGCCCGAGGTGCTCATCGCCGCGGAAGCTCTCCGCGTAGATCTTCGTGACGTTCTCCGTGCCCGACGGCCGGGCCGCGAACCAACCGTGGTCCGTGGTGACCTTGAGGCCGCCGATCGGCGCGCCGTTGCCCGGCGCCGCGGTCAGGATCCCGGTGATCGGATCGCCGGCGAGGCTCGTGGCGGACACGGCCGACGGCGACAGCCTGCCGAGCGCGGCCTTCTGAGCCGGGGTGGCCGGGGCGTCGATCCGCCGATACACCGGCGCGCCGTAGCGCTCGGTCAGAGCGGTGTAGGTGGCCCCGGGGTCGTGGCCGGTCCGCGCGGTCAGCTCCGCCGCGAGCAGGTCGGCGATGATCCCGTCCTTGTCGGTGGTCCAGACCGTCCCATCCCGGCGAAGGAACGAGGCGCCGGCACTCTCTTCGCCCCCGAACCCGATCGACCCGTCGACCAGCCCATCCACGAACCACTTGAACCCGACCGGCACCTCGACCAGCCGACGACCGAGCCCGGCCACGACCCGGTCGATGATGCTCGACGACACGAGCGTCTTGCCGACCCCGACGTCGGGTCCCCAGTCGCGCCCGCCGCCGAACAGGTAGGAGATGAAGGCTGCCAGGACGTGGTTGGGGTTGAGCAGGCCGGCGCTCGGCGTGACGACACCGTGGCGGTCCGCATCCGCGTCGTTGCCGAGTGCGAGATCGAACCGATCGCGGAGCGCGACGAGCCCGGCCATTGCGAACGGCGACGAGGGATCCATCCGGATCTTGCCGTCCCAGTCGAGGGTCATGAACCCGAAGGTCGGGTCGACGGCCTCGTTCGTGACGGTCAGATCGAGGCCATGGCGTTCACCGATCGCGCCCCAATACGCCACGGACGCTCCGCCCATCGGGTCCACGCCGATGCGCAGCCCGGAGGCCGCGATCGCCTCGAGATCGATCACCGAGGCCAGGTCGGCGACGTATCCGCCCATGAAGTCATGGTCCGTCGCCCCGGCACGCGCCGCCGGGAACGGCACCCGCGGGATTCCGTCGATGCCGTCGGCCCCGGTCGCCGCGAGGATCCGGTTCGCCTCGTCCTGGATCCAGCCCGTCACGTCGCCGTCCGCTGGACCGCCGTGGGGCGGGTTGTACTTGAAGCCGCCATCCGCGGGCGGATTGTGCGACGGCGTGACGACGATCCCGTCGGCGAGTCCGGCGCCCGCGGCGCGGTCGCGATTGGCGACGATGATCGCGTGGGACACGGCCGGTGTCGGGGTGTCGCCATTGCGCGAGTCCACGCGGACGTCCACGCCCCGCGCCACGAGGACCTCGAGCGCCGTCCTCTGCGCCGGCTCCGACAACCCGTGGCTGTCCTTGCCGATGAACAGCGGCCCGCCGTACCCGCGGGCGGTGCGGTAGCGGACGATCGACTCGGTGATCGCGAGGATGTGCGCCTCGTTGAACGCGCCACGGAACGACGAGCCGCGATGGCCGGAGGTCCCGAACAGGACACGCTGGGTCGGGTCGGCAGGATCGGGCCGGCGGTCGTGGTAGGCGCCGATCAGGGCATCGATGTCGACGAGCGTCGCGGGGTCGGCCGGCAGGCCGGCACGAGGGTGTTGGGCCACGGGTACAGGATAGCGAGCCGGCGTTCGCGAGCAGCTCGTCCGAGGTTCAGCCGCCGATCCGGACGATCCAGCGACCGCGGGCGCGACCCGCAAGAATCCCGTCGAGCGCGGGCTCCAACCCGTCGAGCGTCACCTCGGTGATCGCCTCGCCCAGGGCGCGCGGTCGCAGGTCCACGGCCAGGCGACCCCAGATCCTCCGTCGCTCGGCGATCGGCAGGCTCACGGAGTCGATCCCGAGCAGAGCGACGCCGCGCAGGATGAACGGGAAGACCGTTGTCGAGAACGGGGCACCACCGGTGTTCCCGCTGGCCGCGACCGCGCCGCCGTAGCGGAGCGTCCGCAGCAGGTACGGCAGGGTTGCCCCGCCCACGCTGTCGACCGCCGCGGCCCAGCGCTCCGGCTCCAGCGGCCGGGAGCTCGCGGCGGTCACCTCCTCTCGCGGGACGATCCCGGCGGCGCCGAGGGCGAGGAGCTCGGCGTGGGCGTCGACCTTGCCGGTCGAGGCCCACGCCTCGTAGCCGCGCTCGACGAGGATGGCCAGGGCCGTCCGTCCCACGCCGCCGGTCGCACCGGTCACCACGACCGGACCGCCGTCGGGGGTCAGTCCGCGCGCCTCGAGCGCGACGATCGACAGCGCCGCCGTGAAGCCGGCGGTCCCGATCGCCATCGCCTCGCGCGCGCTCAGGCCGGCGGGCAGCGGCACGACCCAGCCCGCAGGGACCCGCTCGTACTCCGCGTAGCCGCCGTGCCGGGCGACCCCGAAGTCGTATCCGTGGGCGATCACCTCGTCGCCGACGCCGATCGCCGGATCGTCGCTGGCGATGACCGTCCCGGCCATGTCGATCCCCGGGATGAGCGGACTGATCCGGGCAACCTTGCCGTTCGCGATGGTGGCCAGCCCGTCCTTGTAATTGACGCTCGACCAGGCGATCCGGATCGTCACCTCGCCCGGGGGCAGGTCGCCGGGCCCAAGGTCGCGGATGGCGCGCTCGACGCGGTCTTCGACCTTCTCGGCGACGAACGCGCGGAACCGGGCGGGCAGGGCGGTCATCGGGACTCCTCGCGGTTCGGGGCGATCTTCCGCGAGTGGGCCTTCGGGACGACGGTCGTTCCGATCGCCCGGCAGGTCACGATCGGCTCGGTCAGGACATCGGCCGCCGACGAGGAGACGTCGTAGCGGCTGGCGATGACCTTGCGCGCCTCGAAGCTCACGGTCCGGCTGGTGTTGCCGATCCGGGTGACCGTGCCGGTCAGCTCGAGGAAGTCGCCCGCGTAGACCGGGGCGAGGAACTCGATCTGCTCGTAGCCGACGAACAGGCCCTCGTCGCCGTCGATGATGACGGCGATCTCGGTGATGACGTCGCCGAACAGGGCCAGCGTCCGCGCCCCCGCCACGAGGTTTCCCCCGTAGTGGGCGTCCTCCTGGCCCATCCGGACACGGAGCGTGCTGCTGATCTGCGGGTTCGGTGCGCTCATGGGTTCATCACCTCTCTGGTGGCTCGCTCGAGGGCCGGTTCGAGAGTCGGCGAGCCGGTCCCGATGTCCGCCGGCGGGGCGTCGGCCCGGACGACCAGCGCATCGACGGCGACGGTCCGCTCACGGCCGACGAGGATCGGGTTCAGGTCGACTTCGGCGATCTCCGGGTGGTCGTCGCCGAGTGCGGCCAGGCCGATGATCGCGGCCACGATGCCGTCGTCGGGGATGGCCCCCGCGCGGGCCGTCCGGAGCATCCGCCCGACGATCGTGTCGTCGAGCATGCGGCGGGCCTCGTCGGGGCCGATCCGCCCGATCCGGACCGCGACCTGGTCGAAGTGCTCGGCCCAGATCCCGCCGAGGCCCACCAGGACCGCCACCCCGAACTGGTCGTCGCGCCGGAAGCCGGCGATCAGCTCGAGCTCGGCCCGGACATGCTCCGCGACGAGGAAGGTGACATCGAGCCCGGCCCGGGCCGCGTTCTCGGCGACCGTCGTTGCCGCCCGCCGGACCTCCTCGGGGGAGCCCAGCCCGACCCGGACCAGGCCCAGCTCGGTCTTGTGGCTCACGCCGTGGGCGACACCCTTGAGGACCACCGGGTAGCCGATCCGGTCCGCGACCTCGACCGCCGCCTCGGCGTCGCCTGCGGTTGCCCGGCGAGGGGTCGGGATGCCGTAGCGGTCGACGATACCCAGCGAGGCGTACTCGTCGAGCGGCCCAACCGCGGCCAGCTCGGGCAGCGGAATCGGCGGGCCGGAAGCCGTGACCCGGCCATCGCCCGCCCATTCGGTCCGGCGCGCCACCTTGGCCAGGGCATCGAGGGCCGTCCAGGCGCCGCGCAGGAGCGGAATCCGCTCGGTCAGGCAGTAGTTGAGCAGCTCCGGGCTGGGATCCTGGCTCGAGGGCGAGAGGAAGACCGGCGTCTTCTTCGTGCGCGACGCCTCGCCGGCCAGGTAGGAGGCGAGGTCGCGCCCGAGCTGGAGCTCGTACGAGCCGCACGTCGTCTGCTGGTCGAGGCTGACGACAAGCAGGTCGCCCGGCTCGTCGGCCAGCGCCTCCAGCGCCCGTGGGTAGATCGCCCGGTAATCGTCGGTGCCCCAGGGGTCCATCGGGTTGCGAGCGTCGAAGTTCGGCCAGGTTGCGGCGAGCCCGGCGACGCCTGCCTCGCTCAGCGGCGGGAGCTCGATCCCGACGTCCTCGGCCAGATCCGAGAGGAGATTCGCCTCGCCCCCCGAGTTCGTGACGATGTGCGCCCGGCGGCCCATCCGCGTTCGGCCGGCGCCGAAGATCTCGCCGATCGTGGTGAGCTCGTCGAGGTCGGCGCACAGGATTGCGCCGGCCTGGCGGATCGCGGCCGCTCCGACCCGGGCGTTGCCGGCCAGCTTCCCGGAGTGGGCGACGATCCCGGCCTGGGCTGCCGACGACCGACCCACCTTGCACACCGCCAGCGGCTTGCCGGCCTCCGCCAGGGCCCGGGCCGCAGTCAGGAAGCCGGTCGGGTCGCCGAACCCTTCGACAAAGGCGAGGACGGCATCGGTTCGCTCGTCGGCGGCGAAGAAGGCCAGATACTCGGCCAGCCCGGTGCCCGCCTCGGAGCCGCACGAGATGATGGTCGAAAGCGGGACGCGCCCACCGTTGTTGACGAACGCCTCGACGATCGCGCCGCTCTGGGCGACGACGCCGACCCGGCCCCGCCGGACGTGCATCGGAACCGTCCCGATGTATGGCGCGGCCCCGGTCACGAGATCGACGAAGCCCATGCAGTTCGTGCCGACCACCGCGATTCCGCGCTCCGAGGCAAGGGTCCGCAGCTCGGCGGCGAGCTCAAGCGCGGCCGGACCGGAATCCGTATAGCCGGCTCCCGGTATGACGAAGCTTCGGGCGCCTACAGCCACGCCGTCCCGAACGGCCTCCAGGATCCGGTCGGTCCCCAGCTGGACGAGGACGACGTCGGGGGCCTCAGGCAACGCCGAGAGCGTCGGCGCCGCGGACAGTCCGGCGATCTCGGGGTACTTGGGATTGACCGGGTAGAGGCGACCCTGGTAGCCGAGTGCGCGGCTGTTCTCGAGCGCGACCCGCCCGATGAAGGACCGCGGGCTCGCCCCGACGATGGCGATCGAGCTGGGCCGGAGAATCGGGGCCAGATCCATGGCACGTCCAAGCGTAGGGGTTGACGCCGGCCGACGAAAGCCCCGTGGCCTCCTGTCGGGTCTCACCGGGACAGGCGGCGGGATCTTCCTGGCGCCGCTGATCCCGTTTGCCTGCTGGTCCCAGGCGCGTGTCGCGGCGGGGATCTCGGCCGCGTTCTTATCACCGTTGAACGATGAGTTGTAGACTCATCCATCGACCGCTGTCACGCGGGCCCCCCGTCGTTGCCGATGGTCCTTCCAGGCAGGGAGAGTCTGAGCGTTGCAGGTCATCCTGGGCAGCCGCGGTGATTATTCCGTCCGGGCGGTGCTGTATCTCGCCCGCCATCCCGGGCGCCAGCGTCGGCGCGAAATCTCGGCGGCCATGGACATCCCCGACAAGTACCTGCCCCAGATCCTCGCGGCCCTCGTTGGCGGTGGGATCGCAAGATCGACCGTCGGACGCGCCGGCGGGTACGAGCTGGCGCGGCCTCCCGCCCGCATCTCCCTGCGCGAGGTCGTCGAGGTCGCCGAGGGCCCGATCCGAAGCGACAAGTGCCTGTTGCGCGGGGGTCCCTGCTACTGGGCCGAGAAGTGCGCGTTCCATGACGCCTGGACGGCGGCGGGCGTGGCGCTGAGCGATCAGCTCGGGGCCACGACGTTCGCCGACCTGGCTCGGACAGACTGGGAGATCGAGCAGCAGTCCCGACTGACGGGTACGCGCAGGGTCGGAAGGCATGCGCCCCTGGCGCACAGGGCAACACCCGAACGCGATCGCTGAAGGCATGCGCGAGGCGCCAGCCCGACCCTGACGCTCGGCGGTCCAGACGTGCCCGGTCCGCTACCCGCACCGAGGCGGTGTATCCACTCGACAAGTTCGTTACTATAAGCGGACGACTTATGCTTCTGCGCAGATGCGGCAGTGGTGTTCTCGTGGCGCAGATGGACGTCGAACGATCTGCGGCGCCTTGTCGACCTTGTCCACGGTGCGGGCGCGCGGCCAACCGCCTTCGCCGACCCGTCTCTCCTCACTTCGGCCACCCCACGGAGCGCCAGATGACCGACGCCGTCCTCCTCATGGCCTATGGCAGTCCCGATCGGCTCGACCAGGTCGAGGCCTACTACACGGACATCCGGCGGGGCAACCCGCCGTCGCCGGAGCTCCTCGAGGAGCTCGTCGGCAGGTATCGCGCGATCGGCGGTGGCTCGCCGCTGTCACGGATCGTGGAGGCACAGCGGGCCGCGCTCCAGGCCGAGCTGGCTGCTCGAGGCCGGCCGATGCGCGTCTACGCCGGGATGCGCCACATCGAGCCACGGATCGGCCGGATCGTCGAGGGCATGGCCGCCGACGGCGTCGAGCGGTTCGTGGCGATCGCCCTGGCGCCCCAGCAGTCGTCGAACGGCGCCGCCTATCGACGCGCGGTGGACGCGGCCCTGGCCGGTCTCGGGGAGGGGTCGCCGTCGGTCGTCGTCGTGGATTCGTGGTACGACCAGCCGCGCTTCATCGAGGCGCTCGCCGCGACGACGAGCGAGGCGCTGGCGCGCTTCCCCGACCCGACCCGCGTCCGGGTGATGTTCACCGCCCACAGCCTGCCGGCGCGAGTGGTCGCCGAGGGCGATCCGTATCCGGACCAGCTGGCCGAGACCGCGGCGCTGGTGGCGGAGCAGCTCGGTCTCGCCGAGTATGCGTTCGCGTTCCAGAGCGCCGGGCGGACCGGCGAGGCCTGGCTCGGGCCGGACATCCTCGAGGAGATCCGGCGGCTTGCCGGGACGGGCGTCACCGAGCTCGTCATCCGGCCGGTCGGCTTCGTTGCCGACCACCTGGAGGTCCTCTACGACATCGACATCGAGGCCCAGGCCGTGGCCCGCGCTGTGGGCGTCCGGCTCGAGCGGGCGCGCTCGATGAACGACGACCCGATCTTCATCGCCGGGCTGGCCGACGTCGTGACGGTCGCCCTGTCCGAGACGCGGCGCGAGCCGGCGAGCGCTTCCTGACCGACCGTCACGAGAAACGAGGCCGACGATGAGCCAGCTGATCACCGATCGCCCGAGCCATCCGGGCGGGCATCCAACCGCCGTCGGCGCCGTCCGGCCGGAGGGCTACGTCTACGGGCGGGCGCCGATGCTCGTCTACTGGGAGACGACCCTGTCCTGCGGCCTCGCGTGCCGGCACTGCCGGGCGACGGCGATGCCGGACCGGGATCCGGCCGAGCTGACCACCGAGGAGGGCTTCGCGCTCCTCGACGGGGTGACCGGCTTCGGACAGCCGTACCCGCACGTCGTCTTCACCGGCGGCGACCCCCTTCGTCGCCCGGATCTCGAGACCCTCGTCACGGCCGCAGCCGCGCGCGGGATCGGCGCGTCGCTCGCCCCGGCGGTGACCCCGGACATGACGATCGAACGCCTGACGGCCCTGAAGGCCGCCGGGATCCAGACGATGTCGCTCAGCATCGACGGCTCGGACGCCGCCCGCCACGACGGGTTCCGCGGCGTGCCGGGCACGTTCGATATGACATTGCGAGCCGTCAAGTGGGCCCACCGGCTCGAGATGCCGCTGCAGATCAACACGCTCGTGACCGACGAGACCCTGCCCGACCTGCCGGCCGCGTACGAGCTCATGACGACCCTCGGGATCATGCGCTGGAGCCTGTTCTTCCTCATCTCGATGGGCCGCGGCGCCAGCCTCCGGGAGATCCGGCCGGCCGAATCCGAACGGCTCAACCACTGGCTCTTCGAGCGCTCGAAGACGGCGCCGTTCCAGATCAAGACGACCGAGGCGACCCACTACCGTCGGGTCGCCATCCGGCGGATGGCCGCCGAGGGCCTGGACGAGGCTTCAATCGCGGCGACGTCCGTGGGCCGCGGCTTCGGCGTCCGCGATGGCAACGGGATCATGTTCATCGCCTACGACGGGTCCGTGCATCCGTCCGGGTTCCTGCCGGTCCGGACCGGGAACGTCCGGACCGACGACCTGGTCGAGCTCTACCGGACCCATCCGGTCTTCACGAGCCTGCGCGACGTGACGACCTACAAGGGCCGTTGCGGCCGCTGCGAGTACGCCCGGCTGTGCGGCGGTTCGCGGGCTCGGGCGTACGCCTGGACGGGCGACTTCCTCGAGTCGGATCCGCTCTGCCCGTTCGTCCCGCCGATCGTCGCCGAGAGAGCGCAATGAGGTGGGCGCGACGGCGATGACGGTCCTGGTGGTCGGCGGCGGGATCACCGGCCTCACCACGGCGTACGCGCTCGGGCGGGCCGGCATCCCGACGACGCTCGTCGAGGCGACCGATCGTCTCGGCGGCAAGGTCCGGACTGAGAGCATCGACGGATTTCTCGTCGAATCTGGCCCCGATTCGTTCATCAGCTATCGTCCGGCGGCGCTCGAGCTCTGTCGCGAGCTCGGCCTCGGCGACGCGATCATCGGACCGACCCACCCGCGGACGGTTTGGATTCGGTCGCGCGGCCGGTTCGTGGGGCTGCCCGAGGGAATGGGCCTCGCCCTCCCGACCCGGCTGGGTCCGCTCATCGCGACCGACATGTTCTCGCCGCTCGAGAAGCTTCGGATGGGCCTCGACCTGGTCCTTCCACGCGATGGGCTCGACCGCGATGTTTCCGTCGGGGCGTTCCTCCGCCGGCGGCTCGGCGGCGTCCTCGTCGACCGGCTGGCTGGCCCGCTCCTCGGCGGCGTCTACGGCACCCCGATCGACGAGATGAGCCTCGACGCCGTCGTCCCCCAGCTGCGCGAGGCCGAGCGGGACCATCGCTCACTGCTGCTCGCCAGCCTGGCCCAGGGCCGTGCCCGGAAGCAGAGCGGCGAGGGCGGCGGGTCGCCGTTCATCAGCCTGGCCGGCGGTATGGGCCAGCTCACCGGCGCCTTGGTCGAGGCGATCGAACGGTCCCGGGGGGTCGAGGTTCGAATGAAGTCGACGGCCGTCGCCCTCGAGGGACGCGGCGGCGGGTTCGACGTCCGCCTCGCGAACGGTGAGCTCCTTCGGCCGGAGGCGGTCGTCCTCGCGTCTCCCGGGCCGGTCACCGCCGGCCTCCTCGATGAGATCGCCCCCGCGGCGGCGGCACACGTCCGGTCGATCACCCACGGCTCGACGGCGGTCGTCTCGCTCGGCTACCGGCTCGACCAGTTCCCGAAGCCGCCGACGGGCCACGGGTTCCTCGTCGCCGAAGGGGAGTCGCTCGCGGTCGATGCCTGCACGATGAGCTCACTGAAGTGGGCGGGGCGGGCGCCCGACGCGACCGTCCTCCTGCGCGTCTTCATCGGGTCGCGTTCGCCGGGCGTGCTGGCTGGCTCCGATGCCGAGCTCGTCGCGCTGGTGGAGCGGGACCTCGCCGTGGCGATGGGGGTCCACGGCGCTCCGATCCTGGCTCGGGTTGCGCGCTCGATTGGCCAGATGCCCAAGTACACGGTCGGCCACCTCGAGCGGGTCGCCGGCGCGAGCGCGGCGCTCGCCGGGCTGCCGAGTCTCGCCATTGCCGGGGCTGCCTTCCGCGGCGTCGGCGTGCCCGACTGCATCGCCCAGGGCCGGGCAGCTGCGGCCCGCGTCGGCGAGGTTCTCTCGAGCGGAGTGCCTGGTGCGGTGGAAGCCGCCGAGGCTGTGCCCGCGTAGCAAGTCGGCCAGCTGACAGATCAGGCGCGAGGGCGACGCGCTGTTACGCCACTGGGACTCCAAAACCCGCAGCCATCGACTTTGTGACGGGCCTTGTCACGTACGTCACAAAGTGAGTCAGCCTGCCCATCCCGACAACGGAAAGAGAGACGGGCAGCAGCATGGTTCGGGCAGTCCGCGAACCATAAGAGCTCGACCGATGGCCCATGAGCCGCGCTGAGGGAGGGGGCCGTCACGGGGCCTCTCGTCGCACCATGACGGTCGGGCCTTCCAGGAACGCGATCCACTGCTCCGGGAGCGCAAGCCGGATCGATGGCGTTCCCCGACTGAACACGCCTCCGGGCCACAGCTCCGGATTCGAGCGGCGCAGGACGTCGCGCAACCGTCGGTCCGCGTAGACGGGTACCGCCTCGATGGGAGTCAGCTCGACGTAGCCGGGACCGGGTGCGGCCTTCCGCCACGAGATGGAGAAGTCACCGACAACGACGCCACAGCGCCACGACGCGAAGTAGCCGATCACGAGCACGCGTCCAGCGCTGAGGGTGGCCAACTGCCCCCGGAGCCGTCCGTTCAGGCCGATGGACGGTTGGGCGCGTTCGACATCGACCGTCACTGCCCGCTCCGGTCCGGAACGAACACGCGACTTCGCCGGGCCCGAGCCTCGGCCTTGTCGCGAACGTCGGCGAAGTGGGCCCGCATCACCCGATGGATGATGGGTCGCGCGAAGAGCGTCGCCCGGAGATGGTCCGGGAGGCCGCGCGGATGGTAGCGGCCCGTATACGTCAGGTCAGACCCGCCAGTCGCGCCGGCACCGACGACGATCGTCTCCTGCAGCCCCTGGACCGGACCATCCAGGTGCTCGTAGTCGATGCGGTCCGGGGGGCGGACCCAGACGCGTTCGCGGGTCCGGACGAGGCGATCTCGGCCCACCGGCGGGGAGACCCGCGTCCAGAAGTCACAGATGAGCTCGCCGTCGTGCTCTTCCAGGATCTCGGCTCGTTCGCCGTCCTTCTGCGCGCCCTGTCCGATTGCCGCCAGCATCTGGAACACAAGCGCCGGCGGTGCGGCGATGTCGATGGTGACGGGCCCGACGTCGATTCGGTTCATGGTGCGCTCCAGATCTCGGTGTCCGGCTGGAACGCGGCCCAGGCGAACCAGAAGTGAGCGCCGTGGACCACCGGAGTCAGCTGCGTCCCGGCGAGCGAGCCGGACGTTGCCAGCCCGGTGATCGACCACGTCGAGCCCGTCTCCTCGTCGACGATCGGGCTGTTCGGCTGGTCGCCATCGCGTCGGAACGACAACACGCGCCCATCGACGGTCGGATCGAAAACACCGCTCGTACCCGCGTCCTGGCTATCGGAGATCCGCGAGGCATCAAGCGCAGAGTTCACGCCCGGGCCCCACATCACGAGTAGTGGCTGGCCCCCGACCGTCTCGTTCACGGCGCCGACCTTGCGCAGCTCCGTGTAGGGATAGGCGACCTGCTCGCCGCCGAGGTCGACGGTTGCCACTCGCTCCTTGGGGGCGATCCGGCCGTCGACGACGCCGTCGAACAGGAACGGCTGCTGGTCGGCCGTGTCGTAACCGACGTACGGGTTGCGCCCGTAGTCGCGGACGAGGCCGGTGTCGCGCGACAGGACATCCCCGTCGGGATACGTCTCGGCGAACTGGTCGATCGAGATGATCTGGGCCGGGAGAAACGTCAGCATGGCCCCGGTCAACGAGCCGACGATCGCCTGTCCGGTCGCCTGCTGCCACCACGTCTCGGTCTGGCGGTCGTACATGACGAGGTCGCTGAAGCGCAGGTTGCCGGTGGTCCCGAAGTCGTGGACGATCCCGTCCAGTGTCCGCTCGAAGACGAGGGCCGTGTTGCACAACGGGCAGAACGTGACCACGATCGGAACGCCGCCGAGGGTGTCGTTGGCGATCTCGTGCCACATCAGGATCGCGAGCGGGTAGGCGCGCGCCTCGCCGTCGATCTCGAGGGCGATCACGGGCGCCTGACCCTCGAGCCAGCCCTTCGCGTCGGCAATCGACTCGAATCGGGGCTCGTCGATGGACGGGATGCCGTCCTTGGGCGGACCACCACCCAGGAACTCCCCGAGGTCGACGGAGGCGATCGAAAAGTCGGTGGACCAGCCCTCGGTCGGGACGCGGAGGTCGTTGAGGTCAGGGGCCTCGGTCTCATCGCCGCCGGCGGACGGCGGTGACCCCCCCGTGTCGGGAGACGTCCCCGCGCCGGGGGACGCAGACCCGGCCGGGAACGCACATGCCGCCGCCACGAGCGCGATCGTCACGAGGAGAGCGATGGTCCGCAGCGGCAACATGGGACCCAGCCTACGGACGCCCGGTGAAGCCGCTGTGACGCGGCTTACGCTCCCGCCGACGTATCGTCGTAGCGATGGCGATTGTCGATCGCGTGGTGTCCCGGGGCATCCGACACTACTTCGAGGCGAGCTACCGGCTGCTGATCGGGTCGCCCGAAGGTTGCCGGTTCCTGCAACTCGCGGCGCCGATCCCGGGTGTCGCCGTGCACGGCTATACGACGGCGGACGAAGTGGACGCCCTGGTTCGGCTCCTCGACCCCGGCGAGTCCGGTCGGCTGCTCGACCTCGGGTGCGGAGTCGGCGGGATCGCGCTCGAGGTCAACCGGCGCACCGGCGCCACGGTGACCGGCGTCGATATTTCGGCACGCGCGATCGCAGCCGCGACCGCTCAGTCGGTGGTGGTCGGTGCGCAGTCGCGGGTAGCGTTCGTCCGTGGACCCATCCGCCGGCCGCCGCGGGTCGGAGCGACCGGTGCCTACGCGCTGGACTCCCTGATGTTCGTGCCGGTGGACCCGGACGTCCTCCTCGGCATCCGTGACGCACTGGATGGACGAGGGCGGCTGTTCGCGACGGTCCTCGCCTTCGGGTCATCGCCGCGGGATCCCGTCCAGGCGGTCGCTGCGGACCTCGGGGTCTCCGCCATCGGGAGCGAGGACGTAACCGACGGTCTCGTGCGGCGCAGTGAGCATCGGCGACAAGTCGCTCGCCACCTGCTCGCTCGACGGCCGCGATCGGTTCGCGGTCAGCTGGCGATGGCGCTGATCGTCGTGGAGGAGTCGCTCGTCCAGCGGCTCGTGCGAGCCGGGCGACTTCGACGATGGCGCACCGTGGTCGACCTTCGCGGCCCGGACTGACGGCCGAGGGTCGTCACCCGCCGCGCCGCCGACCCACCCAGATCGCGAGCCCGGTCCCGACCACGAGCACGGCCCCGACCAGCAACTCGCCGTCCAGCGACGCTCCGACTCGCGCGATCGCGGCGCCGGCGATGGCGGCCACGACGAGACCGCCCGCGATGTGCGCCCACAGCGATGGCCACGGGATCGGTGCATCCGGCCCATATGCGCGATGAACCCAGACCGCGGCGACGATGGGCGCCGCCGGCATGAAATGGAAGATCAGTCCGGTTGCGACCGACATGGTGAACCACAGCGCGCCCGCTCCGAGCGCTGCCGCCGACGTGACGACGGCCACGGCCCGGGGTCGATGGCGGCTCAGCGCAGCGGGTTCCAGCCGGCCGGTCATCGCGGCGCCTCCGACGCGTCGGCTCGTCCGCCGCGTCGTGCCGCCAGGATGATTACGACGACGAGGGCGACCGGCGTCACGACGATGGCCGCGAGCACCAAGCGTGCGTCGGTCGCCAGCCTTCGAACGGTCGTCTCGATCGCCAGGGCGAGGTCGGATGCCCCGAGTGCCGCATAGACGCCACCGAGGGCGTTGCCACCCTGGAACACGATGAACGCGATGCCGAGGACGATGAACAGCACGCTCGAGATGACGACCGACACGTGCCGCGTCCACGGTCCGATCTGGATCTCCCGGCCGCGGAGGCGCCCCCGGCCGGCGGTGCCGAGCCGTTCCCACAGCAGGGCCAGGATCAGGAGGGGCGCCGCCATGCCGGCCGCGAAGATCGCGAGGAGAAGGGCACCTTCCAGTGCTCCACCGGAGGCGCCCGCGATGGTGAGCACGCCCCCGAGCAGCGGGCCGGAACAGAAACCGCCGATCCCGTAGACGAGGCCGAGCGCGTACGTCGCGGCCAACGACTCGCCGCTCGCCCCGAACCGGCTGCCGGAGATTCGCCCCGCGCCGGGCAGCTCGAAGCCGCCGACGGCCAGCTGGAACGATCCGATCGCGATCAACAGGAGGCCGGCGATGACGGACAGCTCCGTGCGACGCTCCAGGAACAGGCTGCCGATGGCCCCGAGACCGAGGCCCAGCGGGATGAACAGCGTCAGGAGGCCGAGATAGAAGACGCCGGTGCGCAGGACCAGTTTCCCGCGTGACGGGAAGGCGTAGGCGAAAAAGGCGGGCAGGAGCAGCGCGGAGCACGGGCTCAGCAGTGACAGCACGCCGCCGGCGAAGGCGACCAGCGCTTCGATGCCCATCGTCGAGGTCGGCTTACTGGTTCGCGAGGGCCGCGTCGATCGCGGTCGCGAAGACCTCGAACGGCTGGGCGCCGACGATCCGCTGATCGCCGATCACGAATGTCGGCGTGCCGTTGAACCCGTTCCGGCGGACCTCGGCGAAGTCGGCCTGGACGGCGGCGCCGTACCGGTCGGCGTCCACGCAGGCGTGGAAGGCCGTCGGCTCGAGTCCCAGGGCGTCACCGAACCCCTTCAGGCGGTCCTTGGAGAATGCCCCGGCGTTCTCGCCGGCCTGGTTCTGAAAGAGCGTGTCGTGGAACTCCCAGAACTGACCCTGGTCTCCGGCGCACCGGGCGGCGTTGGCGGCATCGCGCGACTCCTGGCCGAACCACGCGAAGTCGTACCACGCGAGTCGAGCGAGGCCGGTGTCGATGTAGGCCGCCCGGATCTGTGGCTCGATCGATCGAGCGAACGCTCCGCACGAGGGGCATTGGAAGTCGCCGTATTCCTGGATCAGGACGGGTGCAGACACGTCGCCGAGGACCGGCCGCGTGGCTTTGACGTCGCCGGCGGCGGACGGACTCGTGACGGCAAGGGCCACGATGGCGATCGCCGCCAGTCCGGCCACGAGGAAGAACGAAGGGAGCGCCCACGTGCGCAGGCGACTGGGTTGGCTGGTCCGTCGCTCCTGCCGGCGAGGCCTGGGACGGTTGGTCGCGGTCGTCGGCGGACCGTCGGCCGGCGCTTGGTGGCGAGTCTGGGCGCGCCTGCTCATGGGGCGTCTCCTGCGATCGCGATGACGGCGGTGTAGCGAAGGGTCCCGTCCCGGACAGCCGCGCGAACGGCGTCGATGACGTCCCGGGCCAGCTCGGGCGTGGGCATCCCGTCGGATCCCTGGATCACGGGGCCGATCAGGCTGGCAATGTCCAGCCCCAGATCCCGGGCCGCGAGGCGCACGACCGCGAGGCGTGCCTCGACGCGGTCGATGAGGGCGAGGATCGACGCGGATCGGTCCCAGCGACCGGTGATCCGAAACCCGGCTTCGGGGAGTCGCGCCTCGATCTCGCCGGGACGCCAGGCATCCGTGACGCACAGCGCGGCACCGATGATCCAATGGCCGAGCTCCGGGATCGGCTCACCCTCGACCTCGACGTCGCTCAGGAGGAGGGTGCCGCCTGGTCGTAGCACGCGGGCGACCTCGGTCAGCGCCGCGGGCCGATCCACGGTGGACAGGACGCACTCGGCCAGGACGGCCTCGAAGGTGCCGCCTTCGAACGGAAGGTCCGGGAGGCTGGCGGTGGACCAATGGACACGCGCGTCTCCCGCGCGCGCCATGGCACGGGCGATGACGGGACCGCTGGCGTCCACCCCGTCCACGCGAAGAGCGAATTCCGTCGCGGCAACCTGCGCGCTGGCCCCCAGGCCACACCCGACGTCGAGCAGGCGCGCCCCCGGCGCGATCCGCGACGACCGAAGGAGGTCGCGCGTGCCCTCGAGGCCTCCGGGATGGAAGGAGTCGCCGACCAGCAACTCCGCCAGGGGGCTGCCGTAGATGGTCGAGCAGCAGGCGACCACCGCACGCGCCGGCTCCGTCGTCACGGTGTGCCGTCCAGCACGGGGATCGCCCGACCGCCCCGACGTCGCGCGGCCAGCCGCTGTCGGGTCTCCTCGCGGTAGCCGACGGTGTTGTAGGTGCAGAACGGGATCATCCGGCCATCGTCCTGGAGGATCCCGATGCAGCATTTCATGGCCCTCTTCACATCGAACGTCCAGGGGTCCAGGAAATCGCGCAGCTGAACCATGAAGATCCGCCGGGCGAGATCGGTCAGGGCCGGCAGGTCCAGGTCGCAGGCGGCGCAGATGAACGCCTCGGACTGGGTGTCGCCGGGGACCGAGCCCGCCGACCAGAGACCCTCGAGGGCATGCAGGATCTTGCCGTCCACGCCGGGCATGGAGCGGTTCGTGATGTAGTCGAGGTACTGGTCGACCTCGAGGATGCGCGGCAGGGGAATGACCTCGCCGTCGTCGCCGAGATACGCATACGTGACCGACGAGCAGGTCGGGAAGCAGCACGGGATCGGGACGAAGTCGCTGGATCGGAACGTCCCGTCCGGGTGCGCGTCCAGCGCCCGGAGGACATCGGGGATGGTCATCCGGCGGAGCGGATCGTGATCGGGATGTCGGCCACTGTGGGTCACCGGCTGGAACATCACGCCGCGGACGGCGGGATGGCGCAGTCCAAATTCGACGATGGCGCCGGCCTCATGCTCATTCACGTCGCGCTCGATGGCCGCCACGAGAACGACGTGCAAATCCGCCTCGGCCAGGCGGTCCAACGCCCGCAGCTTCGTCGCCAGGAGCGGCTCGCCGCGGATGAACTGGTACGTCTCGTCCGTCAGGCCATCGAACTGGAGGTAGATGAGCGGCCGAAGCGCGGCGAACCGCTCGAACCAAGCTGGGTCGTTGGCGATCCGCAGGCCATTGGTGTTGACCATCACGTAGCGGATGTCGCGCCGCTGCGCCGCCGCAATCATCTCCAGCAGGTCGGGGTGGATGGTCGGTTCACCGCCCGAGAACTGGACGACCTCGGGATGTCCCTCCAGTTCGACGAAGCGGTCGAGCATTCCCTCGACCTCGGGGAGGGTCAGGTTGAAGCCGGCCCCGGCGTTCGCGAAGCACACGGGGCAGTCCAGGTTGCACGCGCTGTTCACCTCGACGAGCGCCAGGCAGGTGTGCTGGCGATGCTCGGGGCAGAGCCCGCAATCCAGCGGGCAGCCCTTCAAGACTTGCGTCGAGATGCGGGTGGGTGCCTGCCCGGGCTTGTTGTACCTGGCCTGGTCGACATAGGCGCGGGCATCGGCGTAGATGAGCCCTTCGAACCAGCCGTGGTCGTCGCAACGCTTGCGCATATAGACCTGGCCATCGCGCAGCAGGACCTGCGCGTCGATGACGGCGCGGCACTCCGGGCAGATGGAGCGCGTGATCTCGTAGAGGATCTCGCCATCGGGACGAGGTTGGGGAGCCAGGCTCGGCGGCATGACGGCCGGCTCGACCCGCGACCGGATCAACGGACGACCGCGGTGGCCAGGCGCTCGCCGGCCTCGATCCGGTCCGCCAGCCGGTTCTCGGCCGGGGTCAGCGGGCAGGAGTAGTCCGGCGCGTAGGCGCAAAACGGGTGATAGGCCGCATTGAAGTCGACGTTGTACGTGCCGTCCTCCTCGGGCTCGATGTCGAGGTAGCGGCCGGCCCCGTACGTCTCGACCCCGCTCGTGGCGTCCAGGAAGGGGACGAACAGCGAACCGGCGCGAGTTCCAAGTTCATACGCGACGAGAGCGCGCGATGCCCCGCCGATCCGGAATGCCAGCGTCCCGATGCGCCGAACCTGGCGGGAGCCCCCATCAGACGTGACGATCCCGAACGTCGTGGATGCGCCGTCGGGGATCGGCCCCAGCCGGAGGCCGTCGAACCGAAGGCCCGGGTCGACGGCGTAGTAGCTGAGGCCGCCGAACGTCGGGCGATCATGCGCGGGGATCGGGCTGTACGGCGATACGCGGAACCAGTCGTCCTTGACGGCACGCGAATGCGCGATCCGCCATTCGTGATCGATCCCTTCGTGATCGATCCCTGGGACTTGCATGGGCGTTGATCTCCGTCGCGGTCTGGCCGGGGCACACGACCGATCCTGCGTGGTCCCGTGGGCTGGATGATGGACACGGTCGGGGCGGATCTGCCGTAAGCGGGCTCACAGCCGCGGGGGGAGGACTGGACTACGGTCCCGGCGTGGACATCCTTCGCCGCCTCACCGGCTCGAATGCCGGAGCTACGAACACCACCTGCGAGCACCAACCTGCCGAACGGGCTGCACCGAGCGGCTCACGCTGCGAGGGATGCGGCAGCACGTTCAACTTGCGGCTCTGCGCGACGTGCGGGCACGTCGGCTGCTGTGAGTCGCAGGCCGGCCACGCTCGCGCGCACGCCCTCCGCGAGGACCATCCGGTCATCTACCAGATGCCGGCCGACTCGGGCTTCATATGGTGCTACGCCGATCGCCGCTACGTCGGCTGAGGCGCCATCGAACGGGGCTCACGCGGCGTCCAGCGACGCGGTCGCGAAGACGACGCTGAACGCCCGACACCAGATCACGACGCTCCCGGCTGCGTCGACGTCGACACCCGCCGGGACGTCATAGCTGAACGAGCCGTCACTTGCCTTCAGGGCACCCAGCTCGATGGCGCCTTCGGCGGCGCCGATGCCGATCGGGACGCGATACGGGTACAGGAGCGCCAAAGCTCGCTCACCGATGATGAATATCCAGGGGTCGCCCGGCACCGCTGGACTGGACGAGGTCGGGGCCGCGAGCACGATCACGGTGTTCGGCAACGGGATCCAGGGACCCGGCGCCATGGGCTTCCAGCCAGGCATCTTCCGCGAGAAGGCCGACAACCCCGCCTGGAGCCCGCTCTGGGACCATTTCACCGCGGTCTGGAAGGACCCGGCCAAGGCCGTCCTGCTCACGAACCAGGCCGACCTGGACGCTCTCGTGGCGGCCGGTGAGATCGAGCTCTTCCGGGGGACGCCGGAGACGGGCGGCCAGGGTTTCATCGTCAACTGCCCCAGCCCGATCGTCGCGCCGAACGACTTCGAGGTCACCACCTCCTGAACCGTCATCGAACGGTCACGAGGCCGTCATGCGACTCCGGCATGGTGCGGTAAGGACGCACCCAATACGGAGGTCGCACGATGCGACGACTCATGGCAAGCCTGCTCCTCGGCCTGACCCTGGTCGGAGGCGCCGCCGGTTCGGCATTCGCCACCGAGCCGGTCAAGACGCAGATCTGGCTGGACGGGGCCCAGGTCCGCACGATCCTCCCGCCGGCCGCAACGCCGGGTGAAGGAACGGATCCGTTCTTCATGGTGCCCGGCACCGGCGGTGTCGCTGCCGACGGTCCCGGCGACCGGGGATATCACGGGGGACACTGGGCCGTCTACCTCGTCAGCTGGAACGTCGACCAATATCCATTGACCTCGCACGAGGCGATCATGGCTGCCCATGAGGCCGGCGACATCGAGGTCACCCGCAACGCAGCCGCGGACTTCCTCTGCCCGATCCAGGGCCACTGACCGTCGGAAGCGTCACACGAGGGCCCGGAGCGAGGCCGGGCCCTCGTCATGCCCCGGACCGGACGAAGTCGATTGCGAGGGCCGCGCTCCAGCTGAAGTCGGTGCTGCCGCGGCCAGCGCCGTCGAACGGATCGAAGTACTCCCGAAAACCGGACAGGGCCACCAGGCCCAGGCTGCTGCGCACGATTTCCTGCGCCAGATCCTGGCGACCATGCTGCCGCAGGCCGTGCCACAGCAGCCAGTTCGTGTTGAGCCAGACCGGCCCACGCCAGTACCGCCGGCGGTCGAAGCCCGGGCTCTCCACGCTGTACGTCGGGACGACGAAGTGCGTCGGCAGGTCCGGGTGGAAGCACGCGGACTCGAGATCGGCGCAGATCGCGTCGACGAGCCTCGTGGGCAGGGCCGGATCCAGGAGCGGCAGGAACGAGACGATTGTGTCCTCGGGCTCCCGGGCTCCAGCGCGCACGTTGAGCGGGTCGAAGGTCTGCCTCCGCTCATCCCACAGGTTCCTCACGATGGCCGACCCGATCGCCTCCGCCGCCTCCCGATGGGGGGCGGGATCGGCGCCGACGATGTGGGCGATCTCCGCCAGCGCGTGCGTCGACCACAGGTGGATCGACGAGAACAGCGGTCCGGTCATGACGAACTCCGTCGCCGCGAGCAGCGCCCGGTCGTCGTAGTCGACATCACGGTACCGGCAGGCCAGGTAGACGAATCCGTCGTACGCGGCGTCCGTGGGCCGGTCCTCGGCGTCCGCGTGCTCGACGTCGAACCGTCGGTACGGCGGCAATGCGCCGGAAGGGATGACCAGCCCCGCCAGGGTGCGATCCCAGAGGGGCGAGTTGTCCAGTCCCGACTCCCACGGGTGCACGATGGCCGGCAGACCGATGCCGGCGGCATCGCGCGCCGTAGCGAGGTAGGCGTGCTGGGCCACGAGCCTCGGGTAGAGGTGGCGCAGGAAAGCCACCGACCCGTCGACGTCCACGGCATGCCGGTGCATGGCGAGTGCCGCGGCCGCATGGACCGGCGGCTGGGTGATGCCTGACGTCCGGATCCCGCGAGGAGCGTTCGCCGATCGGCCGGCATCCCAGAAGTCCGGACCCGGGAAGTACGCCCCGTCGGGCACCGCCGGGTTGAAGACGATGTGGGGGACCATCCCGTTCGCCCACTGGGCATTGAACAGGGTGACCAGTTCCAGCTGCGCACGCGGTTCGTCGTACCACGATCGTCCGACGGCGATGAACGCGGAGTCCCAGCTCCACTGGTGCGGGTAGAGCGACCGGGACGGTACGGTCGACGAGCCGATCCAGTTAGCGTCCAGGACGTGCTGTGCCGCCGTGACGATGGCGACCTCGTCGACATCTGCGCCGACCGGGTGTGGCGTTTTCATGCCCGGCATCCCAGCTACTGACCGCCCCCGGGATCGCGGGCGGCGAGGACCTCGCGCATCGAACGCCCATATGGCCAGAAGTCGTCGCGCGTGCCGGCGTCCCACCGCTCCCGCATGCCGGCAATGCCCAGGTCCCAGTCGGGCCGGATCGCGTGAGTGATCTCGCGCAGGTCGCGCCGAAGGTCGTCGTTCGACGGCCGGCCCCAGTACCAGTAGCCGTTGTAGATCGACGCGATCTCCAGCTCGGGGGCCAGGACGAAGGTGTACGGGATCATGGGGTCGTGGTGGGGGTCGGTGTACTCGGCGATGTCGAGGTCCTTCTGGACGACGCGGCCCGGATCGGACAGGAACGGCCATGCGGCGCCGAGGGCGTCGCGCATCTCATTGGTCTCGAGCAGGTTGTCGGTCGAGATCGTGACGACCTTTGTGTAGGCGACCCGGATCTCCGGGTAGAGCTCCACGAGGTTCCGGAGCTGGCGCCGATCCTTGGGGCAATAGTGGCCACGCGACAGGACGAGGATCATGGGGTCACTCCCCTGAAGCTCGGACAGTCGACGCCGCTGGCCGGACTGGTCGGATAGCTCGTAGTCGGGAAATTGGGCTCCGATGACGATGTTGCTGCGCACGTGGAGGTCTCCAGGGTTCGGGATCGCGGTCGATGCCTCTATGGTGCACCCTGTCTGGCGCCGTGCCGTGGGCTGCCTCACACCTGGCGATACCGCCCGGGCGCCTCCATGAACAGGCGCTGGAAGGCTCGCGAGAACTGGCTGCGACTGTCGTAGCCGACGGCCCGAGCGATCCCGTCGATCGAGAGCGTGGTCGTCCGCAGCAGCTCCGCGGCCCGCCGCAGGCGCACTTCGCGAACGAAGGCCATCGGCGTCTGTCCGAAGCTGGTGGCGAAGGCGGTCGCGAATGCCGTCCGGCTCATCGATGCGCTGGCGGCGAGGCTGTCTACGGAGTGCGGCTGCTCAGGCTGGGCCAGGATCAGGTCGACGACATCGGCCAGTCCTGGATCGTCCAACGCGCGCAGCCACGGAAGCGAGCAGTCCGGCTCGGCGCACAGTTTCCGAAGCAGGAGGACCAGGCACTCACGCATCAGGGCGGAGGTCATGGCCTGGAGACCCGCCGTCTCGGCCTGTGCCTCCTCCAGCAGGCGCGCGAAGACGCGCTCGACATCGGGCGACCCCGCGAAGTCGACGACGAGCGGTCCCGGAAGGCGGTCGAACAGGCCCAGATGGGGCCCATACACCGCGTTGATGCGTCCGCACGCGACTTCGAGATCGCCGGCCGTCCCGGTGCTCCGGGCCATACCCTCGATCGAGTGCGGGGTTCCCGGCGGAACGACGACGAGCGTGCTCGGTCGCAGGTCGACCGTTCGGCCGGCTCCGTGCATCCGGCCTCTGCCCTCCAGGACGAAGTGGAGCGTCACCCACCCGAATCCGCGGAACCGGAGTCGGCTCGTGTCCGACACCCGGCAGACGGCGAACGGCTCCACCTGGATCGACAGATCGGACAGCAGACGATCCAGCAGCATCGACCCATGTTGCGTGCGGCGCCGGCCGCGGTCTGTACGCAGCGGCACACCAACGGGACGGCCCGGCCCTCCGTGGCACACACGATGATCCCAGCGCCTGGACGATCCAGGCCGTTTTGATCTGGGAGCACCGCGATGCACTTCACGCCCGACACGACCGCGCTCGTCCTGACCGATCCCCAGAACGACTTCCTGAGCCCGACCGGGGTGACCTGGGGTCTCGTCGGTCGAAGCGTCCAGGAGAACGAGACCGTGCGGCACATCGAGGACTTGTTGCGCGCGGCCAAGGCCGGTGGCTACGAGGTCTTCGTCTCGCCGCACTACTACTACCCCACGGACGATGGCTGGAGGTTCGGCGGCACCGTCGAGAAGATGATGCACGACATCGGGATGTTCACCCGATCCGGTGCCCTGGACCTGAGCGGCTTCGGCGGCTCCGGTGCGGACTGGCTGGAGTCGCTGAAGCCGTACCTGGAGGACGGCCGGACGGTCGTCACGAGTCCGCACAAGGTGTACGGGCCGCAGAGCAACGACCTGGCGCTGCAGCTCCGCAAGCGAGGGATCTCCCGCGTGCTGCTGGCCGGCATGTCCGCCAATCTGTGCGTGGAGTCGCACCTTCGGCAGCTGCTTGAAGACGGCTTCGAGGTGGCGGTCGTCAAGGACGCGACAGCGGCCGCCCAGCACCCGGAACTGGGTGATGGCTACGCGTCCGCGCTGACCAATTTCGGCTTCCTGGCCAGTGCTGTGCCCACCACGGCGGACGTGGTCGAGGCGATCGCCGAACCAGCTCGGGCGTCTGCCTGAGTCGTCGCCGTCGGGCCGCGCCGATCCGGTCCTGCGGGTCGCCGTGACGCCCGTTACAGCGGGCGCCGGCGACCGGTGGCACGGTACCGCCATGACACCACGATCAGCGCTTGCCTGGCTTGTCGGCGTCGTATTTGTCGCTGCGGCATGTTCGTCCGGCACCACGGCGTCGACGGCTGAGCCGGCCAAGCCGGCGAACGATGCCTGGCGGACCACCGCACTCGTCGATACCCGGTCCGGCGAGACGTTCACCATCGACGAGCTCAAGGGCAAGCTCGTCGTCGTCGAGCCGATGGCGATCTGGTGCAGCAACTGTCGGATCCAGCAGGGCGAGGCCGCGGTCGCGCTCGATCGACTCGATGATCCGAACCTCGTCTACCTGAGCGTCGACGTCGATCCCAATGAACGCGCGGGCGATCTCGCGGCATACGCAGACGGGTCGGGATTCGACTGGGCCTTCGTCGTGGCCACCAAGGAGGTCGCTCGTTCCCTCGCCGCGACCTTCGGCGATCAGATCCTTTCCCCGCCTTCGACGCCGCTCATCCTGGTCGGGCCGGACGGCGGGGTGGTCGACCAGCACTTCGGGATCCGCAGCGCGGACGACCTCGTCGAGCTGTTCTCGCAGCATCTGCCCTGAGCCGCACGGGTCGCTGAGCGCATCGGAGCCGCGGTGGACACCTTCCTCGCACCCTTCCTGCTCGGCATCGGAACCGCGGCCAGCCCGTGTCTCCTCCCGCTCTACCCAGGGTTCATGGCATACCTGGCAGGGAATGGCGCGGCGGCCGGTCGTTGGAGGGCCGTTCTTGGCCTCGCCGTGGTGGGTGGCGTGCTGACGGCGGTCATCGCCGTGGGCGTCGTCGTGTCGATGCTGGCCGTGCCCTTGTCGGGTCTGCTGGGGCTCCTGGTGCCGCTGACCACGGTCGTCCTTGCCGCCCTCGGCCTGCTCCTTCTGGCCGGGCGCAACCCGTTCGCGCACCTGGCGTCCGTCCGCATCCCCGTCGTCAAGCACCCGGCTGCCCAGGCCTACGTGTACGGGATCATGCTGGGTCCCGTCGCCATCCCGTGTTCCGGACCGTTCCTGATCGCGCTCCTCGCGATCTCCGTCGGCGTCGCCGATGCCGGCGCCAGGATCGGGACCTTCGTCGTGTTCGGTCTCGGCTTCGGACTGCCGCTGATCCTGCTGTCGCTGGTGGGCGCGGCGCGCGGCCAGTCGTTCGCTGGCTGGGTCGCCGCTCGCCACGACATCCTGCTGCGGGTGGCCGGCGCCCTCCTGATCGTGGCGGCCTTCGCCGAACCGCTGCGTATCCTGCTGACGGACCCGGCATAACCTGGACAACTCAGGTCGTCGGAGACCGCGTGTGTACGCAACTCGCCAGCGGGCTGTCTGTGGCTCTCGATACATCGTTTGCGGCCCACACCGCCGAACCTTGCGTTGATGTCCAAGAGGCGCCGATCCACTCCAGCGGGTCCGAACCGTCCGGTCCGACAGTCGCCTGCCACAGCCATCGGTCCGACGGCGTTGGCACCCGAGAGGATCTCGCAAGCCCCCGGGAGGACTCCGCCGTCGCGCCCGACCAAGGCGGCGCGGGCTGAAGCCGGCCGGCGAGCCCAGCGCCGGCGCAGCAATCTCCGGATTGCGCTGCTGGTGGGCGGATTCGCGCTGTCCATCGCTGCACTCGCCGTCGCCAGCGGGGTCGGCCAGCCCGATGTCGGCGAGGCGGCACCCTTGGAAGGTGGGATCGGCCAGCACCTGCCGCAAGGCGCCACACTGCCCCAACGCAATCGACCGCCGTCTTCGGGTCCACATTACGCCGGACGGGCGGCCTACGGATCGTTCAGCAGCCCTGTCGCACCCGGGGCGTGGATCCATGCCCTCGAACACGGTGGGATCGCGGTGCTGTTCAAGTGCGGGACGCAGGCGGAGTGCGACTCGACGGCTCGCCAGCTCGGCGACGAGGTCTACGCCAACGCGCGCGACGGCGCATTCGGGGAGCGCAAGCTCGTCGTCACGCCATACCAGGACATGGACTCGCCGGTCGCGGCCGTCGCCTGGGGTCGCGTGCTCAGGCTCGACCACATCGACGCCGCGCAGATCCTCGCCTTCTACGACCGGTACCTGGATCGCGGTCCGGAGCGCGCTCGCTGAGCCGAACGTCCGATGAGGTGGCCCAAGCCGGGGCGTTAGGTCACTCCGCGCAGCACGACAGTTTCGTGACGTCCTTGCGGAACGCCTGGGCGCCGATCTTGAGTGCCTCGCTCATCGTCGGATAAACGTGGATGAGATCGATGAAGTCGTCGATGGTCGCCTTGAAGTGCATCGCCATCGCCGCCTCGTGGATCACCTCGGCCGCCGATTCGCCGATCATGTGGACACCGAGGATCCGCTCGTCGATCGTCGACGCGATCATCTTCACGAAGCCCTCGGGTCGGTGGATCGCGCCGGCCCGCGGGACATACTTGAGCGGTGTCGTCGCGCTGACCGCCGGGAAGTGCTTCGCCTTGACTTCCGCCTCGGTCAGGCCCACGACCCCGATCGGCGGGTCGGTGAAGATCGCCCGCGGGATGACCTCGTGATCGACCCGCCGCCGCGCGCCCTTGAACGCGTTCTCGGCCACGATCCGGCCCTGGCGGGCCCCCACCGGGGTTGCCATCTGCGACCCGTGCTGACCTCCGATCACGTCGCCGGCCGCCCAGACATGGGCCACCTTCGTGCGCAGCTCGGCGTCGACGACGACGTAACCGTCGGCGTCGAGTTCGACCCCGATCTGGTCGAGCCCGAGATCGTCGGTATTTGGGCGGCGGCCCGTGGCGGCGAGCAGTCGCTGGGCCCGCAGGATCCGTCCGGCCGTGGGTGTCTCGACCGTGACCGCGACGCCCTGGCTGTTGCCCGAGACGCCATCCGTCCGGGTATTCGCCAGGACCTCGATCCCTTCTGCGGCGAAGACCTCCGACAATGTCGCGCCCAGTTCCGGCTCGTAGCCGCGGAGCAGTCCCGAGCGGGCGACGATCGTGACCCGGCTGCCAAGTCGCGAGAACATCTGGGCCAGTTCGACGGCGATGTAGCCGCCGCCCAGGACGATGAGGGACTCCGGCAGGTCGGTCAGCCGGCCGGCCTCGTCGGCATCGAGCAGATCGCTCGTCAGGTACGGCACGCTGTCGAGGCCCGGGATCTTGGGCACGATCGGGCGGCTGCCGGTCGCGACGAGGAACCGGTCGGCCGCGATCGTCCGGCCGTCGAGCGAGACCGAGGTCGGGCTGTCGAACGCCGCGCTCCCGTCGAGGATCTGAAGATCCGACATCCCGTCCGCGACGGCGTTGTACTTCTTCGCCCGGTAGTCGCGGACAACCTGGTCTTTCTGGCCGATGAGCGCCGGGAAGTCGACCACCAGCTGAGCCGGCACGAGACCGTCGTAGCGTGGATGGGCGGCGTCCCGGACCAGCCGGGCGGCCTCGATGAGATTCTTCGAGGGCAGGCAGCCCCGATTGACGCACGTCCCGCCCAGGGTGCGTCGCTCGACCATGGCCACCCGGGCCCCCAGCTCGCTCGCGCCGATGGCGGCGGCGAAGGCCGTCGATCCCGATCCGAGGATGAGCAGGTCGAACGCGTCAGGCATTGGATGCCGGCCGACGACGCCGCTCGAAGGCGTTGTACTGACCGGTCGCGTGCACGGCCGCGGCCAGGGCCTCAGTCGCGACGCCGGGGTTCGCGGTGACCACCGCGCTGCGCGACGCCAGGTCGACGGTCGCGTTCGCGACGCCGGGGACGGCTTCGAGCGCCTTCGTGACGTGGACGACACAGCCGTCGCAGGTCATCCCTCCAACCCCGAGATCGATAAAGACGATGGACTGATCCATGATGTTGACTCCTCATGCGGCATCTAGATCTAAAGACGCGTTGTTGCTTGTGTATACGATACGCCGTATGCTTTGCGCAGTCCAGTGAGCTTCCTTACGTTCGAGGTGATCGATGACCAGCAACCTGCCCATCGCGGCGACCCGGGCCGAGGAGCTGTCTCGGTCCGAGGTGTTGGCGACGTTCTTCCAGGGTCTCGCCGATCCGACTCGTGTCCGGATCCTGGAGCTGCTGGCGGAGCGTCCACGCACGGTGACCGAGCTGCAGGCGGCCCTGGGCCTTGCCCAGGGCCGGGTTTCGAGTCATCTCGCCTGTCTGCGCTGGTGCGGGTACGTCGTCGGAACCGTCGATGGCCGTTTCAATCGGTATCAGCTGGTGGACCCGCGGGTCCGCGAGATCGTCGCGGCGGCGGAGTCCATCGTCCGTGAGAACGAGGAGCGATTGACCTCCTGCCTGGTGCTCGGCACAGAGGGCGGGGGGTCGGCGCCGCTCGATCCGGCATGAACCGGGATTCGCTCGTCACAATCGCGGTCCCGCTGGTGGCGATCGCTTGCTGCCTCGGCCTACCGATCCTCGCGTCGGTCGGAGTGGGCGCCACGGTCCTGGTCCTCGGACTCGGCCTGCCGCTCGCCCTCGTCGCGGTCGGGGTTGCCTGGATCGCAGCACGACGCCATCGGCGGTTGCGAACGTCGCCCATCGCGACGTCGGCGCCCGGAACGACTCCCGAGACGGCTCCGGTCCAAGGCCCGGTAACGTCCAGCTTCCAAGCGCTCTGAACTCAGCCCACCATCTCGATCGTGAGGATGCGGTCGGCGACCTCGTCCAGATCGGATCCGATGACATCCGGCCGCGGCCCCAGTGGATCAAGGACCATCCCCGCACGAGCCACGAAGGCCGCAACCGCCCCGGCCCGCATCGCGCCGACGATGTCCCAAGGAGTGGGCCGCGATCAGGTGGAGGATCGGGATCGCCGCACTCCGTCGGCTCCCCGGCGCTCATCCGGGGTGCACATGTTTCCCGCCCGTCCAACCGCCGCGCGCCAGGACGCGGTCACCCAGGTCGCGCGGTCCCGCCTCCAGGTCCGTCGCCATCGTATCGTTCCAGCGATTCAGGAACGCGTAGAGACAGATCGCGGCGAGGATCTCCACGATCTGGTCATCCGTCCAGTGGTCGCGGAGCCGCGCCATGTGCTCGTCCGTGACGGCGTTGGGTACCGCCCCGGCGGCCAGGGCGAACTCCAGGACAACGCGCTCGGCGTCGTCGAAGAGCGGGCTGGTGCGGAACTCCCAGATCGCGGCGATCTTGTCATCGCTGACGCCGCTGGTCCCGGCGGCCACGAGCGAGTGGGCCTGGCAGTACTGACACCCTGCCGCGCGGCTGGCCATGTGCGCCGCGAGTCGCTTGAGCCCAGGGTCCACGGCCGATTTGGGGTCCATGATCGCCTCGGTCAGGGCCTCGAATGCTGCGACGATCCGCGGCCGGCGCTGCATCGTCAGCAGGCTGTTCGGCACCACCCCGAGGATGCGCTCGAATGTGGCGAACGTCGCGGCAAGCTCGGGCCGTGCATCGGTCCCGAGTGGGTTCATCCGAGCCATCGCGGCCCGCAAGCCTAGCGTGCCTGGATGTACGGGTCAGCGAGCGAGGCTGAGTTCCGACGTTGCGCCGAACCGCGTCCAGATGACCCCGAGGGCGGCGCCCCACATGAGGTGAGCGGCGAACAACACGGCCGCGTTGAGGTTGAGCATCAATGGGTCGATCGCGGGCACGACCACGAACCACATCGCGGCGAAGACGGCGACGCCCCAGGCCATGCCGAGACCGATCGTGGCTGCGGCCGACGGGGCCAGCCGCGACACGGTGAGCCCGAAGATGACGGCCAGGATGACCGAATTCATCATGTGACCCATCAGGCCGAGGACCAACGCGACGGCGTTAAACGGGATGGGGTTGGCCGAGCCCTGCAGGTCCCGAACGATGGTTGCGCCGATGGCGATCGGTGGCCCGAAGAAGCCGGCGCCGTCGGGGACGACCGCCTCGACGATCATCTCCCACATCGCGAGGACAAGACTGGCGCCGATGCCGGCGATCAGGATCCGACGGCGATCCATGGTGATACATGCCTCCCTGAGTCGATCGATGTGCAATTCGGCTGGGCTGCCGTTGACCGCAACCTACGCTCCGACGGCGACCACGGCTGTAGCGCGCATCACGTCCTGCGACGCCCGCGCCTGCGAAGACTCTTGGCGGCGCGTGATCGACGACCTGGGCGTGGAAGCTGTCGGACGAGACGCTCGACCTGCGGCGCGAGGTGCCAGGGGATCGCTATTGCGACGACCGAGCGCCCAGATCTTTGCCAGCGTGACGCGGCTCACATCGAGGGCGGCCTGGCGCAGGTAGCGTTCAGGTCAGCGCCTCTGGATGGCGCCCACTGAACGTACGAGAGGTCCTCACCGAGATGTCTGCCATCAAACACGCGACCGACGCCACCTTCGAGGAGCTCGTCCTCCGGAGCGACCGCCCAGTCGTCGTCGACTTCTGGGCCGCGTGGTGCGGCCCCTGTCACATGGTCGCCCCCGAGCTCGAGAAGATGGTCGCCAAGTACGGCGACCAGGTCGCGGTCGTCAAGGTCGACGTGGACGCCAACCCGGCCCTGGCCCAGGCGTTCAACGTCATGTCGATCCCCACGATCGCGCTCTTCCAGCCTGGTGAGCAGCCCAAGGGCGTCACGGGCTACCGGAGCCTCGAGCAGCTGGAAACCGAGTTCGGACTACAGCAGTTCACACCCCTGAATAGCTGATGCTCGTGGACCGCGCGATCATCGCAACCGATCTGCGGCGCGGCGATCCACCTGCGCGCTAGCCCGCCGCTCCGTTGGGCCGCATCCCTTGGGCGCGTGATCCACGACACAGTTGCCGGGACCCGGACGCGCTACGGTGACGGCCATCGTCTACCCCTTGGAGATCCACTCCCTCGTGCATGCAGAATTCTTCGATTTCGTGATCATCGGCGCGGGCGGTGCCGGAGAGGCTGCGGCCCACCTGGCCCGGGCGCGTGGCGCCTCGGTCGCCATCGTGGACCGGGAACTCTTCGGTGGTTCATGCCCCTTCTGGGCCTGCATGCCCTCCAAGACGCTGCTGCACGCGGCGAGCGTCCACGCCGCCGGTGGCGACTATGACTGGCCGGCCGCATCGGCTCGGCGCGACTACATGATCAATCGCGAAGGAACCGATGCGCCGAGCGACGCCGGCCACGTGCGCAGCCTGGAGGCGGCGGGAGCCGTCGTCATCCGGGGGACCGCGCGGATCGCCGGCCCGGGCGCGGTCGCCGTGTCGACGGAGGGTTCCGACCCCGACCGGACACTCCACGCAGGCCACATCGTCATCGCGGTCGGCTCGAACTCGACGGTCCCGTCCATCGACGGGCTGGAGTCGATCACCCCGTGGACGAACCGCCAGGCCACGTCCACGCGAACGCTGCCGCAGAGCCTGGTCATCCTCGGGGCCGGACCCACCGGGGTGGAGATGGCCCAGGTCTATGCCCGGTATGGCGTCCCGACGGTCCTGATCTCGCCACAGTCGACCATCAATCCGAAGGATCACCCGCGGAACTCGGCGGCGATCGACGCCGGCCTCCGGCGGGATGGTGTCGACGTCCGAACAGGGGTGCGGGCGACCCGCATCCAGGCCCGGACGGCAGCGTCCGGGGCGCATGTCGTCCATCTGTCGGACGGCACGATCGTCGAGGGTCACGAGCTCCTGCTCGCGGTGGGGCGTACGTACCCGCTGGCCGACCTCGGGCTGGAGACGATCGGTGTCGACGCGTCGAGCGGTCGCGTCGACGTAGGCTCAGACCTGCGCATCGTCGAAGGCGTCTTCCTGGTCGGCGATCCGGCCGGCCCGGAGATGAGCACCCATCAGTCCCACTACCAGGGCGAGTTCGCCGTTCGGATCGCCCTCGGTGACGACGCCCGACCGGACTACACGGCGCTTCCACATGCCACCTATACGGACCCCGAGGCCGCGGGCGTCGGGCTGACCCTCGAGCAGGCGATCGCTGGCGGGTACGACGCGTTCGAGGAGGTCGCCGACCTGGCAGCGACGGCCAAGGGCTACGTGGCCGAGGCATCGGGTCACGTCACGATCGTCGTCGATCGCGAGGCCAGGTCGCTCCGAGGCGCATTCATCGCCGGCCCGGCCGCCTCCGAGGTCATCCACGAAGCGGTCCTGGCCATCAAGACGCAGACCACCATCGATGTCCTGGCCGACACCATCCACGCCTTCCCGACGACCGCCCGGGTCATGGGCGGACTCTTCTCCCAGGCGCTGCGGCGTCTCGAGGACGGCACGTGACGGCGATCCCGACCGGCCCGAGCGAGTCCGCGTCGCACTGCCACGTTCCGGCCGACTTCGATCCGGAGGGCAGGCGGGTCTTGAGGGCCGAGGTGGCCAGGCTCATCGGCGCGGCGCAGTGGCTGGCGACGGAGCTCGATGAAGGCCGAGGCTGTCATGCCGCGCTCCTGCAGGCGTCCGTGCTGCAGGCGGACATCGATACGATCGCCGCCCGACTGGTGGATGGCCATCTCAAGTATTGCGTGACGCGGGCGATCGGTTCGGGTCAGACCCCCGACGAGGTCCAGAGCCTGCTGACGCCGCTCCAGACCCTGCTCTTCACAAGGAGGTAGGACCATGCCGGCCACATCAACGGCGGTCCCGGTCCTCCGTGCCTCAGACGTCCCGGCGGTGACCTCGGCCCAGATGGCGGACGTGGACCGGTCGGCCATCGAGGACTACGGGGTGACCCTCCTGCAGATGATGGAGCAGGCAGGATCGCACCTCGCCGACGTCGTCCGCCTCGAGGTTGGTGGCGACCTGCAGGGCACGCGCGTCGTGGTTGCCGCCGGGCCCGGGAACAACGGCGGCGGTGGTCTGGTCGCCGCGCGGCACCTGGCCAATCGCGGGGCGCATGTCCGCGTGGTGCTGGCCCGACCGGCCCTTCGCCTGCACGAGGCTGCGCGCCACCACCTGGCCACCCTCATCGCCATGGGCACCGACTGCTGCGTCGCCACCTACGACCTCGACGATGGCGACCTTGAACACTTGCTTGCGCGCGCGGACATCGTCGTCGACGCCCTGCTCGGGTATCGGGTCCGGGATGCGCCCCGCGGAGAAACGGAACGACTGATCGGGTTCGTGGTGCGCTCCGGCCGGCCGGTCGTGAGCCTCGATCTCCCGTCGGGGCTCGACCCTGATACCGGAGCGGCACCCGGAATGACGATCAGGGCGCTGGCGACGCTGACGCTCGCGCTCCCCAAGCCCGGGCTGTTCACCGGCCAGGGACCCGAACGGGCCGGGCGCATCTACCTCGGCGATCTCGGTCTTCCGGAAGCGCTCTACACTGCCCTCGGGATCTCGGTGGGCCAGCCCTTCTCCGGGGGCCGCATCGTGCTCCTGGATCGGACCGAATGACCTCGTCGTCCCGGACTCGCTCGTTCACCGAAAAGATCGGACTCCTCAGCGAGGTGGCCCTGTTCGCCGGCCTCTCGGAGGAAGACATGCAGGCCATCGGTCACGTGACGACGATGACCCACTGCGTCCGCGGCCAGCAGATCCTGTCGCCCGATGATCCGCCGGACCGGATCCACATCATCAAGAAGGGCCGGGTCCGCGTCTACCGGATGTCGCCGGACGGCAAGCAGCTGACCCTCGACATCTACGAGAAGGGGACGATCCTGGGCGACATGAGCCTGCTCGGCCAGGACCGATTCCCCGAGGCGTACGCCGAGGCGATCGACGACGGCATCATCTGCACGATCTCGCCCGACGAACTCCGGCGATTGATCGAGCGCTACCCGATCGTCGGCGTGAACATCATCCGGCATCTCTCCCGACGGCTCAAGTCCGCGGAGCGCGAGCTGGAGGCGATGGCCTACCAGCGGGTCGATCAACGGCTCGCTCGCAAGCTCCTGGATCTTGGTCAGCGGTTCGGCGTCTCGACCGTGCGGGGCACCCTCATCCAGGCCCGGCTCACCCAGCAGGAACTGGCGGAGATGATCGGCACGACCCGGGAGACGCTGGCCCACACCCTTGGTGACTTCCGGCGCCGCGGCCTCCTGGACTCGGCGAACCACAGTGTCTTGATTCGCGACGCGGAGCGCCTCACGGAGATCGCCGAGGGCGACTGAGGGACCCACCGCCGGGGTCTTCAGGGTGTCGATGCTCATCTGCGCGTGCCGTGATCGGCATCGGGACCATGAGCCCGTTCCGGAGAGGACGCGCGACGACGGCGGGGAACGAAGCCTTCCACGCCGTCGAGACTTCCCCAGGTCTCAGGATCAGCGAAACCCTTCGGCCGGCAACTCCCGGAGACGGATGGCCTGGAAACGCAGGACCTCGGCGATCGCAGCCAATCCGAGCGCGATCGACACCAGATAGAGGACGACTCCCACGCGACGGATCGCCTCGAGCTGGATGGCGGACGACTCCGCCGAGGCGAGCACACCCGCGTCGCCCCCGAGGATGGCCAGGCCGATGACAACGTGCGCGATCACAGCCCCTGCTGGACTTCGCCGCCGCCCGATCGCAGCGCCGCGAGGATTCTGGCGAGCAGGAACGAGATCCCGGCGAGTGCGAAGCCCTCACCCAGGAACTGGAGGCCCTGAACCCATGCACGCTGCGAGACCGCGAGCTGCGGAGCCGCCGGCTCGGAACCGGGAGCCCGCCTGGCGCTCGGGAGGCTCAGCCGCCGACCGGAGCGGCGAGCGCCAGCCGGATCGGATCCGCGAATGCCGCCTGGGGCGGGAACCGGCCGGGGACCGGAGTCTGCCCCGGCCCCGCCTGGGCCGACTACCAGCCGAGCCATCGAGGCAGCCGCCGGCCCAGTCGCGCGGCGGCGCGCCGGGCAATGAGCACCGGACCCACGATCGCCGCGTTGAGCGCCAAGCCGCCGATCAATGGTGCGAACCCACCGAGCTGGCCCTGCAGCAGGAAGACAGCCGCGAGGCCCGCGCCGCCGCCCACGGTCAGGGCGAGCCCGACCCGTTCCAGCCCGCCGCGGCGGGTCTCGGGCGGCACGGCTGCGCCGCGGGTCGTCGTTTTCACGCTGCGTGCTGCTCGAATAGGTCGACGAGGCCGTCCGAGCCCCGGATCCCGAGGTGCTTCTCGAGAAGACTGCCGTCCGGCCCGATGACGATCGACGGCGTCGATGGTGGCGACAGGGCCTGGTCCCCGAAGTCGCCGGCCAGCGATCCCGCGACGTCTCGGGAAGCGACCAGGCCAAGTACGACGGCTACCGCGACCAACGAGCGAATCGCCATACACGCGACCGTAGTGGCGCGTCTCGCGGCCCGCTGTGTGCCGAGTCACATTGGACCGTGATGGCGATTAGTGCGGCCGCCGCGAGGCCCGCTCAGGGCGGTCCTCGCAAGGTAGCCCGGCGGCGCGGCTGCGATCGAGAGGCCTGCGAGTCACTCGCAGGCCTCTTTCGCTGTCCTTCGGTGCCTCATCGAGCGCACGAGATTCCCGGTGCCGCGCCGTTTCGGCCCGCGCAGGGGCGCGCGTGTGCGCCAGCGAACTGCCCCCAGGGGCTGCCACGCCGAGGCTGAGTTCAGGCGGCAGAGCACTCGGCCACGGACGGACGGGATGCCGCAGCAGAACGGAACGAGACCGATGTCCCAAAAGACGCGGCGTGGGTCGTCGAGCAGGAAGGGCCTGGGCCCAGGGTGCCTGTCCGCGACAACCGCGCTACTCAACTCCACGGTCCACCCACACCGAGTCCCCTCGGTTGTGGACCCGGCAGATTCCCCGCCCCTGACCGGCGCGGACTGGATCCGAAGTTCGCACCGATTGCTCAGGATGCGTGGCCTGTCATCGGGCGAGGCCGGCAACGTCATCGCCTACGTCGCGGGCCTCCACGCCGCCGACGATGGATGGACCGTTCGGCAGATCGAGCAGCTGGTCGCCCTCCGCACCCTGAATGCCTGCGGCGCCATCGCGCGTTGAGGCAAAGCGCGGCGGTGATGGCCAGTCGGGCTTGAAGACCGCGAGGCTATTCGAGAGGCCGGACCTATCCGAGATCCGGCGGCAACAGGCGATGGTGGAGGACGTCCTCAACGAACGCCTGGTAGCGCTCAGTCGACCAGCCGCGGTCGACGACGAGGTCCTCGAACAGATGGACCGACAGCATCGTCCAGACGATGTCGGTACCGGACTTGACACTCATGCCGTCGGCCAGGTCGCCCGCATCAGCCAGCCACTTCACGACCGCGCCCATGTTCCGGCGCCGATGGGCCATCCGGTCCTGCCACGCGGCGTCGAAGTCCGGGTCGGACCGCCGAGCGACCTCGAGGACGGCCGCGAGCTTGTAGATCCGCGGCGTATACACCGCCGTCAGGTGCACCAGCGCATCGAGTGCGGCGACCGCGCTGGGGGCCGATCGCGCGACGGCCAGCAGTTCCTCGAGACCCTCGACCTGATCGACCCAGTCGACGAGGGCCAGCAGCAGCCCGCGCTTCGACCCGAAGTGCAGGTAGACCGTCTGCCGGGACAGGCCCGCGGCGCGGGCGACCTCGGCGAGCCCGACGCCGTGATAGCCGTGTTGCTCGAGAAGAGTTCGGGCCGACCGCAGGATCGCGGTCCTCGTGTCCAGTCCGCCGCCGGTCGCTCGCTGTGTCAGGTCGGCGTTGCCGTTCGGGGTCGTGTCCGGTCGCCCAGGGTCCTGTCTTGACATGCTGTCCACGGTACCGTACTTTACGCGGTGTCAAGTCTTTACACTATGTAAAGGCGGTCGCATCTGGACATCGCCGCGACCGGCGGGCACAAGGGAGGCACGGACATGACCCCGTTGACCCAGGCACGCGGCAGCGCCAGGAGCGACGAGCGCGCGCGTGTCTTCCGCGAGGCCGAGCTGCGCTACCTGGAGAGCGTGGGGCTCGTCGCCGAGGAGCGGTTCGTGACGCTTTCACCTCCTCCGGTGAGGGTGAGGCTGCTGGAACGGGGGAGCGGCGAGGTCGTCCTCTTCGTTCACGGAGGCGGCGGGGTGGCGGCCCACTGGGCGCCGCTCATGGCACGGCTCGACGGCTACCATCTGATCGCGCTCGACCGGCCGGGGTGCGGCCTGACCGACGCCTTCAACAACCGTGGCGTCGATCTTCGAGCCCACGCCGTCGACGTTCTCGGCGGTGTCCTGGACGCGATCGGCGCCCCGCGCGCTCACATCGTGGCGAACTCGATGGGCGCGCTCTGGTCCCTGTGGCTCGCCCTGGCGGTACCCGACCGCGTCGCATCGTTGGCGCTTCTCGGATGCCCGTCGAACGTGCTTGGAACCAGCGCGCCGTTCCCGTTCCGGCTGCTCAGCGTGCCGCGGCTGAATGCCCGAATGCTCGCGATGGAGCCGCCGAGCACTCGACAGGCCCGCACGATCTTCCGGCGCATGGGCCACGACCCGGAGAGCCTGTCGCCGGAGTTCATCGACCTCATGGTCCGGGCCGAGGAGCTTCCGTCATACCCGGAGCACTGGCTGAGCCTGCTCGAGAACATCTTCAGCCTCACCCGCAAACGCGTCGGCATGGACGCTCGCCAGTTGCGGCAAGTGCATCAGCCCGTCCAGCTGGTCTGGGGCGATGGCGACCCGTTCGGCCCGCCGTCCGTCGCCTCGGAACTGTGCGCGATCCTCCCCCGGGCCCGCGGCATCACCCTTGCCGCGGGGCACCTGCCATGGGTCGACCACCCGGACCGCTGTGCTGACATCATTCGCGCGTTCTGGACGGAGGTGGCACCGACGCCGCTTCCGTAGGGCAGCCCCGGGGGGAGCGTGACAGGCGCGGGCCATGGGACTTCGAATCAGGTGACCGACCGGCGTATCGAGTCAGGTGACCGTCGGAGGGACGAGTCAGGTGACCGCCGGGCTGCCATCGCCTGGCCGCAAGCGTGGAACGAGGGTCACCTGACTGGGAGGATAGGTGCCAATCGGCCTGTCCGGTTCGGTTGTCTGGCGAGCGATCCACAACATGTGCCGGGTGCAACCGGCGGGAACCCCAACAGGTTGTGGCGTTGGCTGGCCACCCTGTTTTATCTGCATGGGAAGCGTACGCGCGAGCGAGAGGAGCCGCCCATCTCTGGCCGAGCCCGGGGAATCGCTAGGATCGGTCAATGAGCCTGGCGTCGACGCGGGCGGCGGCCGCTTCGTCACGGATCAGGCGGGCGCGCCGCTTGCCGGCTCGGACTCGCTCCGAGACGTCGCCGCGGTAGCAGGTCGGGCAGCCGCTCCGCGATCGGGTCCGGGCGTAGACGACCGCCGACCACTCGTGACCCAGCTCGCAGCGCCAGATCACCGCGCGGCCGGACGCCCGGGACACCTGGTCGGGACGCAGCACGTTGTGCGTCGGATGCCACTCCCGAGCGAGCCACGGAAAGTAGGCGGCGAGCGACTCCGTAGCTGATCAGAGTCGCCCACGACAGGTCCCCAACGCGACTCGGCCACGCACACCGCCCAATGTGGTCACGCGTGGGCAGTGATCGCACATTGGGTCGCGTTCACGCGGCCGCCAAGACCTGATCGACGCCCCAACGCTATGCCAGTTGCGGCATCGGCTTCCGAATCAGCTCCGTGAGCTTCTCCCCGTTGGGCCGGACCAGCTCGCCGACGCGCTCGCGGTCGACATCCGCGACGATGATCTGGCCTATCTCGGTCCGCACGACCGTGAAGATGCCCAGATCCTGCATCCGCTGCGTCTGCGACCGGTTGTCCTCAGTCGGCGTGAGGTAGTGCAGCGCGCCGGCGCGATAACGATGGATCAGGAAGAGCTGGACGAGTGTCATCAACCGCCGTCTGCGAATCGATGGCGCCGTGTTCTGGTCGCGGATCGAGAGGATGCTGCGGCTACGGCGATCCTGGATGCTCGCGAAGATCACGTTCGCGAGCGTCTCGTCCGCGTCATCGAGCACCCGCAGCTCCAGCAGGTCGGATCCTGCGATGTGGGGCCGCAGCTCCACGCGGATCCTCCGCGGCCGATCCCAATGATTCGCCCATGTCTCTAGCCACTCTTCCAGCAGCTTCGTCGGCACTTCTGTCTGGACGAGATGCTGGTGTTGCGTCGAGCCCTTGCCCATCGCCTTCGTCGCTGCGGTCCGCCCGGAGGCGGCCAGCAACGCCGCGTCCAGGCGGTCCCCGCCGACAAGGGACTGCGGGGTTCGGTACGGAGACTCGAGCAGCCGGAACTTCCTCTGGAGGCGGGCGAGAGCGAGCATCCCGTCCTCGCGCAGCGCCGTGGCGAACTCCTCGGCAGCGAGGCCGTCGATCTGGTGCCCTCCATACGTGATGAAGTTGAAGACGAAGCCAAGTTTTCCAAGCTCCTCCGGAAAGCGACGCATCTCGTCATCGCTCAGCCCGGTGGTGTCCCAGTTGAATGACGGCGACAGGTTGTAGGCCAGCATCTTGTCCGGGTACGTGGCGTGGATCGCGTCCGCGAATCTGCGGGCGTCCTCGAGATCCGCCGTCTTTGTCTCCATCCAAAGCAGGTCGGCGAACGGCGCCGCCGCAAGCGACTTCGCGATCGCATAGTCGATCCCGCCCTGGACCTGGTAGTAGCCATCCGGGGTCATGGGCAGTTCGGGGTCCCAGGTGACCCGGATGCCGAGCTTGTCGGCTTTGTCGCGGACCTCGGAGAATGACGCACGGCTCGCGAAGGCCCGCCACTCCTCGAGCGACATGTCATACCGCTCACCCTCACCGATCCGGGATTCGAGGATCTCCGCAACCGCGTCGCCGTACGTCCTGAGGCCTGCTGCCTCCTGCCAGACCTCGGCATAGCGGGTGTCGATGGCGTCGAGCAGGCTCTCGAGCGGCGTACCGTGGTCGCCCTCGCGGGCGATCTTGGCCTGGCGCGTGATGAGCGATGTGAGCCCGACCCGGTCGAGCCAATCAGCGGCCTTCCGCAACTCGTCCTCGGGCACCGCGAACAGCAGGTGGCCCCTGATCTCATCCAGCCCGAGGTCGTGAAGGCCCTTGAGGAGCGCCACGAATCCCACCCGGTAGCTCGGCAGATCGACGTTCGTCGCCCCGAGGATGAACGGCTGGTCTCGCTCGTCGCTGCGGTTGTCGAGGAGTGTCGCGGCCTCGGCATCGGTCCTGGCCACGATGAGGCCCGGCACCCGCATGATGTCGAGCTGCAGGCGCGCCGCGTTGAGCCGCTTGTTCTGCTCGTCCTGGCCGACCAAGACCTTGCCGCTCTGGTGTCCGCATTTCTTGGCGCCCGGCTTCTGGTCCTCGATGTGGTAGCCGGGAACCCCGACCTCGACGAACCGACGGATAAGGTTCCGGACGTGCGCTTCGCCTCCGTGGCCGGTGTCGGCGTCGGCGATGATGAATGGACGGAAATCGACTTCGGGCGCGGTTAGCCGCTGCTTCTCGTCCATCTGCGCACGCGAAAAGTGCTGGTTCTTGTCGGCGGTGAGGAGCGCCCTCACGAGGCCGGCCGCCTCGTCAGGGACTTGGCTCAGCGGGTAGCTCGCCAGGTCCGGGCCTGGATCCTCCGCCTGCGACCCCTTGGCAGAGGTGGCCCAGCCGCCCAGATAGATGGCTTCGATCCCCATCCGCTTCATCACTACGGCCTGACCGGGCGAGTAGGGGCCGAATGTCGTGATCTGCCCGCCTTTGATGAACAGCTCCCGCAGTCGAATGATGAACCCTTCGGCGGCCATTCGGGCGACGGTGTAATCAGGCTGGATCGTGCCTTGTTGGACGGCGACCTCACGGGGGGTATGGAGACGCACGATCCCGTCGAACCGGGGTTGCGCGAACCACTCCCGGGCGGCCGCCAGCTGCGTCTCGAAGGAGTCGATGATTGGCGCGGACAGCGCGCTCATCGGCCGGTCGTCACTCGTTCTCGTGGTCCCGGAGGCAGTCGTCGGGGCACTCGCAGTCAGCCCAGAAGCTGTATTGGCGCGTCCCAAGCCCGACGAGCGTGCCCTGATCGTCGAGGGCGAGACCGAGGACCCACAGGTGCGAGGGCTCTAGCGAGCCGACGGTCTCCTGGACTGGCTGCCGTAGATCCACCATCAGTTCCACTGGATGCCTCTGATAGCGACTGGGAGACGACCTTACAATCTGCTCAGTTATCCGTCCAATCGAATGTCCATACGAGGGTGATCAGTGTTATCGATCGCCAAAGTGGAGGCCACCCATGCTCCTGGCTCAGATCGAAGGGTTCATCGAGATTGCCCGGCAGGGGAACATGCGACGAGCGGCATACGCTCTATCGATCAGCCAGCCGGCGCTCACCGCTCGGATCCAGGGACTCGAGGAAGAGCTCGCCGCGGCGCTCTTCCGGCGGACACATTCGGGCATGGTCCTGACACCCGCGGGTCGCGCCTTCCTTCCCCATGCCGACCGGGCGATCGAGGCGATCCGGAGCGGCAGCTCGCTCGTCCGCGAACTCGAACACGGGGTCATCGGTGAACTAGCACTCGCAGTCGCTCCCGCCGTCAGCACCTATGTCCTGCCGGAGATCCTGGTCCGCTTCACAGAGCGGCACCCGGAGGTTCGCCTGCTGGTCAGGACCGGGCATTCGGAGGAGATCGTCGACCTCGTGGCCCGAGGCGAGGTCGAGCTCGGCATCGTCAGGCAGCTCCGGGACGCCCGCGTCCGCAGCCGTCCGCTGTACGAGGACGAGCTCGTCCTCGTCGCCCGGCCTGACCATCCATTTGCCCTCGTGGGCAGCGTCGACGTATCGGAGATCAGCCACGCCCAGCTGATCCTGTTCGACCGGACGTCAAGCTACTACGACGTGACGAACGCCCTGTTCCGTGTCGCCGGCGTGGTCCCACGGGGCGTCACCGAGGTCGACAACATCGAGGCGGCAAAGCGGATGGTCGAGCGTGGGCTCGGCGTCGCGCTGCTGCCAGGGACTGCGGTCGCCGACGCGCTCGCTGGCGGCTCACTGCGGGAGATCGAGCTCGCCGGCACGGCGACGATCCGGCGGCAGATCGTGGCGGTCGAGCGACACGGATCCCGCCCCACGTCGCCGTTCCTGAAGACTCTGTGGGGACTCCTCGACCGTATCCCGGAGCTCATCCCACGGGCGTTGCCGATCGTCGCCGCCGACTGAGCAAGGGGTCACGCCTCTGTGGCGGGCCGCCGGTTTCGCCGGGCTGCCAGCTCGATGAAGACGTCGAGCGATCGCGGATCCGCAAGCGTGTCGCGTGCAGCGGCGTCCTCGAGCGGCGTTCCGGAAAGGATCCGCTTGACCGGCACCTCCAACTTCTTGCCCGAGATCGTGCGAGGGATCACCGGGACGGCCGCCAACAGATCAGGAACGTGGCGCGGCGAGAGGTTACGCCGAAGCTCATTCGAGATCCGCCGTCGAAGCCCGTCGTCGAGCACCTGCGTTGCTCCGAGCACGACGAAAAGCAGGAGTTCGCCAGGTCCTCCACCCTCATCCTCGAGGTGGATCACGAGGCTGTCGGAGACCTCGGGCAAACCCTCGACGACGGAATAGAACTCGGCCGTGCCTAGGCGCACGCCGCCACGTTTCAAGGTCGCATCGCTGCGTCCAGTGACGAGGCATGAGCCTCGGTCCGTGATCGTGATCCAGTCGCCGTGCCGCCAAACGCCGGGATAGTGGGCGAAGTAGCTCGCTCGATAGCGGACACGGTCCGGATCCCCCCAGAAGGCGACCGGCATCGACGGCATCGGCTCGCTGATGACGAGCTCGCCCTGCTGACCGACCACGGACCGGGCGTGCTCGTCGTACGCCTCGACTTTCGCACCCAGCATCCGGCAGCTGATCTCGCCGGCCCAGACCGGGACGAGCGGGCTCGGTCCAAGGAAGCCGGTGCACAGGTCGGTCCCTCCGGATAGGGATCCGAGCTGGACGCGACTGCTGACGGCCTCGTGGACCCAACGAAAGCCGTCGGCCGGGAGCGGCGCGCCTGTCGAGCCGACGCCGCGCAGCCGCGACAGGTCGAGCTCGCGGCCGGGGGCGAGGCCGGCCTTGCGGCAGGCCATGATGAATGGCGCACTCGTTCCGAAGTAGGTGACCTTCGCTTCGCTTGCCAGGCGCCACAGCGCTCCGAGGTCCGGGCTGGCCGGGTCGCCGTCGAAGAGGACGACCGTCGCCCCGACGAGCAGCCCGGAGACGAGGTAGTTCCACATCATCCAGCTGGTCGTCGTGAACCAGAAGAAGCGGTCCGCCGGCCCGAGATCGGTGTGCAGGCCGAGGGCCTTGAGATGCTCGAGCAGGATCCCGCCGTGGCCGTGGATGATCGCCTTCGGCAGGCCGGTCGTCCCGGACGAGTAGAGGATGTACAGCGGGTGGTCGAACGCGACAGGCTCGAAGCCGATCGTGCCCGGCTCGGCGAGCAGGGTCTCCCACCCGATCGCGCCCGGAATGCGCTCCGGATCGGCCTCGAGATAGGGCACGACGACGGTCGCCTGCAGACTCGGGAGCGCCGCCCGGATCTCGGCGACCTCGGCCGTCCGATCGATCGCCTTCGTCCCGTAGCGGTAGCCGTCGACCGTGAGCAGGACCGTCGGCTCCACCTGGGCGAATCGGTCGATCACGCTGCGGACCCCGAACTCCGGGGCACACGACGACCAGACGGCGCCCAAGCTGGCGGTTGCCAGGAAGGCGACGAGGGCTTCGGGAATGTGGGGAAGATAGCCGACGACCCGATCCCCCCGACGGACGCCGAGCCGCACGAGACCGGCCCGCATCCGGGCGACCTGGTCACGGAGGTCCTCCGCGGAGAACAAGACCGGATCACGCGTCTGCGAGTGTCCGATGACCACGATGTCAGTGCCGGCCCGGCCGTCGAGCCGAAGCGCGTGCTCCGCGTAGTTGATCTGGGCTCCCGAGAACCAGCTTGCCCCGGGCATCCGATGATCCGCCAGCGGGCGTTCGTAGGCCGTTTCCGAACGGACGTCGAAGAAGTCCCAGACCGACGACCAGAAGACTTCGAGATCGTCGACCGACCAGCTCCAAGCATCGTCGTAGGTGACGAAGGCGAGCCCGCGCTCGCGCGCGAGCTGCTCGAGCCAGCGAGCCATCCGGCTCGGCGCGCGGTCGTCCGGCGGCGGGGCCCAGAGGATCTCCGGCACAGTAGCCGCAGCGATCGTCATCGGAACGCCCCTGGCCGCCTCATCAGGGCCAGTCGGGATGGGCGGCGAGCTCGGCGACGAAATCGCCGACCGCGGAGTCGAGGCCGTGACCTGCCCTCCATCCCCAGTCCGCGGTCGCCTCCGAGTCGTCGACGCGCTCGGGCCACGTGTCGACGATCGAAGTGATCGCGTTGTCTGGTTGGAACGCGATGTGCGCTCCGGGGATCGCGCGGCAGACGGCGTCAGCCAGCTCGCGCGCTGTCGGCGAGAAGCCGTTGACCCCGTACGTCCGGCGTCGGAGGCGGGACCCGTCCGCCTCGGCCAACCCGATGAGTGCGCCAACTGCATCCTTCACATAGAGGAGCGGTGTCACTGTCGATTCACGAACCGGGATCGGATACGCTCGACCCCGCGCTGGCTCGGAGACGATCAGGCTCGAGTAGGCGGAGGCGCCACCCGGCCCCCGCCCCGCGCCGATGACCGATGGCAGCCGGATCGCGCGGAAGTCCACGTCGAACCGATGTGTGAAGTACTCCCCGAGCAGCTCGCCGAACGTCTTCGTCACGCCGTACATCGTCGTCGGTCGCTGCTGAGTCGATTCGTCGACGGTCTTCGAGACGCCCGGGCCGTACGTGGCGATCGTCGAGGTGAATACGACGCGCGAGATGCCGAGCAGGCTGGCGGCCTCCAGGACGTTGTACGTCCCGGTCGCGTTGGCGTGATACGCGGCCTGTGGTCGTTCCTCGGCGAACGCCGACAGGATCCCGGCCGAATGGAAGACGATATCAGGCCGGGCGTCCCGGAGCGCGTGGAAGAGCTCCGCCCACGAGCCCACGTCGCAGCGGACCATCGTGACATCGGGAAGGCCGTCGAGCAGCGGCGACGCGCGAACGACGTCGAGGCAGACCACGGAATCGCCACGCGCGGCGAGCGTCCGGGTAAGATGCGCGCCGACGAACCCTGTTCCGCCGGTGACAACGACTCGCACGCGACCCTCCCTTTAGATCCCAAGATGGCGATGGAGTTGCTCGCTGCCGAGCAGCTCGGCCGCCGGCGCCTCATAGTGGATCCGGCCTCTCTCGATGAGGTACCCGCGATCCGCAACCGCCAGCGCGAACCGGTGGTTCTGCTCTGCGAGCAGAACGCCGATCCCCTCGCCCTTCAGCCGCCTGACGAGGCTGCCGACTGCCTGAACGACGACCGGCGCCAGGCCCTCGGAGGGCTCGTCGAGGAGAATGATCGACGGGTTCGTCATGAGCGCCCGACCGACCGCGAGCATCTGTCGCTGGCCACCCGACAGCAGGCCGGCGTCCCGATGCGAAATCGGCCGAAGATCGGGGAAAACGTCGAAGACCCGGTCCACCGTCCAGCCGACCTTCTCCCGGCGCCCGCGAACGATCTCGAGGTTTTCGCGGATCGAGAGGCCGCGAAAGACGCGCCCGCTCTGTGGCACGACGCCAATGCCGGCCCGAACCCGCTGATAGGACGGCAGCTGGTCGATCCGGCGCCCGTCGAGGGTGATCGAGCCCGATCGCTGTCGGACGAACCCGACCAGGCTCGCGATCGTCGTCGTCTTGCCCGCGCCGTTGCGACCCAGGAGCGCGACGATCTCACCGGCCGCCACGACGAGCGAGACATCGAACAGCACGTGGCTGGCGCCGTAGGAGCTGTTGAGCCCGTCAACGTGCAGCATCGCCCGTCCCCAGGTACACCTCTCGGACGGACGGATCTGCCCTGACTTCTTCCGGCGTGCCCTCGGCCAGGACGCGGCCCTGGCTCAGCACCGTGATCCGGTCCGCGGTCCCGAATACGACATCCATGTCGTGTTCGGAGAAAAGAAGCGTGATCGAGCGCTCCGCGACCAGCCGCCTGACCAGTTCCATCGTCCGTCCCGTTTCCGCCGGCGCCATGCCTGCGGTCGGCTCATCGAGGACCAGCAGCCGGGGCCGGTGGGCAAGGGCGATAGCCAGTTCGATCGCCCGCTGGTCGCCGTGCGACAGGGCGGCGGCCGGAGTCCCCGCGGCGTACGGCAGGCCCACTTCGCCGAGGATGGCATCGGCCTCGTCGACCTTTTCGGCCCAGCCGTTTCCCCACGGCCGATACGCCCTGCCGGATGCGGCCAGGAGAGCGATCTGGACGTTCTGGCGGACCGTCAGACGTCCGAAGATGTTGGTGATCTGGAACGCTCTCGAGATGCCCGCGGCGGCGATGCGGTGGGGGGGCAGACCGGTCAGCTCCGCGTCGGCCAATTGAACGCTCCCGCCATCGGGGCGCATCAGGCCAGTCAGCAGATTGAAGAAGGTCGTCTTTCCGGCTCCGTTGGGACCGATGACGGCTCGCCGCTCGCCGGCGTCGATCGTCAGATCGACACCGTCCACGGCCTTGAATCCACCGAACGACTTCGAAACCCCACGAACACTAAGGAGCGTGCTCACGTCTCGACATCCCGCGTCGATGGCTCGAACTCGCCAGCCAGCGTCTCCGCCAATGGCTCCGGCAGGGAGGTCAGCCCCGGTGACGGGCGGCGCGCCAGCCGTCCCACCACGCGCTCGACGATTCCGGTGATCCCGGTCGGCGCGATCAGCACGATGGCCAGGAAGATCGCCCCCAAGACGAGATTGGAATAGAGCGTTTCACGGGTGACGACCTCCTCCAGGAGGACGTAGGCGATGGCACCCACGAGCGGTCCGTAGAAGCGGAACATGCCGCCGAGGAGAATGATGAAGATCGGCACCGCGCCCTGGGTCCAGTCGAGCAGTCCGGGGTACGCCGACCTGTTGACGATGGCGAACAGCGATCCGGCGAGGGCGGCGAACATCCCGGCCACCGTGAAGGCTGCCAGCTCGTAGCGGCGGACGTGGAGTCCGATGAACGACGCGCGCAGGCGGTTGTCGCGGATGGCCTGGAGCGCAGCCCCGAAGGGAGACCGCCAGACGATCCCCAGGGCGAGGACGCCAAAGCCCGCCACGGCCACGACGAACCAGTAAACCTGCGACGTGTCGGCGAGGAACGGCGGCAACTCGATGCCGTGGATGCCGTTGTCCCCGAGGGTGAAGTCGTAGGCCGTGAAGGCGAGGACGAACAGCAACTGCGAGATGGCCAGCGTCAGCATCGAGAAGTACAGGTGCACCGCCCGAAGAGCGACCAGGCCCATCAGGAAGGCGATCGTCCCGCCTGCCGCGAGTGAAAACGGGACGCCGATGACCGCGGACCAGCCGAGATGCAGCCAGACGAGCCCGACAGCGTAGGCGCCGATTCCGAAGAACGCAGCGTGCGCGAACGACACGAGGCCCGTCTGGCCTAGGAGCAGGTTGAGGCTCAGTGCCCACAGGCCGAAGATGACGATGCGGCTTGCAGTGAACAGCTGCAGCTCGCCGAGCACGAGGGGAGCCGGGACTGCGACCGCGAGCAACGCGACCCAGCCCAGCCAACGCAGACGATTCGCGCCTGGCATCTTACGCTCGCTCCGGGAGCCCGAACAGGCCGGATGGCCTGACGGCCAGGACGATCGCCATGGCCAGGAAGATCAGCGAAAGTGCCAGCCGCGGCACGAACAAGATCCCGAACGCGTCGAGCAGGCCGATGATGCCGGCGCCGACGAGCGCACCCGGAATGCTGCCGAGCCCACCGATGATCGTCACCGCGAACGCCTGGATCAGAATGTCCATGTCCATCCCCAGGCCGACGGCCCCCGAGCCGGCGGCGACCGCGCCGGCCATGCCCGCAAGGCCCGAGCCGAGAACGAACACTCCCGAGAACAGGCGGGTCACGTTGACGCCGACGCCACCGAGCATCTGCGGATCGACGATCGCCGCCCTGATGTCGCGCCCGAGGCCCGTCCGGTTGATCAGGAGCCACAGGCAGCCGCCCACCGCCAGGGCGAGCCCGATGATGAACAGGTTGTAGCTGGGGAACGGGCTTCCGAGGACATCGACGGACCCGGCCAGCGCAGCGGGCCGCGTGACCGACAGGTTCTCCTCGCCCCAGATCAGTCGAACGAGGTCGCTGACGATCAGAACGATCGCGAAGGTCGCGAGCAACTGAAGGAGGTGCTCGCGACCGTACAGCCGCCGGAGAACGCCGACCTCGATCGCCAGGCCGAGGGCGGCCGCAGCGACCGCCGAGACCGCGAGTGCGGGGAGGAGACCGTACTCGCCGCCGGCGACCGCCACGACCGAGGATGCGACGAAGGCGCCGACCATGAACATCGATCCGTGGGCCAGGTTGATCACCCGCATCGCGCCGAACACGAGCGACAAGCCTGCGGCGACGATGAACAGGAGCCCGGCTCGGGTCAGCCCCGCAAGGAACTGGATGACGAGATCGTCGATACCCACGCCGGAACGCTCCTGCTCGAGTAACTGCCTACGGTCGCGGTCTACGGCTGCTGCGCCTTGACCTCGTCCTCCGACAGCCAGACGTCCGCTCCCGGGATGATCTTGATGTCTGTCCAAGTGGCGAAGCCGACCTCCGGATCCTGCTTGACCGTGCCCGAGTAGACCGAGACGCCCGCCTGATGATCGACGGGACGGATCGTCACGGTCCCGCGGATCGAGTCGAACTGGTAGCCCTCGAGCGCCGAAACAAGGGCGTCGGCGTCGAGCGAGCCTGCCTTCTCGACGCCGGCAGCCCACAGCTTCACCGCATCGTAGGCCATGATCGCCCAATCCGATGGGTATACCCCGTAGCGGTCCAGATAGCTCTTGACAAAACCGTCGATCGTCGGCGATTCGATGGCGAAGAACGGAGCGCGAGAGTAGCCGCGCACACCCTCGGGGGCTTCTGCACCGAGCGCCTGGAGGGCATCCGTCTCGTAGAGGCTCGTGAAGAACACCTTGTCGAAGAAGCCCAGCGGGGCGGCCTGCTTCGTGAACGTGATGAGGTCGCCGGCAAAGTTGGCGCTGTAGACGGCCTCGGGGTTGCCCGCGAGGACGCTCGTGATGACCGGCGTGAACTCCTTCTCACCCAGTTTGGGGAACTGCTCGGTGACGATCTCGACGTCAGGTCGAAGCTGCCTGAGCTTGCTGACAAATGCCTCCGACTGGAGGTGCCCGAACTCGTAGTCAGGGGCGATGACGGCCCACTTCTTGTACGGGAGCGCCGCCGCCGCGATGGCGTTGCCACGGCCTTCCATCGTGGTGTTCGGGCCGACCATGAACGCGTACTTGTGGAACAGCTCGGTCGTGAGCCGCTGGGTGTTCGAGGTGTGGAAGAAGATCGGTGTCTTGTTCTCCTTGGCGACCTCGGTCATCGCCGCCGCCACGGCACTCGAGACCGGGCCGAAGATCACACTGACCTTGTCACCGAGGATGGCGTCGCGCGTCAATTGGACGCCGATGTCCGGCTTTGATTTGGAGTCGCGGACGATCAGTTCGACTGGACGGCTGAGCACGCCACCCGCCGCGTTGAGCTCATCCACTGCCATGCGGGCGCCATTGATGTTGGCCACGCCGAACAGGGACGTCGAGCCGGCCGAGTCGGTGATCAACGCCGTCTTGATCGGCTCGCCGGAGCCCGTCGCAGCGCTGGCCGATGGCCCGGGCCCGCCCGAAGCCGGGGTCGTCGGGCTCGAGGCTGCCGGCTGACACGCCGCCACGATGAGGACAACGAGCAGGGCCGTGATCGGACCCTTCAGACCCAGATGCATGACTTCTTCTCCTTCTCCAGTCTTGCCCCCGCTCTTCGCGAGTGTTACAAGATGGGGACAAATGCTAGTCGCTCACGGTGCGATAACTATTGGAGAAAACGAGAAACTTGAACCGCCCAAGTTGTAGGAACCGCGACATCACCCCAGAGCCCGCCGCGGCGATCGTTGCCCGGATCGCCCAGCGACTCGACGACATCGGGCGAACGATGGCCAGCCGGTACCGCGATGAAATCCTCGACTACAGGTCAATGCCGGACGAGATCCTGTACGGGGACGTCGCCGTGGTCTCCGTGCTCAACTTTCAGGTCCTGTTGACGACGGTGGAAACCGGCGCGCCGATCCCCGCCACGGTCATCGACGAGTTGCGCCGCAGCGCCGCACGGCGGGTGCACCAGGGTATCTCGCTGGAGTCGTTCCTCCATGCCTACCGGCTGTGGTGCCAGTACGTCTGGGAAACAGTGATGACGACGGCCCGCGCGACGCGACGGGATGAGCGCGAAGCTGCCCTCCGGATGGCCGGCAAGATCATCGAGCACATGAACGTGATCTCGACGGTGGTGGCGCAGGCGTACATCGATGAGGCGGAGGGCGTCTGGAGCGATCGAGAAGTGGTCCGCCGGGATCTAGTCGAGGCGATGCTGGCCGGTCAGGCGTCAACGGACCAAGTCCGAACCCAAGCCAGCGCCATCGGTCATGATCTCCGCGATTCGTATGTCGTGGTTCTCGTCGCGCGCGCCGCGCCCACCGTCGACGATCCGCTCGATCGGGCACGGACGGTGCAGGCCTCTCTCCGTCATGCCGTGGAGGTGATCAAGGCACGGCTTCGGCCCGACGCTGGGGCGGCGACGCTTGTCGGACTACGCCACGAGCAGGTCGTGGTGCTGTATCCCGCGGATCGCCCTGGCCAGCAGGCCACGCTTCGCCGGCAATGTGACGCCCTGGCCTCAACCGTTGCCGGGTCGGGGTTCTTCGTCGGAATCGGCGGGTGGCACGCCGGACCCGAGGGGATCGCCACCAGTTATGCCGACGCCCGCGAGGCCCTCGAGATCGCGATTCGGGCCGGCACGTCAGGCGTCCCGGTGTCCTTCGACGACGTGGTGCTCGAGCACATCGCTCGATCGAGCCCGAGGTCCAAGCGGCTGCTCGCTGAGTCGCTCCGGCCCCTCCGAGCCTACGACGAAAAGCGCGGCGCGGAACTTGTCACGACGCTCCGCGCCTACATGGAGTCGGGCTTCAATCTCACACGAAGCGCTGCGGCCCTGTCAGTCAACCCGAACACTGTCGTCTACCGACTGCGCAGGGTCAAGGAGCTCACCGGTCGCGACCCACACCGGCCGGATGACCTGCTTCTGCTGTGCCTGAGCCTGAAGTTGGAGCCCTCAAGCGTTGACGGCGAAGCAGCGATCGGGCTCCCTGCAACAGACGGCGCCTGATCAGACGCGCTCGAAGGCGGCCACCACGGAACCATCGCCGCCAAGGCGGAGCGTCGCGGGCCCGTATCGGCCGTCGCGCATTGGCGCAGCTCGTGAAGGAGCGTGGCCTCCCGCTACCTGCTCGCCTGCACGGCGTTCCGGCGGGTCGCCAGCGACGACGTGGTGGCCACGCTCACCGACAACGGATCGGTCTATACGTCGCGCTTCACCGGAGGCCGCAACACCTTCGAGTACCTGCTCGCCTGGCTCGGCATCAGACCGAGACGGTGGCCTGACTTCCAGTATCTCGACCCCACGGAACCAGGGGCAGCCCAGAGTCTCCACCAGAGTCAGTGCGGTTCACTCGACACTCCTGCTCCCTCGCTCTGGTGGCCAATGCAGACCAGTCGAGCGTAGGGATGAACTGGGTCGGGGGGTGGGGCCAGTTCAGATCAGGCGGATTCCGGCGCGTCGACGGGCCGTGGATCACCGAACCGGCGAACCGCCCGGACGAGGATCATCCGGTACCACTCGACCGTCCGCGGCGACGCCCCTTCGGCCGCCTTGGCGGCGCAGAAGAAGTCGGCTGCGGCCCCGATTCCGATCGCCAGGACGCCCTCAGGATCAAGCGCAATCCCCGGCGCGCCAAAAGAGTCAGGCGCACTTCGCATCTCCGAGCCTCCTTGGAGATGCCGTCCGTCACTCTCAGGACCACATCATCTGGTGGTCCGAACCGATCGGGCCCCACAGGTTGTGGTGGTTGGCTGGCAACCCTGTTTTATCTGCGTGGGAAGCGTACGCGCGAGCGAGAGGAGCCGCCC